>Ga0187815_10000888_pt1 | contig 14351 bp, 7 predicted proteins | sample NC_S_5_FD_132962 | JGI IMG/M metagenome (GOLD analysis project Ga0187815, IMG submission 132962) | Wetland sediment microbial communities from Neuse River Estuary, North Carolina, USA - ASW-S_5 | ecosystem: Environmental > Aquatic > Freshwater > Wetlands > Sediment | place: USA: North Carolina...
CGCGCAAGCTCGTCAGCCAGCAGGAGCTGTACGCTTTGGCACTAAGGGCGCTGATGCGCCGCGCTCATTCGATTCACGAGATGAAGGAGTATCTCGAACGCCGCAGCGAAGACAAAGGAGCAATACCCTCAATCATCGCACGCCTGCGCGAGCAGAACTACCTCGACGATGCGAAGTTCGCCCTCGATTACGCTCGGCAGAGCGCCCAAACGCGTCGCCAGGGACGATTCCGCATTGCCCGAGAGCTGCGTGCGCGAGGAGTGCCGGACCGGCACATCGACTCCGCTCTCGATGCTATCTTTTCCGAGACGGACGAGGCTGCACTCGCACACAAGCGTATCGAGCGCATGCTCGCCCGCCAGCGCGGCCCGCTTGACGCACGCAAACTGGCGTCCCTCTACCGCAGTTTGCTTCGCGCCGGCTTTTCCGCCGACCTTATTCGCTCAGAATTGCGCGCTGTCACCCACGGCGAAGATCCGAATATCACCGAGACCGCGGAAGACGAACCGTAATGCGAACTACGTACCCAACGCGGTGTAAACCCTCCCGTCGAGGGTACATGAAGGGCAAAGTGTCATTCACTATAGATGGCGAAGAGGATCCTCAAGCGCCTCGTGAGGAGGTTTGGGCGCATCGCGCTCAAGAGACTTGGTAACTAAATCCTTCGATCCGAGGCCGACTGCAAGGGCCAGCGCAAGCACGATCCCGCCGAAAAGTATCCCAAAGGCAAGTTCGACAATGCTGCGGGCGATTCTGAGGTGGTCGAGCGCCATGGCTACTGTGAGCGCTCCAATCAACCATTTCACTCCCGCGCTGAGCAAACGCGCATATTGGAGATTCATGTTTACCGCTCCAATGAGCACGCTACGGGCAAGAAACCGAGCGACGATGGCTCCAACCAGCAAAACGAAAGCCGCCCCTAAAATGTTTGGAATGTAGGCCAGAATACTTTGCGCAAATACGGAGGTCCATTGGGCATCGAAAGCTTCCATGCCGATCAGGAACCCTGTCAGGATCACCAGAAAGGCGATCGTCCGTGACACGAGCCGTACCGGGCTTCTCATCGGCGACCACTCCGCGATAGAAGAGAAACCCGACCGGGCAAGACGCTCCTCAAATTGCAGGCCGGTCAGCAAACGGCGCACGGCAATCGCTAGAATGTAAGCAAAAATGAACGAGATCAGCAGCGCGACGATCAGCGCCGCCAAGCCGGGCAGGAGCGTGGCGAGCCGGGTCAGGAACCGCTCTGTCGACTGCACTAAGGCTTGCCTCACTTGTTCCCACATAAAGTACCTCCGTAGAGCTTACAGCGAATCAGGGGCTGAATCGATCCGGCCAGCGCCAGCGAGACACCAGATACGGCTTGCCGGATTCGAATGCTAGCGACAACCGTTCGAGACGATGCTCTGAAGTCGCCCTCCCCGCAGTCTGCAGGTCGCGAGCATACGAGGCGACCCAGCCCAAATAGAGCGGAGTCATTGATTTGAGCAGGTGGTCGCGGTTAATGGTGCGAAGGCGATGGGCCAGCGCAAAATCGTAGACGATTCGCACCCACAGTTCGTCGGGCAGATGGAACTGTTCGACCGACATCCGTGCCAGCCTTCTAAGCTCGAGCAGGGTCGTGGGCGGCAGCACCAACCCCCAGATCTCCTGCAGTTCGCGATTACCGAGTTGAAAGGATTCGACCATGTGGCTGATGTCCACGCTTCCTGCGTCCTCGGAGACGAATACGGGCTCGCCCATTTCAGGGATGGAAACCGAACCACGCACCCTTTGCCAGCAGGCGGCATTGCGCTCCATGTCGAGAAATACAGGACCTAAGACTTGAGCTAGCAGGGAACTGATGTTCGTCCAATCAGTGGGAGGATAGGTGCGTGGCCCGACGTGCAGTTCGCTCACTTTCATGTTGTTGCAAAGGGCTGTGGGCGCAAGTGAAGCCAGTGGATGAAAAGCCCCCACGACGCTGCGGTCTGCGCTCAACATTCTGTGAAAGAGCCGCTGCGAGATGCCCAAATCCGGCCCCATGGGATTGCGGATTCGTTTCCCGTAAAGGCTTCGTACGAGCGGGGAAATGATGCTGCTGTTCAGCAAGCCTTCAAACTGATGACGCGCATAATTGGGGACCAGCAGGTCCAGCTCTCTTTCGAGCAGCACTTGTGCGAATCGGCAAAACCATTGCGGGCTTGAGCTCTGAAGTTTGGAGACCAGGACACAGCAGGCTCGCGCCTTCAGTTTTTCGCCGGCCTTAAACACAGATTGATATGCCGCAAACATGCTCAATGCCGGGCTACTGGGCTCGCTCGTCTCCGCTGTAAGCGGAGCGGCAAAAAGGAGCGATCCATCGCCGGGGTTCGTTTGCGCGGCGAGGGCTTCTCCAGCCTCAGCCTTAACAGGGTTGGGTACGCGCCCGTGGGTGTCTTGAAATGCGGCGATCCGAAGCGCGCCGGGAATCTGCTGGAGAGCCTGATAGAGCGGAGCGATGGCCTCCTCATTCAAATCCGCAAGAACGCCGATCACCAGATCTGCGGTGTCGATCTGCTCGAGTGTTTCCGCCTGCCGCGGTATGGAGCCGGTTTCCACTGTTTAACCTCTGGGGTTCAGGTGCCGCGTTCCACGCGTTCCTGCGAACGCTGTTTGGGTCTGGCGCGAGTCATAGTGCGAGAGACATTATCCCCATCAAAGGAATGCGCACCCAGGCGGGGCGGGTGTTTAGTTCGTACAACACCTCGTAAAGGGCCTTATCCGCCATGAAAACGTCGAGGAGGTTGCCGAAAGCTTCCATATCGCTGGGCATGAACGCGGCGCCGTACGCCGTCTCCCGATAGGCACGCAGGAATTGGGCGGAGACGCAGCGTTCCCAAAGTTGAGCCCAGGGTTCGAGACGAGCGAAATCTTCAGGTCGGCGCGTCGTGTAGTTGATCAGACTGGCGTAAGCTGCATAGCTGAATGAGCGCAACATGCCAGCTACGTCCTTCAGGGGACATTGCTTGGCGCGCCGCTCCTGAAGCGCGCGGGCGGGCTCGCCTTCAAAATCCAAGATCACAAAATCGCCCCTCACCTTGAGCACTTGGCCGAGGTGGTAATCGCCGTGAATTCGAATCCGCTGTGTTCGAATGCCGCTCGATTCGGGCATCTTGAAACGATAAAGGATGCGCCTGCGACGGCTCAGCACGGAGGCTGCGGTTTCAACTACCTCGTCCGGCAGATACGATACACGCTCTTTCAGCACATCGAAAACGTGGGACGCGTGCTCGCGGAGATTCGCGAGAAGCGATTCGAGATCTGCGGGTGTGAGCGGCTCGGGCGCAAAAGAAGGATCATCCGTAGGAGAAGCAAGGGCCAGATGCATTTCGGCGGTTCGGCGCCCAAGCATGTCCGCGGAATCGAGATACAGGCCCACATGATCTCGAGCCATCTGGGAGGGAGCGTGTTCAGAGATCTGGAGCGGAGTCTTCAACCCGGAAGCCAGATTTTCAGGAATCGGCAGGGGCGCGCAAGCCTCGAAATAGCGGTCAAGTTCCTCGACCGTCCACTTCCAGCCATCGCCTTCATTGATCACAAAGCCTTGCAGCATAGCCAACGTGGCGGGCTCGGCATCCGCTGTAGGCTTGAGTTCGATGGACCCTGCAAACGGGGGAATCTGATCGAAGCTTGTGTTCTCCGTAAGATACTTAGTGACTTCGGCGTCCGGGTTTATTCCCCAACTCTGGCGGCGAAACAGCTTAAGAATGAAACGGTCGCCGTAAAGAATCGAGGTGTTACTCTGTTCCGCAGATCCGCGCCGCACCTGGAGCGGGCTTTCCGCGCTTCCCAGGATGCTCTCGAAGGCTTTTCCCCGGAGCCCGAGGACTTTAGCGCTTTGTGCGCGTAGCTCGGCGTTATTTTGAATCAGCGAGAGCAGTTCAAGACACAGTTTGTCGTCGAGAACACCGTCATGCAGCAAGCCTGACGCGTTCTCCGACAGGACGGAAGCGATGATCACATTTGGCGCAGTTCGCCGCAATTCTTCGGCAGCGTCCGCAAAAGTCATGGCCAGAGGCAACAAGTAGACGTCGGATGTACCCTCATCGAACTGCACTTCGACCCAAACCAAGACCGCCTGTGACGTCGGGAATGGAGTCCAGTCGATGATGCGCGTCGATTTGATGCGGCGCGATTTCCCCGCGAACCAACGCTGTTTAGGAAGGTATTCAGGCAAGCTGAGGGACTCGAGGCGATCGCGGCTCGCACCACCAAACACAGTGTCCCAGCCGCCGCTCGCGTTAAGCGGCGCCTGTTCTGCGAAATCCGTGCTCACGTCGGCGGGTTCGGTCCTTTGTTGAAGTTCGAGCCACAGGAAACTGTAGGGAGCCAACGTAAAGCGGTACGACTGGCGCTGGATGGTTGGGAACTCGACATAGCCAAGCATCTCCACAGGAGTTAAACCTTCGAGTTTCGACAGATCGAGGTCGACGGGCTGCGCAAATCGCGAGAGATTCGCCAGACACAAAACCTGTTCGTCTTGGTACTGCCTGAGATAGGCCAGCACTTTGCGGTTCGAAGGATCGAGAAATTCGATCTTGCCCCGGCCGAACACGGTGAATAGCTTCCGGAGGGCGAACATGTTGCGCATCCAATTCAAGAGGGAAGAAGGATCGCCCTGCTGCGCTTCGACGTTAATGGCTTGATAACCCCAGATGGGGTCCATGATCACTGGGCTAAACAGACGTGCCGGCGTTGCGGATGAAAAACCCGCATTGCGATCGGCAGTCCATTGCATGGGTGTCCGGACGCTATTACGGTCGCCCAGATAAATGTTGTCGCCCATACCGATTTCATCCCCGTAGTACACGATGGGAGTACCAGGGAAGGAAAGGAGCAACGAGATGAGGAGTTCGATGCGACGGCGGTTGTTGTCGATGAGCGGAGCCAAGCGGCGGCGTATGCCGAGGTTGATGCGCATGCGCGGGTCGGCGCTGTAGGCGAGATACATATAGTCCCGCTCGTCGCTGGTGACCATCTCCAGCGTGAGCTCGTCGTGGTTGCGCAGGAACAGGCCCCATTGGCAAGTTTCAGGAATCTCAGGAGTCTGCGCGATGATGTCCGTAATGGGCAGGCGATCTTCCTGGCGCAAGGCCATGAAAATGCGCGGCATGAGCGGGAAGTGAAACGCCATGTGGCACTCGTCGCCGTCGCCAAAATACGGCCGCACGTCCGTGGGCCACTGATTTGCTTCGGCCAGGAGCATGCGGCAGGAATAATCAGCATCGATTTCGCGTCGAAGCGTTTTGACGACCAGGTGAGTTTCGGGAAGGTTTTCGCAATTAGTGCCATCACGCTCGATCAGGTACGGGATGGCATCAACGCGCAGGGCATCAACTCCAATGTCGAGCCAATGCCGCATAACTTTCAGAATTTCGGAGATGACCAGCGGGTTGTCGTAATTCAAATCGGGCTGGTGCGAGAAAAAACGGTGCCAGTAAAATTGTTTGGCGACCGGATCCCACGTCCAGTTGGACCGTTCCGTATCCGAGAAGATGATGCGCGCGCCCTGGTATTTCCGTTCCGTATCGCTCCAGACATAAAAGTCGCGTTCGACGGAGTCGCGAGGCGCCAGCCGGGCGCGTTGAAACCATGGATGCTGATCGGACGTGTGATTCACCACGAGCTCGATCATCACTTGTATGCCACGGTCGTGAGCGGCGGCCAGGACAGCCTGAAAATCTTCAATCGCCCCGTACGACGGGTGGACGCTCATATAGTCCGAGATGTCGTACCCATCGTCCTTGAGCGGAGATGGAAAAAAGGGCAATAGCCACAAGCAAGTAATGCCGAGATCCTGCAGATAGTCCATTTTTTGAAGCAGGCCCTGAAAATCTCCGATTCCGTCGCCATTGCTGTCTTTGAAAGCGCGGACGTGCAGTTCATAGATGATTGCGTCTTTGTACCAGACTGGATCCGCCGCGCTTCCGGGATGTTTCGCCATTTGTATTCGCAGACCTCACCCGGTGCTGCGAGAGTCATGGTGAAAAACGACCACCGCGAGAGGCGGCAGGAGCATGTTGAGCGAAAAAGGCCGCCCGTGAATCGGCAGCGGCACTGCAGGCAGGCCCCCAAAATTTCCCTGCCCGCTGCCAGCATACAGAGGCGCGTCGCTGTTCAGGAGTTCCTTCCACAACCCGCCCCGAGGTACCCCGACGCGATAATTTTGTCTCACTACAGGGGTGAAATTACAGACAAGGAGCAGTTCCTCCGCAGGATTTTGCCCGCGACGGAGGAAGCTGATCACGCTGCGTTGAAAATCATTGCAATCCACCCATTCGAAACCGGCAGCGTCAAAATCCAACTGGTACAGCGCACGCTGGCCGCGATACAACGTGTTGAGATCACGCACCCACCGGTGCAAACCTGCATGAAACGGGCGCTCCAGAAGGTGCCATTCAAGACTCGTGTCGTGGTTCCACTCCGACCACTGACCAAATTCATCGCCCATGAACAACAGCTTTTTCCCCGGATGGCCAAACATGAAGCCATAAAGCAGACGCAGGTTCGCGAACTTCTGCCAATCATCGCCGGGCATCTTGCGAATCATTGAGCCTTTACCGTAAACCACTTCGTCGTGAGAGAAGGGCAGGACGAAATTTTCGGTGAAGGCGTAGAGCAAGCTGAACGTGATTTTATTGTGATGATAACTGCGATAGATGGGGTCTTGCGAGATGTAGTCGAGTACGTCGTGCATCCATCCCATATTCCACTTGAGACCAAAACCCAATCCGCCGACGTAGGTTGGCCTGGAAACTTGAGGCCACGCGGTAGATTCCTCGGCGATCATAAGTACGTCGGGAAATGCCGCATAGACTCGCTCATTGAGCGCGCGTAAGAAATGAATCGCGTCGATGTTCTCCTTCCCGCCATAACGGTTTGGTATCCACTGCCCTTCGCGGCGTCCGTAGTCGAGGTACAACATGGAAGCAACGGCGTCAACGCGCAAGCCATCGACATGATATTTGTCGCACCAGAATAGTGCGTTGCTGATCAGGAAATTCTGGACTTCGTTGCGGCCATAATTAAAGACAAAAGTGTTCCAGTCGGGATGCTCGCCTTGCCGCGGATCATCATGCTCGTAAAGATGAGAGCCGTCGAAGTAGCCAAGCCCCGCTTCATCCTTTGGAAAATGCGCGGGAACCCAGTCGAGAATCACGCCGATTCCGTGCTGATGCAGGTAGTCGACGAGATACATGAAATCTGTCGGCGTGCCAAACCTGCTCGTCGGCGCGAAATAGCCAATAGTCTGATATCCCCAGGAGCCATCGAAGGGATGCTCCATGACAGGAAGGAATTCGACATGGGTGAAACCTTCATGATGAACGTACCCAGCCAGGAGCGGCGCTAGCTCGCGATATGACAGCCAGCGATTGCTCTCCTCGGGCACGCGTCGCCAGGAGCCAAGGTGCACCTCATAGATGGAGATGGGTGAATTAAGGGCGTTAACCTGTGCCCGACGAGCCATCCATGCAGCGTCATTCCACTTATAGGTCTCGAGATCCCAAACGCGAGAAGCGGTCTCGGGCCGAATCTGCGCAGCGAAACCATACGGATCAGCCTTGTCAACCTTATACTCGTGATAGTTGGATTCGATGTGATATTTGTAGAGCGCTCCTTGACCCACACGTGGTATGAAGCTCTCCCAAACGCCAGCAGGAGTGGGCTGCATGACGTTCGCCGCAGGATTCCAGCCGTTGAAGTCGCCAATCAGCGAAACGCGCCTTGCATTTGGCGCCCACACGGCAAAATGCACGCCGCGCCGTCCCTCTCTTTCGGCGAGATGAGCCCCGAGCTTGTCGTAGGCGCGGTTGTGAGTACCTTCGCCAAACAGGTACAGGTCGAATTCGCTCAGGGCCGATTCCAAAACTGACACTCCCTAGTCGTGCTGCTCAATAGTCGCTTACTCGGTGACTGCGTTCCTCCGAGGAATCTAGAGGTAATAATCAAAGTCGCGCTCCGTACGAACCCAGCGTCGTAGCCCGAGAATATGCGCTGGCAAACTTTCCGGCACGAGTTCAACATAGTTTCGCGCTCCCTGCCACAAGAAGTAGCCTTCGCCAAGCAAGTCATGGGCCTGAAAGGCATGATTTGCGTCGAGCCCGATGGTCTCGAGATCGATATTCACCCACCCCGATTGCGCGTGAAAGCTATCCAGGTTGACGACCACGATCACTACGTTCGACAGGTCCTCCGTCGTTTTGCTATAGCAGATTAGTGCCGGATTGTCAGTTTCATGGAAACTTAGGCTTCTATTACTCTGCAGTGCCGTATTCTCTTTCCGGATTCGATTAACCTTGGCAATGAGGTGCTTCAGGCTCACCTTTGACTTCAGATCGCGGCACTTCAGTTCGTACTTCTCGGAATTCAAGTACTCTTCACTTCCGGGATGAAGCGGCATGTTTTCGCAAAGCTCGAAGGCCGGCCCGTAAATTCCGTAGTTCGCCCCGATGGTCGCTGCCAGGATGAGCCGAACCATAAATGCGGCGCGTCCTCCCACTTGAAGATATTCCGGGAGAATATCAGGCGTGTTCGGCCAAAGGTTCGGGCGGAAGTACTCGCGTAATTCCGTCTGTGTCAACTCGCTGAAATAGTCGGTGAGCTCCTGTTTCGTATTGCGCCAGGAGAAGTAAGTATAAGACTGGGAAAACCCCAGTTTGGCGAGACGATACATCACGTGCGGGCGCGTGAACGCCTCGGCGAGAAAAAGCACGTCGGGATGCTGCCGCTTGATTTCACCGATGACCCATTCCCAGAAGCCAAAAGGTTTCGTATGCGGATTATCGACTCGGAAAATCCGCACACCTTGGTCTATCCAGAATTGAAAGACGCTTTTTAACTCCTGCCACAGGGAGCGCCAATCGGCGGTCTCGAAATTCAACGGGTAAATATCCTGATATTTCTTCGGCGGATTCTCGGCATATTGAATGGTGCCGTCCGGACGGGCACGGAACCAGTCCGGGTGCTCGCGAACGTACGGATGGTCAGGCGTGCACTGAAAGGCGATGTCGAGCGCGACCTCGAGCCCGTGCTCTTCAGCTTTGGAAACGAAGCGTCGGAAATCATCCAACGTGCCGAGTTCAGGATGAACAGACTTGTGGCCGCCCTCTTCTGAGCCGATCGCCCACGGGCTGCCGACGTCGTCGGGCTGCGCGGCGATGGAATTGTTCTTGCCTTTGCGGAACGCGCGCCCAATGGGATGAATCGGCGAAAGATAAACTACGTCGAAGCCCATCGAGGCGATGTACGGAAGCCACGCTTCGCAATCGTGAAGCGTTCCATGACGTCCGGGCTGGGGCGAACAGGATCGGGGAAAAACCTCATACCAAGTGGAGAAGCGAGCTTTCTCGCGATCCACGACGATGTTCAGTGTTTTTTCGTAACGAGTGGCCAGATCACGATCGGGATAGCGTTCGATGACCGCGAGCAGTTCTTCATGCAAGGCAAGCGCGGCGGCGGACTTGTCATCATCTTCACGAATGCGACGCGCCCATTGTCGAAGCAATTGTGCATCGTCCCCCGCGGCTCGAGCGGCGGCGCGGTCGATCAACTCAACGCCGACAAGCAAGTCGACGCGAACATCTTGCCCTGCTGCGACTCTCTTTTCTAAATCGCTCCGCCAGGTTCGAAAGCGATCGATCCAGCCCTCGACTGAGTACTCATACGATCCGATTTTGTCGACGGTAAACTCGCCGCGCCAGCGATCATTGCCGACCGGCTTCATGGGCGCGGACTGTGGCGCTGCCCCTTCTCGCCAGTATAGGATCTGGCAGCCAACCTGGTCGTGGCCGTCGGCAAATACGTTCGCTTCAACGGTGACCGTCTCTCCTACGACACGTTTGATGGCGAACCGGCTGCAATCGATTTCCGGCGAAACGCGCTCAATCACGACCCGACAGCGTCCGTCGGTTGAATTCTCGGGCGATTGCGTCAATTCTTTCCCCCGTTTACGGCACGCCCCTATTTTATGGTGCAAGCTCCCCAATGCAATCCTGAGTTCAGAATGTCACGGCTGGTTGCGGAGAAGCCAGCGGAATTGCTGGTTGGTTGCGACGGAAGCATCGAGAACGAATGACAGAGAGTTTGCTCACGCGTTCGCCGTTCTGGCAGGCCGCTGCAGTTTCATCGGAAAGCGCGGCAAATGCTGCGCCACAACGGCGTTCTTCAGGCTTGTGCGCTGTGACGTAGCTGCTGATCGTCAGACGCGCTGCTGCGCATGCCGAGCACGTCGCGTACTTTGCTGGCCAGTTCATCCGGACTGAACGGCTTCTCGATGAAGGCGGTTCCTGGACTGAGAATCCCAATATTGATCGCATCGTCTTCAGTGTACGCGGACATGTAGAGTACCTTCAGGCCGGGATGGAGTTTCGTGAGTTGCTCAACTAACTCACGCCCTTTCATTCCAGGCATGACCACATCCGTGAGGACGAGATCAACTGCTCCACCATTGGACTCCACCCACTGAATTGCGTCGGCGGCGCTCTGCGCCTCAACGACGGTGTATCCCGCGATCTTCAAGAACTCGCGAGTCATACGCCGGACGGCGTCATCATCTTCCACGAGGAGAATTTTTCCTTCACCCTGCAAAGCCTGACCGGTCGGTTCTTTCGACGGGACCACTTCAACCGATTCTTCGACCTGCGGGAGGTAAATTTGAAACGTCGTGCCCAAACCCAATTTGCTGGACACGGTGATGCAACCCCCGCTTTGATTCACTGTACCGTAAACAGTGGCTAGGCCAAGACCAGTACCCTTGCTCGGATCCTTGGTGGTGAAGAAAGGTTCGAAAATGTGCGATTGAGTCTCCTCATCCATTCCGTGCCCTGTATCGCGAACCGCCAGCATGACGTAAGGCCCGGGGTTCACGCCGGGATGTGTATGGGTCCACGCGTCATCGAGATGGCAATTCGCCGTAGTGATGGTCAACTGGCCGCCGCGGCGCATGGCGTCGCGCGCGTTGAATACTAGATTCATGATCACCTGTTCGAATTGAGCGGAATCAGCCCTGACGCGCCCAAGCTCCGGGTCGAGGTCCATGTGGACCCTGATGTCCTCGCCAAGCACCGGTGGAAGAATTTCCGCGACCTGAGTAACCAAGGCATTCAGGTCCAGTACCCGAGGCTGAAGCACCTGACGCCGGCCAAACGCCAGGAGCTTTCGGGTGAGCGAGGAAGCTCGATCGGCGGCCTTCACGATTTCTCCTAGTTCGCGCCGGACCGTCGTACCAAGGCCAATGTTGTTCTGCGAAAGCGCTGCCTGGCCGCGAATGACCATCAGCAAATTGTTGAAGTCGTGGGCCACACCACCGGCCAAACGGCCGATAGCCTCCATCTTTTGGGCCTGTCGCAGGGCTGCTTCTGCCTGCTCCCGCCCCGCAATCTCCTTTTCCAGTTCTCGGTTCGCAGCGGCCAATTTGCGAACATTGAGCTGTGCCGTTTCTGCTTGATAGACGGCGAATGCGAGGACCATGGCCATCAGAATTCCGCCGCCAAACACGACCGTCGGCAGAGGCGTTTGCGTGTAAGCAACCGCACCGGCCTTGGGCCACACCACGCCTCGCCAGGTCAAATGCTCAAACTCAATACTGGCTTCCTGAACATAGCGGGCGCCTGGGGGCGGATTGTCCACAGTACGGCTGTAGACGCTCTCGGTATCATCATAGACCGCGACCCAGTAATCGGGCGCGACATCGTCAAGGACTGTAGAAAGCAGGTCGCGATAGCGGAATACCCCGACAAGAAACCCGTGGAGCTGCTTGCCATTTACGGGCACGCAGATTAAGAAACCTCGGCCGCCCTGGCGCAGGCTAACACGAGGCGCAATGACCGTGTTCAGAGTGTGAGTGGCGCTTTGCAGAGTCGCGCTAAGGCCGGGCACGAGCCCTAAATCTGCACCGGCGTCGGCCTCGTTTCCCTGCTCTGGCGCGGCCCAGACGACGTGCAACGTAGAATCCACCCACTCGATCGCCTGGTATGCTGGATACCCGCTCATCACTAGGCTGGCGTCCGAGTGCATCTCCTCTTCTTCTAACTTGTCTCGAGCTTCCCAGCGTCCAGCTAGGCGCTCTAATGGCAGAATCCGGGCTCTTAATTCCGACTCCGTCTTGGTTTTCACGAGGGAAGCTTGATCTTTGGCTGCGGCGCTGATTTCAACGCGCCGATGCGCGACCAGCAATTGCCAGAGGACCAATGCTGCGATGATTGTCGTCAGCCCAAAGATCGCAGGCAGCAATAAGCGATCGATGACGTTTCTTTGCATGTGTGCCAGCAACTCTATCAGTTAGCGCGGTCCCGTGGCTAATCGAGAATGAGCGCTGACCTTCCCGAGATGATTGCAGGTGGCTATCTGGAGACCTAATGTTCGCGCAACCTCGCTTTTACGTCAGCCAACCTCTGGTGTCAAGGCAAAGTCGCGATGCCGGTCCAATTTTGCTTGGGCGATTTTGGAAATGCTATCGATTTGGATCGTCAAAAGCACTAGATGTTCTGGCGTTCGAGACTCGCGAGCCAGCTTCGCCTAATATTCGCCTTGGCCTTTGATAACACGCGATTTAACCCTATTGCCGAACACCAGGCGAAACCCGTAGTATTCCAGTTCGTGTCCGAAAGGGGGGCAAATGCCTGCCACGTGGAAGGGTAATATTTCGTTCGGCTTGGTTTCGATTCCCATCCAACTCTCGCCCGCGGCGCGCACGGAGCGAATCAGCTTCAACCAGCTTCACAAAGTTTGCCATACGCGCCTGAAGCAACCGCTCTTTTGCCCAACGTGCAATCGCATGGTCGAGCGCAGCGAAGTCGAAAAGGGCTACGAATATGAGAAGGACCAATACCTGCTTTTTTCGGAGGAAGAGCTGGAAAAGATCGAGCCGGAATCGGCTAGGATCATGGAAATTCTTGAGTTTTGCAAACTCGAAGAAATCGATCCCCTCTATTTCGACGCCTCCTACTATGCGAGCCCGGAACCTGCCGGGGCTAAGGCCTATCGCCTGTTGCACGAAGCCATGCAGCGCACCGGCTATGCCGGAATTGCCAAGGTGACGATGCATAACCGCGAGTACATCGTCATAGTTCGCCCGCGCCAGAATGGCCTCACCCTTCACACAATGTTTTACTCGAACGAGATCCGCGCAGTCGCCGAGACCGGCACCGACAAATTGGAAATCAGAGATCAAGAGCGCGCTCTCGCCACTCAACTCATTGAAAGCCTTGCGGCTCCATTCCAGCCCGAGAAGTACCATGACACATACCACGAATCGTTGCGGATGTTGATAGACGCGAAGGCCAAAGGGCAAGACGTCGTTGCCGTCACTCCAGCTATGCAGGCTCCACCTGTCGATTTAATGGCTGCATTGAAGCAAAGCTTGATGCAGAAGCAGCAGCCTCCGCAAGCCCAGAAGAAGACACTGCTTCGGGTTGTACCCAAAGGGGAAGTGGCGGAAGGGGCGGAGGAGCAAACGCCCAAGCGCCCTCGCCGCAGGGCTGCGGGATAAATTACGGGTCGTGGCCGATGATCAGGCGTTAGGGCACAACGATGTCGCGGCGTCCGTAACCACACCCGCTCCTCACCCTTCGATCGGCAACTGTTGCCTCGCAGCGGGAATTATGGTCGCAGCCTTAGAACGTCAAAGGAGCAGGACGCTCCACGATCACGCGGCGGCGAGGTATTCCCAGGCATTCCCGGTGAATTTCACTTGGAAAACACCACCCTCGTCTGCGTGCAGGAAGTACTGACCCTCCGGGATTCGATGAGCGTGCAAGGACCGCACTGAACACCTCGTCCAGCGGAGGGCCGGGGCTGCCCGGCCGTGCTGCTTCGGTTCCGGCACGATCTGCATCCCATATTGAACCCGATACTCCACACCGGTGGGGCGGGTAGGCACTAACCGCCCTGATCCCTGTCGCTTACGCTTTGTCTCCTGGCTCATAATCCCATTAGATGCGACGTACGTCAGAAAAGTTTGCGTAGTATTGCGTACGATCTGCTCGTCCAACAAGTTGTTGATTATAACATACTTATTGCGGATGCGGGGCTATTGAGCGCGGAAGCTTGGGGTGCGGTGGGTCGGCCCGAGGGGTAAAAAAGGACCGTATGTGCGGGAACCATGTTCACCTATTATTTGCCCTTAAATGACCTTAGATGGCGGATTGAAGCAGGAGCTAACGCTCTTGTTGGTCGATGTTGCGGATTCCGCGGCCCCCCAATCCATCGCTAGCGCATGTTTGCGCTTTTTCCTCATAACCCATTGAAAACACTGAGGCAGTTTTTGAGTTTGGTCACTACATGATCGTTGCCTCGGTCTTCGGCGGATCCGGAGGGTTCAGCTCGGAAAG
>Ga0187815_10000889_pt1 | contig 14339 bp, 6 predicted proteins | sample NC_S_5_FD_132962 | JGI IMG/M metagenome (GOLD analysis project Ga0187815, IMG submission 132962) | Wetland sediment microbial communities from Neuse River Estuary, North Carolina, USA - ASW-S_5 | ecosystem: Environmental > Aquatic > Freshwater > Wetlands > Sediment | place: USA: North Carolina...
CTCAACCCGTCGCTGACCATCGAGCAGACCCTCACTGAGCCGCTCCTGGTGCGGAAGATGCCGAAGAAGGACGCGACGGCGCGAGTGCGTAACCTGCTCGACCAGGTCAAGCTCCCGCGCGATGCGCTCGGCCGCTTGCCCCGCGAGTTCAGCGGCGGCCAGCGCCAGCGCATAGCCATCGCCCGAGCCCTGGCCCTGTCGCCCGAGTTCATCGTGTGCGACGAGCCGGTCTCGGCGCTGGACCTGTCCACGCAGGCCCGCGTGCTCGACCTGTTCAAAGAGATACAGGAGACCACCGGCGTGGCGTACCTGTTCATCTCGCACGACCTGGCCGTCGTACGGAACGTCAGCCACCGGGTCGCCGTGATGTACCACGGCGAGATCGTCGAATACGGCGACGGAGACCAAGTCACGACACACCCGGCGAATCCCTACACCCAGCGGCTGCTGCTGGCCGCCCCGGTTCCGGACCCCATCCGGCAGGAGAAGCGCCGAAGCGAACGGCGAGCGTTCCTGGCCGCCCAGCAAGGCGCGCATGCGGTGGCCAGTTAGTCCCCACCGGCCGCCGGGGAAGGAGGTGGATTCGTGGGATACGGGATCGACCGCCCGATAGCTGGAGCCCCAGACAATCAGAGGTAGTGGCGGCGGATAGCCGCCAGGAGCCGAGCCAAACCCCTGTCCATGCCTAACCAGCCCCTACGGAGGCCGAGCCCGTGTATTCCGAGTGGTCAGCCGCCATGATTTCGCCTGTTGATGACTTCGCGGGCGCACCGCTGCTGCGCGCGGAGTTCGCGCTGGACGAGGGCCATGGGACCGTGGTGAGCGCGGAGCTCGCGGTGAGCAGCCTGGGTGTCTTTGAGGCCTACCTCAACGGCCGCGCCGTCGGTCCTGACGTGCTGAGCCCAGGTTGGAGCAGCTACGAGTGGCGGCTGAGGTACCGGACATATGACGTGACGCACCTTCTGCAGCCAACCACGGTACTGGGCATTTCCCTGGGCAATGGCTGGAGCCGCGGGCGCCTTGGGTGGAACGGGAACCGCGCCTTCTACGGTGACCGCCTCGTGGTCACCGCCCAGCTGGAGGTGGCTTTCGCCGATGGTCACCGGCAGCTGGTGAGCACCGACGAGACGTGGCGGGCCGGTCCGTCCGCGACGCTGGCGAACGACCTGTACGACGGGCAGACTATCGACGCCCGGCTGGCCGACGGCACGTGGCTGCACCCTGGAGCAGCGCTGCCGGGCTGGGGCGGCGTCGAAACGCTGGAGTTCGACACCAGCCGCCTCACGCCGTATATCGGGCCGCCCGTCGTCCGCCACGAAGCCCTCCGGCCGGTGGCCATCTGGTCATCCCCGTCGGGTCGCACGCTCGTCGACTTCGGGCAGAACCTCGTCGGCTGGCTGCGCTTCACCATCAAGGGTGCGGCCGGGACCGAGATCGTCGTCCGCCACGGCGAGGTCCTCGAGCACGGCGAGCTTGGCGTGCGGCCACTTCGCAGCGCCAAGGCCACCGACCGGTTCGTCCTGTCTGGCGGCGAGGATCACTTCGAGCCCACCAAGACCTTCCACGGCTTCCGCTACGCCGAGATCAGCGGCTGGCCGGGAGAGCTGACGTCGAGCTCCCTGGAGGCGGTGGTCGTCCACTCCGACCTGCGGCGCACCGGTCATTTCGAATGCTCAGACCCGATGCTCAACCAGCTGCACGCGAATGTGACATGGGGGATGCGCGGCAACTTCCTTGACGTGCCGACCGACTGCCCGCAGCGCGACGAGCGCCTTGGCTGGACCGGCGATCTCGCCGTCTTCGTTCCATCCGCTACGTTCCTCTACGACGCGGACGCCTTCCTGCGTGACTGGCTTCGCGACCTCGCCGCAGAACAGCAGGCTCACGATGGCCTGGTGCCGCTCGTCATCCCGGATGTCCTGAAGTACGAGACGCACGCCTCCGCCCTTCCCCTTCTGGAAACCACCGCGATCTGGGGTGACGCTGCAGTATGGGTTCCCTGGGCGCTGTGGCAAGCCTATGGCGACCGGACCGTCCTGGAGGACCAGTACTCCTCCATGATCGCGCACGCCCGGCGGGTGGAGTCGCTACTATCGCCGGCCGGCCTCTGGGACACCGGATTTCAGATGGGAGACTGGCTCGATCCCCAGGCTCCGCCAGGCGAACCCTTCAAGGCAAAAGCCGACAGCCACGTCGTTGCCACCGCCTGCTTCTACCGGACCGCGCGCACCGTCGCGGACACCGCGGAGCTGCTGGGCCGAGCCGACGATGCCCGGCACTTCCGCCTGGTGGCCGGACGAGTGCGGGCCGCCTTTAACAAGCACTACGTCGAGAAGAACGGGACAGTGCGCAGCGACTGCGCCACCGTCTACGCGCTGGCCATCGTTTTCGGCCTGCTCGACGACCTCATGACGGCACGGGCCGGTGACCGGCTGTCGGCGCTCGTCAAGGAGGACGGCTACCGGATCTCGACCGGGTTCGCCGGCACGCCGTACGTCACCGACGCCCTCACCCAGACCGGCCACCTGGACGACGCCTACCGGCTGCTGCTCGAGCGAGGCTGCCCCTCATGGCTGTATTCCGTCACGATGGGTGCCACCACGATCTGGGAACGCTGGGACGCCATGCTGCCTGACGGCACCATCAACCCAGGACAGATGACCAGTTTCAACCACTACGCGCTGGGTGCCGTCGCGGACTGGATCCACCGCACCGTCGGCGGGATCGCACCGCTAGAGCCTGGCTACGGGAAGGTGCTCATCGCGCCGCAGCCGGGCGGCGGGTTGACCTGGGCCACGGCGAGACTGGAGACCGCTCACGGCCCAGTGGAAGTGCACTGGCGCGAAACCAGGCAGGACTTCACCATCCAGGCCGCCCTCCCCGCTGGCGTCACCGGCGTGATCCGGCTGCCGGGCGAGCCCGATCGAGAACTCGCGCCCGGCGGACACACCATCACCGTCCCAGCCCACAGCCGGATGAAGTCGGGAGGGCTGGCATGAATCATGAGCACGCGCCAGGCCAGGCCGCCGCGGACGTGGACCGGACCGCCGACATCGTCGCGAAGATGAGCTTGGCGGACAAGGTCGCGCTCGCGTGCGCCGATTTCGCCGCGGTGGCTCACCTCGGGTTGCCGCCGCTGAGTTTTACCGACGGAGGTAATGGCGTTCGAGTGGCCGACGACGCGACCGCCTTCCCCGCGTGCGTGTCACTCGCAGCGGCCTTCGACGAACAGCTGGCGTACCGGTTCGGGTCCGCGGTCGGTCAGGAAGCCCGTTCAGCCGGTCATAATGTCCTACTCGGACCGGCGCTGGACATCGCACGCACACCGCTGGCCGGACGGCTGCCCGAGGCGTTCGGGGAAGACCCGTACCTGACCGGGGTCCTGGGAGCGGCCTACGTCCGGGGCGCGCAGCGGAACGTCGTGGCCATGGTCAAGCACTTCGTGGTCAACAACTTCGAGACCGGCAGGACCGGGTCCGGCTGGCCACCATCGGACCGCGGGCCAGCGGTCGACATCCGCGTCTCCCGCCGGGCTCTGGAAGAGATCTACTTTCCGCCGTTCCGGCGGGCCCTCACCGACGCCGGCGCCGGGTCCGTCATGGGCTCTTACAACCAGGTCAACGGCCGCTACGCCTGCCAGAATCCTGAATTGCTCGCCACGCTCAAAGACCAGTGGGGATGGGGGGGATTCGTCGCCCCTGACTTTATGTTCGCGGTGCGCGATCCGCTGGCCGCCGCGCGGGCTGGCCTTGACCTCCCGGGGTTGGACGACGCCGAGGGGCGCGAGCCGGAAGACTTCACCAGCGGGCGCATCGGCCCGGACAGGCTGGACGACATAGTCACGCGACTGGTCAGCACCATGGTCACACAGGGTCTACTCGACCGGCCAGCCGCGGTCCCTGGCCCCCCAGCCGCCGAGAGCCTGGAGCTGGCCGCGGAAGCCGCGGTCGCGGGGAGCGTCTTGCTCGTCAACCGCGCAGAGGCGCTGCCCCTCGGGGAACTCGGGGAAGACGTAAGTACGCTGGCGGTAATCGGCCCGGCTGGACTGGACGCCATCTACGTGATGGGCGGATCGCCGACCGTGAAACTCCACCCGAGCCGGGTGGTTACGCCCCTGGCGGCGATCCGGCAACGGGCCGGAAGCGCCGTCCGAGTCGAGCATGCTCAAGGGTCCTGGGGGGATGTACCGCTTCCGAGGATCCCGCCGGCCCTTCTGTCTACTCCTGTCGTTCCCGGGACTCCGGCCGGCCCGGGCGTCCTAGCCGAGTATGTCGACGGCCCGGCGGAGAGGCCGGGGAAGCGCGTCACCCGAACAGAGCCGGGCATAGAAATGACCGACCCGCCAGCGGGTTTCGGACCGCAATGGCATGCCACCTGGACGACCATGCTGACGCCGGCGCAAGACGGCCACCACCGGTTCAGTCTCGCCGTCGCCGGCAAGAGCTCGCTCTATCTGGACGGTGCACTGGTAGCGGAGGGGGCACGCGAGGCGATCCGCATGATTGACGGGCCTTCGTACGCGCTGCAAGCCGTCGTCCCCCTGGTCGCCGGGCAGCCCGTGACCATTCGGGTCGAGTACGAGACCGGGCCGGCGCTCGCCGTAGAGGAGTTCGGACTGCGGCCCGAGGTCCGGCTCGGCTGGCAGCCACCGGACAGCCTGATTGACGACGCCGCAGCCCTGGCCGCCCAGTGCGACGCAGCCGTCGTGATCGTCAACCAGGCGTCCGGGGAGGGGATGGACCGGCAGTCGATTGCGCTGCCCGGCGATCAGGACAGGCTCATCGCAGAGGTAGCGCGCAAGAATCCGCGGACCGTCATCGTGCTCAATACGCCGGGTCCGACCTTGATGCCATGGCTGGATCAGGTCGCGGCTGTTCTGCAAGTCTGGTACCCAGGCGAGCAGTTCGGTACCGCGCTCGCCAGGGTGCTGTTCGGCGATGAAGACCCAGGCGGCCGGCTGCCAGTCACCTTCCCGGCCCACGCCGGCCAGGGACCAGTCCAGGCCGTCGAGCAGTACCCGGGAATCGGCGGCGTGGCGACTTACACCGAAGAGATCCTGGTCGGATACCGATTCTACGCGGCGAATAAGCAGCAGCCATTGTTTCCTTTTGGCCACGGGTTGTCATTCGCGCGGTTCGCCTACGAAAATCTAAGGATCCGGCGGCCGGGACCCGGTGAGATTCACGTGAGTTTCGGCATCGTGAACGATTCGCCGCGCCCTGGCTATGAGGTTGCCCAGCTCTACCTGCGGTACCCGGTCCAGGCAGCGGAGCCACCACTCCAGCTGAAGGGATTTCAGCGAGTGCACCTGAACGCCGGGGAACGGCGCGCCGTGACGTTCACGCTGACCAGCACGGACCTTGCGGCCTGGAGCGACCCGGACGGGTGGACTGTCCACCCCGGCAGCTACGAGGTTCTCATCGGGGCATCCTCAGCCGACGTGCGGCTGAGCGCATTCGTAGAGGTGACAGATGAGCGTCACGCTCAATGACCCTGCACCTCACCCGGTACGAGCCGGATGAGCAGGAGGCGGCATGGGAACGCGCTCAAAACTAGGAGAAACGGTGTCATGACTGCTCTCATCAGCGACTCGAAGATCGCCGAAGCGCTTGCCGCGCTCACCCTGGAGGAAAAGGTTCAGCTGCTCACGGGCCGCGACTTCTGGTCGACCTGGCCGATCGAGAAGATCGGGCTGCGCCGCATCGTCTTCTCCGACGGCCCGTCCGGCGTCCGCGGCGAGACCTGGGACGAGCGCGACCCGTCGCTCAACCTGCCGTCCGCCACCGCGCTGGCCTCCTCGTGGGACCCGGACATCGCCCGCCGCTACGGCGCCGCCGCCGCGGTAGAGGCCCGCCGCAAGGGCGTCGACGTCGTGCTCGGCCCGACGATCAACCTGCACCGCTCCCCGCTCGGCGGCCGGCACTTCGAAGCGTTCAGCGAGGACCCGGTGCTCACCGCCGACCTCGCCGCCGCCTACGTGACCGGCGTGCAGGACAACGGCGTCGGCGCCACGCCGAAGCACTACGTGGCCAACGACTCCGAGACCGACCGATTCACCGTTGACGTCCGGGTCGGCGACCGCGCCTTGCGCGAGTTGTACCTGTTCGCGTTCGAGAAGGCGGTGACCGAGGCGCGCGCCTGGCTGGTGATGAGCTCCTACAACTCGGTCAACGGCACCACCGCGACCGAGAACGACCTGCTGGAGGCGCCGCTGAACAGCGAGTGGGGCTTCGACGGGGTGGTGGTCAGTGACTGGACCGCCGTCCGGTCGCTGGAGAGCGCCAGAGCCTCGCAGGACCTCGTCATGCCCGGGCCGGGCGGGCCGTGGGGTGACGCCCTGGTGAGGGCCGTCCGCTCCGGCGAGATCCCCGAGGCGGTGATCGACCGCAAGGTGGCCCGCATCATCACGCTCGCCCACCGGGTCGGCGCGCTGGGCGGGTTCCCGGCCGCCGAACCGGTCTGGGTGGAGAACAGTGTCGCCTTCGCCCGGCACGCCGCAGTCGAGGGCACCGTGCTGCTGGAGAACCGCGGCGAGCTGCCGTGGGATCCGGCCCGCCTGCGCCGCGTCGCCGTGATCGGCGACAACGCGGCCAATGCCCGCACGCAGGGCGGCGGCAGCGCCACGGTGATGCCGGAGTACACCGTCTCACCGCTGGACGGCCTGCGCGCCGCGCTGCCCGGCGTCGAGGTCACCTACTCGCGCGGTGCCGTCGTCCAGGAAGGCGTGGCGGAGCTGCCGCTGGCGCAGATGACCAACCCGGTCACCGGCGGCCCCGGCCTGCGGGTGCGGTTCCTGGACTCCGGCGGTACCGAGCTGTCCGCCGAGGACCGCCGGTCCAGCGCGCTGGTCTGGTTCGGCGGCGACGCCCCGATCAGCCGGTCGGCCACGGTGGACCTGACCACCCGGTTCACCCCGGCCGAGTCGGGACCGGTCCGGGCCGGCTTCGCCGCCGTCGGCCACGGCAAGGTGTACCTCGACGGCGAGCTCATCGTCGACGAGATCGCCGAGTCCGAGCACGCCGATCTGGGTGCCGCGCTGATGGCCCCGCCGACGGCCGCCGCCGACGTCAACCTGACCGCGGGCACGCCGGTCACGCTGCGCTTCGAGTACGACCTGTCGGGCCGTACCGGACCGATGGCCGACCTGCTGTGGCTGCGCTTCGGCACCGAGCCGGCGGCTACGGACGCCGACGCGCTCATCGCCGCCGCCGCGGAGGCGGCCGCCGAGGCGGACGTCGCGCTGGTCGTCGTCGGCACCAACTCGGTCGTGGAGTCTGAGGGTTACGACCGGACCTCGCTCGCTTTGCCGGGCCGCCAGGACGACCTGGTCCGGGCCGTCGCCGCAGCTAACCCGCGCACCGTGGTGCTGGTGAACGCGGGCTCCCCCGTGCTGATGCCCTGGCGGGACCGGGTCGCGGCGGTGCTTGTCGGCTACTTCGGCGGGCAGGAATTCGGCCGCGCGGTCGCCGACGTCATGCTGGGCGCGGCCGAGCCGGGCGGGCGGCTGCCCACCACCTGGCCGGCGGCCGAGGCCGACGTACCGGTCCTGTCCACCACGCCGAAGGACGGCGAGCTGGACTACGCCGAAGGGATACACATCGGCTACCGGGCCTGGCTCAAGCAGGACACCGCGCCTGCGTACTGGTTCGGCAGCGGCCAGGGATACACCGACATCACGCTCACCGGGGCCGACGCGCCCGCCTCGGTTACCGCCGGGGACTCCTTCCCCGTGACCGTCGAGGTCGCCAACCGCGGCGAGCGCGACGGCAAGCAGGTCGTGCAGGTCTACGCGGAGCGCCAGGACTCGGCCGTCGACCGCCCGGTGCGCTGGCTGGTCGGCTTCGCGCCTATACGCGTTCCGGCCGGGGAAAAGGCGCAGGCGCGCATCAGCGTGCCGACCCGGCTGCTGGCCTACTGGCAGGACGGCTGGCGCTACGAACCGGGCGCCTACCAGCTCCGGATAGGCACCTCGGCCGTCGACCTGCCGCTGGGCGCGACGGTAGAACTGGCCGCGCCGGCGCAGCCTGCCGCCGAGCGGGAGATGGTGTGATGCCGCCGAACCCGCTGATCCCCGGCTTCAATCCCGATCCGAGCATCGTCGAGGCTGACGGCGCGTATTACCTGGTCACCTCGACCTTCGAGTACCTGCCCGGGATACCGGTCTACCGCAGCACCGACCTGGCGAGCTGGACGCAGGTCGGCAACGTGGTGACGCGGCCCGAGCAGGCCGGCGTGGCGGACGCACCGACCGGCGGCGGCGTCTGGGCGCCGACCATCCGGTACCGCGACGGCGTCTTCTACGTCATCGTCACCGTCGCGATGAGCCCCCGGGGCTGTGTCGTGTTCACCGCGACCGACCCGGCCGGACCGTGGAGCGACGGCATCACCATCGACGGCGTCGAGGGCATCGACCCGGATCTGGCGTGGGACGACGACGATACGGCGTATGTGACCTTCTCCGGGTTGCACACCCGCGGCGACCTGGCGGGTCAGCACCGGGGCATCCAGCAGGTCCGGGTCGACCTGGCCGCGGGCAAGGCGCTGGAGGAGCCGCGCTCGCTGTGGTCGGGCACCGGGCTGAAGTTCCCCGAGGCGCCGCACCTGTACCGCCGCGGCGGCTGCTGGTACCTGATGATCGCCGAGGGCGGCACCGAGCGCGGGCACGCCATCAGCGTCGCCCGCGGCCCCTCCCCGGAAGGACCATTCCACGGGCACCCGGCCAACCCGGTGCTGAGCGCACGCAGCACGTCCCGTTCGGTCCAAAACACCGCGCACGCGGACCTGATCGCCGCCCCCGACGGCGGAGATGCGCTGGTCCTGCTGGGCATGCGCCCGCTCGGCCTGACCCAGTCGTTTTCCCCGCTCGGACGCGAGACGTTCATCACGCCGGTCTCCTGGGCCGACGGGTGGCCGCAGCCGGAACCGGTGCTGCTGGCTCCCCGGGAGGCGGTCGAGGAGGAGGTCTTCGACTTCGCCGGCTCATCCCCGCTGGAAGACCCGGGCTGGCTCGCGGTCCGGACGACCCCGGCGTCCGTCGCGTCGATCGCGGCCGGGCGGCTGTCGATCAACGGCCGTTCGGGACTGGATGACCCGCACCCGCAGTTCGTCGGGCGCCGTCAGCGGCACCTGACCGCCACCGTGTCCGCCACCGTCGACGCCTCCGCCGGGGCGGGCGGGCTCGCCGCACGCTACGACGAGAACCACTGGATCGCCCTGGAGGCCCGGGGCGCGGTCGTCACCGCCCGGGCCTGGCTCGCGGGCCTCGCGCAGGCCTGGCAGGTCACCGTGCCGCGCGGCGACGTCGAACTTCGCATGGAGATGCGCCCGCCGCCGACCGGTTTCGCCCCGGCGGCGATGGGCGGCGACCGCATCCGCCTGCTGGCCGCGGGCAGGCTGATCACCGAACTCGACGGGCGCTACTGGTCCGCAGAGACCTGCGCGTCCTTCACCGGCCGGGTCATCGGGCTGTACGCATCCCAGAGGACGGTGAGTTTCGCCGGCTTCCGGTACCGGGGCACCGACGCCGGCTCGCGCGGCCAGGGATCTGGCGGCGGGTTCGGATACCAGGGCGCCGGCAGCTGATGGACCGCATCGCCTTCGGCGCCGCGTACTACGCCGAGTACCAGCGCCGCCCGGATCTGCAGGCCGACTTCGATCTGATGGCGAAGGCCGGCTTCTCGGTGATTAGGGTCGGCGAGTCGGTCTGGTCCACCTGGGAACCCGAGGACGGGCGGTTCGAGCTCGACTGGCTCGAACCGGTCCTGGACGCCGCCCTCGCCCGGGAGATCGGGGTGATAGTGGGCACGCCTACTTATGCCGTGCCGATGTGGCTGGCCCGGCGCTACCCGGAGATCGCAGCGGAGACCGTCTCCGGGCACCGGGTCGGCTGGGGCGCCCGGCAGGAGGTGAACTTCGCGCACGCCGCGTACCGCTTCCACGCCGAGCGGGTCATCCGCCAGGTGGTGGGCCGGTACCGTGACCATCCCGCCATCATCGGCTACCAGGTCGACAACGAACCCGGGCTGCGGCTGGTGTACAACGGTGACGTCTTCGAGAAGTTCACGGGCTGGTTGCGCGGCCGTTACGGCACCGTCGGCCGGCTCAACGAGGAATGGGGACTGGCGTACTGGTCGCACCGGCTGTCCCGGTGGAGCGACCTGTGGCGCCCGGAGGGCAACTTCCAGCCCCAGTACGACCTGGCCTGGCGCCGTTTCCAGGCCGAGCTGGTCAGCGAGTTCATAGCCTGGCAGGCCGACCTCGTGCGCGAGATCACCGGCGGTCGCGGATTCGTCACAACATGCATCTCCTATGAGCAGCCGGGGGTCGAGGACGTCGAGCTAAGCCGGGCTCTGGACGTGGCCTCCGGCAACGCGTACTACCAGATGCAGGACTCGCTGGCGCATCCGAACACCCAACCGCGCTCTACGGGCCCGATGGGCTGGGTGGTCCGCGGGCCGTGGGCGGTCACCCAGCTCGCCGACCTCATGTATTCATCGAAACAGGCCCCGTTCCTGGTCACCGAGACCAACGCAGGCTCGATCGGCTTCTCGTCCATGAACGAATCCCCGTACGACGGCCAGTGGCGCCAGCTGGCCTGGCTGCTCATCGGGCGGGGAGCACGGCTCATCGAGTACTGGCACTGGAACACCCTGCCGTTCGGCGCCGAGGCGTACTGGGGCGGCGTGCTTCCGCACAGCGGCATCCCCGGCCGCGCCTACCACGAGATCACGCGGATCGGTCAGGAACTGCGCGATGTAGGCGGCGCCTTCGCCGCCGCCGAGCCCGACTACGACATCGCGCTGCTCTACGACTCCGACAGCAAGTTCGCGCTGTCAGCGCAAGGGCCGCTCGCCGGGGCCGGCGTCATCGATCCCGACTCCTACCGGCACATCCTCGCGGCCTTCTCTCGCGGCATCTTCGACGCCAAGCGGCAGCAGCGGATTATCCGGCCGCAGCACCTGCTGCCGTCCCGAGGCGGCCAGGTCGGCCCAGCCGCCACAGCTGCCCGCTACCCGGTGCTGATCGCGGCCGCGTTCTACACCGCGGCCGATGAGGACCTGGACTTTCTGGTCGGCTACGCGCAAGCCGGGGGTCATCTCGTCGTCGGGCCGCGGACCGGCTACGGGGACCGCGAGGGACGAGCCCGCATGGAGCGGGCACCGGCCCGGATCACTGGCGCGGCCGGGGTCTGGTACGACGAGGTGGCCTCCCTGCCGTCACCGGTGCCCGTCCACGGCTTGCTGGAAGGCGCGGGGACCGGATTCGCCGAGGGGCTCGACGCCGCGGGCGCGGAGGTCGTAGCCCGCTACGAGCATCCGCACCTCAGCCGTTGGGCCGCCGTCACGACGCGACCGGCCGGCGCGGGCCGCATCACCGTAGCCGGCACCGTCCCAGATCAGGGCCTGGCGGCCGGGCTGGCGCGGTGGCTGGTACCGCAGGCCGCAGACGGGTGGTTCACCGATGCCCCGGTCACCGTCTCGACCAGCACCGACCCTAGCGGTGCCGCCCGGCTGCACGTCCTGCACAACTGGAGCTGGGACGAGGCGACGGCTTGTCCGTCCGCACCGGTGACGGACATGCTCAGCGGCAGCCGTTACTCACCGGCCGAGCCGATCACCCTTGGCGCGTGGGATGTCCGGCTGTTCCGCAGCGACGAAACACACTCCAGCGCCGAAACACAATCCTCGGAAGTTCCTTGAGGTCATGTCGTGAGCGGCGGGACCTACTTGGTTCGGCGTCCCTGGCCGCCGCTGGTCCTACGCTAGAGCGCATGACGCTCCCATCCGGTATCCCTATCGACGAGCTGGATCCCGGCATCCGCCCGCAAGACGACCTGTTCCGGCACGTCAACGGCCGGTGGCTCGCGCAGACCAAGATCCCCGCCGACCGGGCGCGCGACAGCGCGTTCCGGATTCTGGCTGAAGAGGCTCAGAACGCGGTGCGCGAGATTCTGGAAGAGGCCGTGTCGGCACCAGAAGGCAGCGAGGAGCGAAAGTTCGGCGACGTGTATGCCAGTTTCATGGACGCGGACCGAGCAGAGCTGCTCGGCTCGCAACCCATCAGCCAGGCGCTCGCGGCGGCTCGAGCCGTCAGCTCCATTCCGGAGCTGCTGGAGACGCTCGGGCGGCTGGAGCCACGGGGAATTGGTGGCCTGTACCGGCTCTTTGTTGACACCGACCCTGGCAACCCGGAGCGTTACCTGGTGTTTTTCGAGCAGGCTGCTATCTCGCTGCCGGACGAGAGCTACTACCGCGAGGAGCGGTTCGCTGGCGTCCGAGACGCGTTCGCTGGTCATGTGCAGCGAATGTTCGAGCTGGCCGGGTTGCCGGACGCCGACCGGGCAGCCAGACGAGTGTTCGCGCTGGAGACGGCGGTGGCTGGGCACCACTGGGACAACGTCGCGAGCCGCGACCGCGAGAAGACTTACAACCTGTTCACCTGGACCGGCGTGTTGTCTGAAGGGCCGGACCTGCGGAGGTGGCTGGCGACCCTGGACCCGCCCGCTGGCGCCTTCGACGAGATCGTGCTCCGCCAGCCGGGCTTTAGCGCCGGGCTGGCCTCGTTGCTCACCGACGAGCACGTTCCGGCGTGGCGGGACTGGCTGTGCTGGCAGGTGATCCACAGCGCTGCCGGGTATCTGTCGGAGTCGTTCGTCCAGGAAGATTTCGACTTTTACGGCCGCATCCTGAGCGGCACCCCCCAGCTGCGTGAACGTTGGAAGCGGGGTGTCTCGCTGGTCGAGTGGGCGATCGGGGAAGCTGTCGGCCGAGCCTACGTCGGCCGGCACTTTCCACCTGGGGCCCGGGAGCGGATGGATGTCCTGGTAGCCAACCTCCTCGAGGCCTACCGCCAGAACATCAAGAAGCTTGAATGGATGGGCGCAGACACCCGCCGGCGGGCCTTGGACAAGCTCGGGAAGTTCACGCCGAAGATCGGCTACCCGGACAGATGGCGGGACTACTCCAGCCTCAGGATCGACCCGGCGGATCTCATGGCCAACGTGCGGGCGGCTCATGCTTTCGAGTTCCACCACCAGCTGAACAAGATCGGCAAACCGGTCGACCGCGACGAGTGGCACATGACCCCCCAGACGGTCAACGCCTACTACAACCCGGGCATGAACGAGATCGTGTTCCCGGCAGCGATCTTGCAGGATCCGTTCTTCAATCCCAACCGCGACGACGCGGCCAACTACGGAGCGATCGGCGCAATCATCGGCCACGAGATCGGCCACGGCTTCGACGACCAAGGTTCCAAGTACGACGGTGACGGCAGGCTCACCGACTGGTGGAGCGCAACGGACCGGCAAGCGTTCGAAACCCGGACCCGGTCACTGATCGAGCAGTACAACGCCCTGGCGCCGAAGCAGACTCCTGGCCAGCATGTGAACGGAGCGCTGACAATCGGGGAGAACATCGGGGACCTCGGAGGCCTGGGCATCGCATGGACGGCCTATCAGATGTCGTTGCACGGCGAGGAGGCACCGGTAATCGACGGTCTGACCGGCGGCCAGCGCTTCTTCCTGTCGTGGGCTCGTACCTGGCAGCAAAAGACCCGGGACAAGGAAGCCATCCGGCTGCTCGCCATCGACTCGCATTCCCCCGGCGAGTTCCGCTGCAACCAGATCGTGCGGAACCTCGACGAGTTCTACGCCGCGTTTGATGTCGGCGCTACCGACGAGCTGTGGCTCGAACCTGCAACTCGGGTCCGTATCTGGTAGCCAGGGCCACACTGCCACACAGCCCGCCGGCGGTCGCGACCAGCGCCACCATAGGCCCGCCGGGTCATCGCGGCCCGCCAGGCCGGCCCGGGTCGCACCCTGGTCCTTGCCCGCTGCGCAATACAAAGGCAGATCAAGTAAGGTCACCGCGCCGAGCGACTCCATCTGCGCTCTCCAACTGGCCAGCCCTGAGAAGCCACGACGCGGCATCTTCCTGCTCTGTTACCTCCGCGGCCCCGCGGGCATCATCGTCGCCTTGGCCGAACAGATCGGCTGACGCGAGTCTGCTGCGGGACAGCGGACGAACCCTGATCGGCGCGCGAGGACGAAGCCCTGGAGATTCGCTCCATCTGCTCCGTTGCAGGAGCGCATCCAAACTCCTCACGACCCTCCGGCCTCCTGTCCGGCGGCGGCCCCTGGCCGTGTGACGACTGTTTGATCTCGCCTCGCGCTATGCTGATCATCCTGACTTCCCTCGGCTCGTCTGAGGCAGCGCCAGCCGCGAGCAGTGCGCATCGGTGGGGTACCGCCGAGCGGAGCCGCCGACTGGAGATCATTTACGGGACAGCCCTTAGCCGAGTTCACGGCTGTCGACTGACCACCCGAGCATAGCCAAGTC
>Ga0187815_10000890_pt1 | contig 14322 bp, 11 predicted proteins | sample NC_S_5_FD_132962 | JGI IMG/M metagenome (GOLD analysis project Ga0187815, IMG submission 132962) | Wetland sediment microbial communities from Neuse River Estuary, North Carolina, USA - ASW-S_5 | ecosystem: Environmental > Aquatic > Freshwater > Wetlands > Sediment | place: USA: North Carolina...
CCGGGCTTCGAGGCGCCGGTGATGCTGGCCTACTCGGCGCGCAACCGCTCGGCGAGCTGCCGCATCCCCTACGTGGCCAGCCCCAAGGGCCGCCGCATCGAGGTGCGCTTCCCCGATCCGATGAACTCCGGCTACCTGGTGTTCACCGCGCTGATGATGGCCGGCCTCGACGGCATCATCAACAAGATCGACCCGGGTGCGCCGGCCGACAAGGATCTGTACGACCTGCCGCCGGAAGAGGAGAAGAACATTCCGCAGGTGTGCTCCAGCCTCGACCAGGCGCTGGAAGCGCTGGACAAGGACCGCGACTTCCTCAAGGCCGGCGGCGTATTCACCGACGACTTCATCGACGCGTACATCGCGGTGAAGATGCAGGAAGTCACCCGCTACCGCGCCAGCACGCACCCGCTGGAATTCCAGATGTACTACGCGCTCTGAGCGGGTTCCGGATGGTGGACCGCAGGCCGAGGGGGAGGGCGCGAGCCTTCCCCCTCGTCTTTTGGGCAGCCGACAGCGGAGGGGTTTGTTGCACCAATAGAGTGCAACAACCATGATGGTGCAATGAACGCGCAGCCGTGGCATGCATGGGCGGAGCAGCTGGCGACCGGGGTAGCCCAGGTCGACGCGGACTTGCGCGTGCGCTGGCTCAACTCCGCGCTGGCCGAGCTGCTGGGCAGCGGCATGCGCAGCGCGGCCGGTCAGCCGTTGGCGCTGTGGCTGGGCGCGCCGGACGACCTGGCGCAGGCCCGCCGCGCGCTGGCCGAGGCGCGTTTCGTGCAGTTGCGCGAGGCCAAGCTGGCGGCGTTCGACGAACGCACGATCGAGGCCGACATCGGCATGCAGCCCGACGGCGAGGGCGGCCTGCTGCTGGAAGTGCATGCCCTGGCCGAGCGGTCGCAGACGGCTTCGCCCCTGTCCGCCACGTTGCGCGGTTTCGCGCACGAGGTGAAGAACCCGCTGGCCGGCCTGCGGGGTGCGGCCCAGCTGCTGCAGCGCCGTGTCGACGGCGCGGAACTGCAGGCGCTGGCGGGCCTCATCATCGACGAGGCCGACCGCCTCGCCGCGCTGGCGAACCGGTTGTTGCATCACGGCGGCGCCGCGCAGCTGGGCGAGGTGAACGTCCATCAGCTGCTCGACCGATTGAGCGAGCTGTTGCAGGCCGAGCCCGCGCCGCCGCGACTGCGCCACGACTTCGATCCCAGCCTGCCCGACGTGCGGGGCGATGCGGGACGTCTGCAGCAGGTGCTGCTGAACCTTGCGCGCAACGCGGTGGAAGCTGGCGCGCACACGCTCACCCTGCGCACGCGCGCCGAACACGGCGCGCGCGTCGGCGCGCGGGTGCTGCGCAGCGCCCTGCGCGTGGACGTGATCGACGATGGCCCCGGTGTCAGCGCGGAGCTGCGCGACACGCTGTTCGAGCCGCTGGTGTCCGGCCGTGCCGACGGCACCGGCCTGGGCCTGGCACTGTCGCGCGAGATCGCCCGCGAGCACGGCGGCGAGCTGCGCTGCAGCAGCCGTCCGGGCGAGACGATTTTTTCGCTGTACCTGCCGCTGGAGCGTGGGCATGAGTGAGCAAACACATCGCCAATCTCCCTCCCCTGCTCGCAGGGAAGGGTTGGGGTGGGGTGCTCTCGCCTGCCTGCGCCGGGGCGAGCTCCAGCCACCCTCTCCCAGCCTCCCCCTGCCGGCAAGGGCAGCAGCCGATGCGAGGCGCCGCCCATGAATCAGGAGATCTGGATCGTCGACGACGATCGCGGCGTGCGCTTCGTGCTGGCCGCGGCCCTGCGCGACGCCGGTCTGGCGGTGCGCGAGTTCGATGCGGCCGATGCGGTGCGCAAGGCCCTGCGCACGCAGCGCCCCGCGCTGCTGCTCACCGACGTGCGCATGCCGGGCACCAATGGGCTCGAGCTGCTGGAGGAGCTCCAGCAGCAGGGCATCGGCCCGGTGATCGTGATGAGCGCGTTCACCGACGTGGCGACCACGGCGGCGGCATACCGCGCGGGCGCAGCGGACTATCTCGCCAAGCCGTTCGACCTCGACCAGGCGGTGGCCACGGTGCAACGCGTGCTGGCCGACAGCAGCCCGCACGACGCGCCGACCCCGGTTGCGCAGATGCCCGCGCATGCGCTGCTGGGCGAGAGCGCACCGATGCGCGAGGTGTTCCGGCTGATCGGTCGCGTGGCGGCGAGCGACCTCAACGTGCTGGTCACCGGCGAGACCGGCACCGGCAAGGAGCTGGTGGCGCGCGCGCTGCACGAGGAAAGCGTGCGCCGCCACCGGCCGTTCGTGGCGCTCAACACCGCGGCGATTCCCAGCGAGCTTCTGGAAAGCGAGCTGTTCGGCCACGAGGCCGGCGCCTTCACCGGCGCGCAGCGGCGCGTGGCCGGCCGCTTCGAACAGGCTGAAGGCGGCACGCTGTTCCTCGACGAGATCGGCGACATGCCGCTGGCGCTGCAGACTCGCCTGCTGCGCGTGCTCGCCGGCGGCGAGTTCTATCGCGTGGGCGGGCGCGAGCTGATCCGCTGCGACGTGCGCATCGTGGCCGCCACCCACCAGGACCTCGACGCGCGCGTGGCGGCCGGGCAGTTCCGCGCCGATCTCAAGCATCGTCTCGACGTGGTGCGCATCGCGCTGCCGTCGCTGCGCGAGCGGCGCAGCGACATCCCGCTGCTGGCGCAGCACTTCCTCGCCACCGCGACGCAGGAGCTGAAGCTGCCGCCCAAGCATTTCGCCAGGGCCGCGCTGAAGGCGCTGGCGCAGCGCGACTTCCCCGGCAACGTGCGCGAGCTGGAAAACCTGTGCCGCCGCCTCGCGGTGATCGCGCCCGGTGCGGAGATCCTGCCCGCCGACCTAGGCACGCCGTCTTCCGCCGCTGGCGGCGACGACTGGACCGAGGCCTTGCGCAGCTGGGCCGTGCAGGCACTGGCCGAAGGCGAGGCCGACATCCACGCACGGGCACGCGAGGCGCTGGACCGCGTGCTGCTGGAGGCTGCGCTGGCCGCGCATGGCGGGCATCGGCAGCATGCGGCGGCCGCGCTGGGAGTGGGGCGCAATACGTTGACACGGAAGTTGGGGGCATCGCGGACGCGGCGGCGCTGAGCGCTGTCCCCCTTGGCGAAAGGGGCTTGGCGGAGCAGAGAAGAATGAGCGCTGGGAGCGTGCTGCTTTGCCCGGCACCCATGGAACGTGTCATCGCGCCACGATCAATCGCCGCCTGCGCGCTCCAGCCGACGCAGGAATACCACCATCTCTTTCTCCGCCTGCTTGTCGCCGCGTTCCTGCGCCGCGGCGATGCCTTGCCGCCAGGCTTCGGCGGCGCCTGCTCGGTCGTCGCTGGCAAGGCAGGCCTTGCCCAGCAGTTTCCAGGCGGCGGAGTAGCGTGGATCGAAGCGCAAGGCGTGGCGCAGTTCGTCGATGGCCGCCGCGGCATCGCCCGTTTCCAGCAGCGCGTTGCCCAGCGCATAGCGCAGCAGGGCGCCGTCGCGTGGACCGCCGCACTGGCTGCGCAGGCTGGCGATCAGCGCGTCCCTGCTCATGGCAGGGTGCGTGAGCGCCCGCCGTCGGCCGTGTAGATCTGCGGCGGCTGGGCCGGTTCGGGCGGCGTCGCGCCGCTGCGCAGGTCGGCCAGCGTGGTGGCGGGCCACACCACCAGCCAGGTCGAACGGAACGGCTGTACCAGCAGCGCGTAGCGCAAGGCCAGCGGATCGACCTTCGAGGGATGCTCCACCACCACGCCGTTGGGGTGCGCCTTGGCGAACGCGCTCAGCTGCGCGTCGCTGTACAGCTCCACGATCGGCCGGGTCAGCCGTGCCTGGAAATGGAACTGGCCCTCGTAGTTGCCGAGGCAGCCGATCTCGTGGCCGGCCTGTTCCGCCGCGCCCAGCAGCTGCGAGGTGGGGCGCAGTTCGTAGCGCGGCCACATGGTGAGGGTGAACAAGGTGTTGAGCGCCAGCGTGCCGACCAGGCCCGCCACCGCCAGGCGGCGCAGCTCGCCGCGCCCGCGCAGCAGGAGCAGCAGGCCCAGCAGCAGGAACACCACGGCGAAGTAGCGGCTGTACGGTGCGCAGGCGTCGGGCCATTCGCCGTGCAGGTGGTTGCCGGCGACCAGGTTGGGCAGCACGAACAGCAGTACCGCGAAGGCGAGGCTGGCCACGCCCAGCGGCCAGGTGCCCAGCCAGCCGGTGTTGGCGAGCTTGGGCCGGCGTTCGCGCAAGGTGGCGATCGCCGCACACAGCAGCAGCATCGCGCCCGCCATTTCCGGCAGCAGGTAGTAGAGCTGCTTGCCGCGGATCAGCGAGAACACGATGAAGGTCGGCAGCACCCAGACGAGCGCGAAGCGCAGGCCCGGTTCCAGCGGCTTGCGCAGCGCGGCCAGCGCCAACCAGGCGCGCGGCCAGCCGATGAACGGGAACAGCAGCGCCGGCAGCATCAGCACGTACCAGAGCACGGGGCGTGCGTGGCTCTGCAGCGGTTCGGCGGTCTGCACGCCGTGGATCACGCGCGCCGCGGTCTGGCTGAAGAACAGTCGATGCATGTAGGCCTCGCCGCCGGCGAAACCGGCAGGCAGCGCCCAGGCCAGCAGCATCGCCAGGCCCAGCAGCACGGCGAGCACGCCGCGGCCGTACCAGCGCGCGCGATGGCTGTGTGCGGTGTCGCTCCACAGCGGGCCGAGCATCCAAGGGAACAGCACATGCAGCAGCATCACCGGTCCCTTGGTGAGCAGGCCGAAGCCGATGCACAGGCCGAACAGCCACCAGCGCGGCTCGGTGCGGCGCGCGGTGGGCACCAGGCAGAGCAGCGCGCCCAGCGTCCACGTCGCCAGCAGCACGTCGTACATGATCTGCAGGCCGAACAGGAAGGCGTAGGACAGCGCCAGCAAGGTCCACGGCGCGGCCTTGGCCATCCACGGGCGGGTCGGGAACAGGCGCCGCGCCAGGAGCGAGATCAACACCAGCTCGGCGCCGCCGAAGCCCACCTCCAGCACGCGCGGCCACACGTCGCTCACGCCGAACACGAACCAGCCGGCGTGGATCAGCCAGAACAGCAGCGGCGCCTTCTCGCTGTATGGCTCGCCGTTGATGTAGGGCACCAGCCAGTGATGCTGGTTCCACATCTCCCACGCCACGGCCAGCGTGCGCGTGGAATACAGCGGCATCGGGCCGTGCGCGAAAATCGCCAGCAGCGCTGCCACCGTCCACAGGGGTAGCCACGGCCAGAGCGAGCGCAGGTGTTCGGAGCGGCTGTAGGAGGGATTCAGGGTCACGGGAAAGCTCGGGCGTGGGATGACCGCGATTCTAGCGGGCACCGGCTTGCGTGTAGGAGCGCACCCTGTGCGCGAAGGTTTTGGTGCTTGATTGAAGCCAAGAGCCATCGCGCACAGGGTGCGCTCCTACACGTTCAGCGTGGTCCCCAATAGCCGATGCGGCGGCGGATCTTCAGCTTGCGCCACAGGTTCCACGGCTTGGCGCGGCGGTTCCTGCCGCCCCTGGCGACGAAGGTGTCGATGGCATCCAGCACGCGCTCGCTGGAGCGGCCGTCGCGGTAGGGATGGATCGTGTCGGCATAGCTGCGGATCGCCGCCATCAGCTCCGGCGGCCGGCTCAGCGCGCGTTCGATCGCGGGCTCGAAATCCTTCGCCTCGTGGATGTCGATGAGCTGCGGGCCGGGGCGGCGGTTGTTGAATGTCACCACCGGCTTGCCGGTGAGCAGGAACTCGTTGAGCGCGGAAGACGTGTCGGAGCACATCATGTCCACCTGGCCGAACAGCTCCAGGATGTTGTCGTTCTCGGCGAAGCTCAGGTATTCGTTCTGCAGGGCCTTGAACTTCGCCACCGTCTCCGGGTTCATCTTCGGATGGAAGCTGACGATCCAGCGCCAGCGGCCGTCGCGCGACAGCCGCTTCACTTCCTCGTACAGGGTTTCGGCGGCACTCCACGAGGGCGAGAAGGTGGAGTGGTAGAGGATCACCGGCGGCGTGCGCACCGGCGGAAGCGCGCCGCCCAGTTCGCGCATGAAGGGGTCGATCTTGGGGAAGCCCGTCTCGATCACGCTGAAGTGGCCGGCCTTGTCGGCGATGGCCTGGAACTGCGCGGTGTCGCGCGGGCCGGTGGTGCAGTACAGGTCGAAGAAGCCGCGCACATAGATGTGCCGCGGCTTGCCCGCGTCGAAGCCGTGGAAGGTCTCCACCTTCACGCCGGGGAAGAAGTGCGGCACCGCGTTGGACGAGGTGATCACCGCCAGCGGCTTCCATGCGCGCACCTCCCGCACCGTCAGCAGGCGCTCGTCGGCATGCAGATCTTCCGCGCCCGGCCCGTCGAAGAACCACGCCGCCTCGTCGCCGCGCGCGCGGATCGCCGCCTGGATCGGGCGCAGGATGGCCAGCGCGTAGCGCTCGGAACCGTACAGGAGGTAGTGCTTGGGCATGGGTCAGGTGCTCGGGAGAGGGGCTAGCTTACTTTTCTCCCCCTCCCCTTTGGGGAGAGGGCCGGGGTGAGGGGCGGCCTTGCCGGGACTTCACATCAGGGCGAAGCGGGCTTCGACCAGTACAAGGCAAGCCTTGACCCCTCACCTCAATCCTCTTCCCAAAGAGGAGAGGATGCGAACGTGCCCTGCGGATTCGCTGCCCCGAAAGCTGCGGTCGCTGGCGGGTCAACGCTCGATGTGGTGCCTGTTCAATGCATCGGTCGCCTGCGCGACCGATGCGGGGTTGCTGACCATCTCGTAGTAGCGCATGCGTTTGTACAGCGCGTAGCTGGCCGCGGTCTGCGCGATCACGAAGCCGCGCCAGCCGTCGAGGCAGGCCAGCCGGAACACGTAGTCCTTGAGGAAGGCCAGGACGTACACGAACGGCGCCTGCCACATCCGTGGGTGCTTGCCCTTGTCCAGCCAGTCGCGGCACTTCAGCTCGGCATAACGCAGCACCTTGAGCTGCTTGTGCACCAGAGTGGGGTTGTTGGCGTGGTCGAACGGCGCGTCGAAGGTGGGCGCGCCGCCCTCGAAGCGCAGCGACTCGTGCACCCGCGCATCGCTCCAACGGGCGCGGCCGCGGTGGTAGAGCCGGGCCAGCTTCTCGCCCACGTTGGGCCGGTACCAGCGCATCGGCCGGCCCATGTAGATGGTGCGCCGGCGCAGCCACGCGGCCGGGGCGTCGCCCGCCATCAGTGCGGGCAGCTTGCGCTCCAGTTCGGCGGCGAGCTCGGGCGATAGCGACTCGTCGGCGTCCAGCACCAGTATCCAGTCGTGGCTGCACTGCGTGGTGGCGAAGTTGCGCTGGGGGCCGAAGCCCAGCCAGTCCTGGTGCACCACGCGCGCGCCGTGTGCCCGCGCGATCGCCACCGTGTCGTCGTCGCTGCCCGAGTCCACCACCAGCTTTTCGGCCGCGAACGGCACGCTGTCCAGGCAGCGTGCGATGCAGGCCGCTTCGTTGTGGGTGATGACGGCGAGGGTGATCGGCAGGGTGGTCATGCCGGCATTCTAGCGGCCTGCACCCCGTCGCCTCGACGTGACCGCCTTGACGTTTTCTGCGCGCCGATGCCGGCCGGTGGGCTGGGTTTCAGCTGGCGGCAGGCATGATGTGGCCATTGCCACGCTGCAACGCGCATTAGCCGGCGTATTGCCCTACGAAACGTGCCATTGGCTATGCTGCGCGATTCGCAGGGAGATGCGGTGGCAATCGCGCTCCACGACACGCGAGCCACATTGCGAAGGTTTCATGGGCCACGAAAAGCACGACATCCCGCTGATGCAAGGCATGCCGGCTGCTCCCCGGCCGTTGGCCGAGGCCGACGCCGCGCCGGTGTTCTTCCGGCGCCGCGGGTTCTGGCAAGGCGTGCTGGGCGCGGGCCTGGTGTGGATGATGCTTGGCCTCGTGGCGATGCCTTCGGGGGTGTCGTTCAATCCGGGCAGGTTGTACCAAGGGACTCTGATCGCATTGCTGTACCTGCCGGCCTGGTGCCTCGCACTGACGCCGCGGGCGGCGACCTGGAGGGCGCTGCTGCCGCTGCCGGCGTTCCGGGTCTTCCTGTTGTTGCTGGCCTGGGCCGCGCTGTCCCTGCTGTGGGCGCATGCGCGGCATCTGGGCGACGAGTTCAGCCGCCTGCTGAGCGTGCTGGCCTTCGTGCTGGCGTGGCCGATCTGGCTGGGTGACGACGAACGGCGCGGCCATCGTCTGCTGCTGCTGGCGGGCCTGGGCATCGCGCTGTTTGCGAGCTGCTACTGCCTGGACTACCTGCGGCAGCCGCCGCCGGATGGCCGCATCGTGGGCGAAGGCGTGATCGCCACCGCGAACTACGCCGCGGCGGTGATGGGTGCGGCGTGCCTGTGGCTGGCCCTGCTGCCGATCGCCGAACGACGCGCTTCGGCGCTGCGCTGGCTGGCCGTACCGGTGCTGCTGGCCTTCATCGTGTTGACCGGCTCGCGCAGCGTGTGGCTGGCGCTGGCGCTGTGCACACTGTTCGCTCCGTTGTGGCACGCCGGGCGCACGGCGCGATGGCTGGCCGCCGTGGCGCTGCTCGTGGTGCTGGTCTGCAGCATCTGGCCGCTGCCGGTGCTGATGGAGCGTGGCACGTCGTTGCGGCCCCAGCTGTTCATGCAGTCCGTGCACCTGATCGCGCAGCACCCGTGGCTGGGCTTGGGCCAGGATGCGCCGTTCACGCTGACGGTCGCCGGGGTGGATTACACGCACAGCCACAACGTGCTGACCCAGACCATGATCGAACTGGGCCTGCCCGGCCTGCTGTTGCTGGTCGCGTTGTGGCTGATGACGGCCTGGCTGGGTTGGCGGCACCGTAGCCGGACGACCGGCCGGCTGGTGCTGGCGCTGTGGCTGTATGCCAGCGTGGTGCTGCAGTTCGACATGCCGCAGCTGCTGGACAGCCCGCGTCCCGGCTGGTTGCTGGCGTGGCTGCCGCTGGCGCTGGCGCTGTGGCTGGAGCTCGACGCGGCTCGCCGTACCGCCGCCTCGCCTCGCTTACACTAACTGCCTCGCGTTCCGGAACGACGACTGATGCACAAGGTACTGGTGACTGGCGGTGCCGGCTTCCTCGGCTCGCACCTGTGCGACCGCCTGTTGGCCGACGGCCACGACGTGCTGTGCGTGGACAACTTCTTCACCGGCAGCAAGCGCAACGTGGCGCACCTGCTGAACCATCCGTATTTCGAGCTGATGCGCCACGACGTCACCTTCCCGCTGTACGTGGAGGTGGAGCGCATTTTCAACTTGGCGTGCCCGGCTTCGCCGGTGCACTACCAGCACGACCCGGTGCAGACCACCAAGACCAGCGTGCACGGCGCGATCAACATGCTGGGCTTGGCCAAGCGGGTGAAGGCACGCATCCTGCAGGCTTCCACAAGCGAGGTGTACGGTGACCCGGAAGTGCACCCGCAGCGCGAGGAGTACTGGGGCCGCGTCAACCCGATCGGCTTCCGCTCCTGCTACGACGAGGGCAAGCGCTGCGCCGAGACCCTGTTCTTCGACTACCGCCGCCAGCACGACCTGGACATCAAGGTGGTGCGCATCTTCAACACCTACGGCCCGCGCATGCATCCCAACGACGGCCGTGTGGTGAGCAACTTCATCGTTCAGGCGCTGAAGGGCGAGGACATCACCATCTACGGCGACGGCAGCCAGACGCGCAGCTTCTGCTACGTGGACGACCTGATCGAGGCCTTCGTGCGCATGATGGAGTCGCCGCGCGGCTTCACCGGCCCGGTGAACATCGGCAACCCCGGCGAGTTCACCATGCTGCAGCTGGCCGAGAAGGTGCTGGCGCTGGTGGGCGGCCGCTCGAAACTGGTGTTCCGTCCGCTGCCCGCCGATGACCCGCGCCAGCGCCAGCCCGACATCGCGCTGGCGCAGGCGCAGCTGGGCTGGCAGCCGAGGGTGGCGCTGGAGGATGGCCTCAAGGAGACCATCGCCTACTTCCGCCGCTCGCTGGAGGCCTGAGGTGGCTGCCGCGCTCAGCTTCTCCGTCGTCGTCACCAACTACAACTACCGCGATTTCGTTGCCGAGGCGGTGGACGGCGCGCTGGCGCAGACCCACGCGCCGCAGGAAGTGATCGTGGTGGACGACGGTTCCACCGACGGCTCGCCCGACTACCTGCGCGAACGCTATGGCCACGACGCGCGGGTGAAGTTGCTGTGTGGCGAGAACGGCGGCCAGCTCGCCGCGTTCCAGCGCGGCCTCGCCGCCGTCACCGGCGACCTGGTGTGTTTCCTCGACGCCGACGACCGCTGGGGGCCGGACTACCTGCGCCAGCTCGCCGAGGTATTCGCCGCGCGCCGGGACGTCGACTTCGTGTTCTCCGACGTGCGCCTGGTGGGCAACGAGTCGGGTATGCAGGGATACGCGAAGGAGCCCATGGATCTCGGCTACACCGTGCTCGGTACCTGGGTGCGCGCGCGCTGGTACGGCGCGCCCACTTCGGCGCTGGCGCTGCGCCGCAAGTTGGCCGAGCGCGTGCTCGACCTGCCGCCGGAGTTCGCCGCGAACTGGCGCATCAGCGCCGACAACTGCCTCGTGTTCGGCGCCAGTGTACTGGGTGCACGCAAGTACTACCTGCCCACCGGCAATGTGGACTACCGCATCCACGGCCGCAACGGCTGGTGGCACGAACAGGCGCGCATGCGCGAGTTCGCGCCGCAGTTCCGCTCGCGCTGCCTGATCAACCATTACGCCGCGCGCATGCACCTGGACGTCCACGCGCTGGACCTGGCCAAGGCCGAGTTCAAGTCGCGCGAACGCTGCGACTGGGTCGAGGCGCGCATCTACGCGGGCATCGCCCTGCACAGCCGGGTGTCGTGGTGGAAGCGCGCTGAGCGCGCGTTGGCGATCCTGCTGCGCGGCCTGCGCGGGCATTGAGCGCAGGCATGAAAGTCAGCGCCATCGTGCTCACCTACAACTGGCCGGAAGCGCTCGCGCGCGTGCTGGCCAGCCTCGCCGCGCAGACGCGCCAGCCCGACGAGGTGATCGTGGCCGACGACGGCTCCGGTGCGGAAACCCGCGAGCTCATCGAACGCGTGGCGCGCGAATTCCCGGTGCCGCTGCGCCACGTGTGGCAGGAGGACCGTGGCTTCCGCGCCGCACGCGCGCGCAACCGCGGCATCGCCGCCAGCCGCGGCGACTACGTGATCCTGATCGACGGCGACATGCTGCTACATCCGGGCTTCGCGGCCGACCACCTGATGCTGGCCGAGCGCGGCTACTTCCTGCAGGGCGGACGCATCAAGGCCACGCGCGAGGGGACCGCACGCCTGCTGGCCGGCGCACGCCCGGTGTTCGCGCCGTGGTCGCGCGCGGACTTCCACGAGTTCGACGGCATCAAGCGCCTGTATGCGTTCCGCCAGCCGCAGCTGGCGCGTTGGAAGTCGCGCTCGCGCAACGGCGGGCGGGTGATGAGCTGCAACATGAGTTTCTGGCGCGACGACTTGCTGCGTGTGAACGGCTTCGACGAGCGCATGGAAGGCTATGGCGCGGAGGATCGCGAGCTGGTGGCGCGGCTGGAGAATGCCGGCCTGCGCCGCCGTGCCTTGAAGTGGGCCGCGCTGGCGGTGCACCTGTGGCACAGTTCGCGCGCCCAACCCGACGTGGACGACCTCAGCCTGCCGAACAACCGCCTGTTCCATGCCACCCGCACTGAGGGCATCACGCGCTGCGAGCAGGGCATCGACAGCCATCTCGCGGAATTCGCCGGATCGGGACGCCCGGTCGGCTAAGCGGCGTCGAGCGCAGCGCGCAATCGCGCAGGAAACGTCGCGCGCTCGGCGTCGTACCAGGCGCGGGCAGCCGCGCCCAGCACCGCGGCTTCATCTTCGGACATCGCCACGCAGCGCTCGACGGCGCGCGCCATGTCCTCGGCGCGAAAGCCGTACAGCGTGGCCAGGTCCTGCGTGCCGGCGGCCTGCGCCGGCACCAGCACGCCGCGCGCGGCGGTCACCAGTTCGTGCATCGGTTCGGCATCCAGCGTCACCACCACGGCACCGCAGCTCATCGCCTCGACCAGGTAGTGGCCGAATCCTTCCGTCTGCGAGGGGCACAGGTGGAAGCGGTGCTCGTTCTGCAGGCGGCGATAGGCTTCGTCGTCGAGGTGCTCGCGGATCAGCCGCACGTTGGCCGGCAGCGTGTCCAGGTCCACCCGCTTGCGCCGCCATGCCACGGTGAGCATGGGCCATTCGGGATGCGCGGCCCACAGTTTCAGCAGCGCCGCCGTGCCCTTGTTGTTGCTGCGACCGGGGCCGTGGAAGAACGCGTGCCGGCGCGGCACCGCGGTGTCCAGACGATCGGGGCTGGTGAAGCCGATGTAGCGCACCGGCACACCGAGTGCGCCGAACAACCGCTCGGCGTGCCGGGTCTTCACCCACGCCGCGTCGATGTCGCGCAGGGCCGCCCGGTCCTGCGGCCGGAAGTATTCCGGATTCGGTACCAGCACGTTGCGCCGTGCAGCGCGCAGGAACTCCGGCCGGATCCGTTCCAGCATCAGGTTGAAGTCGAACGCAGGTGCGCGGCGTGTAAGGCGCAGCCGGGTCAGCCATTCGGCGTAGCGGCCGCGATGCGGCAGTCCGGTCGCGCGCACCGATGCACCCGCCTCGTCCAGCGCGGCGGCGAGCAGCGCCATGTCGCGACTCAGACCCGCGCCGTTGTCGCGTGCCAGCAGCTGGATGCGTGGCGCCGACGTCATGGTTCCGCGCCTGGGTCGCCGTCCGGTGATTCGTCCACATCGGCGCCAGGCACGCAGCCCGGCACCAGCGCCGCGGCCTTGAACATCCACCAGTCGCGCTGGTTGGCGTGGCCGAGGTAGATCGCCTTGGCGCGATCCACGCAGTCGCCCATCGCCGCTTGCTGCACGAACAGCCAGCGCGTGGCCGGCGCCTGGGCCTGCCACTGCGCCGCGTGGATGAACTGCAGGTGGTAGGGCTGCTTGAAGCCGAAGTCGGCGGCGGGGCGGTCCAGCATCAACAAGTTCTGCTCGGTCCACGCCACCAGGCCGAGCTGGTCGCCGGGCGCGAGATGCGCGCGTACTTCGGCCATCAGCGCGGACGAGGAGCTGGAAGGATTGAGCAGCGGCACCGCCCAGAAACCCCAGGCCAGCCACAGCGCGGCCATGCCGCCGCACACGGCCCACACCGCGCGGCGCACACGCAGCGCGGCGACCAGGGCCAGCTGCACCGCGCCCAGCACCACGCACATCCACCACAGCGCGGCGCCGCCGTCGGCGAGATCGCGCTCGGTGGCGAACTTCGCCACCTTCGGCGCATGCGAGAGCAGGGTGTAGCCGCCCAGCGCCAGCATTGCCGCGCCCAGCAAGGCGATGAACAAGAGGCCGAGCAGGCGCAGCCAGCGTTTCGGCAGCAACTCCTCCACGAACGGTGCACAGGCCAGCGCCAGCATCGGCAGCGCAGGCAGGATGTACACGTCGCGCTTGCCCGGCGAGGCGCTGAAGAACAGCAGCACCAGCACCACCCAGGCCAGCGGCAGCAGCACGCGCGCGTCGCGCGCCTGCAGCCGCTGCCGCCAGCGCGGCAGGCAGCCGGGGTAGAGCAGGGACAGCGGCAGCCAACTGAACAGCAGGATCGGCAGGTAGTACCACCACGGATGGATGTGGTGCCAGGCCTCGGCGTAGCGCTTCGCGGTCTGCTTGAACAGGATGTCGTGCACGTAGGCCGCGTACGCCGGATTGCCGTCGCGCGCCTGGGCGGTGAGCAGCATCGGCACCAGCCACAGCGCGATCGCCGCCAGCGCCGCCGCCAGCCCCAGCAGCCAGCGCCACCAGGCGCCGCGGCCCGGCCGCACCACGCCGTTCCAGCCGCGCCACGCCGTCCACGCGTAGGGAATCAGCATCAGCAGCGCGAGGAAGCCCACGCCCTTGGTGATCACACCCAGCCCCGCGCAGAAACAGCCCAGCCAGTACAGCGGCCAGTGCGTCGTGGCCGTCCCGTCGGCGTCGGGCGGCGCCAGCAGGTGCCGCAACAGGCCCCAGTTCGCCGCGGTGATGAAGAACACCACCAGCGGGTCGATCTGCGCGCGCTGGCTCTGATAGACGAACTGGAACGCCAGCAGCAGGCCGCCCGCCGCGTATAGGCCGGCGCGGCGGTTCCACAGCCGCCGGCCGAGGTCGTAGACCAGCAGCAAGGTGCCCAGCCCGGCCAGCAGCGAGGGCAGCATGAAGGCGAGGCGCCACCAGCGCACCAGCTCGAAGCTCGCCGCCTCGGCCCACATCAGCATCGGCGGCTTGTCCGCGTACAGCTCGCTGCCGCGGTGCGGGAACAGCCAGTCGCCGCTCTCCACCATCTGCTTCGCCACCAGGGTGAAGCGCGGCTCGTCCGAG
>Ga0187815_10000891_pt1 | contig 14310 bp, 7 predicted proteins | sample NC_S_5_FD_132962 | JGI IMG/M metagenome (GOLD analysis project Ga0187815, IMG submission 132962) | Wetland sediment microbial communities from Neuse River Estuary, North Carolina, USA - ASW-S_5 | ecosystem: Environmental > Aquatic > Freshwater > Wetlands > Sediment | place: USA: North Carolina...
CCTCGTGCGCGCTGGTGCCGCGCGGGCGGCCCGCCTGTTCGTCGGCGTCGCCCATGAACGCGTCGAACCACTCCGTGACCAGGTCCACGTCGTCCTCGGTCGCGAGCCTCAGGCGGCCGGGCACGGGCGCCGGGCACACCAGCTCGCCGAGTTCGTGCAGCCGCGTGTGCTGGCCGACCTCGACGCGGCCGCCACGGATCCGGGTCAGCTCGGTGGCACACAGTTCGACGGCCGGGAGCGCTCCGTTGACCGCGAGCACCTCCTCCCCCCGCTCGTGCATCGCGTGGGCCAGGGCCACCGCCGCCTCGTCCGGCATCGGCAGCAGGAATGGCGGCTAGGGGGCGAACGGCGCCGCCCGCATCCCGACGCCGACCACCGCCCCGGACGGGTCCCTGACCACCAACCACCAGTTGCGGTCGGGCTGCGCGATCCCATCGGCCCGCTGCGCCGACAGTCGGTGCGTGACGCTGGCCACGACCGTGCTGACCACCGGGGCGGCGGCCAGGTGGTCACCGGCTGCGGCAAGAAACTCGCCCGGATCGGTACGGAACTCCAGACGCGGTCCGGCCGTCGAGGTTGTGCGCATCGGCGCAAGCTATCCGTTCCGACGTCCCACCCGCACGGGATTTCCGGGCTGTCCGGAAAGTGACTCGACGCTTGCCATCGCCTACCACCGCTGCGTAATCCCTGGTCCCGGGCGTGCCACGGACACCCGCCGCATGCGCCGGCCCGTCGATCGCCCGCAGATCGCAGTCCGTTGCGCAACGTATCGACGGGCCGAGGCGTCTCTACAAGAGACAGTCAAAGCGGACTGTACGAGTGAACGGGGAGGCGTATGCGATCCAGCAGAAGCAGAAAGGCGTTACTGGCCGGAGGAATTGCCGTCGCGCTGCTGACGGTGGCGCCCGGCACCGCGGGCGCCCGGCAGGCGGCCGCACCGCAGGCGGTGAAGCCGGCGCCCACCACCGCCGAGGCCCAGACGGTAACGCTGATCACCGGTGACCGGGTGACCGTGCTCGGCAACGGCCACCTCAACGTCACACCGCGCAAGGGCGTCACGTTCCACAGCTATCGCACCGAGGGTCACCAGTACGTCATCCCGTCCGACGCGGTGCCGCTGCTGCGGGCGGACCGGCTCGATCGGCGGCTGTTCGACCTCACCGAACTGCTCGCGACGCAGGCCACGCGTCCGTCGTCGCTGGGGCTGATCGTCTCCGGTGCCGCCACCGCGCCCGGCCTGACCGCGCAGCGGCGACTGCCCGCGGTACGGGGCTTCGCCGCCGAGCCGGCCACCGAGTCGCTCGCCTCCCGTTGGCAGGCGACCCGCACCGGCCTGAAGGCGGGCAAGATCTGGCTCGACGCCGTACGCCGGCCGGCGCTGGACCAGAGCGTCCCGCTGATCGGCGCGCCCGCGGCCTGGTCGGCCGGCTTCGACGGCGCCGGGGTCCGCGTCGCGGTGCTCGACACGGGCATCGACGTCACGCACCCCGACCTGGCGGGCAAGGTCTCGGCCCGGCAGAACTTCACCGAGGGCGAGGAGGACGACCGCGACCGTGTCGGCCACGGCACCCACGTCGCGTCCACCATCGCCGGCAGCGGCGCCGCCTCCGGCGGGAAGTACCGGGGCGCCGCGCCCGGCGCGTCCCTGCTCGACGGCAAGGTCTGCGTCCAGTACGGGTGCATGGAGTCCTGGATCGTGGCGGGCATGCAGTGGGCCGCCGAGTCCGGGGCGAACGTCGTCAACCTGAGCCTCGGCGGACCGAACACCCCCGAGGTCGACCCGCTCGAACAGGCCGTCAACGCGCTGACCGCGCAGCACGGCACGCTCTTCGTCATCGCGGCCGGCAACGACGGTGGGGACGAGACCGTCGGCTCCCCGGCGACCGCCGAGGCGGCGCTGGCCGTCGCGGCGTTCACCAAGTCCGACGAACTCGCCGACTTCTCCAGCCGGGGCCCCAGCGCCGACGGCTGGGCGGTCAAGCCCGAGATCGCCGCGCCCGGCGTCGACATCGTCGCGGCGCGCAGCAAGGACGGGTTCCTCGGCGAACCGGGGCAGCTCTACATGCCGCTGGACGGCACGTCGATGGCGACCCCGCATGTCGCGGGCGCGGCGGCGCTGCTGAGCCAGGCGCACCCGCAGTGGACCTCGGCGCAGCTCAAGGCGGCGCTCATGGCCTCGGCCAAGCCGTCGAGCGGCGTCGGCGTGTTCGCGCAGGGCGCCGGTCGGGTGGACGTGGCCCGAGCGATCACCCAGCAGGTCACGACCACGCCGACGTCGGTGACGTTCGGGTTGCGGGACTGGCCGCACGACAACGACGAGGTGCGCAGTGACGTCGTCACCTACCACAACGGCGGCAGCACGGCGGTGACCCTGCGGCTCGCGCTGACCACCGACGCACCGGCCGGGATCTTCTCGCTCAGCGCCGACACGCTCACCGTGCCGGCCGGCGGGCAGGCGTCGGTGACGCTCACCGCCGACACCCGCGAGGGCGGCGACGTGACCGGTGGCCTCGGCGGTCAGCTCACCGCGACCGCGGCGGGCGTCTCCGTGCGGACGCCGTTCGGCGTGATCCGCGACGAGCTCAAGCACGCGGTGAAAATCACCGCGACCGAGCGCGACGGCGACCCGGCCGAGAACGCGTTCACGGTGATCATGCGCAAGGACCTGACCCGGGAGTACCTGGCCTTCGGCGCGAGCAGCGACCTGCGCCTGCCGCCGGGCGAGTACTTCGCCTTCAGCTGGATCGACGAGCAGGACGGCGGGGCCTACAGCACCTCGCAGCTGGTGTATCCGAAGCTGTCCGTGAGCGGGCCGAAGACGGTGTCGATGGACGCCCGTGGCGCGAAGGGCTTCGACGTCACGGTGCCCGACCCGAGCGCGGTGCCGCTGCTGGTGTCCTACGACGCGAGCTACACCGAGGGCGAGAACTTCGGCGTCGGCGTCGGCGTCCTGAGCATGGACTTCGGCTCGATCTTCACCAAGCTGGTCGGTCCCAAGCCGGCGAAGGGCCTGAGCGCCCAGCTGACCGGCACCCTGACCGAGGTCGACGAGGAGGGCGATCCGAGCGGCACCCCGTACGTCTACAACGTCGGCTGGCACAGCAAGAACGACCTGCTCGGCGGGCTGGTCAAGCACCTGCGGCCAAAGGACTTCGGCACGGTGACGGCGTCATACGCGGCGACGGTGAACGGCACCAACGGCAGCAAACTCGTCATCCTCGCACCGGACGGTGCCGCCTCCGGCTGGGCGGTCAGCTGGCCCACCCCGCTCCCGTTCACCCGCACCGAGTTCTACGCGGGTGACGCGCCGTGGCAGACCGAGTTCAGGGAGGAACTGCCCGCCGAGGGCGACGAGTGGCCGGAGACGCTGTCCGCACACGGCGCGCTGACCGGCTACAAGGCCGGGAAGACGTATCAGGAGCAGTGGAACAAGGCGGTGTTCGGGCCGAGCATGACGTCGTTCTTCCCCGGCGAACTGCCGGCGGCACGCGAGGGCGACAGCATGTACCTCTCGCCGGGGCTGCTCGCCGACGGCCAGGGCCGGGCCGGCTTCGGGCAGATCACCTCGGGGCACGGGGCGCTCTACCGCGACGGCAAGCTGATCGCCGAGTCCACCGAAGGCCCGGGGGCGTACGCCGAGGACGTGGGCCCGCGCGCGGCGACGTTCCGCTTCGACGGAAGCGTGGAGCGTAACGCTCGCCTGAGCACCAGGGTGTCGGTGAGCTGGACGTTCCGCTCGGCGCACACCGGCAAGTCCAAGGCGCTGCCGCTGACCGCGGTCAGCTTCGCGCCGCCGCTCGACGACCACAACGTCGGCAGGGCCGGCGGCGTGGGCGTCTACCCGGCGACGATCACTCAGACCGAGGGCTCGGGACCGGTGGTCAAGCTGACCGTGCAGGTGTCGTACAACGACGGGAAGACCTGGAAGAACGTGCCGGTGCTGAAGCACGCCGGGTCGTGGCAGGTGCAGGTGCCGCACCCGGCGGCGGGCGGCTTCGTCTCGCTCAAGGCGTCGGGGTCGGACGCGAAGGGCAACACCTTCGACCAGACCGTCATCCGGGCGTACGAACTGCGCTGATCACCGCATGTCGGGGGCCCTGGCGGGCGTGTTGTCCGCCGGGGCCCTTTCCCGTCGCGTCACCGGGGCAGCCGGCGGGCGGAGCCGCGCTCTCCATCCTGGGGTGGAGAGCGGGGCCGGGGCGGATCCATCCGTACGCCGATGGCGGCGACGCCGCCCGCTAGGACGCTGGGTGCCGTTGACATCCCGACGCCCCGACGGAGTCCCTCGATGACCACCAGCCAGTACCTGCTCAACCTCGGCCTGCTCGGCTACGCCGCACACCACGACGACGGCCGGCCCGGTGCCGGGAGGTCCCCCGACGGGCCGCGGCGCGGCGGGCACGTGGCCCGCCGCGCCGCGCCCGGTCAGGAGGTGCTGCCGGTGACGTTGCCACCCGACTTGGTCACGTAGTAGGTGACCGTCGTCCCGCTCCAGAAGTGGAACGTCAGGGTGACCCGCCGGCCGTCGTTGACCTCGGCGAAGAACTCCGGCTTCAACGTGATCGTGTTGCCGCTGTAGTTCGGCGCGAACGCCACGTCGAACTCCTTGAACGAGGTCCAGTTCTGCGGGCCGGCGTTGCTGCCGTCCGCGTATTTGGCCTCCATGGTGGCGAGTTGGTCGCCGCGGAACTGGGTCGGCACGTTGAACGAGCCCGTCGCGCCGGTCGCGCCGGAGAGCACCGGCGGGTCGTACGAGATGATGCTGATCCGCCAGGGCACGCCGGAGGAGAAGCGGGCCTGGATGTTCGCGTTGACCCCGTACGCCCGGGAGCCGACCAGGCGGGTGACCGCCGCCGCGGTGAGCGTCAGGGTGCTGCCGGAGACCGTGTAGTCGGTGCCGTTGACCAGGTCGGTGCTGCCCTGGCGCAGCCCCTGGAAGGTCGTCCCGTTCAGGTTGAGCGTCAGGCTCTTGCTGGTGATCGAGCCGGTTCGCGGCACGTACACCTGGTCGCTCGACGCGGTGCCGGAACGCGTGGTCCAGCTCGACCTGATCTGGGCGAACAGCTCCGGGTCGCTCCACTGGAACGACGTACGGCCGAAGTGCTGCCCGTTGTCCCAGAGCTGCGTGGTGATCTTCCGGTTGCGCGCGTAGTAGCCGAGGTACTCGAAGAACTTCAGCTTCTCGCCCTGCTCGATGGTGCCGGTGTGCCGGTCGAAGCCGAGCAGGCCGTACTCGCCGATGATGACCGGGATGTTGCGCGCGACGAAGGCGTTGTAGACCCGGTCGAACTGGTCGATCAGGTCCTGCTGCACGGTGGCGTCGAAGCGGGTGCCGCCGGCGACGTTCACACTGAACGGCCAGTAGCCGTAGAAGTGGACGGTCGCGACGAGGTTCCGGTCGTTGAGCGTGTTGAAGGTGCTCACCAGCTCGTTCACCCGGGCCTGGTCGGCCGACGTGTGCAGGGTCGGGAGCACGAGGAGCCGGGTGGCGTTGCCGCCACCGGACTGGCGCACGATCCGGTGGAACGACGTGTTGAGATCGTTCAGCAGCGTCGCGTTCTGGGCGTCGCCGGAGCTGCCGGTGAACTGCGGCTCGTTCACGCTCTCGAAGACCAGCCGCGACGAGGCGTCCCGGAAGGCGGCGGAGAGCTGCGTCCACAGCGCGTTGTACCGGTTGAGCACTCCGGTGCGGTCGGTGGGCATCGTGTTGATCCACTGCCACGAGTCGTGATGGATGTTGATCACCACGTAGAAGCCGTCGGCGAGCGCCCAGTTGACCACCTCGCGTACCCGGTTGAGCCACGCCGCGTCGATGGTGTAATTCGGCGCGCCGCCGTGGTGGTTGCTCCAGGTGACCGGGATTCGGATGCTGTTGAGCCCCTGCGCCCGGATGTTGTCCAGCAGCGCCGCGGTCACCCGCGGGTTGCCCCACGCGGTCTCGTCCGCGCCGACCGCGTCGAACGAGTTGCCCAGGTTCCAGCCGGGCTGCATCGCGGCCACGGCGGCCATGGCGTCGCCGGCCGGCGGCGGCGTGGTCGGGGGCGGAGTGGTCGGGGGCGCGGTGGTCGGGGGCGGAGTGGTGCCGCCGACAGCGCCGGTGCAGGTGACGCCGTTGAGGGCGTAGGAGGTGGGCGGGGTGTTGGCCCCCGACCAGGAGCCGTTGAACCCGAAGGAGACGGTGGCGTTGGTGGCGATCGCGCCGTTGTAGTCGACGTTGGTCGCGGTGACCCGGGCGCCCGAGGAGGCGACGTTCGCGTTCCACGCCTGAGTGACCTGCTGGCCGGACGGGAAGGTCCAGACCAGGCTCCAGCCGTTGATCGGGTCACCGAGGTTGGTGATGCTGACGTCGGCGCTGAAGCCGCCGGGCCACTGGCTGCTGGTCGCGTACGTCACCCGGCAGCCGGCCGCCGCCCGGGCGCTCGTCGCGACCACCAGGCCGGCGCCGGCCACCAGCGTCGCGGTGGCCGCCGCGACCATGCCGAACCGCCATCGGATCCGCCGCGCTGTGCCTTGCAAGCCGGCCATGCTGCTCCTTTGTGGTGTCGCGGGCGTGCGGGCGCCCGCGGTCAGCGGAAGGCGAGCGGCGCCCTGCGCCACCCGCGCGTCCCGCGAGAGTAAGTTTGGCTTCCCAACTTTGTCAATCTGACTTGATCGATGCTCACAGGTGTTTCCGCAGCCTGACCTCGGCGGCACGCTCCGCTCCGGCCGGGCGCTCGCCGAGCCACGCGACACGGTCGGACCCTGCGGTTAGGATCCGCCGGTGACGCTCAATGCCGATGACCTGACCGGGTACGTCGAACGCGACCTCGACGCCGACCTGACTCGGTGGTTCCCCGACCGGCCTCCGGTCACCGTCCCGGCGCGGACCCGGCCGGTGGCGCCGCTGCTCGACCGGCTGCCGCCGGCGGACGCGGCCGCGCTGGCGGCCTTCGACCGCCGGGTACGGTCGGGGCGTATGCCGCAGTTCCTGGACGTGTACGACTGGTCCTACGGCTTCGACTTCGCCGCGAACGACTGCGGGCTTCTCGACGCCGACTACCGGACGGAACTCACCGACGACGACGTCTACTCGATCGGCGCCGACGGCGGCGGCAACCTCTACGTGGTGCTCGCCGACGGACAGGTCGGCCTCTGGTTCCACGAGGAGGAGGTCGTCGAGGGCAACACCCGCTTCGACAACCTCGACGTGTTCCTCTGGTCGGTCGTGCGCTACCACGCGGTGCGGGCCGGAACGCTCGACCGGGCCGAGGTCGAGGCGGACTTCCTTTCGCTGGGCCAGGACGGCGCGCTCGAGCCGAACGTCGGGCTGCTCAGGTCCATGGCGTAGCCCGGGGGCGGCGGCATCCCGGCCGGCCCCGGCGGGCCGGTCACCCGCCCCGGGGTGACCGGTTCAGCGGGCGCGCCGGTTGGCCCGCAGGGCGCCGAGAACCACCCCGGGGGTGGCCAGCGACCGCGGGTGCGTACGCATCGAGACGACCTCGTTGAACCGCCGCGCGATCGTCACGTCCGTGGTGGTCGCCGCGATGATCTGCCGGCTGACCCAGCTGGAGAGGCGGTACCCGCGCGGGTAGGGTCCGTCGACGTGCGGCAGCGCCAGATCGGCGGAGGTGGACATCGACCAGGCGGCGTCGACCACGACCTTCTGCAGGGCGAAGAACCGGCGCGCCGGCAGGCCCAGATCCGGGCCGGACCGCAGGTACGCCGACAGGCAGGCCGCGTGCAGGGCCGCCGCCGTCATCCCCTGCCCGTACACCGGGTTGAACGACGCGACCGCGTCACCGACGCTGACCAGCCCGGCCGGCAGCCGCCTCAGCGCGTGGAACTCCCGCCGTCGACTGTCGGCGTGGCGGTAGGTCTGGACGTCACCGAGCAGCTCGTTCCCGGCGACCTCGCCGAACTCGGGTGGGAACTGCTCCCGCAGCCGCCGGACGAAGTCCGCCGGGGTACGCCCCGGGCGGTGTTCCCCGTAGCCGGCCATCATGGCCATCCAACGGCCGTCCTCGACGGCGAAGAACGCGGCACCGGCCACGTCCGACGACATCGCCGGACTGTGCAGCGCCAGGACGAGCGCCAGCTCCGGGTTCGTCTCACGGCGTCGGAACAGCGCCGTCGCGTAGTTCAGGTTCACCGTCATCCGCCGGGTGACCGGGCGCTCCCAGCCGGCCTGCTCCAGCCATTCGGAGAGCCGGCTCGAACGCCCCATGGCGTCCACCACGAGATCAGCGGACTCGACGCCCGGCACCCCGCCGACGTCGTAGCGGACCCCGCTGGTCACGGTGCCGTCGAACACGAGACCCGTGGCGCGGGCGGTGACCGCCTTGACGTTGGGCAGGTGGAGCACGTGCTGGCGGATCAGGTCCTCCAGAAGAGGTCGGCTGGCCGTCAGGCTGTCGGCGTCGTCGGGTACGACAACCTTCAGGCGGCCGTCGAGATAGTTCCGCCGGGCCGCGGGCGGCGCCTCCACCGCCCCCTGCGCCAGCGCCTGTTCGCGAAATCCCGGGCACAGGCGTTCGAACTGAAGGAAGCCGCCGGGCAGCAGCGCGTGCAGTTGCGTCCCCTGCGGCACACCGGGCCGCCCGCCGCGCACGTCCAGGTCGTCCCGGTCGATGACGACGACGCTCTCCGCGTGGTCGGACAACACCCGGGCGGCGAGCAGCCCGGCGACGCTGCCGCCGAGCACGACCGCCTTGCCCAGGACCGGGGACGCCTGATCGGGTGGCCGCACCGCGTTCAGCGCGGCGAACACCCGAGCCGGGGAGCGGAACATCGTGCCCTCCAAGGGTACGAGGTGCGGCGTGACGCCCGAGATCGTTGCACAGGCACCGGGCAGCAACACAGCGCAATGTGGAGTTTCCGTCAGCAATCGTCGTCGGCGGGTGGGCTGTTCGTGCGGCCGTACCCACCGTCCGGCCCGTCACCGCACCCGTCCGGTGGCCAAGACCTTCCCGAGACCGGGTGGAAAGGGCAGGATGATCCGGCATGAGAGCACTGCGTCGTACCCTGGCCGCGATCGTCGCGACGGCGTTCGCGCTGGTGGCCACAACCGCCCCCGCAGCCGCCATCACCGGCGGCGAACCCGACGGCAACCGTCACCCCAACGTGGGCCTGATCATGTTCTACGACGAGACCGGCCGCTACCGTTGCTCGGCCACGCTGATCTCGCCGACCATCGTCCTCACCGCCGCGCACTGCACCCAGGGGACCCTCGGCAAGACCCTGGTCACCTTCGACTCGTTCATCGCCGAGGCGCCGCCGAGCCCGTTCCCGGTGGCGGCGAACCCCGGCGCCGGCTACACGGCCGCGGAACTCGCCGCGGCGGGTTACCGGTCCGGCACGGCGTCCACCCACCCGCAGTACTCGGACTTCACCGACCTGAAGAACTGGAACGACGTCGGTGTGGTCGTGCTGGACAAGCCGGTGACCGGCATCGTTCCCGCCACCGTGGCACCGAGCAACTACCTCGACCAGTTCGCCCAGCCGAAGCTCAACAAGACCATCTTCGACCTGGTCGGGTACGGCACCGAGGTCCGCAAGCCGGACTCGGGCCCGCAGAAGCCGCAGCCCATGAGCTACCCGCTGCTGCGCCGCTACACGACCTCTCCCGGGCAGAAGCTCACCCCGCAGATCGTGCAGCTGAACGGCAACCCGAACGACGTCCACGGCGGTGGCGGCACCTGCTTCGGCGACTCGGGCGGCCCGACCTTCCTCAACGGATACCTGGTCGCGGTCACCAGCTACGGCTACACGGACAACTGCCGCTACCTCGGCGGCTACCAGCGGGTCGACATCCCCGTGGTCCAGAACTGGCTCGCCACGATCCGGTAACCCCGGCCCGGCGGGTGCCTCGCTCGGGAGGCACCCGCCGTCGGGTCAGTCCCGACCGACCGCGCGGCCGATCGCCGCCTCCACCCCGCCGACCCGGTCCGCGAGCAGACCCAGCGCGCCCACCGCGCGGTCCAGCGGGTCGTCCGAGGCGCCGCCGAGCGCTCGGGCCCGCTGGAAGCCCGCCTTCACCTCGGCCCAGCGCCGGGCCTGCGCCGGCGTCAGCCGGCCCCGCAGCTCGGCGAGCTTGAGCAGGTTGGCCTCCGCCCCGGCGGCCAGGGTCTGCGCCTCGCCGAGGTAGTGGTCGTCGATGACCGCCTCCAGTTCCTCGTCGGTGAGCACCGGGACGATTCGCTCGGCCAGCTTGTTCATGTTCCGGTACGAGCCCTGGAGCTGGAACGGCGGCTCGGTGCGGGAGTCGTCCGACTGCGCCGCCGAGGCGATGTACGCCTGGTTGTTGGCCAGCACCGCCCGCTGCACCCGGAGCAGCTTGCGCAACACCGCGACGATCTGTTCCAGCTCGACCGGCGCGTACGGGTGGGCGAGCTGATCCGCCCGGACCGTGTCGTCGCCCCGCGCCATCCGGACCAGCAGTTCGACGTCGCCGCGCTCCCGCCCGGCGAGCGGCGCCAGCACCGGGTTCGAGGTGAGTGCGTTCTCGAGGTAGCTGAGCGCGAACACCTCCTCCCGGCCGGAGAGCACGTCGCCGAGGTTCCACACGTCGGCCCGGTTGGCGAGCATGTCGGGCACCCGGAACCGCCGCCCCGACTCGGTGTACGGGTTGCCGGCCATGCACACCGCGAAGCGCTTCCCGCGCAGGTCGTACGTGCGGGTCCGGCCGGCCCAGACCCCCTCCATCCGGCGCTGCCCGTCGCAGAGCGGAATGAACTTCTGCAGCAGCTCCGGGGAGGTGTGCTGGATGTCGTCGAGGTGGAGCAGGACGTTGTTGCCCAGCTCCAGCGCGAAGGAGATCTTCTCCACCTCCTGCCGGGCGGTCGCGTCGGGCGCCTCCGCCGGGTCCAGCGAGGTGACCGCCGCGCCCAGGGCCGGCCCGTCGACCTTGACGAAGACCAGACCGAGCCGGCTGGCCACGTACTCCATCAGGGTGGTCTTGCCGTAGCCGGGCGGGGAGATCAGCAGCAGCAGGCCGGACTGGTCCACCCGCTTGGCGTCGCCCGTCGCGCCGAGCTGCCGGGCCAGGTTGTCGCCGATCAGCGGCAGGTAGACCTCGTCGAGCAGGCGGTTGCGGACGAAGCCGTTCAGCACCTTCGGCCGGTACTCCGCCAGCCGCAGCCGCTCCCGCTCGGCGGCCACCAGCGCGTTGCGCCGGCGCTGGTAGTCCCGGTACGCCGGCACCCGCTCCACGCGGAACCGGCGGGTGCGGGCCAGCGTCTCGTCCAGCCGCAGCGTGATCGCCGACCCGTCGATCCGCGGGTGCGCGCCGAGCAGCCCGCCGACCGTCTCCGACACGACCGCCGACGCCTCGTGTCGCGGCAGCTCCGCGCCGCACAGCTCGACGGCGATCGCCTCCGGCAGGTCGTGCCCGGGAAGCGAGCCGTCGTCGGTGGCGAGGAACGCGGTCAGCCACGCCTCGACGACCTGGTGCCGGCTCGCCAGGTCGCCGTCGAGCGCCCGCAGGTCGTCGTCGAACTCCCGGGCCGAGGGCGACCGCGGGCCCCCGAGGGCGAGGCGGAACCGGTCGAGCAGGGTGCGTGCCCCGGCCCCGGTTCCGAAGCCGACAGGTCGTCGGGACAGCTCCTCGAAGAGGTACTCCCCCGCCAGGTCGGCCTCCCCCGCCGGCCCGGTCAGCCCGGCGTCGTGCAGGAACCGGCCGATCTCGGCGGCCAGTTCGGCGTGCAGCCGGTCGATCGCGTCACCGACCGGCTGCGGTCCGGCCCCGGCGACCTCGCCGGCCCCGGTGGCGTCGGTGGCGGGCGGCGACGGTGGGTGGGCCGGACGGCCGAACCGTTGCCGCGACCGGGCCAGCGAGGCGGCCCGGGCCGTCCAGGAGCGCCGGGCCGGCTCGGCGGCGCCGAAGCGCCAGAAGAGCTGCGCCGCGGCGCGGGCGGCCGGCGGGTAGCGCAGCAGCCCGGCACCGGCGTGCAGGCGCAGCAGCGTCCGCAGGATCTCGGTGCCGTCGTGGTCGTGCACGCCGCCCTCGTAGCCCTCGTCGTAGCGGGCCTCGGCGTACTGGCGGACCAGCTTCCGCAGGTCGTCCGGGTCGTCCGCCGCCGCGTGCAGCCCGTCCAGGGTGAGCCCGTCGCGGCCCGCCTCGGCGTCGGCGAGGATCGAGGTGGCCAGGTACTCCGCGCGGTAGACCTGCGGCGACTCCGAGACCAGCAGCTGGTCCCAGAACCGGCGGGTGCGCTGGAACTCCTCGTCCCGGATCGGGGCGCGGTAGTCGGTGCCGGTCACCGCGACCGCCAGCCGCCCGTCGTGCGGGACCACGCTCACGTCGATCGGCTGGGTGTTGACCGCGAACCGGTGCCGGCCCAGCCGGATCGTCTCGCCGCCGTTGGCGTACAGGTCGAGTCGGTCGCGCAGCCCCCGGGCGGCCTCCTGCCGGGTGGCGCGGATCCGCCCGTCCAGCTCCTCGGCCCGAACCTGGTCACCGAGCGTACGCAGCTCGTCGACCACCGCGCGCAGCTTGCCCACCATCGGGTCGGCCGCGAAGTAGGTGTTGATGTCGTCGAGCGAACCCAGCGTGGCGCCCCGGCGCCGCACGCCGACCAGGATGCGCTCCGCCGACGAGACCAGCCGGTCGGCGCGGCGGGCCCGCTCGTCGAGCAGCGCCTGCTTGCGTGACGAGAACGCCTCGTAGATCTCGGTCCGGCGGGTGGCCAGCTCGGCGAGGAAGTCGTCGAACTCGCCGAACCGGGATTCCAGGTCCTCCACCCGCAGCAGCAGCCGGCCGAGCTGTTCGTCGCAGCGCTCGGCGGTGTCCGCCGCCGCCAGCGCGCCGGTCACCGCCTGACCGAGCAGCGCGAACTCGGCGGCGAACCCCGCCCTGCCCTCGGCCTCCACCAGCGCCCGGCGGCGGTTGTCGAGCACGGCCCGCGCCCGGTTCACCCCGCCGAGCACCTCGCCGACGCGGGCCAGGATTCCGGTACGCACGGTCGCGTCGGCGATGTCCAGCCCGCCCACCACGTCGGTGATGGTCTGCAGGCCCTCGGCGCGTTCGGTCAGCGCGTCCCGCACGGTCGCGGAGTCGGCCACCGTGCCGATCTCGGCGGCCCGCCCGGCGAGCCGCTCCACCTCGCCCTGGTACCCGGCGAACGCGTCGTCCCGGCGCAGGAACTCCACCGCCCGGCGGCCGGCGGCGGCCAGCTCCTCGTCGAGCCGCGCGGCCAGCTCGTCGACCCGCTCGTGGTCGACGTACCGCAGCTCCCGCAGGGTCTCCAGGTGGCCGCGCGCCTGGCGTAACCCGCCCAGCTGCGTCACCCAGTCGTCGGCGGACAGCGGTACCTCGCCACGGGCACGGCGGGCCAGCGAGGCGATCCGGGCAGCGCTGTCGTCCAACGCGCCGCGCGCCTGCTCGGTCAGCGCCCGGACCTTCTCGTACTCGTCGAGCACCGTGGCCGCGGTGCGACGCAGCTCGGCCAGCGGTGCCAGCAGGTCGCCGAGTTCGGCGTCGCCGAGCCAGTGGTAGTGGTCCACGGCCCGGGCACAGGCGGCGATGAGCGCCTCGTACACCCCGGACGTCGGGGCGGTGCCGTCGACCATCCGGGCCACCGACAGACAGTCGGAGATGCCCCGGACGAGATCGGCGTTGCCGACCCGTTCCAGCGGCCCGGTCCCGGCCGGCTGCGCGGCGGCGTACGCGTCCGAGACGTACGGGGTCTGCCAGATCTGCACCGGATGGACCCGGGTCGGCTCCTCGGAGGTACCGCGCATCACCACCAGTGTGCCGTCGTCGAAGAGCGAGAAGCCGTGGCACGGGATCGGTGCGGCCACCTCCTTGCGGATGGCGTTGTACGGCAGCAGCAGCGAGCGCCCCTCGGCCCGGGCGTGGAAGACGTAGAGGACGTCCTCGCCGTTGGGTGACCGGATGACCCGGTCGAACTCCAGGCCGGAGACGTCGGTGTCGAAGGTACGGGTGACCCCGGTGGCCAGGTGGTAGCCGCCCGGGAAGATGATCCCGTGGTCCTCGGGCAGCCGCTGGCAGGCCGGCCCGATCCCGTCGAGCCGGACCACCGTACGGGTCAGCGTGTTGAAGACCAGGTGTCGCCACTCGGTCTCCTTGTACGGCCGCATCCGGAGCAGGATCAGCGGGCCGACCCGGGCCCAGCCGATGTCGGCGTCGGCCAGGCTCTGCAACGGCTCGTCCACCGGCTCGCTGTAGATGCCCTCGCCGGTCTCGGTGTTGTTCTCCACCTTGACCGTCAGGGTGCCGCCGATCGTCTCGACGAAGATCTCGTCCTGGACGGAGATGTGCGGGTACCGGCCCGGGACGTGGTCGTCCCGGGTGGTCTCGACCCACTCGAAGTC
>Ga0187815_10000892_pt1 | contig 14309 bp, 10 predicted proteins | sample NC_S_5_FD_132962 | JGI IMG/M metagenome (GOLD analysis project Ga0187815, IMG submission 132962) | Wetland sediment microbial communities from Neuse River Estuary, North Carolina, USA - ASW-S_5 | ecosystem: Environmental > Aquatic > Freshwater > Wetlands > Sediment | place: USA: North Carolina...
ACAGCGAGGATGGTGGGCCCGGCAGGATTCGAACCTGCGACTACACCGTTATGAGCGGCGCGTTCTAACCGCTGAACTACGGGCCCGCGCCAATGTAAGGCGCGGCCCCGAGTCCCGTCATCAGGTATCGAGGAACGAACGCAGCTTGCGCGACCGGCTCGGGTGTTTGAGCTTGCGTAGCGCCTTGGCCTCGATCTGGCGGATGCGCTCGCGCGTCACCGAGAACTGCTGGCCAACTTCCTCGAGCGTGTGGTCGGTATTCATGCCGATGCCGAAGCGCATGCGCAGCACCCGCTCTTCGCGCGGCGTTAGCGAGGCCAAGACGCGGGTGGTGGTCTCGCGCAGATTGCCGTGGATAGCGGCATCCAAGGGCAGCACTGCGTTCTTGTCCTCGATGAAATCACCGAGATGCGAGTCTTCCTCATCGCCAATGGGCGTCTCGAGGCTGATCGGCTCCTTGGCGATCTTGAGGACCTTGCGCACCTTCTCCAAGGGCATGCCGAGCTTCTCGGCAAGTTCCTCGGGCGCCGGCTCGCGGCCGATCTCATGCAGCATCTGGCGCGAGGTGCGCACCAGCTTGTTGATCGTCTCGATCATGTGCACCGGGATGCGGATGGTGCGCGCCTGGTCGGCGATCGAACGGGTGATCGCCTGACGGATCCACCACGTGGCGTAAGTCGAGAACTTGTAGCCGCGGCGGTATTCGAACTTATCGACCGCCTTCATCAGGCCGATATTGCCTTCCTGGATCAGATCAAGGAATTGCAGGCCGCGGTTGGTGTATTTCTTGGCGATCGAAATCACAAGCCGCAGATTGGCTTCGACCATTTCCTTCTTGGCGCGAGAAGCTTCGCGCTCGCCGCGCTGGACCGTGCCGACGATGCGGCGGAATTCCGCCGGCGGCACGCCCGCCTCGGCGGCTATGGCGGCGATCTCGGCGCGCAGATTCTTGACCTCCGCGACGTGCTTGGAGATCAACGTCGTCCAGCCCTTGCCGTGCAGCCGGCGGACGCGCGAGACCCAGTCGGGCTGAAGCTCGTGACCCAGATGGTGCTGGAGGAAGTCGAGCCGCTTGATGCCCGAATGCTCGGCCAGGCGCAGCAACTTGCCGTCGGCCGATTGCAGGCGGCGATTGAGCGAATAGAGTTGTTCGACGAGATATTCAATGCGCGCGTTGTTGAGATGGACAATATCCATCGCCTTGACCATTTCGCCGCGCAGCTTTTCATAGCGCCGCTCGGCGGGCTTGGCGATCTCGTCGCCTTCCTTGAACGTCGCCAGCCGCTGCTCTTGAAGCTTATGCAGGCGCTTGTAAAGCTGAGCGATCTCGTCGAGGTTCTTGAGGACGCCGGGCTTCAGCGTCTCTTCCATCGCCGCAAGCGAGATCGAGCCTTCCTCGCCTTCGCCCTCGCCGTCGCCGCCTCCGGGCGCGGCACCTTCCGGTCGCGATTCCTCGCTATCGTTATCGCCGCCGGCGGCGGCTTCCGTTTCTTCCTCGTCCTCGCCTTCGGCGGCGCTGGCGTCGAACTTGCCGCCGTAGGTGGCGTCGAGATCGACGACATCACGCAGCAACATCTTCCCTTCCATCAACGCATCGCGCCAGCCGATGAGCGCGCGCATGGTGAGCGGGCTTTCGCACAGCCCGCCGATCATCATCTCGCGGCCGGCCTCGATACGCTTGGCGATGGCAATTTCGCCCTCGCGCGACAGCAGCTCGACCGAACCCATCTCGCGCAGATACATGCGCACCGGATCGTCGGTGCGGCCGATGTCGGCGTCGTTGAGGTTGCCGCCGGTAGGGGTCTCGGTTTCTTCTCCGTCGTTGTCCTTGGACTGGGCCTCTTCGGCCTCTTCGTTCTCGACAATGTTGACGCCGAGCTCGGACAGCATGGTCATCGTGTCCTCAATCTGCTCGGAGGACACCTGCTCGGGCGGCAGCGCGGCATTGATCTCGTCGTAGGTGACGTAACCGCGGTCCTTGCCCTTGGCGACCATCTTCTTGATCGCGGCGGAGACGGTATCGAGCAACGGCGCATCGGCCGCTTCCTCGCGCGCTTCCGGAGTCTCGCTCGTCGAATTGGTCTTACTCGCCATGTCGGTCCGCCTTCGCGTCGTTATTAGAGAGTCGGCAAAGCTTGCCGCCCATCAACCCAGATCGCCGTTCAATTCGTCGTCTTTCGCCCGGCTCGCATGCAGCATCTCCTGGAGATGCCGCAAACGTGCCAGGGTTTCCTCGTTGGTGTTGACCGCGAGGCTGCGTTCGGCTTCGGCAATCTGCGTCAAAAGGCACTGCTGCTCGTACCGCCGTTTGATGTCGACCCACCCCGATCGCACCGATTCGACATCCGCACCGACCCTGGCAAAACGGGCAAATTCCAGGACGCGCGGCGACAGGATTCGTTCCATGGTGGGACCGAATCCATCGCGACTTAGGTGGCCTTTCAAGGTCTCGGCGTCAAGGGCGGGATTGCGATGGTGCAGTTCTAGGATTTTGCGGGAAAGACTGTCAAGTTTTCCGGCGCCAGCAAAGTCGATTTGTGCAAGTTCTTCAGCGGCTTCGGCCAATAAAAACGGGTGGTTAAGCACGTATGCGAGCAGGATCTCGCCGAGCGCCGGCAGCTGGTTCTCCGGGTCGGGCGCGCGGGTCGGCTCGTGGCCGAGCCAGTCGGCCGCACCCAGGAACGGGCGGCGCAGCCGGTCGCGCCGCGCCGGCGCGATCCGCCAGCCGGCACGCCGCCCGGGCAACGCCAGCTGCCGCCTGGTGTCGACCGGCGGCGACAGGCGCTCGGCGAAATATTTGATGTATTCCTGCTGCACCGAGCGTTCGGCGATACGCCGTACCCGTTCGCGCAACCGCGCTCGCAGCGCCGCACGCTGCTCCGGCGTTTGCAGCGGGCCGGCCGATTTTTCGATCACCCATAGCATCTCGGCCAGCGGCGTCGCTGCGTCGAGTACCGCGCGCATCGCCGCCGAGCCCTGGCGGCGGATGAGAGTATCGGGATCGTCGCCAGCCGGCAGCACGGCAAAGCGCAAACTGTGGCCGGGCTTGAGCAGCGGCAGGGCGCGATCGAGCGCGCGCGCCGCCGCGCGCTGACCGGCGCTATCGCCGTCGAAGCACAGGATCGGCTCCGGCGCGAGCCGCCACAGCTCCTCGATCTGGGTTTCGGTCAGCGCGGTGCCAAGTGGCGCGACCGCGGTGCCGAAGCCGGCGCGTTGCAGCGCGATCACGTCCATATAGCCTTCGGCGACGATCGCCGAATTGTCGCGTGCCGCCGCGGCGCGCGCCGCCGCCCAGCCATAGAGCGTGCGGCCCTTGGCAAAGAGGGGCGTCTCCGGCGAGTTGAGGTATTTCGGTTGCCCCTCGCCGATGACGCGGCCGCCGAAGGCGATGATGCGGCCGCCGCGGTCACCAATCGGGAACATCACACGATTGCGGAAATAATCGAACGGCGCACGGCCGTCGTCCGACTGATGGATGAGGCCCGCCTCGATCAGCAGCGGCTCGGGAAACTTGCCACCGAGCGCGCGCTTCAACGCCTCGCGTCCGTCCGGCGCGTAACCCAGACGGAATCGCTTGATCGCCGCGTCATCGAGACCGCGGCCCGACAAATACTCGCGCGCGGCGCGGCCTTCCGGCGCGTGCAGCTGCGCCTCGAAGAAAGCACAGGCGGCTTCCATCGCGCCTTGCAACGTCGCGGCGCGCTCCGCGCGCTGGCGCTCTTCCGGCGTCGCTTTCGGTATCTCGAGTCCGGCGCGCCGCGCGAGCTGCTCGACCGCCTCGGGAAAGGCGAGATTCTCGGTCTGCATGACGAAGCCGATAACGTCGCCATGCGCGCCGCAGCCAAAGCAGTGGTAGAAGCCCTTCTCCTCGACGACCGAAAACGACGGCGTCTTTTCATTGTGGAACGGGCAGAGGCCAGTGAACTCGCGGCCACGCCGAACGAGCTTCACGCGCCGGCCGACGATCTCGGCGAGCGAAATCCGATGGCGCAACTCGTCGAGGAAACGGGGCGGGAAAGCCATCGAGCCTACAATCTGTGGTCGATTCGACGCTGGCGAATCGGCAACGAATCGACGGCAACTCTACCGCAGCCGCGCGACGCGAGAAACCATTCGCTGCGACTCAGCCTGTGAGTAACCTCTTGACCGTCTGGCTCGCCGCTGCCGGGTCGACTTGGCCGGCGTATTTGGTGCGCAGCGCGGCCATCACCTTGCCCATGTCCTTGATGCCGGCGGCGCCGGTCTCCTTAATAGTATCCTTGACCGCCGACTCGAGCTCGGCGCCGCTCATCTGCTTGGGCAAGAAGCGCTCGATCACTGCGATCTCGCCCTTTTCCTTGGCGGCGAGTTCGGGCCGGTTGCCTTTCTCGTAGAGCTCGATCGATTCTCGCCGCTGCTTGATCATCTGCTGCAGCATCTGCTGGATCGCGGTGTCGTCGATATGGTCGAGCTTGGGCCGCGCCTCGATGTCCTTCTCTTTGAGCCGCGCCAGGATCAGCCGCACGGTCGAAACCGTGAGGTCTTCTTTGCTCTTCATCGCCTCTTTCAGGGCTTCGGTGAAGCGGTCACGCAGCATCTTGCCTCCGGTTTCGCCGCGGGCGGCGGCGCTTGACGGCATCCTATCTGCGGTCTATCTCAATGTCTTCAAGTCCGATCGCTGTTCCGCCGCGCCGCCGGATGCCTCCAGCGGCGCGTTTTGCCGCGAGCGGCCGACGACTCCGCGCATGAGGTTTCGATCTCAGGTATGACCATGGACGCCCGCCCCGCCGACGCTACCGCGGCATTGGTCCTGGCCGACGGCAGCGTCTTTTGGGGACGCGGCGTCGGCGCGGAGGGCGCGCGCGTCGGCGAAGTCTGCTTCAACACCAGCATGACCGGCTATCAGGAGATCATGACCGATCCGTCCTATGCCGGGCAGATCATCACCTTCACCTTCCCGCATATCGGCAATGTCGGCGCCAATCTGGAGGACATCGAGACGGTGACGCCGCCGGCGCGCGGCTTGGTGCTGCGCACCGATATCACTGCGCCGTCAAACTGGCGCGCGGCGCAGCCGCTCGACGCCTGGCTCAAGAAGATGGACCTGGTCGGCATGGCCGGTGTGGACACGCGGGCGCTGACGCGGCGCATCCGCGACGGTGGTGCACCCAACGGCGCGCTGGCGCATCGGGCCAACGGCAAGCTCGACATCGACGATCTGCTCAAACAGGCACGCGCTTGGCCTGGCCTCGAAGGCATGGACCTGGCCAAAGAAGTGTCGTGCCGGCAAAGCTATCAATGGACCGAGACGGCGTGGAAGCTTGGCAGCGGCTACGGCACGCTTGCCAAGCCGCGCTTCAAGGTGGTCGCGGTCGATTACGGCGCCAAGCGCAATATCCTGCGGCAGCTCGCCAGTGAAGGCTGCGCCGTCACTGTCGTGCCGGCGACCGCGAGCGCCGACGACATCATGCGCCACAAGCCCGACGGGATTTTCCTGTCGAACGGTCCCGGCGATCCCGCCGCGACCGGCGTCTATGCCGTGCCGGTGATTCAGGAGCTGGTCAAATCGGGCAAGCCGCTCTTCGGCATCTGCCTCGGCCATCAATTGCTCGCGCTCGCGCTCGGCGGCAAGACGCGCAAGATGGCGCTCGGCCATCGCGGCGCCAACCATCCCGTGAAGGACCTGGCAACGGGCAAGGTCGAGATCACCAGCCAGAATCACGGCTTCTGCGTGCTGCCCGAAACGCTGCCGAAGGAGGCCGAGGTCTCGCACGTCTCGTTGTTCGACGGCTGCAACGAAGGCATCCGCCTCAAGGGCAAGCCGGTGTTCTCGGTGCAGTACCATCCCGAAGCCAGCCCCGGCCCGCAGGACAGCCATTACCTTTTCCAGCGCTTCGTGAAGCTGATGGAAAAGCAGAAGAGCTGAGCCGATGCCGAAGCGCACCGACCTCAAAAGCATCCTGATCATCGGCGCCGGGCCGATCGTCATCGGCCAAGCGTGCGAGTTCGACTATTCCGGCGCGCAGGCGTGCAAAGCTCTCAAGGAAGAGGGCTATCGCGTCGTGCTGGTGAATTCGAATCCAGCGACGATTATGACCGATCCGGGCCTGGCCGACGCGACCTATATCGAGCCGATCACGCCCGATATCGTCGAACGCATCATCGCCAAGGAAAAGCCCGATGCGCTGCTGCCGACCATGGGTGGCCAGACCGCGCTCAACACCGCGATGGCGCTGGCCAAGAGCGGCGCACTCAAGAAGCACGGCGTCGAATTGATCGGCGCCAGCGAGAAAGCCATCGCCAAGGCGGAAGACCGCCAGCTCTTCCGCAACGCGATGGACCGGATCGGCCTGCAATCGCCCAAGAGCCGCATCGCCAAGACGGTCGACGCGGCGCGCGACGCGCTAGCCCATGTGGGCCTGCCGGCCATTATCCGCCCCTCCTTTACGCTCGGCGGCACCGGCGGCGGCATCGCCTATAACGCGCAGGAATTCGAGGAGCTGGCGAAGAACGGCCTCGCCGCCTCACCGACGCACGAAATCCTGGTCGAGGAATCGGTGCTCGGCTGGAAGGAATTCGAGATGGAGGTCGTGCGCGACAAGGCCGACAACTGCATCATCGTCTGCTCGATCGAGAACGTCGATCCGATGGGCGTGCACACCGGCGACAGCGTCACCGTCGCGCCGGCGCTGACGCTCACCGACAAGGAATATCAGATCATGCGCAACGCCTCGATCGCGGTGCTGCGCGAGATCGGCGTCGACACCGGCGGATCGAACGTCCAGTTCGCGGTCAATCCGGCCGACGGGCGGCTGGTGATCATCGAGATGAATCCGCGCGTGTCGCGCTCGTCGGCACTGGCATCAAAGGCGACTGGCTTCCCAATCGCCAAGGTCGCGGCCAAGCTCGCCGTCGGTTACACGCTCGACGAGCTCAAGAACGAGATCACGCGGATCACACCGGCGAGCTTCGAGCCGACGATCGACTATGTCGTCGTCAAGATGCCGCGCTTCGCCTTCGAGAAATTCCCCAAGGCCGATCCGACCCTGACGACTTCGATGAAATCGGTCGGCGAGGCGATGGCGATCGGCCGCAGCTTCGGCGAGGCGTTGCAAAAAGCCCTGCGCTCGATGGAGACCGGTCTCACCGGCCTCAACGAGCCCGAGATCGGCGCGCCTGCCGACGACAAGGAAGCGATCCGCACCGAGCTGGCCAAGCCGAAGGCCGACCGGCTGCTGGTGATCGCCGCCGCCTATCGCGCCGGCCTGACCACGGCGGAGATCCAGGCCGCGTGCAAATACGATCCGTGGTTCCTTGAAGAGGTACGGAAGCTGGTGGCGGCCGAGACGCAAATCCGAGCCGCCGGCCTGCCGCAGGACGCGACCGGCCTGGCGCGGCTCAAGGCAATGGGCTTTGGCGACGCGCGCCTGGCCGAGCTCGCGAATAGTGGCGAGAGCGACGTTGCGGCGTTGCGGGCGCGGCTCGGCGTCCATCCGGTGTTCAAGCGCATCGATACCTGCGCCGCCGAGTTCGCCTCGCTGACGCCTTATATGTATTCGACCTACGAGACCGCGCTCGCCGGCAGCGCGCCGCAATGCGAGGCAGATCCGTCGGCGCGCGACAAAATCGTCATCCTTGGCGGCGGGCCTAACCGCATCGGCCAAGGCATCGAGTTCGACTATTGCTGCGTCCATGCCGCCTATTCGCTGAAAGAGGCCGGCATCGAGACGATCATGGTCAACTGCAACCCGGAGACGGTATCGACCGATTACGACACGTCGGACCGGCTCTATTTCGAGCCGCTGACGGCCGAGGACGTCATCGAGATCGTGCGTACCGAAGCGCGCAACGGCACGGTCAAAGGCGTTATCGTGCAGCTCGGCGGCCAGACGCCGCTCAAGCTTGCGGCGGCGCTCGAAGCGGCGAAGATCCCGATCCTCGGCACTTCGCCCGACGCCATCGACCTGGCCGAGGACCGCCAGCGTTTCCAGAAGCTGTTGCAGAAACTGAAATTGCTGCAGCCGGAGAACGGCACCGCCAAAAAGGCCGACGAGGCCGAAGCGGTGGCAACGTCCATTGGCTATCCGGTGGTGATTAGGCCTTCTTATGTGCTCGGCGGGCGGGCAATGGAGATCGTCCACGATGCCGCCGGTCTCAAGCGTTACATGACGCAGGCAGTCAAGGTCTCGGGCAAGAATCCGGTGCTGATCGACCGTTATCTGCAGGACGCCATCGAAATCGACGTCGACGCTTTGGCCGACGGAAAAAACGTGTTCGTGGCCGGCATCATGGAGCACATCGAAGAAGCCGGCATCCATTCGGGCGACAGCGCCTGTTCGTTGCCGCCTTATTCGCTGCCAGCTGCGGTGGTGAAAGAGATCGAGCGGCAGACGACGGAGTTGGCGCTGGCGCTCAAGGTCGTCGGCCTGATGAACGTGCAGTTCGCGGTCAAGGACGGACAGGTGTACGTACTGGAAGTCAATCCGCGCGCGTCGCGCACCGTACCCTTTGTCGCCAAGGCGACCGGATTGCCGATTGCCAAGATTGCCGCACGCCTGATGGCCGGTGCGGCGCTGAGCGAGTTCACCTTGAAGCCGCGGCAGAAGCGCAAGCACGTCGCCGTCAAGGAAGCGGTATTCCCGTTCAACCGCTTTCCCGGCGTCGATCTGATCCTCGGACCGGAAATGAAATCGACCGGCGAGGTCATGGGCCTTGACGCCGATTTCGGCCGCGCCTTCGCCAAGTCGCAGCTTGGCAGCGGCGTCGCTTTGCCGCTGGCGGGCACCGTCTTCGTCTCGGTGCGCAATCACGACAAGCCGGGTCTGATCGAGCCGTGCCGGAGGCTGCACAAGATGGGTTTCACATTGCTGGCGACACGCGGCACGGCGGCGGCGCTGGCACAAGCCGGCTTGCCCGTCGAAACCGTCAATAAGGTGCTCGAGGGCCGGCCGCACATCGTCGACCGCATGCTGTCGGGCGATGTGCAGCTTGTTTTCAATACTACAGAGGGCGCGCGTGAAATCGCCGACTCGTTCACTCTGCGGCGGACCGCCCTCGCCCACAACATCCCGTACTACACGACGGTTGCCGGCGCCCGGGCCGCGGTCGAGGCCATCGCTGCTCTAAAAGCCGGCGGACTTGACGTCGCTGCGCTACAATCTTATTTCGAAGGCTCGTTTTAGCGCCGGCCAACCCGCGGATTTCGCTGGGAAAGCCGGCTTTTTGCCGATTCCGAAAAAGCTTGCTAGGATTCCTTATGGCTAAAGTACCGATGACCAGCGACGGGTTTTCGCGCCTCCAGGACGAGCTCAAGCGGCTCAAATCCGTGGACCGGCCTGCCATCATCCGCGCCATCTCGGAAGCCCGGGATCACGGCGACATCTCAGAAAACGCCGAATACATCGCCGCGCGCGAGCGCCAGGGCTTCATCGAAGGCCGCGTGCTCGAGCTCGAGGACAAGATCGCCCGCGCCGAAGTCATCGACGTCTCCAAATTGTCCGGCAAAGTGGTGAAGTTCGGGGCGACCGTGACGCTGGCCGACGAAGAAACCGACGAAAAGGTCGTCTACCAGATCGTCGGCGAGGACGAGGCCGACATTGCGCAAGGCCGGCTGTCGGTGACTTCGCCGCTGGCGCGGGCCCTGATCGGCAAGAGTATCTCGGACTCAGTCGAAGTCACGACGCCGCGCGGCGGCGCGCGCTCCTACGAGATCATCAAGGTTCAGTTCCGCTAGGCCTTACCGTCGACGTCGACGGGCACGCCGGGCGCGTACTTCGCCGTGCGGATGGCGAGCGACGAGCGCACATGCGCCACGTTGGGCGCGGGCGTCAGCCGCGTGGTGAGGAACTTCTGGTAGGAATCCCAATCGGCGGCGACGATCTTCAGCAGGAAGTCTGTCTCGCCCGCCAACATGTGGATTTCCCGCACCTCGTCCCAATCCGACGCCAGCGCTTCGAACGCCTTGAGGTCGTTCTCGGCCTGGCTCTTGAGACCGACCTGGGCAAAGACGGTGACGCCAAAGCCGAGCGCCTCAGGATTGACCTCGGCGTGATAGCCGCGGATGTAGCCGCCTTCTTCAAGCGCGCGCACCCGCCGCAGACACGGCGGTGCGGAGATGCCGGCCCGGCCGGCAAGTTCGACGTTGGTCATGCGCCCGTTGTCCTGCAAGTCGCGCAGGATCTGCCGGTCGACCTTGTCGAGCTTGATGCGTCGCATTGCAGCGTTCCGAACTCTCGCAACGATCTGTCACTTGAAAGGACGCGCTGGCAACAACCGTTCGGTTTAGGCGCGACCAAAGCGCGATCATCGTAGTATACGGTAATAATATTGCAAGGCGGCCCCCGCGGATGGGGACAGCGAGGATGTCGGCGATCATTTGGGCGGTGCACGACGGCAAGATCGGCATGGCCAATCAGACGCTGGGCCTCGCCGAAGCCGTGGCGCCAGCGCTCAACGGAACCGTCGTCGAGAAAAGCCTGGTGCTGCGGGCGCCGTGGCGGTGGCTGCCGCCGCATGCCTGGCTGGCGCCGCTGGCAGCGATCGATCCGCATGGCGACCGACTGGCACCGCCGTGGCCCGACATCCTGATCTCGTGCGGCCGTTTGGCAGCGGCGCCGGCGCGCGCCGCCAAACGCGCGAGCGGCGGCCGGATTTTCTGGGTCCAGGTGCAGAATCCAGGCTTTGCCAGCAGCGAGGCCGATCTCATCGTCATGCCGCGCCATGACGGCGACGGCGGCGACAATGCTTTCGTGACGCTGGGCGCGGTCCATCGCGTCACGCCGGCACGACTTGCCGACGGCGCCCGGCGCTTCGGACCGTCGCTCGCGCACTTGCGGCGGCCTCTGGTCGCGGTGCTGCTTGGCGGCGACAATCGTGTCTATCGCCTGACGGCAGCACGGTTGGCGGCGCTGACCAAACAACTCGCCGCGCTGGCGCAACAGGGCTACGGCCTGGCGATCACCACGTCGCGGCGAAGCGGCCCCAGCGTCGCGGCGCGATTGCGCCAGGCGTTGCCCGATGCTTTCATTTGGGGCGGCGACGGTGACAATCCGTATTTTGGATTGCTGGCGCTGGCCGACGCCTTTGTCGTCACCGCCGATTCCGTCAACATGGTCAGCGAGGCGGCCGCAACCGGCAAGCCCGTGCATGTCGTCGAGCTCGAAGGCGGCTCGCCCAAGTTCGCGCGCTTCCACGCAGCGCTGCGCGCCGCGAAGGCGACACGGCCGTTCACTGGCACGATCGAGCGCTGGAACTATTTGCCACTCGACGACACCGCGCGTGCCGCCACCGAAGTCGCACGGCGTTTCACGACAAAGCGATCAGCATGACCCGCGGCGTCACGATCTTTCTCTTGCTGTTCGCCGCGACGATGGGCCTGTTAATCGTCGTTCCCGGCATCGATCTGGCAGCGTCACACGCGTTCTATACGCCAGGCAGCGGCTTTTCGCATTCCGCGATCCTTGGCGCAGTCCACGCCAACTTGCGTTATTTCGTGATCGCGGTCGCCGTCATGGCGGCGGTGGCATTGGTTGCGTGGCCGCGGCGACGGCGCGCGGCGCTTTACCTGCTGCTGGCATTGGCCCTCGGCCCGGGACTGCTCGTCAACACCGTATTCAAGGATCACTGGGGTCGCGCCCGGCCGGTTCAGGTCGTCGAATTCGGCGGAACGCAAAAGTTCACACCGGCATTCGTGCCGGCGAACCAGTGCGTAACCAATTGCTCGTTTCCCGCCGGCGATCCCTCAGTCGGATTCTTCCTGGTAGCGGCGGCGTTGCTGGTGACCGGAATGAAGACGCGGCGCTGGGCGGTCGCAGGCGCCGTCGCGGTGGGCGTTACGCTCGGTGTGGTCCGCGTTGCACAGGGCGGGCATTTCCTGTCGGACGTCATCGCCTCCGGTTTCCTGGTGACCGGATTGAGTTGGCTCCTTTACCGCGCAATTGTGGTCCATGACGGCATCGGTGCGCTCGTGGCAGCGTGTCGCCATCCCTCGGCGGCACTCAAACGCTTCGCACTGCTCACGGTCGCAACCGCGATCGCCGCTGGGGCGTCCTATCTCTGGTTCGACCGGCCGATCGCAATCGCGTTTCACGACATCGGGCCGCATTTCCACGCCGCGATGGCGTTCGTCACTGCGTTCGGCCTCGGTGGGCCTTACGTCATCATCTCTGGTGTCGCTTTTATCGTTTTCCGGATCGCTGACCGCAAGCGGGAAGCATGGAGCACGGCTTACGTGTTTCTGGCGGTCGCCGCCTCTGGCCTGTTCGCCGACATCATCAAGCCGGTCTTCGGCCGTGTCCGCCCGACGCTGTTTTTCTCCGACCGCCTGTACGGTTTTACCGGCATCGGCGCGCATTCCGACCACTGGTCGTTTCCGTCGGGCCACTCGGTCACGGCGGCCGCGCTCGCTTTCGCGTTGTCCCGACTTTACCCGCGCCTCACGCCGGTTTGGGCTGTGGCGGCGCTATTGATCGCCTTCAGCCGCATCGCACTCGACCAGCACTATCTGAGCGACGTGATCGGCGGTCTCTATATTGGTTTCGTCTTCGCCTGGGCGATTACCGCTGCCTTATACGCGCGCGGTCTAGACCTGCGTTCGGAGCGACGCCCGGCCAGTGGCCAGATCACTGCCGATAGCCCTTGAAGTCATACAGGAAGCGCACGGCGTAGTCGCGCGCGCCGCCGCCGCCCAACGGAATGACGACATGATCCACGGGCCCGGCGGCGGCGAAACGGTCGAGGATCCGCTGGATATTCTCGGGATGATGGGTGACGAGGACGAAATCGCGGCCGATGTCGGCCTTGGGATCGGCCTCGAGATCGAACTGGTCGTTGATCTGGTGGCTCTCGCCGTTCCACTTGAGCGCGTCGAACGGACGCGGATGCACGTAGAACATTAGCACCGCCATGTCCTCGCGATCGTCCGACAGCAGCAGCGCACCGGGATGTTGCGCCAGGATGCCGCTGACCGCGGTACCCAGCTGCCGCCAGCCGCGCAGGCGATGCAATACATCGTAGCGCGCCGGCAGGCTGTAGCCGGCCGCACGCGCGACATCGTGGGCGGTGAACGCGACAACGGCAATCAAGAAGTCGAACGCAACTGCGGCGATCAGCCAGCTTCGATGGCCGCCATGCAGCAGCCAAGCCGTCACCAGAACAGCGGCCGAGACATAAACTGGCGCCGCCCAATTGGGTTCGGCATGGGTGATGAAGCTGACAACGACCATCATTGCCAAGGTCGGTAGCGTGAAAATTGCAAGCAATGAAGCCGGACGCGTCAGCAGCGTGCGCCGGGCCGCACCGATCATCACCAGCAGCGCGGCAAAGCCGATCGGCCCGAAGACGGCGAATTGCGAGCCGACGAATTCGACCAAATGCGACGGATTGAACAGCGCGCCGTGTGATTCCGCGTTCTCGCTGGTGTGGTGATACGACACGAAGCCGTGCTGCGCGTTCCATACGAAGTTCGGCGAGTAAATCAACAGCGCGAGAACGACGGCCAGACCGAAGCGGCCAAGATGCCGACGCTCGTCGCGAAACGCCAGCAGATAAATCAGCGCCGAGGACAGCCAATAGGCCATGGCGTATTTCGACAATAATCCGACGCCGGCGGCAGCGCCGACCACCCACCACCAGCGTTCGCCACCTTGCTCGCGCGCGCGGATGAAGGCATAAAGCGCAACCGCCCAGCACAACATTAGCGGCGCATCGGTCGAGATCACCGCTGCTGATGCCGATACGCCCGGCAGCGTGATGTAGAGCAGTGCCGACCAGAAGCCGGTGCGCGAATCATAAAGGCGCTCGCCGATGCGGAATACGACCAGTGCCGTGGCGAAATGCAGCAGCGGAGCTGCGAGCCGGATCGCGCCTTCGCTGTCGCTGAAGACGTGCGTGGTGAGCGCGATGAGCCAGGCCACCATCGGCGGCTTGGAGTAGTAGCCGAAGGCCGGATGCAGCGACCACAGCCAGTATTGGGCTTCGTCGGGATAAAGATCGGTGCCGCCATGGGCAAGCCAGACGAGACGCAGCACGGCGACGAAAAAGGCGGTGTTGACGGCGTAGAACCAATAGCGGACGTCGTCGGTCGATTTTGCCGCGTTGGTTCTCTGCGTCATGGGCAGCGAGACTAGCGACACGCCTCTGGCCTTGCCACCCCGATGCGGCGCTGGGCCGCACCCGCGGCGCGGCGGCGAAGGGGGTGGAAATCGGCTTGCCTGCTTGCTAAGTCATGGGCTCGCGGACCTTCATGCAGCTCAATATCGAGACCTTCAGCAACGTCCGGGGCGGAAACGCTTTTTTCAAGGCCGTGACGCATCCGCTGGCGGCGGAAAAGG
>Ga0187815_10000893_pt1 | contig 14286 bp, 18 predicted proteins | sample NC_S_5_FD_132962 | JGI IMG/M metagenome (GOLD analysis project Ga0187815, IMG submission 132962) | Wetland sediment microbial communities from Neuse River Estuary, North Carolina, USA - ASW-S_5 | ecosystem: Environmental > Aquatic > Freshwater > Wetlands > Sediment | place: USA: North Carolina...
ACTCGCTTCGACGAAGCGAGATGGGCGCGCGTTCAATACTCGCACCCGTTCACCATCGACGTTTTTAGATAGGCGAGTTCCTTCAACTTCGGATCGACGGTGCCTTCAGACGCGACCGCGCCGTAGAACGCGAGAAATGCTGCGAGGGCCTTCGGGCGGTGGGCCATCGGGCCGAAAATATTGGGTATTTTGGCGAATTTCTTGGATAGGCCTTGATAGGTGTCTTGAAGTTCTTTCGGCGCGCGGTCACTGGGGACCGGATGAACAACGGGCATGAACATCTCCTTTGTTGATCTAATGTCTCTGAAATTGTACGACAGCGAGCCGTGAGGGTCACGCCGAAAGGCGAGATTCGAACCAGGCTTTGCGGCGGCGCGGATAAGCGGTAGTGTAGGCGCGCTTGAGGTGGGTGCGAAAGACTAGCTACGAACGCAATATCACAGGCGTGCGTGAGGATGGAGGCTCGATGAATCGGCGGGAATTCACGAAATTTCTCAGCACGACAGTTGGCGTTTCGGCCGCCTTAAGCGGGCATGAGCCGACGTTCAGCAGCAATGAAACGGTCAATCGCGAGCCTCCCTTTCCGCTATCGGTGATGTTGTGGACCGTCTATCGCGATCTGCGATTCGAGGAAAGGGTCGAGAAAATTGCCGAGGCGGGTTATCACAATGTCGAACTTGTCGACGAATTCCGAAGCTGGTCCGCGGAGGATTTCGCGCGGGCAAATCGGACGAAACGAGAGCTGAAGATATCGTTCGACGCAATAGGCGGCGTGCGTCACGGGATCGCCAACCCTCAGGACCGGGAGTCTTTCCTTCAGGATCTGGAGGGCATCACGGTTGTGGCCGAGCAGCTGGAATGTCCGGCGATTATCATGCTTTCAGGCAACCGGGATGGCGCGCTGTCGCACGACGCACAGCATGAAAGCTGCGTCGAAGGACTGAAGCGGGCGGCAGACATCGCGGAGAAGAAGAAGGTCACGCTGCTTCTCGAGAACATCGATCCGGAAGAAAACCCGAAGTATTTTCTGACCTCAGTTGCCGAAGGACTGCAAATCGTCGGAGAAGTGAATCATCTGCGAGTGAAGTTCCTTTACGATTTTTATCACGAGCAAATCGCCGAGGGTAACCTGATCGAGAAACTCGAGAAACACATCGATAGCATCGGGGTCGTACACGTTGCTGATGTCCCCGGCCGTCATGAACCGGGAACGGGCGAGATCAATTACGCAAACATCTTCAAGAAGTTGGCGTCACTCAACTTCGAAGGTCGGGTGGCGATGGAATTCCTGCCGACGAATGATCCCGTTGCTAGCCTTCGCGCCGCGCGGTTACTGGCCGCTAGTTCCGCACGCGCGTAGCGGGGGAAGGGGTCAGATTGCCGAAGGCGTTGGGCATGTAGTCATTCGGGAGTATGCTCTGGCGCGATGAATTGGAAACAGATATTCGCTGGCGACGGCGGCTTGAGGGCGGGCTGGCGGCTTCTAATTTGGTTTGTGATTCTCCTCGGGCTATCGACTGTCGTGAACCTCATCATCATCTGGGTATTTCATCCGCGCGATCACGCATTTCTCGATCCCCTTCGGCTCATGGTCGCGGACGTTGTGCCGGGATTCATTCCAGCGCTGATTGCGACGGCCGCTATGGCGCGCCTGGAGGGGCGCAGTTTTCGCGACTACTACGTTCCGCGACGCGGCCTTTTCGGGCGGCAATTCTGGCTGGGCATCCTGTGGGGCGTTTTGGCTGTGTCGCTGCTTGTTGGCATGATTGCGGCCGCTGGAGGATACAAGATCCTGGGAATTGCGATGTCCGGCGTCGCGCTGGTGCACTGGACGACCCTCTGGATTGCGGCATCGTTGGTGATCGGAGTTGTCGAGGAGTTCACGTTTCGCGCCTACCTTCTGCGAACGCTGGCAGACGGCATTGGCTTCTGGCCTGCGGCGCTCTTGTTGTCGCTGGGTTTTGGCGCCTTGCACTACTTCACAAAGCCGTACGAACGCTGGGAGGATTTCGCTTCGACGGGACTGCTGGGGCTATTCTTGTGTCTCACTATCCGGCGAACTGGCACGATCGCGTTCGCCACCGGATGGCACGCAGCATTCGACTGGGGCGCGATTTATGTCTATTCGGGACGCAATGCCGGGGAATACGCGCTCGGGCATTTGTTGACGACAGCATGGCCGGGTTCGAATCGCGTAACAGGAGGCATGCTCGGGCCCGAAGCAAGCTGGTTCGTGTTCATACTGATCGTTCTTCTGTTTGTGGGCTTCGCGTTTGCTTATAGAGGCCGGGACGACAGTCGCACCAGCTCAGAAGCGTGAGTTTTCACTGCGGAAGTTCGTAGTATCCGGGGCCGACGCGCAAGTGATGGTGCCAAGCCACAGGAAACGCCCACCAAACGAGAGAGCCTAGAATCGCCTGCCCAATTGCGAGAGGAATGATGTTGCGGACGCGGCCAAACATCCAGGCCATGACGGCGCCCGCGACGAATGTCAGCGGGACGAGCACAGGGTTGGGCCAATGGCAGGCGGCGAAAATGACGCCGGTGAGCGCAGCGGCAGTCCATTCATTACGAATGAGGGACAGCACGCGATTGTGAACGAGGGAATTGAGGGCGACCTGCTGGAGCAAGCAGAACGTGAAGTAGGTCCAGAGGCGCCGCCAGGAAATCAGATTCGGCGGCAAGTGTGTTGGGTGGCCGAGGACGAAACCGATGATGACGAGCGCGGCGGCCATTATGGCGAAAATGATCGCAGCTTGCTTCGATGCGGCACCAAGATTATCGGCGCGCCAGCCAAGCGTCTTCGGCGTATCGCGGTGAACTGCGAAGCTGACGATGATCCACACGACGAAGATCATCCACGTCCAGCGGGCCGTGAATTGAAGCTGCCAAATGAACCATAAAATGAAAACGGGCAAGAGGGCTACGTCGGCAAGCGAGAACCAGCGCTGAATGCGCTGAAGGCGCGAGGTCATTGTCCATCCGCCGATTCTGCAATCATCTGAGCGAGCAATTGGAGCACACTCTCGCCGGACTCGGATTCGGCGGTGACCGGGTCGAGATAGGCGTCCCAGTCGAGATCGGGAAAACCCATGCGCGTTGCTTCGACCGGCAAGCGTGCGCGCACCGAGTCTGCCGGCGCGTTCGCCAATCGAAGCAAAGCATCGAACACGACCTCATGATCCGGGGTCGCCCACCGGTATTGCCGAAGAGAGACTAATGTTTCTGGACGGAGAGCAGAGATCCCGATTCGGGAGAGGCGTCGGAGAAGCTTCCGTTCGGTCTCGATTAAACGTTCAGTTGGACGACCGGGACGCACGACACAAAAGTAACACCAGCGGGATATAGAGGAGAAGCGGATGAAGAGGAACCAAGAGAGCGAACAGCCGTTGATGCGGGCACACAACAATTAGGCTGGGTGCATTGGTTCGAAATGATGTCGCTCGAAGATTACGCGGCGTTGCTGGCGACCGGGCGCATGAAATCAATCCGATCTATGCTGGCTGCCACGCCGTAAATCGGCGCCACTTCTCGCTCGACTTCCGAAACGCGCAGCGCTTTCGCACTGGCTCGGACGAGCACCGAAACTCCGCTCTCGCGTTCAGCCGGAAGAGCAAAAGTCAGCTCAACACGCGCGCCGGGATCAATCCAGGCATCGGAATGAAAGTAGATGCCCGACCGGGAAATATCTCGAAGTTGAGCGGTGCGAAAATCGGCGGCACTCGTTTGCGGCACGCAAACCTGCAACGGCAGGTAAACCTCATATCTCCGGGCTTTTCGACGTTCGCCCATACTTCCCCCAATAATGTGAGATGCAATGGGCTGGCCAGGGGCAATGCATGTTTTCTATGGACTGAAAATACTGGATTTACGGTAGCGTGAAGGGGGGATGGAACCGTAACGGGGTGGAAAAATTTACCGAGGTGAGAAAAAGCTTCGCAGCGGAAAGGCGGTAGTTCTAAAACTACATAGTCCTGTAACCTTTTGGAATCGAGGGACTTCCGCCGCTCGGCCGCTTCTGAAGTGTAATCTCGTTCTCGATAGCCCGCACCGCTTCCTCCGAGATGTCGACAAATTCGATGCCGACACCAACACCGGGAAGGCAGTAACGAACCTCCGCGCGAGTATTGATTTCAGCGCCGGTTTGCCCCAGGCGAAAACGGACGTTGAGCACAGCGCCTTCCGGGAAATTGCAACTCGTGTTGATGAACATCCCGCGAGTGCTAATGTCGGGAGGCCGCAGGGCTACGTCTTCACTGTAACCTTCGTAGGTGACGGAGAGTTCGCGCAGGGTCGCGATGCGCGCGGCGGATCGCGCGGCACTCCACTTCTTGGCACCATCGTCGGAATTCATTCTGTTTTGGCTCCTTGGCCCACGAGCACGTGCTTATGTGTTTTTTTTGGTTCAAGATCATTGCGTCTCTCGCCGCAATAAGGGCAGAAGAGGAATGCAGGCGAAAGATCGCGCTGGCAGGATGTGCATTGCACGGATAGGACTTGTTCGAAGGGAACGACGCGTAGAACTTCTTCGAGAGTTGTCTCTCCCTTGCGGATGAGCCCAAGCGCATACTCCTGCATTCGTTTGAAGCCGTTGTGCAGCGCGAGAGTGCGCAGATCGTCGCTGCGGCCACCCGAGCGAACCGCGGAGCGAATGGCATCGTCGAACAATAGCATTTCGTAGATGCCGACGCGGCCTTTGTAACCGGTCATGTCGCACTTCTCGCATCCCGTAGCGACATGCTGTTTCGCGGGAGGAGTCTGGATTCCAGCCTCCAGGAGACGCGAAGTGTAGTCGGGCGTCAAAGGGAGCTGGTCGTGGCAAGAGCACAAGCGGCGAACGAGGCGCTGGGCAATGATGGCGGTGACTGAAGTCGCGATTTGGAATCCCGGCACACCAAGATCGAGCAGACGAGTGATAGCGGAGACGCTGTCATTGGTGTGCAGGGTGGAGAGGAGCAGGTGCCCCGTCTGAGCGGCTTTGATGCCGATTTCCGCGGTCTCTTTGTCGCGAATCTCGCCGACCATAATGACGTTGGGATCCTGGCGCAGGATGGAGCGGAGGCAAGTGGCAAACGTCAACCCAGCCTTAGTGTTTACCTGCACCTGATTCAATCCTGGAAGCACATATTCGACGGGGTCTTCGATGGTAATGATGTTTACGGTAGGCCGGCGAACAAGATTCAGCGCAGAGTAAAGAGTGGTGCTCTTTCCCGAACCGGTTGGTCCAGTGACCAGAATCATGCCCTGGGGCTGGCGGAGCAGTTGCGTGAATGATCCCACGATCTCTGGGGGAAGACCCAGACTGGGGAAACCCTGCGCGGGAGATTCGGCTTCGAGCAACCGCATCACAACTTTTTCCCCGTTTTGCGTGGGGAGGGTGGAAACACGAAGATCGATCTTGCGCCCGGCAATCTTCACCAAAAAGCGGCCGTCCTGGGGAGCGCGCCTCTCGGCGATATCCATGTCGGACAGGATTTTGATGCGGGAGACAACAGAGTTTTGGATACTTCGAGGAATGCGCTGAAAGTCGCGCAACATGCCGTCGATACGGAAACGGATGACCGTATCGGTGGCTTGGGGCTCGACGTGAATATCACTGGCCTGCTTAGCAGCGGCGGCGGAAATTGCGGAGGCCACCATACGGACCGCAGGGGTGCTCTTCTGTAGCAGTTCCGCCTGCATCTCCTGCATGGCCTCGATATTTCGCTGCAGAGAACTCGAAGAGATGAACTCCATCTCCGGATCTTCGGTATTTGGCGAGATGGCTTGTACAACTGCGGCATCCGCTTCTTCGATGCGGCCATACCACTTTTCTACGGCTGCCTTGATTTCTCTGCGGAAGGAAAGGCGCGGGACAATCTCCATTCCGGTAGAGAAGCGGAGCTCGTCGACGAGCTGCAGATTTTGCGGCTCGGCCATCGCCACGATCAATTTCAGGCCTTGGGCTTGAACCGGTAAAGCGCAGCACCGTTTTGCGATGGTGTGGGGGAGGAGCCCGAGGATCTCCGGATCAATCTCGAGATTCTCGCAGTCGAGGTAAGGAACGTTGGTGACTTCGGTCAGCGCGTCTGCCAGATCCCTCTTAGAGACGATGCCGCGCTCGAGCATCAGGTCGCCAAGGTGGATCAGCTTGCCTTGCTGCTCTTCGACGATCTTGGACAGATCCGCGTGGGAGATGTGCCCACGCTCCCGCAAGACTTCGCCAAGTCGTTTGCGCCTTGTCACTGAAGAACTCTCTCCTACGCCAGGATACAGCCCAGACCAGCAAGGCCGCCGAAGAAGGGATTTTCAGAGGACCGGATCGACCAGAACCGACGAGCCTTCTGCTTCGGTCAAAATGCCCTTCGTAATCATCAAGCGCACGAGCCGAACGAGAGTCGCCCGATCCGAGTTAAGGTCGTGTCCCGGATCTGCATGTCTTGCTACTGAGGGTGGAGATGTTTCGTGATGATCGTGCGCTTCCCCAACCGGCTCACCTAACCACAAATTCAGAGCTTTTCGCTGTTCAGGATCCAACTCGCCGAAAGAGATTCCCATCCCCAAGCCGTTCTGCGAGTAGACCACGATTCCAGCGGTATGAAACTCGTTCTTGCCTCTCTTAAGCGCCACGCGCACCTTGGATCCCACGGGGAAAGGATTGGTCGTGTCGATGAAACACCCGCCTGGGCCAAGATCGGTCGTACGTGTGGAGAATCGCGCTCCGGAGCCCAACTCCACGACCTCCGCGGAGGCAGTGAGCATGTGGCGGTCACCGGTACGGCGGTCAGATTCTTCGACGCTCGTCGACTTCTGACCAACCACGCGGTACGGCTTTTTGTCGTCTGCTTGAAACATATTGGTCCTCGCGCCGTGGCTTTTGAGGGTTTTTTCCCCGATTACAGCGATCCCCGCGTACCAAGCGCCCGATCTATTCTTTCGCGGCCCCCATGCAGAGACAAGCCGAATCGGGGCGTCATTGCCCAAAAGGCAAATGAGGCGCCTAGCTGCCGAGATCGCGTGCTACAGCAGGAAGCGCACGGCGACGCCGGAATAGCCGGACGGGCGCTCCTGAAGACGCACCACGGTTCCGAGAAACTTCCTGTGTGCCTTCACCTTTTCGCCGAATGGGAAGGTGACGATGACGCGCATACCCAAACGGTAGTGAGGCATGCAGGAAGCGAAGAACAGCCCATCACAGGTGAAATCAAGCACTTCCCCGACGTCTTCGATATCGATCAGGCGCGAATCGAACGGGCGCACCTGAACGGGCAGCGAGAGCTTGATTCGTCTCCTGCGCCGGGCGTCCTTTTTCGGTGAACCAAAAGACAAATTCCGGGTGGTTGTGGTAAGGCAAGCCATATCTTATTCCGGACTAGTTGCCGTCGAGGAATATAGAAAAGGTGAAGCGCGACGGCTATGGAACGAGGGTACCAGTGGTTACTACTCGAAGGTTTGGACGCGGGTTCCGTCCTATTGAAAATGGATTTGCACTTTGCGCGAAGATCGAAAAACGGTCTTTTGTCTTGCTGTCGAGTCGGGCAAAATGAGAAGTGAAGCTGGTTGCGGAGTCATGAGTATGGGACGAGATTCATCTGAGTGGTTTCGCCGCATCGTGCGGACATCGTCACGGTCTGCCTTCCGCCGCGCATACCGGCAAGTGCGGCTCGACCCTGAACGGTACATGCAGCAACTGAGGCGCCGCATGAAGCGGCCCATCCATTCCTGGGAGGATCTGAGGCGGCTGTCCGATGAGGAGCTGAAGCTTCACGGGGACAATGTCATCAAGTCCTCGGCGAAATTAGCGGCGCTGGAGGGAATGGGCCTAGGGCTCGGCGGTTTGTTGATGACGCTGCCGGACTTCGGAATCCTCGCGGCGATCACAGTTCGAATGCTGCAGAAGCTCAGCCTCACGTACGGGTTTGAATATTCAACGGACGACGAACTGGCAGGCCTGTGGCTGGCAGCGGCAAGCGCAGCCGGATTGGATTTCGGGCGCGAATATCTCGAAAAACAAGCCATGGAACGATTGATTCCAAGAATTGTCGATCAGGTCGCGCTGAGAGCCGGCGCGGAGGTTGCGGAAAAATGGGCGGCGCGCGTGGTTCCTATACTCAGCGCCGGAACGGCGGCTGGCTTGAACTACTGGTTCGTGCGCTCCTGGGGGCGGAGGGCGCAACAACATTTCCTGGAACGCCGCCGGTCGCTTCGCCTTCCCCCGCAAACGGGGCCGTATCTGCTGCCGTCGACCTCCGCAAGTTAGGAAAGCAAGAACAACAGATAAGATCTAATCCGTGCTCGGCTGTATGTTCCGAATGATGAGCGCGAAACGTATAGCTGAAGCGCGCTGCATCAAGGTTTCTCCCTCCGAGCGGCCGCGGATCTTTCGAAACCCCGGGCTCCCTCTGCCTTTCGTTCTGGCCGTTAAATTTTTTGAATCACAGCCCGCAATGTCCCAACCGAATGTGTAAGCAACCCGACCGAACCGGATCACCGCGCTTTGTGATCTATTTCACCGCAGCGGTCCGACGGGACGACTAATTTATTGACGCAACAAGATTCGAACGCGCTGGATGCTTCTTGCAGCCAAGGACCCAGCCACACCACCCACCATTCGGCCCCGTGGCCCTAGAAGGATCATTCCCATGCAGACAGCCTATCAGCAAGTGCGCGTGTACTTATTCTTGGCAGCGGCAACAGCCTGGTGCTGGATAGCCCGGCCGCTAAATGCACAAGCCCCGCCCACCACAGAAGAGCACATCTCGCTATTTTCTGCCGATTCTTCAAAGATGTCAGTCGAAGCAGAGCGGACAGTGTGGTTCGGCCGGATCCGGGAGGGGCTCGCTGCGCGCAAGGAAGGGCGGCACACTGAGGCGGAACGCCTGCTGTTATCGGCGTTGCGGCAAGCGGAGGCTTTGGATCCGCAAGGCGCGGAGGTAGCCGACAGCACGAATGATCTGGGAGCGGTTTACTACTCAGAGGGCAAGTACGACGACGCTAGGGGACTCTTTGAGTATCGCTGGCCATACGCCGAAAACTCGGAGACTCCCAGCCGGCGATCGCGCAGATAGAAATTAATCTGGGTGAAGTCGACCTGGCGCAGGGAAGGTATGCCCATGCAGAGATACTGCTTCGAAAGGCGCATGAAATTGACGAGCGAGTCTCGGGCAGAGAAAACTTGGAAACCGCTTCCGGCGGCCCAGGCTCTGGGCGAAGCCTGCATGGCGGTGGGAAAGTACGCGGATGCAGAGCAGCAGTTCAACCTGGCACTCGAGACCCGGGAAAAACCGCTTGGGGCAAACGATCTGACTGTCGCGCACACATTGCGGAGCAAAGGTCTGCTCCTTTCGATTCAAGGAAAGTATTTGCAGTCGAAGGACCTGCTCGAGCGGGTGGTGCAAATAGACCGGGAAACGCTCGGGCCCAATGATTCAGGTTTGGCTGCGGCGCTGAATGCCTTGGCGATTGTCGATGCGGAGCTTGGCGACAAGCGCACGGCTCAAAAACTTTACGAACAGGCGTTGGCGATTGATGAGAAGAATCTCGGGCGGAAAGCCCTGATGTGGCGGCGATTCTTGCCAATCTCGCAGGGATTTATTGTTCCGAAGGGAAGTGCACGGAGGCGGATCAACTGTTCGCGCGCGCTTTAGTCATCGATGAGCAAGCACTCGGTCCGAATCATCCGGCAGTGGCAGAGGTTTTGAATGACGAGGCGGGAGCCTTCGAACGAGAGCATCAGCACGATAAGGCAGTGCAGTCGTACCAGCGCGCACTGATGATTCGAAAAGAGGTCTTTGGACCAAACCACCTGCTCGTAGCGCAGAGCGAGTACGGCCTCGGAATGGCCTATCTATCGAAGAAGGACTACAACGCAGCCGAACCGTTGTTCAGCAACGCGCTCGATATTCGAGAGAAGGCACTCGGACCAGACCACCCACTGGTTGCGGACGCGTTACAAGGCTTGGCTCACATTTACGTGGTCAGAAAACTTTACAGGGAGGCGGAATCCGCGTATGTGCGTTCGCTGGCCATCGAGCGTGCAGCCTACGGGCAGATACATCCGGCTGTCGCAGTGACGCTCGATTCGTATGCAGCGCTGCTAAGGCTGCTGAAACGCGGTGCGGAAGCGGATCTGCTGGCGGCGCGAGCCATGGTTGTCCGGGCAAAGTACAACGAGCGCAATCCTCCAGGCTAGGTCAACCGGGCGGGCATCGCTGCAGCCACTCTCATCAGGAGATTCTGATCACGATTTTGCCAAAGTGATGCGCGCTTTCCATGTAGCGGAGCGCGTCGCGAGTTTGATCGAAGGAAAACGTGCGATCGATCACAGGCTTCAGGCGATTGGCGGCGATGGCGCGGCTCATGTCCTTGAAGGTCGCGGTCGAACCTACGTAGATGCCCTGCACGCGAAGAACTCCCTGCAGGATGGGCAAAATATTCAGCGATTCGCTGACGCCAGTAAGCACGCCGATGATCGCAACTTGGCCTCCGGGTCGGGTTGAGCGGAGCGATTTGGCAAGAGTGCCGGCGCCTCCGGTTTCGAGTACGGCGTCAACACCGATTCCGCCCGTTAGGTTCAGGACTTCCTTGTCCCAGTCGGGCGTTTTCTTGTAGTTGATGGTCTCGTCGGCTCCAAGCGTTTTGGCGTGCGCCAGCTTTTCGTCGCTGCTCGAGGTGACGATCGCGCGCGTGCCGTGCAGTTTGGCAAATTGCAGGCCAAAGATCGAAACTCCGCCAGTGCCAAGCAAGAGAACCGTGTCGCCGCTCTTGATGTGAGCTGTGGGCACCAGCGCCTGCCAGGCCGTGACTGCGGCACAGGGCAAAGTTGCGCCCTCTTCGTAGCTGAGATGTTCGGGCAAGTGAACGAGACCTTGCTGATGGAAGAGGCGGGCGGTAGTAAGCACTCCATCAATCGAGCCGCCGAGCGCGGATTTGCCAACCTCGCGCGTTAGCCGGCCATCAACCCAATTTTGGAAGAACGAGCCGGCGACGCGGTCTCCAACCTTGAATTGCGTGACGCCGGTCCCCACCGCAACGACTTCGCCCGCGCCATCGGAACAAATCACCATCGGCCGCGCCAGTTTCGGGTTGTACCTTCCAGTGACGACCATGAAATCGCGGTAATTCAGCGAGACGGCGCGCATCTCGACCAGCACTTGTCCCGCGCCAGGTTCGCCGACGGGAAGGTCGTCGAAGGTCAGTTCGTCGATGCCGAATTCCTTTGTGACGCGGACGGACTTGGCCACTTTTTCAGTCGCTTTCGAAGCTTGCAAATTGGCTGCTGTGCTCACTGTGGGAGTCCTTTCTGTTGCGTGAATTGGCGAGGTCGTTGTTGGAGACAAGGCGCCGGCAAGGCCGATTTCCGGCGGTTTACTTGGCGCTGATGCGCTCGAGGGAAGCGCGGTCCCAATTTCCAAGTGTAGCGCCTGCCTCGTAGACTGACTCCAGAAAACTCATCAGCACTGCGCTCGGGTCGGAACTGCGGCGGACCTCGTCGTAGCTCAGCAGGAATTCGCCGAGTTTGGAATCGTAGTAAGCCTTCTCGGGTTTCACCGGAGTTTCGCGGAAGCCGCGCGGCTCAGGCGCGGCGTAGGCATAGAACATCGGCTGGGTGATGTCGCCGCTGCCCGGCCACCATCCGGTGCTGACCTCTTCGTGCGAGTAGGCGTCGCGGGTGATGCGATCGGCGCCGGGACGCTCCGGTGCGCGGCGTCCGGAAAAGATGGAAAAGGCCAGATCGAAGCTGCCCCAGAAAAAATGTACGGGGCTGACTTTGCCAACGAAACGTCCGCGGAATTGCTTGAGAACGGTATCGACGCAGGCCAGGATGCGCCAAAACCGGGTGGCGTAGGCTGGATCGTAGCGGGCGTGCGTGACGTCGCGGTCGAAGCGAATGGGGTTGGGAACCTCTTGCGGCAGGGGCCAAATCTTCACTTGAATTCCCAGGGATTCGAGCGCCCGCATGAACTCGCGATAAAAACCGGCAACGCTTCGTGTGTAGAGCTGAAGAGTCATGGGACGGCTCCAGGCCGTCACGATGTCGAGCTTGTGCTCGATAAAATCGAAATTAACCTCGAAAATTCCCCGCGCGCAAGGGATCGGTGACGTCGTCAAACCACGCGCGCTGACGTAGAGCGGCACTTCCCACCAGTGGTTGACGTGCGGGCTCAACGCCAGCCGCACTTTCCCCACGATTTGCGTCCACATATGCATGGTGTCCCGCGTCTCTTTCCATTCGGCGAGTGGCAGCGCAGGCCACGCTTGATCTCTGACAAGCGGTTGTCGGACGGCCATGATTTCCCTCTCCGTGCTTCGCACCAGCATTACGCCGTCTGAATGCTCTTCAAACTTCCATCTGGTCGACGTAACACCATCTCCAATCCTCGCCGGGTTCGAAGGATTGCATGATGGGATGCTTGGTAGCATGAAAATGCTTGGTCGCGTGCTTATTTTTTGAGCTGTCGCAGCAGCCGACGTGGCCGCAGGTCAAGCAGAGCCGGAGGTGAACCCATGAATCGCCGGTTTTGAGGCAATCTTCACAGCCATTGGCGCTAGGCTTGACTTTCCTGATTTCCTTCAGATGGGAGCAATTGGCCATTTCAATTTCCTTTCGGATTTGCCTTCCAGGTGAGGCTCAGAAGAGGAGACTAGCAGAAAATGCCGGGTGCAGAACAGACGGGTTCGGGGCTCGCCAGTGCAGGCCCTGAATGACCGGGTGCGTTCTCGGTCGGTTTCGATTCTAGCCGAAGTTACTGTTGCTGTGGCGGCTGCTGCGGGTCGTCGGGCCGGCGCTTCAGCGTGGGACGGTCGCTATCGGGTTGCGTCTGGTCTCCGGCAGTGTCGCCGCCCTTGTTCTTATCGGTGCGCTTGCGCAGTGTAGGCTTGTTCGGATTCTTGTCGTTGAGCTTCTGATTCGACTCAATCATTTGCAGGCGGCGCTTGACCATATCGAATTCGGAAGTGGAGACGATGTATTCCTCCCGAGCGGGAAGAATCGTGGCGATTTCTTTCTGCGCGGCTTCCACGCGGTCTGGAGTCGGCGGGTGCGTGGCGAAAACTTTCGGAATCGTTCCCGGCTCCTTCTTTTCGATGGCCTCAACTTTTTCGAAGAAGGAGACGAAGGCGTTGGGATCGTAGCCGGCCTTGTACATATATTGCAGGCCGAGGAAGTCAGCTTGGCGCTCTTCGTCGCGGGTGAACTTGAGGAAGGTGAGTGGAATCATGAAGTTCATGCCCTGGTAGATGGCGTAGCCGGTCCAGGTGTAGGGGATGAAAATCATGGCCGGAATCATGGCCATTTGCGCGATGTCGCCCTTGGTGGCTTGCTTGGTGCCGTGACGTGCGCAGACGTGGGCGATTTCATGGGCCATCGCTCCGGCCATTTCCGCTTCCTCGTCGGCATGCAGGATCAGGCCGCTGTTGACGTAGAAAAACCCGCCCGGAAGCGCGAAGGCGTTGACCACGTCCGAATCAATCACTTTAATTGTGAACGGGACGCGCGCATCCGAATTGCGCACCAAGTTCTGCCCCACGCGGTTCACATACTCGTTTACGACGGGATCATCGATGAACTTTGCGGAGCGGTCGACTTCCTGCGCAAGCTGCTTGCCCAACGCAATCTCGTGCTCGAGAGAATAGAAGTCGAGGCCTTTGCCTACATCACGGTTGCCGATGGCGTTGACGTCATCAACGCTGCCCGGTTTGACGTTCGGGTGCTCCTGCTGCGGAAGTGGCTGGTCATCAGCCTTCGTGGCCTGAGTCTGGCTCTTCTGAGGAGTATTCTGAGCAGGGACCTGCGAAGGCGTTTGCGCCGGAGGCTGTTGCTGCCCTGGCTGTTGTTGAGGGGTAGCCGTTGGAATGGGCTGTTGGGCGGCAGCCAATTCAGGCAGACCCAAAAGCCCAGTGGCCAACATTATCGCCAAGCATTGTGCCGCAAACGTATTCCTCATAATTGCCTCCGAGGCCGATAACCGCAGTATACACCGGGTCGGGTTGCCCTTCTCCTTGAAGTTGGATGGCAAATGGGCACAAACAGTTGCAGGGCCACAAGGCCGAACCTGCCACGGAGCCACGGAGCCGGCGAGGCCGTGGTGTGTGATAAGCGATACAAGCCGATGTGTCCCGATTAGAAATTAGAAATCTTCTCAGCCTTCGTTCTCATGAAGTTGGCTCGAATTCTAATGTAGGGTGTCCCGATTAGAAATGCAGCGACGAGCGACCCCCTCGGCCTCGCTCGGGCCAAGCGAGTGACCGGGGAAGAGTGAAACAAGGATGCAGAGAGACAAGGGGCAAGGAAGCAAGGAGGCAAGG
>Ga0187815_10000894_pt1 | contig 14276 bp, 15 predicted proteins | sample NC_S_5_FD_132962 | JGI IMG/M metagenome (GOLD analysis project Ga0187815, IMG submission 132962) | Wetland sediment microbial communities from Neuse River Estuary, North Carolina, USA - ASW-S_5 | ecosystem: Environmental > Aquatic > Freshwater > Wetlands > Sediment | place: USA: North Carolina...
GATAGCCGATGAGGCCGCGGGTCGGGGCATGGAAGACGAGGCGCTGGCGATTGCCGCCGGAGGGGCGCAGCTCGGTCATGTCGGCCTTGCGCTCCGACATCTTCTGCACGACGACGCCGGCATGTTCCTCGTCCACGTCGATGACGACTTCCTCGATCGGCTCGAAAAGCTGGCCGTCCTCGTCCTTCTGCATGACGACGCGCGGTCGCGACACGGCCAGCTCGAAACCTTCGCGGCGCATGGTCTCGATGAGCACGGCAAGCTGCAGTTCGCCGCGGCCGGAGACGTAGAACGAATCCTTGTCGGCCGATTCCTCGATCTTCAGCGCGACATTGCCCTCGGCCTCCTTGAGCAGGCGGTCGCGGATGACGCGGCTGGTGACCTTGTCGCCTTCCGTGCCGGCGAGCGGCGAATCGTTGACCAGGAAGGACATGGTGACGGTCGGCGGATCGATCGGCTGGGCGGCCATGGCCTCGGACACGCTCGGGTCGCAGAAGGTGTCGGCGACGGTGCCCTTGGAGAGACCCGCGATGGCGACGATGTCGCCGGCCTGCGCTTCCTCGATGGGCTGGCGATCGATACCGCGGAAGGCGAGGATCTTCGAGACGCGGCCGTTTTCCAGGAGCGAGCCGTCATGGTGCAGAACCTTGACCGCCTGGTTGGGCTTCAGCGTGCCGGCCTCGATGCGGCCGGTGATGATGCGGCCGAGGAACGGATTGGCTTCCAGGATGGTGCCGATCATGCGGAACGGGCCTTCGGCGACCTTGGGCTCCGGCACGTGCTTGAGCACGAGGTCGAACATCGGCGCCAGGCCCTGGTCCTTCGGGCCTTCCGGGTTCTCGGCCATCCAGCCGTCACGGCCCGAACCATAGAGGATCGGGAAGTCCAGCTGCTCGTCGGTGGCGTCGAGGGCTGCGAAAAGGTCGAACACCTCGTTGATGACTTCGTTGTGGCGGGCGTCCGGGCGGTCGATCTTGTTGATCGCCACGATCGGCTTGAGGCCGACCTTGAGCGCCTTGCCAACCACGAACTTGGTCTGCGGCATCGGGCCCTCGGCGGCGTCGACCAGCACGATGGCACCGTCGACCATGTTGAGGATGCGCTCGACCTCACCGCCGAAGTCGGCGTGACCGGGGGTGTCGACGATGTTGATGCGGGTGTCCTTCCATTCGACCGAGGTGGCCTTGGCCAGAATGGTGATGCCGCGTTCCTTTTCGATATCGCCCGAGTCCATGACGCGTTCGACGACGCGCTGGTTGTCGCGAACGGAGCCGGACTGTTTCAGGAGCGCATCGACCAGGGTCGTCTTGCCATGGTCGACGTGCGCGATGATCGCGATATTACGGAGTTTCATATGGGTTCCGAGGAGGTTTGGCAGGACCAGCCGTCGGCACGCCCCGCGTTTGACTTGCGCGCGCTCTTACATGGTTTTTCGCAAATGCGAAAGGGGCGCACGCAAAACGGCCCGTCGAAACGGGCCGCGGATGGGCGAGAAAATCCGCTAAATCGGAAGTGGGAAAAGGCCCTCAGACCAGCCCGCGCTTTTCCATCATGGCGTCCGGCGTCGGCATCTTGCCGCGGAAATGCGTGTAGAGTTCTTCCGGATCGGCCGAACCGCCGGCCGAATAGATGAATTTGCGCAGCCGCTCGGCCATGGCCGGATCGAAGGCGTTGCCGGTCTCCTCGAAGGCGGCAAAAGCGTCCGCATCGAGCACTTCCGACCACATGTAGGAATAATAGCCGGCCGAATAGCCCTCGCCCGAGAACACATGCTGGAAATGCGGCGTGCGATGGCGCATGGCGATGGTGTCGGGCATGTTGAGCGTCTTCAGCGTTTCGGCCTCGAAGGCGAGCGGCTCCTTCGGAGCATCGGCGCGCGCATGATAGGCCATGTCGACCAACGCGGACGCCGCGAACTCGACCGTGGCAAAGCCCGCGCCAAAAGTCTTGGCCGCCAGCATTTTGTCGAGCAGATCCTTGGGCATCGGCTCGCCGGTCTTGAAGTGCAGCGCGTGCTTTTCCAGCACTTGCGGCACGGTCAGCCAGTGCTCGTAGAGCTGCGAGGGCAGTTCGACGAAGTCGCGCGACACGGAAGTGCCCGAGACCGAGGGCCAGCTGACCTCCGTGAGCATGCCGTGCAGCGCATGGCCAAACTCGTGGAACAGGGTCTTGGCCTCGTCCAGCGAGAGCAGAGCCGGCTCGCCCTCCGCCGGCTTTGCGAAATTCATGATGTTGTAGATGATGGGGCTCGACCCTTTGCCCAGCCTGTAGCCGGACTGGAGCGAACTCATCCACGCACCCGACCGCTTCGAGGCGCGCGCGAAATAATCGGCCAGGAACAGAGCGCGATGGCTGCCATCGGCGTTCTTCACCTCGAAGACGCGCACATCCGGGTGCCAGGCCGGAATGCCCTTCTTCTCCACGAAGCTGACACCGAACAGCCGGTTCGCCACGTCGAAGCAGGCATCGATGACGCGCTCGAGCTGGAGGTACGGCTTCAGCTCCGCTTCGTCGAAGGCGTATTTCTCGGCGCGCAGCTTTTCCTGATAGTAGCGCCAGTCCCAGGCGGCGAGCTTGTCGTTGGAGCCGGAAGCGGTGGCGATGCGCTGCAACTCGGCCTCGTCGGCGGCTGCCTTTTCGCGCGCCTTGTCCCAGACGGGCTCCAGAAGCGCCATCACGGCGGACGGCGTCTTGGCCATGGTGTCGTCGAGCTTCAGCGCCGCATAGCTTTCGTAGCCGAGCAGCTTTGCCTTTTCGGCGCGCAGCGCCAGCGTCTTGGTAACTATCTCACTGTTGTCGGTGTCGCCGCCGTTCTCGCCGCGCATGATGAAGGCCTTGTAAGCCTTCTCGCGCAGGTCCCGGCGCGCGGAGAAAGTCGTGAACGGCTCGTAGATCGAGCGCGACAGCGTCACCGCATAGCGCCCCTTCTGGCCGCGCGCCTCGGCGGCCTGCGCCATGGCGCTCTTGACGAATTCCGGCAAGCCGGCGAGGTCGCCCTCGTCGAGGAACATCGCCCAGTCGGCCTCGTCGGCCAGCACGTTCTGGCCGAAATGTGCGCCCAGGCCGGCAAGCTCCTCGTTGATCGACGCCAGCCGCTTCTTGCCTTCCGCATCCAACCTCGCGCCGGCGCGGACAAACCCCTTCCAGGTCTTTTCCAGAACCCGCAGCGTCTCGGCATCGAGGCCGAGCGCCTCACGGCGCTGGTAGAGATCGTCGATGCGGGCAAACAGCTTTGCGTTCATCGAGATCGCCGAATAGTGCCGCGCCATCTTCGGCGAGATGTCGCGCTCCAGCGCCTGGACCGTCTTGTTGGTGTGGGCCCCTGCCCGGCACCAGAAGATCGCCGAGACGCGGTCCAGCGCATCGCCCGAAAGCTCCAGCGCGGCAGGCGTGTTTTCGATCGTCGGCTTTTCCGGGTTTTCGGCGATCGCCTTGATCTCGGCGTCATGCGCCTTCAGCGCGGCCTCGAAAACCGGCGCGAAATCGCCATCGCCGATGCGCGAGAAATCCGGCAGGCCGAGCGGCCCGTTCCATAAGGTCAGCGGATTGCTTTTCAGATCGACGGCGGCTTCGGATGACATCGGCTGCTCTTTCTCTATCTCGACGGTAGGCACCGGCCTGAACCGGCGGCATGTCCGATGTAAGGCGGCATCCGGCCGCGTGCAACTCTTGACGCCGCCGGAGCGTTTTCCTAAGCAATCCTGATAATAAGGAAGGCTTATCATTTGCCCTACAAGGTCAACCCCGACAGCTTCGGCTTCCTCGTCACCGACGTGGCGCGGCTGATCCGTGCCGAAATGGACCGCCGCATCACCGAGGCGGGCCTCGGCCTGACTCCGGCCGAAGGCCGCACGCTGTCACATGCGGCTCGCGCCGGCACGGTGCGCCAGAACGTGCTGGCCGATCGGATGGGTGTCGAGGCGATGACGCTGAGCGCCGCCCTCGACCGGCTGGAGACGCAAGGGCTGATCGAACGCCAGCCCGATCCCACCGACCGCCGCGCCAAGCTGGTGACCGTCACCGAGCAGGCGGCCGACATGCTGGAGCGGCTGGGCCAGATCAGCGCAGTGCTGCGCGCCGACGCTTCACGCGACATGGCGCCGGACGACTGGAACCGGCTGCTCGACCTCTTGAAAACCGTGCGCGTCACGCTCTCGGTCGCGAAATCCGAATTGGCGGCGAAGGAAGATACCGCGAAATGAACATGCAATCTGCCTTCACCCCAGCCGCGGTGATGAGCGAGCGCCGCGTGGCGCTGATCGGCGGGCTGATGGCCGCGATCGGGCCGATGTCCATGTCGCTGTTCACGCCCGCGATGCCCGAGATCGTGCATGCCTTCGGCACCACCCAGGCGGCGGTGAAGATGACGTTGTCGCTCTATTTCGGCGGCTTCGCCTTCGCGCAGCTCGTCTGCGGGCCGCTGTCGGATGCCTTCGGGCGCAGGCCGGTGACGATCGCCTTCATGGCCATTTATCTGGCCGGCAGCATCTTCGCATTGCTTTCGCCCACCATCGAGCTTTTGATCGCCGCGCGCTTCCTGCAGGGCGTGGGCGCCGCAGTGGGCGTGGCGGTCTCGCGCGCGCTGGTGCGCGATCTCTTCACCCATGAGCGCTCGGCGCGCATCATGAACCTCATCGGCATCATCCTTGCCATCGGCCCGGCTGTGTCGCCCACGCTCGGTGGCTTCACCATGGAGCTGTTCGGCTGGCACGCCATCTTCCTGCTGATGGTTTTCATGGGCTGCCTGATCGTGCTGGTGACGGTAACGGGGATGCGCGAAACGGTGGCGCGCGATCCCTCGCGCCTGCGCCCGCGGCAGTTGCTGCGGAGCTACGGCACCATTCTGGCCACGCCCTATTTCACCCTCGCCAGCCTCGCCATCGCCGGTTCAGCCGGCGCGCTCTACGTGCTCGCCTCGGTGCTGCCCTTCGTGATGATGGAGAGGGTGGGGCTGACGCCGACGCAATTCGGCGCGGGCATGCTGATCCAGTCGGGAAGCTATCTGGTCGGTTCGCTGGTACTGCGACAGTTCATCTCCCGTTTCGGCGCCTTCAGGCTTGTGCCGCTGGGCCTCGTCTGCATCGGCCTTGCAAGCCTGTCGCTGGCGATCGCGCTGCGGCTTTCGGAACCGACATTCCTGAACGTGATGCTGCCGGTGGGAGTCTATGCCTTTGGCATCGCCTTCCTGATGCCGGCCATGAGCACGGCCGCCATGGCGCCCTTTCCGAAGAATGCGGGCGCGGCCTCGGCCATGATGGGCTTTTTCCAGATGGGGGCGGGGCTGCTCGGCAGCGCCTGCGCGGCGCTGGTGGGCGATCCGGTCACTGCGGTGGCGAACATCATCCCCATCATGGGACTGATCGCCATTTCATCATGGCTGGCTTGGCGCTTCCTGCCCGAGCCGGCAGTGCGGCGCGGCTAACACGGCCGGCGCCCGCGTGTCAGCCGATGTCAGGGCGCTCGAAATCGCCGGTTTCCTTGTTCATCACCCACAACTCGCCGGTCGAGATGTCGAACCAGGCGCCGTAGAGGGTGAGCCGGCCCTTGTCCTCGAGTATCTTGACGCAGGGAAAGGTTCGCAGATTGGCGACGGAATAGCGGATCGAGATACGTTCCAGCGAGGTCTGCCGTTCGGTCACCGTCATCATGGTGTTGCCGGTAATCGCCTCGGCGGCGGGCGCGAGCAGGCTCATCCACCGGCCGATGAAGTCGCCGGGCGACAGCGGCGCGGCCTCGGTGTCCAGGGCTGCCTTGATGCCGCCGCAGCGGCCATGGCCCATGACCACGATGTTCTTGACCTTCAGCGCCTGCACCGCGAACTCCAGCGCGGCGGACGTGGCGTGGAACTCGCCATCCGGCGCATAGGGCGGCACGAGGTTGGCGACGTTGCGCACCACGAACAGCTCGCCCGGACCGGCATCGAAGATGATTTCCGGTGCCGAGCGCGAATCGCAGCAAGCGATGACCATCGTTTCAGGCGCCTGCCCCTCTCGCGCCAGCGCCTTGTAGCGCTCGGTTTCGGTCGGAAAACGGCCGTGCATGAAGTTGTGATAACCGGCGAGAAGCTTTTCGGGCAGATGGGTCATGGCGAAGGAATTAAAACCAAAGCCGGCGCCAATCAACGCAATTGCGCGATGCAGCGGTGGATTCAGGGCACGGTCCCGAAAAGTTGCAGGCTTTTCGGACAAGATCATGCTTCAAGAACAAAAACTTAGAGCAAGATGACGAGTCAGGGACAAGTCACCTCGTTCTAGGCCCGGATTGCAACCGGCAGGCCGTGAGCATCCCTGCCGGGAGGATCGGGGAACGAGACCGCCTCCCCGCGCGCGAAACGGGCCGCGATCAGCATCACCGCCGTTGCGTCGAGGAAATCGTCCTCGGCTGAACCGCGCGGCGGGGGTTGATCGAGAAAGGCGCGCAGCACACCCTTGCTCTCCAGAAGCGCCTTGCGTTCGGCCATCCCGGCAGGGTTGACGCGGCCCTTGATCTTCTTGGGCAGCGACATGGCCCGCCTGCCGTTGAGCTGCCAGAACGCCACTTCGGGATGGGATTCGACAATGCGTCCGGTCAGCTCCGGCCGCCCACGCAGCAGCGCATCCAGCTCCCGGATCTTGGGAAATATGCCGAAGGCCTGAATGGATACCGCGCGCGGCGGGTCCGACGTGGCGCGCGCCACATCACTAGCCCTGTGGTGGGCTTCGTACCAGGCATCCAGCGTCGTGAACCCGTCCGTGTCGGCATAGAGGGCCGCGCGCGAAGGAATGGAAAACACGCTGGATTGCCGCTCGCCGAGCAGCGGGCGCACCAGCGCCTCGGGTCCGCGCCCGCCGCGCGCGGAAAATTCCGGCAAGCCGATCGGCATGTCCACGGCAATCGCCGCATCCTGCGGCAGGAAGGCGACCAATTTGGCGAAGCTCGCAAACACGGCGGTTTCAGGCATCGCTTCCGGATGCCGCCACACGGCGATCCAGCCGGCCTTGCAACCGTCAACCCCGGCAACCGTGCGCCGTTCGGACGGCCCGGCGGTCACGCCCGCTTGTCTCGTCCCGGCCGCAGCAGGCGGCGCATGTGCACCATGGCCATGGGATGCGAGAGGCTCTGGGCGTCCGTTTCAAGCTGCAGTTCGTCGCCGCCCCGCTTGGAGGTGCGCGCAAGGATCTCGAACACCGAAGCGGTCGTGGATTGCAGCGCCGCCTCCATCGACTGGCCCGACAAGAGCCGTGCGAGGAACACCGCGCCGGTAAGATCGCCAAGCCCGTTGGGCGGGCGCTCGACCGTGCGATGCTCGGCCAGGAAGGCGGCCGTCGGCGTCACCAGCAGGTTGCCGGTGCTGCCGGCCATCATCGCCGGGGCCGACGTGACCAGCATGTTGGACGGACCGGCCCGCATGGCGGCCTCCATCACCGCCCGCTGGTCGTCGAGCCCTTTCTGGCCGACGATCCATTCCAGCTCGTAGCGGTTGGGAGTGGCGATGTCGGCAAGCGGCAACAGCTTGTCGCGCAGCGCCACCGCCAGCGCCTCGGGCACATAGAGCCCGCCGAGGTCGCCCATCACGGGGTCGCAGATGTAAAGCGCGTCCGGGTTCTTCGCGCGCACCGCCTTCACCAGCGAGGCGACCGCCGCCGCCTGCCCTTCATCGCCGAGATAGCCGGAAAGCACGCCCGCCACCTCGCCCAGCCAGGGCGCGTTTTCGAGATCCCTCATCAGCGCTGCGAATTGTTCCGGGTCCGGCACGATGCGCGTGGCGCGGCCATGTCCGGGGTGCCAGGGCAGGATGACGGTGGGTACCGCCCAGACCGGGTAGCCCAGCGTTTCCAGCGCAAAGACGGCGGCACGGTTGCCCACCGACCCGCGGGCGACATGGCTTGAGACGACGATGACCGCACGCGGCGTGCCGGCAGTTTCGGATGTCATGGAATTCAGGCGCCCCGCAGCAGGAACATCACCAGCCAAACCAGCAGTCCGGCACATATCAGCAGGCCGAGCAAGCGCCCGATGCGCGTGCCGATGCGTTCGATCCGGTCGTCACCTGCATCGGCCGCAGCGACATGGTCGCGCATCTTTCCAGCCGCGCGCGAAACCACGGACATGGCGCCACCATCGGTCTGGCGCGCCACCCGCTCGAGGATGCGTCGCGATTCCAGCGCTCTTTCCTGATCCCGTTGAGCCATGTTTCCGGCCTCGTTCGCGGGCGACTTTAGCGAGTCACACGGCGCAATGACAGCGCAAAGGTCCAGAATCAATCGCCAATTTCGCGCCCGACGCCCATTTCCTCGCGCGGTGAGTGTGCTACTTATCAAGCGTTCGACCATGGACCATGGGGATAGCCGATGACCGCCCAGCACCGTCTCCCGTTTCCGGCTCTGCGCATTCTGCCGGCCTTGCTGCTCATGGCCTTCGTGCTGCCCTTGCTGGCGGGCTGCGGCTTCAACACCATTCCGACCAACGAGGAAAAGGCCAAGGCGGCCTGGAGCGAGGTGCTGAACCAGTATCAGCGCCGCGCCGACCTCATCCCCAGTCTGGTGGAGACGGTGAAAGGCTATGCCTCGCATGAGAAGGAAACGCTCGATGCGGTGGTTCAGGCCCGCGCCAAGGCGACCCAGACCACGTTGCCGGCCGAGGCGCTGAACGACCCGGAAAAATTCAAGGCGTTCCAGGAGAGCCAGTCGGGCCTGACCAATGCGCTCTCGCGTCTGTTGGCCATCACGGAGAACTATCCCGACCTCAAGGCCAACCAGAATTTCCTTGCCTTGCAGGCGCAGCTCGAAGGCACGGAAAACCGTATCGCGGTGGCGCGCCGCGACTATATCGAGGCAGTGCGCGTCTACAATACGTCGCTCAGGACCTTCCCGACCATGCTGTGGGCGAAATTCTGGTTCACCGACGCCCAGCCCTTCCAGAACTTCACCGTGCCGGAAGACAAGATCGAAGTGCCGAAGGTGAACTTCAACTGACGCAGGCACCCGCATGACCAGCCCGGCACGCACCACAGGCGCCGCAACATTGCTGCGGTTGGCCGCACTGCTTGTGCTTTGGCTGCTCACCTCGGTTGCCCTTGCCGCCGAACTGCCGGCGCTGACCGGCCGCGTCGTCGACGATGCCGGCATGATGAGCCCATCGCAGCGTGCTGCTCTGGAGCAGAAACTCGCCGACTTCGAGAAGAAATCCTCCGACCAGATCGTGGTGGCGACCATCGACAGCCTCGACGGCGAGGCGATCGAACCCTATGCCAACCGGCTGTTCCGCGCCTGGAAGCTGGGTCAGGCCAGCGAGAACAACGGCATCCTGCTCCTGGTGGCGAAGGATGACCGCAAGATGCGCATCGAGGTGGGCTACGGGCTGGAAGGCACGCTGACCGACCTGCATTCGCGGCTGATCATCGAGAATGACATGGTGCCTGCCTTCCGTGCCGGCGATTTCGCCGGCGGCATCGACAAGGCCGTCGACGACATCATCATGGTGCTGAACGGCAATGCGGAGGAACTGGAGGCGCGCGCCAGGCGCTATCAGGAGCAAAACAGCGGCATGAGCGCCGAAGATGTCGCCGCGCTCGCCTTCTTCCTGCTCTGGGCCACACTGTTCTTCGGCGGTTTCGCCATGGCCATCCTGCCGCGCATGTTCGGCCGCAAGATCGCGCCCGGCCGCTACCACTGGCTAGGCATGGACTTCAACTACAACAACCGCTCGCGCGGCTCCGGCGGCGGCTGGATGGGCGGTGGCGGCTGGTCCGGGGGAGGGGGAGGCTGGTCCGGCAGCGGTGGTTTTTCCGGCGGCGGAGGCTCTTCGGGCGGCGGCGGGTCGTCGAGGAGTTGGTGAGATGGCACGGACGACGCGCGCCCTCGACGCCGCCGACCATGCCCGCATCGCCGAGGCGATCCGCGACACGGAAAAGCGCACCGCCGGCGAAATCTACTGCGTGCTCGCGCGCATCAGCGGCGGCTATTTCTTCCCGGCCTCCTGCATGCTGCTGGGCGCCATACTGATCCTCAGCCTGCCGCTCGCCTATGCGCTCGAATACTGGTGGATCAGCCTGCGCCTGCCGGTCTTCGTCGGCGCCCAGCTTCTGGCGGCGGCGGCCGCGCTGGCGCTGCTGTGGCTGGTGCCCCGGTTGCGGCTATGGTTCGTGCCGCGCGGCCTGCGCTATCGCCGCGCCCATGACAACGCCATGAAGCAGTTTCTCGCCCGCAACGTGCACCGGACGGCGGAGCGCACCGGCGTGCTGATCTTCGTTTCACTGGCCGAGCACTATGCCGCGGTAGTGGCGGACAGCGGCATCAACGAGCATGTCGGGCAGCACGCATGGGACAAGGTGGTGGCTGACCTGGTGTCGCATGCGCGGCAAAACCGCCTCGCCGATGGCTTCGTCGAGGCGATCGGTGCGGTCGGCGCTCATCTGGAAACGCATTTCCCGGTTCGTCCGGACGACCAAAACGAACTAGACGACCATCTCGTGGAAATCTGATCCGATCGCGCTGCGGTCAAAAGCTCGCGAGGCAGAGCAATCGCTTGCTTGCCACCGGCATGGGCGGGATTTATGGTTAACAAATCATGCATACGCTTACCATAGACATACGCCGGGCAGAACCTCATGACGCCGAGGACATCGCGGATGTGCACCATCTGGCGTGGCAGGGTGCCTATGCCGGCATCATTCCGCATCGGGCGCTGACGGCGATGATCAACCGACGCGGTCGCGCCTGGTGGGCGAATGCCATCCAGCGCGCGGCAACCGTGCTGGTGATCGAGATCGGCGGCCGCATCGCAGGCTATGCGACCGTAGGCCGCAACCGGGCCCGCGAGCTGCCGCAACAAGGCGAAATCTACGAGCTTTACCTGCGGCCGGAATATCAGGGCATCGGGCTGGGCACCCGGCTGTTTGCCGCCGCCCGCGAGAAGCTGGCCGCGCATGGCCTCAAGGGGGTGGTGGTCTGGGCCCTGGAGGACAATGAAAATGCGCTGGCCTTCTATGCCGGCGCCGGTGGCCGCGATGTCGCCGAGGGCGTCGAGGTGTTCGACCAGAAGGCGCTGCGCAAAGTCGCCTTTGTCTGGGACTGACTTCACCGGACATAACCGGAAAAACGCAATTGTTGAGGCCCAAGGGCGGTTGGCGCCTGTTGCGCGCAGCGGCTGCGGCGGCTATTTGCTGGCCCGAAAAGGAGACCTCTCGCTCATGCGCATGGAAGCAATACCCACGGGCAAGAACCCGCCCGAAGACGTCAACGTCATCATCGAGGTTCCGGTCGGCGGCGAGCCGATCAAGTATGAGATGGACAAGGAAGCCGGGACGCTCTTCGTCGACCGCTTCCTCTACACGCCGATGCGCTATCCCGGCAATTACGGCTTCGTCCCCCACACGCTGTCGGGCGACGGCGACCCGATCGACGTTCTGGTGTGCAACACCCGCGCGCTCGTTCCGGGCTGCGTCATCAGCGTGCGCCCGATCGGCGTGCTGGTGATGGAGGACAATGCCGGCGAGGACGAGAAGGTGATCGCCGTGCCATCGGCGCACATCACCCGCCGCTACGAGAACATCATCGAGTATAACCAGCTTCCCGAGATCACCCTGCAGCAGGTGCAGCACTTCTTCGAACACTACAAGGATCTGGAGCCCGGCAAGTGGGTGAAGATCGGCGGCTGGAAGGACTCGACCCACGCCAAGAAGATGATCCTGGATGCCATCGAGCGCTACAAGGCGCAGAACGGCTGACCCTCGCATCGTCAGCATACCGGGCCGCCTCCCCGGAGGCGGCCTTTTTCTTTGTGTGGGAAACCCGGCGTGGCGGATCAGTCGGAGTTGTGCTTTGCCAGCGCCTCGAGCCGGGCAGCCAGTTCGGCTCCACCGCCGGTCACGCGCACCGTCTTCAACCGCGACGTGCCGCCGGCAACGACCGAGACCTCGCTTCGCCCCACTCCGAGCCAGCCGGTCAGCAGCTTTTCAAGCGCGACATTGGCCGCGCCCTTCTCCGGCACCGCCCGTACGCGGGCAGCAAGATGCGCCCGCCCGTCGGCCGTCACTTCCACGCCCTCGACCGCGTCCTTCGAGGAACGCGGCGTCAGCCGGATGTGGACATCGACGCCCTTGTCCGAAACGCGAAAGAAGCCGTTCACGGCGCGGTCGTCAGATGACCAGCCGCAGCACCGTGGTCAGCAGGAACTGACGCAGGAAGAAGATGACCAGCAGAACGACGATCGGCGAGATGTCGATGCCGCCGAGGTCGGGCAGGGCACGCCGGATCGGCCCCAGCACCGGCTCCGTCGCGCGGAACAGGAAATTGCCGATCGCGCCGACGAACTGGTTGCGCGAATTGACGACGTTGAACGCATAGAGCCAGGAATAGATGGCCGCGGCGATGATAATCCACCAGTAAATGTCCAGCGCCAGAACCAGGGTCTGAATGAGGGCGATCATGCCGTTCTCCGTTGAATTTGCGAGATGTAGCGGCTGCGCGCGCAGGCGGCAAGTCCTACAGCAGGATCGGGCCTAAGCGCGCCAACTACCGGCTTGACAGAAAGCCACGGCCAACCCTAAATGCGCGCCATCCGCTGAATGGGGCTGTAGCTCAGCTGGGAGAGCGCGTCGTTCGCAATGACGAGGTCAGGGGTTCGATCCCCCTCAGCTCCACCAGCGGATTTTTCCATTCCGTTTCCAGTTGCCAGCTGCACAATTGCAGCGCTTTGTTTCGGACCATCAATAAAGAATCCGGTCAATATTCCACCCCGAGAATATTCAGCTTGCGTTCATTTCGGGTCGGAATATATCTCGCCCGCTCAATTAAGGGCTGGGAGCTTAATACTATGAAGTTTTATAAGTTTGCCGCGATTGTTGCCGCGGCGGGGTTTGTTTGCGTGGGGAACGCCAGTGCGGAGGATCTCGTGTTCACGCTGAAGAACGGGACGAACTCCACCATGACGCGCTTCTACACCTCTCCGGTCAACGTCGAAGATTGGGAAGAGGATGTTCTTGGCCGGGACGTTCTGAGCCCTGGCGAGAGTGTGCGCGTGACCATCGCCGACGGCCGCTCGGTGTGCAAGTACGACATGAAGTTCGAATTCACCGAGGACTCGGATCTCGACACCACTACCGACACGCAGGATCTGTGCGAACTCGGCGAATATACGATCACCGAGTAACGCACCGCGTTCACCGAACGAGAAAGGGGCCGCAGAGCGGCCCTTTTTTCATGTCCCGACGGGGCCGCGATGCCTCGTCCGTATCCGCGCTCCGGCTCAGGCGAAGAAGGCGAAGCGGATCACGAACAGCGCCGCCACCAGCCAGGTGGCCGGATGCACCTTGGCAGGCTGCCCGGTGATGGCCTTCAGCACGGCATAGCTGATGAAGCCGAAGGCAAGGCCGTTGGCGATGGAATAGGTGAGCGGCATCATCAGCGCGGTAAGCGCGCTCGGAGCGGCCTCGGTGACGTCGTCCCATTCCACATCGACCAGTTCACGCAGCATCAGGCAGGCGACATAGAGCAGGGCAGGCGCGGTTGCATAGACCGGCACCGCCCCCGCCAGCGGCGAGAAGAACAGCGCGGCCACGAACAGCACCGCCACCACCAGCGCGGTAAGGCCGGTGCGGCCGCCCGCCTGAACGCCCGAGGCGCTCTCGACATAGGCCGTGGTGCTCGAGGTGCCGAGCAGCGAGCCGGCGACGATCGCGGTGCTGTCGGCAAGCAGGGCGCGGCCGAGCCGGTTCGGCTTGCCTTCCTCGATCAGGCCGGCGCGCTTGGCGACGCCGATCAGCGTACCGGTGGCGTCGAACACCTCGACCAGCACGAAAACCAGGATGACATGCACCAGGCCGCTGTGCAGCGCACCGACAATGTCGAGCTGCAGGAAGGTGGGCGCGATGCTGGGCGGCATCGAAACGACGCCGCCGAACTGGCTGACGCCCAGCGCCATCGACAGGGCGGTGATGATCAGGATGCCGATCAGGATAGCGCCGCGCACCTTCAGGCCGTCGAGCGCGGCGATGATGAAGAAGCCGAGGATAGCCAGCAGCGGCCCGGTCTGAGTGACGTCGCCCATCGCCACGATGGTGGCCTCGTTGGCGACCACGATGCCCGAGCTCTTCAGCGCGATAATGGCCAGGAACAGGCCGATGCCGGCCGCCACCGCGCTGCGCATCGAATGCGGGATGCCGGCCACCAGCCAGCTTCGCACGCCGGTGACGGTGAGCAGCAGGAAGATGACGCCCGAGATGAACACGCAGCCCAGCGCCTGCTGCCATGAAAAGCCCATGGCGCCCACGACGGTGAAGGCGAAGAAGGCGTTGA
>Ga0187815_10000895_pt1 | contig 14273 bp, 16 predicted proteins | sample NC_S_5_FD_132962 | JGI IMG/M metagenome (GOLD analysis project Ga0187815, IMG submission 132962) | Wetland sediment microbial communities from Neuse River Estuary, North Carolina, USA - ASW-S_5 | ecosystem: Environmental > Aquatic > Freshwater > Wetlands > Sediment | place: USA: North Carolina...
CGGTGCGAGATGAAGATGATCGCCCTGCCCTCGCTCTTCAGCCGGCGCAATATCTCGAAAAAGCGGTCGACCTGCGCCCGGTCGAGCGCGGAGGTGGGCTCATCGAAAATGAGGATCGACGCTTCGGTCGCCAGCGCCTTCATGATCTCGACGAGCTGGCGCTGGTCGGCGCGCAGCGTCTGAACCGGCGCGTCGGCGGAAAAGCCTTCGCCCGCGACATCCTGAAAATCCGAGATGATGCGCTTGGCGCGCTCCTCCAGCGCCGCGCGATCCACGAACACGCCGCCCTTCACCGGCAGCGCCGGCAGGTAGATGTTTTCGGCCACGGTGCGCCGGGCCGCCAGCGAAAGCTCCTGATAGAAGATGCCGATGCCCAGCGCGCGCGCCGCCTGCGGCCCGGCGATCGCCACCGGCTTTCCGTCCAGCAGCACCTCGCCGGCATCCGGCTTCACGCTGCCGGCCACGATCTTGCACAACGTGCTCTTGCCCGAGCCATTCGCGCCGATCAGCACATGGACTTCGCCGGGTTGAAGATGCAAATCGCCACGGCGCAGGGCCAGCGTCGCGCCATATGCCTTGCGCGCGCCGCGTATCAGCAGCTCGGACATTGTTTTCTGTTCCTATCGAGTGGGCTCATCCACGGAAGATGGCCTCAACTCCGCTATTTGGCCACAACCTTGATCGGTTCACGCCATGCCGACAGGCAAACGGCTTGGCGGCCACATGGTGACGGGGCGCCCGGCTATCCGCGCGCCCCGATGCAAGATCAGTTGAACAGCTTCTCGGCGTCGTCGATGGAAAGCTGGCTGCTGTAGGAATAGTAGCCCGGCTTGTCGCCCATCGCCTGCGAAACCTCGTCGAGGTTCTTGTTGTCGATGAAGGGGATCGGCAGATACATGGCGTTGCCGTACTGGCCCGCCGTCGCCGGCTCCTTCAGTTCCTTGCCCTGCAGCATCAGCACAGCCACGTTGAGCGCGCTGGCCATGACGCCGGGCGGGTTGACCGAAGCGCCCGAGTTCAGCTTGTCGGCCTTCCAGACATCGATGAAGTCCTTGCGGATTTCGCCGGTGGCGGCAATGGAATCCTGCTTCTTGGCATCCATGATCGTCTTCCAGGCGCCGGCGGCCATGCCGTCCTGCACCCAGACGCCGCTGATGTCGGGGAAGGTCGCGAGCAGGTTCTGCATCGCCTGCTGGCCCTGCGCCTGATCCCAGTTGGCATTCACTTCGTTGACGAGCTTGATATCGGGATAGTTGGCAAAAACTTCCTTGTAGCCGGCAACGCGCATTTCGTTAGCCGGATTGCCGGCAACGCCGTTGATGGCCACCACGTTGCCCTTGCCACCCAGCGTCTCGGCCAGCCACTTGGCGCCGGCCGCACCCCAGGCCTTCTGGTCGATGCCGACATAGGTGGCGTCCTTGGACGAAACCTCGGCGTCGGTGGCGATGACGAGAATGCCCTTCTGCTTGGCCTGCTTGAAGATCGGATCGAAGGCCGTCGGGCTGTTGGGGTTGATGATGATGGCATCTACGCCCTGGCTCATGAAGTTGCGCACATGGGCGATCTGCCCCGGCACGTCGACATTGGCGCTCTGCACCACGACCTCGACATTGACGCCCTTGTCCTTCCAGGCAGCGGCGGCGGCCTTGGCCTCGTCGATCATCTGGGTGCGCCATTCGCTGCCGACCCAGCCGTTGCTCAGACCGATCTTGAGATCCTTGGCCTGCGTCGAAAACGCGGAAACCGCGAGCGCGGCAACCGTGGTCAGGGCAAGCGTAGTCAACTTTTTCATGTGTTCCTCCCACACAACTAAACCTAGGCGGATATTATCCGGAATGAAATCGATTTCAATAGGCCGAAAGAGTCAAAACACAACCCGTCCGGGGAAAATTCGCCACATCGCGGAACGGATTTCGAGTGCCCAAGGCAGATGCACCCCACAGGTCACAAAACTTAACGAGCTGTTAATTTTGCGGTTTTATGTTGGATTCCCGTAGGTTAGATTAAGCACGAATCAACCGGCCGCGGGGGCCGCCGAAGCAACCGGATGTCCGAAGCGTCTTTCCTTCACGATGCGGACATTGGTGATATCGCGCGATCCACATAAGACCGGCGGATTGCACGGCACCCTGTGCGGTGTGTGTTTTCGTATCAGTACAAGCGTTTCAGGCTCTTCCCGGCAACGTCGGAAGGGTTCCAGGATTTATTTGGCTTTTTCCGGCCGCATTTCGTAAGGCAATGACAAGTCTCGCCACTGAACAGACCATTTCCGAGACACCGTTCGCCAGATCCGGCACACACGGCGAACTCACTGCCTTTCTCATGGAGACGACCGACAGGGTCGGCGCCGACACCTATATGCTGGTGGCGCTGCTGCACGACCAGGAGCGCACGGATGCGCGCATCATCGCCTCCAACTGGATCTACGACGCCATCCAGCTTGCCGGCCATCAGCTGATCGCCAATCTGGCCCAGAGCCCCTTTGCCGCCGAGCCCGGCGGACGGCCGCGCGCGGTGATCACCGCGAGCGCCCCCGCCCTTCCCGGCGTCAGCGGCGAGGATGCCCGGCTGCTCAACGTGCTCGGACACAGCGAAATCTTTGCGCTGAAACTCAATGTCGGACGCCAGCGCATGTTCCTGCTGTTTTCGGCGGAAGCCGTGGGCCGCATCGACCTGGCGGCCCTGCTGCAGGCGCAGTTCGAATGCTGCTATGGCCTATCGAGAATGCCCGACATGCTCGGCGCCGCCGCCGCGCAAGACCCGCTCTCCGACCGCGAGCGCGAATGCCTGTTCTGGGTCTCGGAGGGCAAGACCACGGACGAGGTTGCGGTGATCCTCGGCGTCTCCTCCAACACCATCAACAGCTACATCACCCAGGCGATCCGAAAGCTCTCGGCAAGCAACCGGGCCATGGCGGTGGCGACGGCGATCAGAAGCGGCATCATTTGACGAGGCTATGAGAAAGATGGAAGCGGCCAGGCTCGATCAGTCGGATACAGCGACGGCTTACGCGGCATCCGCGCACGAACCGCCACCCGCCGTCTCCATCCCCGATGCCGTGCGGCGCTGCCGCTGGATCGCGGTCGACCTCAACGCGGACGGCTTCGGCCTGTTTTTCATCAGCCCGTCGGCCGACCGGGCTCGCCTGGTGCCCTGCTTCGATTCCAACTATCCCCACGTCGCCCCCGCCACAAAGCTCCTTTCGGGCCATGGCGGTGACGAGTTGAGCAGGCTGGCGCGCGCCTCCACCGCACCTTGCTGGTGGAGCAGCAACGACACCTGCCGATCCGCCGCCGCCTTTGGCGCACTGAACTGGGGCGCGAGGATTTCGATGCCGATGCCGCAGGGCGCCGGGATTGCCTTTCCGGTCTATGCCGATCGCAGCCAGTGCGGGCTGATGGCTTTTTTCGGCGCGGAGATCGCCTTGCCGCAGCAGCAGCTTGCCGAAATCCATGCACGCTGTTTCGCCGTCTTCTCCGCGGTCGCGCGCATGCGCGCCGAAGACAGCGGCAGGCTACCCTCCATCTCGAAGCGGGAGCTGGAATGCCTCAAGCTGACGGCCAACGGCCTGACGAGCGGGGAGATAGCCAGCCGGCTGAACCTTTCCGTGCACACGGCCAACCAGTATCTCACCAACACCACGCAGAAGCTCAATGCCGTCAACCGCATGCATGCGGTGGCCAAAGGCTTGCGCCTCGGCCTCATCGAATAGTCTGCAAGCTTCCAGGGGCCAGACAGAACGAGCCGGCCCGCCGGCTTACGCGCCCGGAACGATCGGCGCGCTGCGGCGAATGCGGGAGCGCTCGACTGCCGCGGCCAGAAATGCGGTGTTCACTTCGGGGTCGCTGTCGGGCTCGTCGAAGGCCACGTAGTTGATTTCCACCGAGGCATGCAGCGCCGTCAGCGTCAGCGCGAAATAAACGGTGGCTCCACCCGGGCGCAATTCAAGATCGAGCACGACCCGCGGCGTTTCCGTCCAGCCCACATGCACTTCGCCGCCAAAACCCAGCCTGAGCGCGCCGGGCTGGAAAAACAGCTCGGCTGCCGAATCCACGAGATCCGAAATACATCCGAACTGCTCCAGCCGGATGAAGGCAATGTAATCGACCACATCTACCAGGCGAAGTTCGCTCACCACCTCCTTTATTGCGTCGGCGACGATGATCTCGCGAGGGGAAGCATGCGGTTGCCTGATCATGAAACGACTTTCCGCGCCTTGTTGCTATAAACTATACGAATCAACTCGGCCACAGCCTGATAAAACTTAGCCGGAATGACACTATCCACCGAAACTTGCTTGTACATGGAGCGAGCGAGGGCGACGTCTTCGAAAATCGGGATGTTATGCTCTTGCGCGATCTCGCGGATCTTCAACGCGACCAGGTCCTGCCCCTTGGCCAGCACCAGCGGCGCGACATCTTCGTCGCGCACATATTTCAGCGCAATCGAATAGTGGGTCGGATTGGCGATCACCAGCGTGGCGCGCGGCACCGCCGACATCATGCGCCGGCGAGCGCGATCGCGACCGAGCGAACGCAGGCGCGACTTGACGATCGGGTCGCCTTCCGACTGCTTCAGCTCGTCCTTGACCTCCTGCTTGGTCATGCGCAGGTCGCGCCGCCAGTTGAAGCGTGACCAGACGAGGTCGGCCGCCGCTATGACGCCCATGATCAACACGATCGTCACCAATACGTCTATGAGGATCCCCCGAACGGTAAGCATGAAGGCCTGCGGCTGGGTGATCATGCCTGCAAGCAGCTTCCGGTAGTCGCCGCTGAGCGTGAAGACCAGCACGGCCGCCACGAAGCCCAGCTTGCACAGCGATTTCAGGAACTCGACAAAGCCTTGCAGGCCGAACAGCTTGTTCCAGCCTTTCGCCAGCGAAATGCGCGAGGCCTGCGGGCGGACACGCTCCAGAACGAATTGTGGCACGTTTTGCAGGGCCGAAGCGGCAAAGGCGGCAAAGGCCAGAAGCGCCATCAGAGTGCCGAGCAGCTTCGCGACCTGAAGGAAGAGGAGGCGATACAGCTCGATCGCATCCTGCGCGGTCGCCAGCGGCCACTCGTCCGGCCGCTCCAGGAAAATACCGAGAAAGGCACCCAGCCGGGCAATGTCGCCCTGCGCGAAAAACATCGCAAAAACCAGGATGGCCGTGAAGGAGGCGAAGATCGAGATTTCCTTCGAGACCGGCAGCTTGCCCTTCTCGACGGTGTCGCGGATCTTCTTCTCCGTTGCCTCTTCTGTTTTGCTGTCTTTGTCGGCGCTCTCGGACATGGCGCGATCCGGTCAGCCGGTTCAGGCGGCGTTCTGGGCGTTCGGCAGGTCGAAAATCCCCTCGAGCGACATTCGGATGGCGGTCGAAGCCACGTTGCGGCGGGCATTCATGACGTCGGCCATGGGCAGCCCGTCCACTTCCTGCGACAGCTCCGTCTCGATCATGCGCCGCGTTCTGGCGCTGATGGCCGACAGCACCGCCTCGACCAGTTCCCCCGAGGCGCCGCGCAGGCACAGGGTCACCAGCTCGGTCGACAGCCCGTCGAACAGCGCCACCCGCGCCTTCTGCGGGAGCTGCACGACATCGTCGAAGGAGAACATGCGCGCGCGGATGCCGTCGAGGTCGGCCGTGCCCTGCTGCTCGAGATCCTGCATGACCTCCTCGGCCTGGGACTTGTCCATCTCGTTGAGCAGGCTGGCCACGCGGCTCTGTCCGACAGAGATGTCCTTCGTCGCGCGCTCGGAAAGAACGCGGTTGCGAAGCTGGTTCTCCACGATGCGAGTTGCCGCCTCGGGCACCGCGCCCATCGACATCATGCGCTTGATGATTTCGCCGCGCACCTGCTTGTCCAGCGAAAGCAGCACGCTTGCCGACACCGACGGCGCCATCTTGGAAAGCACGACGGCGGCCGTTTGCGGATGTTCGACAACGAGGAAAGTGCCGATCCGCGCCGGGTCGATCTTCTCCAGTTCGGGCCACACCGGCGGCGGGCCTTCCTGGGTCTTGGCGCCGCCCCGCCCCATGATCTCGTTCATCTGCTCGGGCGACAGCGACTCATTGAGGATTGCGTTCATGTCGTCGGCCGAATCCAGCAGGCCCGCGCCTTCGGTGAACTCCGCCTCGAATTCCGCGACGATCCTTTCCAGGTCGCTCTGCGGAATGGTGCGCAGCAGGCGCGCGGCATCGATCAGCGCCTTCAGTTCCTCCTGCTTGAAGAACTTCAACAGCCGGCTGGCCGATGGCTTGCCCATCGCAACGAGTATGGCCGCTGCCTTCTGCGCGCGCGTGAGCGTGGACAGCGTGGTCATGCCGCAGGTCTTTCAGGCTGAACGGAGAAGGCGGCGTGCGGCATCAGGCAGGCTTCGCCGCGGTGATGATTTCGGTGAGCTTGATGCCGAAGCGCGAGGGATCGCTCTCCAGCACGGTAATCTCGCCGCGCGCGATCCGACGTCCATTGACCACGACATCGACCGGCTCGCCGATGCGGCGGTTGAGCGCCACCGTGGACCCTTTCTGCAGGGCCAGCAGTTCCGACACCTGCATCTCGGTGCTGCCGAGCACGATCTGCACTTCCACCGGAATGTTCATCACCACGGCCGCGTTCGGCGGCGTCTGGCGTTCATTTCGCGCACCTTCCGACGCCTGCTTGGCTTCGTCGCGAAGCGCGCCGCGCAGTTCCTCGATGGCGCGATTGAGCTGCTCTTCCGGGATATCGGCGGCGGCATCGGCCTGCGGTTCGGCGCTGGTCTGGGTCATCTGCGTCTCCACTTCAGGGCATTCTCGAAACGACGCGCGCGCGTCATCCCGGCAACAGTGTTTCCATAAGGTCCTGGCCGGCATCGAACGGATGCCTGATTCGCACCGTGTAATTCTGCCCCAGTTTACCGAATTCGCACACAAACAACGTCTTGTTGCGCGACGAGAGCTGGGCCTGCGTCTGCGCGGCGTCGTCCAGCTCGATCACTTGGCCGACTTTGAGTTCGGCGACCTCGGCAAGCGTCATGCGCGCGAGTTGCAGCGTCGCCTCCAGGTTGATCGCCGAGCGCATCACCTCTTCGCCGAAACGTTCCTGCCACTCGTTCTCGGCCTCGACGGACGGCGGCGACGCGCCGACGTCACCGCGATGCTTGAGCAGGACGCGCTGCGGCATGGTGAGCACGACGGTGCCGGAATTGGCCGCCGAGGAAAGGGAAAAGACCACGCGCACGGCCGGGCCATCGCGCAGGATATGGCGCTTGAGGTCGGCCCCCGTGATGGCATGCGGCAGCGGCAGCCGGAATTCGAAGGCCCGCGGCCCGCTTCCGTTCATCGCCTTGGCGATTTCCTCGAACACCATCGTGGCGATCTCGGTTTCGGTCGGAGAGAGATCGCGATCCATCGGCGCGATTGCCTCGTCCACATCGCCGCCGAAAAGGGCGTGCACGAGCAGCGTGATCGCGGCCGAATTGGCCGAAAGGATGAGCGCGTCGGGAGAAGAGGCGGACGAGGCGATGGTCATCGCGTGACGCCCGTCCGAGGGACGGGCCTTGGCAAAGCGCCCGATCTCCACCGTGTCGATCTCGATATCGAGCGGCGACGCCAGCTTGGCGTTCAACCCCTGCATGACGGCGGTAAGCGAGCGCTCCGCCAGCGCGCGCGCCGAAGCGATGATGCGGTCGGGTTCCCCGGTATCGCCGACAAGCCGCTCGACGATGGAGGCGCGGGTTTCTGCGGGACTTGCCGGACTTACCATGCCTGGCCCTTATTCCACTCGGTCTTGGCCATTCTCATGCGGCCTTCTTGGTCTCTGCGATGCCCATGTTCATCGTGCTCTGCTCGACGGCATCGATGGAAGGCCGGTCATAGGAAGAGATGGTCTTGCGCCCGAACTCGATGGCGACCTGCGGCAGCGAGCCGTTGAGATAGGCAAGCAGGGTCTGCTTCACGATGATGTAGAGGCGGTTGTTCTTCTCGCGCACGATCTTGATCTTGGTCGCCACGGGGCCGACCACGGCATAGGACAGGAAAATGCCGAGGAAGGTGCCGACAAGCGCCGCGCCGATCAGCGCGCCGAGGATTTCCGGCGACTGGTCGAGCGCCCCCATGGCCTTCACCACGCCCAGCACGGCAGCCACGATGCCGAGCGCCGGGAGGCCGTCGGCCATGGCCGTCAGCGCGTGATAGGGCTTCAGCTTGTCGGCGCGGATGGTGTGGATCTCCTCGTCCATCAGCGCCTCGATCTCATGCGGGCGGGCATTGCCGATGATGATCAGACGACAGTAGTCGCAGATGAAATGCGTGAGGTCGTGCTTCTTCAGCACATTGGGGAAGGCCTGGAAGATCGCGGACTCTTCGGGGTTGTCGATATGCGCCTCGACCTCGCTGCGCGACTTCGAACGCAGCTCGCGCATCAGGCTGTGCAGCACGCCGAGCGTTTCCAGATAGTCGCGCTCCTTGGGAACGGCCTGTTTGAACGCCTCGGCGCAGCCCTTCGCCGTGTCCTTCACGGTCGAAATCGGGTTGGCGACGAGAAATGTGCCGACCGAAGCGCCCACGATGATGACAGCTTCCCACGGCTGAACCAGGACGTTCACATGCCCGCCCATGGCCATGAAGCCGCCGAGCACGCAGCCCAGGGTCACAACGATACCGATGATAATGCCCACCGTAAGTCCTTCCGCAAGTAGCGTTCAGAAGTAGCAATAACGGCCGTGCCTTGTGTGAGGCTTGAAAAACGTTCAGCGCATCCGCTAACGGCTTTCAATAAGGTTGTCGCATCCTCCTTCAGTTTCGCGCAAGGAACCAGCACTAGCATGGGAGGCTATGTTCGAGGTGCGGAGGCCGCTACGTGATCAACACCTACACCAGCTACCAGCTCATCACGCGCGACATCGACAAGTCGCTGAGCCGCATCCAGAAGCAGCCCGTGGTCGACCGCGAGACGAAATATTTCCTCGATAACATCACCAAGGTGAAATCGATCGACGACTTCGTCAACAACGACCGTCTGTTCAAATATGCCATGAAGGCTTTTGGCCTCGAAGACATGGCCTACGCCAAGGCCTTCATGAAGAAGGCGCTCAAGGAAGGTGTCTCCGACCCCGACAGCTTCGCCAACAAGCTGTCCGACAAGCGCTATGCCGAATTCGTCAGCGCCTTCAACTTCGCAGACCATGGCAGCGAGGCCACCGTCTACAACAAGGCCCAGCAGCTTGCCGTCGAGAACTTCAAGCTGCAGGCGCAGATCAAGGGCATTGATCCGGAGTCCCAGGCGGTCAAGGACGCGACCGACTATTATCTCGCCAACATCGTCAACGTGAAGTCGATCGACGACCTGATGGCCGACGACAGGCTGTTCTCCTACGCCGCCACGGCATTTGGAATGGACGCCACGGTCGACACCAAGGACTTCCTGCGCAAGGTCCTGGAAGGCGGCGTGCGCGATCCCGACAGCTTCGCCAACAAACAATCGGATTCCAAATACGCCGCGTTTGCGTCGGCCTACAACTTCGAGGCGTATGGCGAGAACGCCACTACCTACAATCCGGCTCAGGTTCCGACGACAGAGAAATATTACCGCCAGACGCTGGAAGAGGATGCGGGCCAGCAGAACGAGGGCGTCCGCCTCGCGCTCTATTTCCAGCGCAAGGCCTCCGGCATTACCTCTTTCTACCAGATCCTCGGCGACAGGGCGCTGGCGCAGGTGGTTCGCACCGCGCTGGGGCTGCCGGACAGTTTCGCCCAGGCCGACATCGACAAGCAGGTCCAGTATTTCAAGCAAAAGCTGAAGATAGAGGACTTTTCGAACCCCAAGGCGCTCGACAAGTTCATGACCCGGTTCACCGCCATGTGGGAAATCGACAACCCGTCATCGCCCACCCAGGCATCCCTGAGCATCCTGTTCAGCCAGCCGCCCGAATATGGCGTCTCGACCGACCTGATAATGGCAATCCAGAAAATGAGAAGGTGAGGACAAGCACGTGCAGGACGGCCTTTACGTAGCCCTTTCGTCGCAGATCGCGCTGGAGCGCCGGCTCAACACGATCGCCGACAACGTTGCCAACGCCTCCACGGTCGGTTTCCGCGCCACCGGCGTGAAGTTCGAGGACATCGTTTCCGGCCTCGGCCAGAAGTCCATGGCGTTCGTGTCCCCGGGCGATACCTATCTTTCGACGGCCTCGGGCGGCATGCGCGAAACCGGCAACCCGTTCGATTTCGCCATCAAGGGCGACGCCTGGTTCGGCATCCAGACGCCGGCCGGCGTCGTGATGACGCGCGATGGTCGCTTCACCATGCAGGACAATGGCGCGCTCGTCAGCGTCGAGGGCTATCCGGTCGTGGATGCCGGCGGAGCGCCTATCCAGCTCGATCCGCGCGCGGGGCCGCCGGAAGTCGGCGCCGACGGCATGTTGCGTCAGGACGGTCAAATGGTGGGTGCGCTGGGGCTTTACACCTTCGACCCCGGCCTGAACTTCACCCGCTACGCCAACTCCGGCATCATTCCGAACGGCCAGCCCAACCCCGTTGTAGATCGCATCGACGTAGGCGTCGCCCAGGGCTTCGTGGAGGAATCGAACGTCAATCCTATCCTGGAGATGACGCACCTCATTGCAGTCCAGCGGGCCTTCGAAAACACCTCCGCGGCGATGCGCAATACCGAGCAGACCTTTGACGAGGCTGTCCGGACGCTCGGCTCGAAGTAAGCGCCGGACATGCCAGAAACGCTGCCGGCCACGACGCTGCATCGCAACGGTTCCACCCCGACGGGCGACAACCGGCTGACATTGCTGGAGCGCAGCTTTGCGCGCTTCACGGACGAGCGCACCTTGGTCAAACGCGGCGGCCGCATCGTCGAGGTGACGCAGACGCATTATCGTGCGCGCGGTCTCTCGGGCAGCGCGCGACTGGGCGACATCGTCGAGCATCGCGGGCAGGCCGGAACGCGCCGTGGAGAAATCGTGCAGATCGGCTCGCAGGACGTGCTCATCGCCCCCTTCGAACGCACCGCCGATGCCGGTGTGGGTGACCTGGTTTTCAATCGCGGCCCCTTCACGGTCGCGCCGCATGATTCCTGGCGCGGTCGCGTGATCGATGCGCTCGGCAGGCCGATCGACGGCGGGTCGATCCTGATCGAGGGCGACCAGCGCAATGCCGGCGGCGCGGTTCCGCCGGCCGCACTCGCCCGCCAGCGCGTCGCCACCTCCTTCCTCACCGGGGTTCGCGTCATCGACATCTTCACGCCGATCTGCTTGGGCCAACGCCTCGGCATCTTCGCCGGCTCCGGCGTCGGCAAATCGACCCTTCTGGCGATGCTGGCCAATGCCGAGGCCTTCGACACCGTCGTGGTGGCACTGGTAGGCGAACGCGGCCGCGAGGTGCGAGAATTCCTGGAAGACACCCTCGGCGAGGCCGGCCTGGCGAAGACCATCGCCGTGGTCTCCACCAGCGACGAAAGCGCGATGATGCGCCGGCGCGCGCCCGACACGGCCATGCGCGTTGCCGAGCATTTTCGCGAGCGTGGCGACCGCGTGCTGCTGGTGCTCGATTCGATCACCCGCTTCGCGCATGCGTTGCGCGAGGTCGCCATCGGCACCGGCGAGCCGCCTATCGCGCGCGGCTATCCGGCCTCCGTCTTCACCGACCTGCCCAAGCTGCTCGAACGGGCCGGGCCGGGAGTGGAGGGCTCCGGCTCCATCACCGCCATCATCTCGGTGCTGGTCGACGGCGACGATCACAACGATCCCGTTGCCGATTCCGTGCGTGGCATTCTCGATGGCCACATCGTGCTCGACCGCACGATTGCCGAGCAGGGCCGCTATCCGGCGGTAAACCCCCTCGCCTCCATCTCCCGCCTCGCCGGCAAGGCCTGGGGCGACGACGAGCGAGCGCTGGTTACGCGGCTCAAGTCGCTGATCTCGCGTTTCGAGGACACGCGAGACATCCGCCTTCTCGGCGCCTACCAACCCGGCGCCGACGCCGAACTCGACATGGCCGTGCGGCAGGTGCCCATCATCTACGAAGTGCTGACCCAGTCGCCAGCCGATCCGCCCTCTCCCGACCCGTTGGCCGACCTGGCCCGTCATCTCAGAGCTAAGGACAAGCCAAATGCAGCTCAGCCAGATTGAGCAAACCCTTCAAGAGCTGATCGAAGAGGAAAGGGCCGCCGAGGAAAGCCGGCACTGGCGCCTGCCGCGCTCCCTTCGTCGCTGGCGCTCCAGCGTCAAGGCCGGGGCCGCCAAGCCGAACCGAAGAAGCGACCTTGTCATTGCGGGCCTCGGCGTCGCGCTCGGCCTCGTTTGCGCGCTTTTTCCCTGGTACATCTTCTTCAACCAGGAAAAGTTCGGCATTCAGGCCCTGAAATTGGGCGGCTACGGCTCGGATAGCCGCACGCGCCCGCTCGCCTTCAGCGCGCGCACGCTGCGCCCCGCCGATCTGCTGCCGGAGGATGGCCTTCCCGGTACGATCGACCCGTTCTCCACGGGCACCTTGCCCGATAGCCGCGACGAGGCAAAGCCGCTCGCCGGCAGCCAGCCTTTTCCAGCCGATGACGCTCCCTATCGGCTGCTTCATGTCATCAATGGCCGTGGCCTGATCGAGGACGAAGCCGGGTTGTGGGTCGTCCAGCCGGGCGCCCTGCTGCCCGACAACAGCCGGGTTGCGAGCATTGAGCAGCGCGGTGGCAGGTGGGTGCTGCTGACCAACCGCGACAAGGTCGTAGAGATTAACAAATAGTTGCCAAAACAGGGCCTGGCGCAAGGCCCGCGCAAGACTGGCTGCCTAGAGTCTGGAAATCTGCCCGGAGACCTCTATGCAGCCCGTTAACTTGTTCAATCTCGCTTCGCAGCAATCGCAGTGGCTGGCGGTCCGCCAGTCGGCCATTGCCGGCAACATCGCCAACGTCAACACCCCCGGCTACGGCACCGCCGAGATCGAGCCTTTCGAGAAGGTTCTCGACAATCAGCGGGTATCGCTCCAGGCCACGCAGACGGGCCATTTCGGGGCCGGCGTGACAAACGCCGCCTTCGCGGTGCGCAACGAGAACACCAGCAACTCGGCTCTGCCCTCCAAGAACAGCGTGGTTCTGGAAAACGAGCTGATGAAAGCCGGCGAGGTGCGCCGCACGTTCGAGCTGAACACCGCGATCGTGAAGGCATTCCACCGCATGATGATGCTGAGCGTGAAGGGCTGACCATGGACGCGCTTTCCGCCACTCTCAAGGTTGCCTCCTCCGGCCTCACCGCCCAATCGGAGCGTTTGCGCATCGTTTCGGAAAACCTGGCCAACGCGCAGTCGACCGGCAGCACCCCCGGCGCCGATCCCTACCAGCGCAAGACGGTCATCTTCTCGGCCGAACTCGACCGTTCGGTCGGGGCCTCCACGGTCAACATCACCTCGGTCGACCGCGATCGCTCCGCCTTCCCGGTCGAATATCTGCCGGGCCACGAGGCCGCCGACGACAAGGGCTTCGTCAAGATGCCCAACGTCAACGTGCTGGTCGAAATGGCCGACATGACCGAGGCCAACCGCTCCTACGAAGCCAATCTCCAGGTCGTGAAACAGGCGCGCGACCTCATTTCCATGACCATCGATCTTATGAGAGGCCAATCATGATCACCGGTGTCGGCCCAATCAACCCGCAGCTTCTTTCGAAGGACGCCGGCAGCGTCACCGGCGTATCGCCGACCGCGCTCGCGCCCACCAGCACGGATGTTGGCCAGTCCTTCGCCGCCATGGTGTCTGAAGTCGCCGATCGCACCATCTCCACCTTGCAGAACGCGGAGCAGGTGTCGGTCAAGGCCCTTCAGGGCGACGCCGACATGCGCCAGGTGGCCGACGCGGTGATGAATGCCGAGCAGTCGCTGCAGGCGGCCACCGCCATCCGCGACAAGATCGTATCCGCCTATCTCGAAGTCAGCCGCATGGCGATCTGAAGGGAACCGCAACCATGAAAGCGCTCGCCATCGCCGCCACCGGCATGAACGCCCAGCAAACCAATCTGGAAGTCATTGCCAACAACATCGCCAACATCAACACCACCGGCTACAAGCGCGCCCGCGCCGAATTCTCCGACCTGATCTATCAGGTCGATCGCCTGCAGGGCGTGCCGAACCGCGCCAACGCCAACATCGTGCCGGAGGGCGTCTCGATCGGCCTGGGCGTGAAGACGGCCGCGGTCCGCAACGTCCACATCCAGGGCTCGCTCACCAGCACCGGCAACTCCTACGACCTGGCCCTGACCGGCAAGGGCTGGTTCCAGATCGAGGGCGCGGACGGCCAGACGCTCTACACGCGCGCAGGC
>Ga0187815_10000896_pt1 | contig 14270 bp, 13 predicted proteins | sample NC_S_5_FD_132962 | JGI IMG/M metagenome (GOLD analysis project Ga0187815, IMG submission 132962) | Wetland sediment microbial communities from Neuse River Estuary, North Carolina, USA - ASW-S_5 | ecosystem: Environmental > Aquatic > Freshwater > Wetlands > Sediment | place: USA: North Carolina...
ATCTCGACGCCTCCGCCTTCATGGGCGGCGCGCGTCCGCTCGACCGCGCGGCGGCAGAGGCTGCCGTCGATCGCATCGCCGCCGCGCTCGGCCTGTCGCGGCTGGAAGCCGCCGCCGGCATCTATCGCATGATCAACCTGAAGATGGCCGACGGCATCCGCCTGATGACGCTGCGCCGCGGTGTCGATCCCCGCAAATTCGCGCTGCTCAGTTTTGGCGGCGCGGCGGGCCTGCACGCGGCGGAAGTGGCGCGCGAACTCGAGATCAAGCGCATCATCGTGCCGACGGTGGCCTCGGTGCTGTCGGCCTGGGGCATGCTGACCAGCGATTTGCGCTATGAAGTCAGCCGCACGCACTACGGTGCGGGCGGGCGCATCACCGCAGGCGAAGTGCGAGCGCTGTTCGGCGAGCTGGAGAAGCAGGCCGAGAGCCGCCTGCGCGGCTGGTTCAACGGCCCGATCCGCATCGAACGCTCCGCCGAGATGCGCTATGGCGAGCAGATTTTTGAGATCGACGTCTCGCTCGACGGCCTCGACTGGAATTCGCCGTCGCTGGTCGATGCGATCGAAGACCGCTTCCACCGGCGCCACGAGGAACTCTACACCTATTCATCGCCCGGCCAGGAAGTCGTGTTCGTCAACGCGCGCGTCGCCGCCGTCGGCGAAGTGGCGCGTAGCGGGGAGGGCGCAATGGCTGGCGCAAAGGTCTCTGCGTGTAAGCCGCAGGGCTCGCGCAAAGCGTATTTCGGCGGCGGGCGCGACATCCCAGTCTATGCTTTCGAACAATTGCAGCCCGGCCATTCGCTGGAGGGCCCTGCGATCATCGAGGCCGAAACCACTACGGTGCTGATCGACACCGGCGACCGCGTCAGCGTGAATGCGCTGGGCTGGCTGGATATAGCGCTGCGGTGAATGGTCCTCTTACCCTTCCTGAGGGCTCCTCCAGGGGAGGGTAAAGCGCTGAGCGCATGAAAGCGAACGAGCGTTTCCGCAACTGTACGACTGCTGTCGAAAAAATCACGGAGATTCCGTTGCTACATTGGATGATGCCGGGTGTCGTCCCGGCCGCTGCGGCAAGACCAGAATGAGGACGACAATCACGGCGAGGATCAGCCCGGAGGATAACGGACGACTCAACGCCAAGCCGCCATGGCTCGTCGGCTTGTCCAAAAAATCTCCCACTGTCGCACCGAGCGGTCGCGTCAATATGAAGGCAGCCCAGAACAGGAACACGCGCGAGACGGCCGTCCAATAGTACAAAGCTGCCAGGAGGGCGAGCCCCGCACCGAACAGCAGCGCGCCTCCCTCATATCCCAATCCGGTGCTGTCCGCCGTCCAATCTCCGAGCGCGGTCCCCAGGGTCTGCGAAAACGTGATCGTCACCCAGTAGAAGATTTCCACCTTTGGCGTAGCGACTGTCTGAACATTGATTGAGCCGAGCGTAAGATACCAAGCCGCGAGCGAGCACAAGACGCACGCTAACAAGATCGACGAGCCTCCCGTGTAACCGATACCCAACGAGCGATCAAAAAAATCGGCCATCGCTGTGCCAACTGTCGTGGAGGCCACGATAGCCAGCCAGTATATCCAGGCGTTGAATCTTCTCGTTGATATCTGAGCGATCACCGCCGCAACGAACACGGCAAGGAATATGCCGGTGCCGATCAAATAGCCGCCATTGTTGGCATTCTGGTCGGCGTGCAGCCACGTCATTGTCAGGGAGTCGCCGCCTGTTTCACCGAGCGTCGTGGCAAGGACCTTGATGATCCAAAATCCGAACGTGACCTCAGGAACTTTGCTGAGGACCTCACCGTCTTGCATCGAGTCTCTCGTAGGCATTGAGTCTCATAACGCGGGAACTCCCAACGGAAAGCTTCTCAAGGCCACACTTTTTCGTAATGTGTTGCGCGGTTGCCAGCGGTCGATTGCGCTCGTGCTGTCCTTCGACAACATTGCAGTGGTGCGGCCGCCCGCACGTCGCGGCAAACTGAACGTCCGCCGCGGGCTAGAATCGGACTTTGGAGAGGGCCGGCGTCCGCTGAGGGGCAAGAGGGAAACCCTGACCTGTCCGGCGTCACCTTCGCTCTATCCGCGTGAAGTCAGCTGACGAAGCGACGGGGGCACGCTAGCGTTTGGCCTGCCCGTAACTCAACAGCCCGCCCTTGCTCTTTGCGGGATGCGCGCGCAGGCCTTCCTCGTTGGGCTCGGTGCCCCAGCCTGGGCGATCGGGGATGATCAGGTGGCCGTCGACAAATTCGGGCACGTGCGTGAAAAGTTCGTGGTCCCAGGCAAGGCGATCGATATCGGTCTCCATGATGCGCAAATTCGGCACCGCCGAGCAGAAATGCGCGTTCATCATGCTGCAGAGATGGCCGTAGAAATTGTGCGGGGCGACGTTGACTTCGTAGTGTTCGGCGGCCGCGGCGATCTTCATGGATTGCCAGACCCCATTCCAGGGCGTGTCGATGATGGCGACGTCCATTGCCTGCTCGCGGAAATAGGGCAGGAATTCACGCAGGCCCAGCAGCGTCTCGCAGGATGAGATCGGGTGCCTGCTGTGGCGGCGGATGTAGCCCAGCGCCTCCGGATTGAAGGTGTCGATCTCGACCCAGAACATGTCCATCTCCTCGATGGCGCGCAGGATCTTCAGATACCCTTCGGTCTTGGCGTTGAAGTTGAGGTCGAGCAGGAGGTCGATGTCAGGGCCCGCGCCATCGCGGATGGCCTCCAGGTGCATGCAGAGATTGCGCAGCACCGTGCGGTCGACGTTGATTTCCGGCTCGAACGGCGAGCCGAAGCCGGGCCGCCAGCCCATCGGCTTGCCGCCGGTGTAGAGGAATATGTTGGTCTTGAGCGCGGTAAAATCCTTCTCGCGCACCTCGTTGCCGATCGCCTTGACGCCGTCGAGGCTGGTGATCGGCGGCTTGTACCAGTCGGGATGATTGATGCGCCAGGTCGCGCAATGCGACCAGTAGACACGCACGCGGTCGCGGATCTTGCCGCCCAAAAGTTCGTAGCAGGGTACGCCCAGCGCCTTGGCCTTGACGTCGAGCAGCGCGTTCTCGATCGCGCCCAGGGCGAGGGCGACCACGCCGCCCGCGGCCGGGCGTGTCGCCGAGAACAGCTCGGCATAGATGCGCTCGTGCTGAAAGGCGTTCTTGCCGACCACGCGCGCCGACAGCCGTTCGATCGCGGCGGTAACGCCCGGCGCGCCAAAACCCTCGTCATACTCGCTCCAGCCGACGATGCCGTCTTCGCTGACGATCTTGACAAAATGGTAGTTGCGCCAGCCGGCGTCGCAAGAGAGGGTTTCGATGCTCCTGACGATGGATTGCTTGCTCATGTTTCCTGCCCGGTCTTGTTCTGGTTGACCGGATAACAACAATGATCGGGTGGCGGGTCAATCGCGCGGGGCGCATGGGGGCTTGCCATTCCGGTGGCCCCGCTGGCATTCATTGGGGTGGGGATACCCTTGCGCATCGTGCCCGATTCCATGACGGGGAATCGCCGAGTCCGGACGGAACGACCATGCCCTTCAAGAAGCTCCTGATCGCCAATCGCGGCGAAATTGCCATCCGCATCTCGCGTGCCGCCGGGGAGGAGGGTCTCCCCTCGGTTGCGATCTATCCGGCTGATGATGCCTCTTCGCTGCATGTGCGCACAGCGGATGAAGCCCATGAAATTCCTGCCCGGGGCGCGCGGGCCTATCTCGACATCGAGGCGGTGATTGCGGCCGCAAAGGCGACCGGCTGCGATGCGCTGCATCCCGGCTACGGCTTTCTCAGCGAGAATGTGGCTCTGGCCCGGCGCTGCGCGGAGGAGGGCATCACCTTTGTCGGCCCGTCGCCGGCGGCGCTGGAGTTGTTCGGCGACAAGGCCAAGGCCAAGGCGCTCGCAAAGAGCTGCGGCGTGCCGGTCATTGACGGAACGGAAGGCCCGACCGCGCTGGAGGAGGTGCGCGCCTTCCTCGCCGCGCACGGCGCGGTCATGATCAAGGCGATCGCGGGCGGTGGCGGGCGCGGCATGCGCATCGTCGATGATCCCGCCAAGCTGGAGGAGGCCTATGCCCGCTGCCAATCCGAGGCGATGGCGGCGTTCGGCAGCGGCGATGTCTATGTCGAGCGGCTGATCCGAAAGGCGCGCCACATCGAAGTGCAGATCGTCGGTGACCGCCACGGCGCGATCAGCCACCTCTGGGAGCGCGAATGCACCATCCAGCGGCGCAACCAGAAACTCATCGAGGTCGCGCCCAGTCCGTCCCTGAGCGAGGCGCTGCGCGCGCGCATCATCGAGGCCGCCAAGCAGCTGGCCGCCGCGGCTCACTACGACAATCTCGGCACCTTCGAATTCCTGGTCGATGACGAGGCCAGCGGCAACGCCGATCGCTTCGCCTTCATCGAGGCCAATCCGCGGCTGCAGGTCGAGCACACCGTCACCGAAGAGGTGCTCGGCATCGACCTGGTGCGGGCGCAGCTTGCGGTGGCCGACGGCGCCACGCTCGGCTCGCTTGGGCTTGCCCAGCCCTATGTGCCGAAGCCGCGCGGCTATGCCATGCAGCTTCGCGTCAACATGGAGACCATGGACGAGACCGGCGCGACGCAGCCGACGGGTGGCGTGCTCACGATGTTCGACCTGCCGTCGGGGCCCGGCGTGCGCGTCGATACGTTCGGCTATTCCGGCTACAGGACCAGCGCCGCCTTCGACTCCCTGCTCGCCAAGGTGATCGTGCATTCGACCGGTGCGGAATGGCGCGACGTCGTGCAGAAGGCAATCCGCACCCTGCGCGAATTCCGCATCGGCGGCATCGCCACCAACATCCCGTTTCTCGCTGCGATCCTCAACCACGCCGACTTTGCCGCCAACCGTATCTCGACCGGCTTCATCGACACCCATATCGCCGATCTCGTCGGTGCCGCCGAAAATGTCGAAACGCTGCTGGTGGAGGAAGCGCACAGCGCGGTTGGCCCGGTTGAAGCTGCGCCGTCTGCCACCGGTCCTGCCGGCTCGGTGCCCGTTTCGGCGCCGCTGCAGGGCACGGTTGTCAGCATCGACGTGGCGGAGGGCGATCTGGTCCGCCCTGGCCAGCAAATCGCCGTGCTCGAATCCATGAAAATGGAGCATCTGGTCAACGCGCCGCATGGCGGCAGGGTGACGGGTATCGCAAGCGGGGCCGGCACCACCCTGATGCAAGGCGAGGCGATCCTGTTCCTCGAGCCCGTCGAATTGGATGAGCATGATGTGATCGAGGAAGCCGAAGTCGATCTCGACTACATCCGCGCTGACCTCGCCGAGCTGCACGCGCGGCACGCGATCACGCGGGACGAGAACCGTCCCGGCGCGGTGGAGCGGCGGCGCAAGACCAACCAGCGTACGGTGCGCGAGAACATCGCGCAGCTGGTCGATGCCGGCTCCTTTGTCGAATACGGCTCGCTTGCGATCGCGGCGCAGCGGCGGCGGCGCACGATCGAAGACCTGATCCAGAACACGCCGGCGGACGGCTTGATCTCCGGCGTTGCGACCGTCAACGCCGATAAATTCGGCCCCGAGGGCGCACGCTGCATGGTGATCGCCTACGACTACACCGTGCTCGCGGGCACGCAGGGCCATATGAACCACAAGAAGATCGACCGCATGCTTACGCTGACGGAGCAATGGCGGCTGCCGCTGGTGTTCTATGGCGAGGGTGGCGGCGGACGGCCGGGCGACACCGACCGGCTCGGCATGACCGGGCTCGATGGGCCGTCCTTTGTGCAGTTCGCAAGGCTTTCGGGCCTCGTGCCCGTCGTCGGCATCGTCTCCGGCTATTGCTTTGCCGGCAACGCCGCGATGCTCGGCTGCTGCGACGTCATCATCGCGACGAAGAATGCCTCGATCGGCATGGGCGGTCCCGCCATGATCGAGGGCGGCGGGCTTGGCGTCTATCACCCGGCCGAGGTAGGCCCGGTGTCGTTCCAGTCGCCGAATGGCGTGGTGGATATCCTGGTCGAGGACGAGGAAGAGGCGACGTCGGTCGCGCAAAAATATCTCTCCTACTTCCAGGGCGCGGTGAAGAACTGGAAGGCCGCCGACCAGCGCCTGCTGCGGCGGTCAATCCCGGAAAACCGCCTGCGCGTCTATGACATCCGCACAATCATCGATCTCATCGCCGACGAGGGATCGGTGCTGGAAATTCGCCGCGACTTCGGCGTCGGCATGATCACGGCGTTCATCCGCATCGAAGGCAGACCGTTCGGGCTGATCGCGAACAATTCGAAGCATCTAGGCGGCGCGATCGATGCGCCGGCCGGCGACAAGGCTGCCCGCTTCATGCAGCTGTGCGATGCCTTCGACATCCCGATCGTATCCCTGTGCGACACGCCTGGCTTCATGGTCGGTCCCGAAGCGGAAAAGACCGCGATCGTCCGCCACGTGGCGCGGATGTTCGTCACCGGCGCGAGCCTCACCGTGCCCTTGTTCGCCGTCGTCCTGCGCAAGGGCTACGGGCTCGGGGCGCAGTCGATGATCGGCGGTGGCTTCCACGCCTCCTTCTTCACCGTGGCCTGGCCGACCGGCGAATTCGGCGGCATGGGCCTCGAAGGCTATGTGCGGCTCGGCTTCCGCAAGGAGATGGAGGCGATCGCCGACCCCGTCGAGCGCGAGAATTACTACAAAGCCAAGGTCGCCGAGCTCTATGCCAACGGCAAGGCAGTCTCGATTGCGTCCGTGCTCGAGATCGACGAGGTGATCGATCCCGCCGATACAAGGCACTGGATCATGTCGGGCCTGCGCTCGGTGCCGAAGCCAGAGCCGCGCACAACCCGCAAGCGGCCGTGCATTGATGCATGGTGAGGCTTGCAGCTTGTAGGATGGGTAGAGCGAAGCGAAACCCATCAATTCTCAGCGCCAAAGGCGATGGGTTTCGCTTCGCTCTACCCATCCTACAGGTCAAATGCCTCCGGCAGCTGCGCGAGAAGTTTGCCGCCCTCGATGTGGCGGATCGGGCGGCGCTGGAGCCGGTGCTGGAACGCACCGGCTGCCGGGAACACTTGGCTTAGCATTGGCGGCATTTCGCAAAAGGAATTGCTGTATTGCAACGAGAGCTGGAGCCGCCTGCGAATCCTCTGCGTTAGCGCCACATAGCCCACCTGCGCAGAGGAGGAACAGGGATGAGCGCGACGCTTGCCTATATCGACGAGCACCTTCGTTGGATTCCCTCCTGGGTTGTCGGCCTCGGTCTCGTTGTTCTGGCTATCGTTTGCGGGCTTCTCGTTCACCGCGTTGGAAGGCTCCTGATTTGGCGGCTCGTGGGAACCAATCGTCCAATCGCGACGCAGCTCCTGAAGAGGACATCAGGCCCGGCCCAGCTTGCGCTTTGTCTTGTTGCGGTCGCCTTCGTATTGCCATTCGCGCCGCTGGAGGATCCCTGGCGCAGCGAGCTGACCCACGGACTTGCGGTGGCCGTGATCGGCCTGATCGGCTGGATATCGATCCGCGCGGTGGACATTGCCGCCGCACGATACCTGCAGCGGTTTCGCCTCGACAGCGAAGACAATCTCCTGGCGCGCAAGCACGTCACGCAGGTACGGGTGTTCAAGCGCGTGCTCGATACGCTGGTGATCATCTTTGCCGCTTCGACCGCGTTGATGACCTTCGAATCGGTCCGGCAGTATGGCGTCAGCCTGTTTGCTTCGGCGGGCGCTGCCGGCCTGATCATCGGTCTTGCTGCACGGCCATTGCTCGGCAACCTGATTGCCGGCGTGCAGATCGCGATTACCCAGCCGATCCGGATCGAGGACGCCGTCATCATCGAAAACGAGTGGGGCTGGATCGAGGATATCGCTTCCACCTACGTCGTCATCCGGTTGTGGGACTGGCGCAGGATGGTCGTGCCGCTGTCCTACTTCATCGAAAGGCCGTTCCAGAACTGGACGCGTGATGCACAATCCCTGATCGGGGCGATCATTCTCCACGTCGATTTCGGCGCCGACGTGCCGCGCATCCGCCGCAAGCTGGAACAGGTGGCGCGCGCGTCCAGATTGTGGGATGGCGAGGTGGTGAATCTGCAGGTCATCGATACCCATCCGCGCTCGATCGAGTTGCGGGCCGTCGTCAGCGCACGGAACGCGCCGCAATCCTGGGACCTGCGTTGCGAGATCAGGGAGAAGCTGCTCGCCTTCATTCGCGACGAGATGCCCGAAGCGTTTCCGCGCGATCGTTCATCCGCACCGCTTGAGATCGCCGATGCCGGAGACATTTCTGACCGCAATGCGCGGCTGGGAGCAGCCGCCACGCGCAATGCGCACTGAGGCTCAGCCCCTGTAACGGACGGGTTGCTCGCAACATCCGATGTGATAACGAACCGGAGATGGCACAGAACGTCTACGACAATCCCGATTTCTTCGCTGGCTATAGCCAGTTGCCCCGGCAGGTGCATGGGCTGAGCGGCGCGCCCGAATGGCCGGCAATCCGGGCCATGCTTCCTGCGCTGAGCGGCAAGCGGGTGGCCGACCTTGGCTGCGGCTTCGGCTGGGCGTCACGCTGGATGCGCGCGCAGGGCGCGGTCTCGGTGCTTGGCGTCGATCTCTCGCAGAACATGATTGAGCGCGCCAGGTCCGACGCCTCGGACCCGGCAGTTGAATACCGGATCGCCGATCTCGAAACGCTGGAATTGCCCGAAGCGGCTTTCGACCTCGTCTACAGCGCGCTGACCTTTCACTATGTCGAGGATTTCTCGCGCCTTGTGCGTATGATCCACAGGGCGCTCCGTCCTGGCGGAGATATCGTCTTCACGATCGAGCATCCGATCTTCATGGCTGCGGCGCATCCGCATTGGATCGCCGATGAAGACGGCCGCAAGACCTGGCCGGTCAATGGCTATTCGATCGAGGGCGAACGCCGCACGGACTGGTTCGCGAAGGGCGTGCTGAAGTATCACCGGACATTCGGTACGACGCTGAACACGCTGATCGGTGCGGGTTTCGAGCTGCGCCGGGTCGAGGAATTCGCTCCGACGCGCGAGCAAGTCGAACAGTTGCCTGAACTGACCGAAGAATTAGAGCGGCCGATGATGCTGCTGATCTCGGCACGAAAGAACGCGTGATTTCGGAGTCTGATCTCGGCTTCAGCTCTCAGCTTCAGTTCTTGGGAAAATCCCGGCGCATCGCGATCTCGGCGGCATCGCCCGGCGACAGCACGCCGCTGTCGAATGCTTTCTGCGGCTCTGTGATGATGTCGTAGAGCGAAATCTGCTTGAGCGGCTTGGCCAGCAGTTCGCGGATGCAGTCCGCCAGTGTGCCGGTGTGGACGAGATAGGGCCGCTTGCTGGTCACGCGCTGGTTGTTCAGCGACGGCCATTTCTTCAGGTCGGCTGGAGCGTCGTAGGCGATTGGAACGTGTTCCTGGAACATGCTTCGACTCGCGACAAATTACCGCAGGAAGCATAGCCTGAGGGCAGTAAACGGAGTCCAAACGGCGGCGAGTTCACGATTTGCAGGAAGGCAACATCTTCATGGCCTTCTCCGCCTCTTCGCGGGTCGGATAGATGGTATCGTTCGCGACCGTGACATTTGGCGTGTCGGTCCTGGGTGTCTTGTCCACGATCGAACAGCGCTTGGTCATGGTATCGAACACAATGTAGAAGGCGGGCGTGCCGCGCGCGCTCTGGGCGATGGCGGGCTGGGGTCCGGCAATCACCGCCGCCAGCAGCCCAAAGGGAAGAAGCGTCCATTTCATGAGTCCCTCCTTGTCCTTGGGAGGTGAGCCCGCAGGCGCTTTCGGTTCCGCACCGTCGGGCAAAATGAGGGACGCCGATCATCTGCCGCGAAAAATGAGCCAAAATGAATGGGCCCCGGTGCACTGTGGCATCAGCGGGGCCCTGGGGTTCTTCGTCTCTGCGAAGAGATGTCTGGCATACGCGTCAGTTCAAAGTCAGGATCGACCTACACGTGGCCTTTGCGCTTCGATCCTGCGGATATGTGTTCAAATTGTCGGCGGCGCAACGCGGTCAGCAGCTGCTCTTCCCTTACCCTGCGCCGTGACCTTGCTGCATGCAAGGTCGCATGTCTGAGCCGGTGGCGTCATGCTCCTCTCCAAGAGTGGGCCGACGGACTTCTGTCCGTACTCCTGCCTGCCGTCCGGTGCCTGGGCCGTCCGGCAATTCCTGCGGCGCCGCGAAGCCGGTGCTTCGTAACTCCTGCAGGTGCAGCAGACATAAATGCTGCGCCCGATAGGCTGAAGTGTCAAGTAAGCGATTGAACGGGTTCCCGCACGCGCACTGCAACACCAACGAATGGTTCCCGACTATTTGCAATGCCGGCTGCCGAGCGCGGCTGCAATGCTGCCGGGATTGTTGATGCGCTCGACCGGCATGTCGATGCGATCAGTGCCCCAGAACAGCTCGTCATTGAACACCATGGTAGGCACACCGAACACGCCGCGTGCTTCGGCTTCGTCGATGATGCGATCGTGCTCGGCACGCGCATCGCCTTGCACATAGCTCTAGCAAAACATGCATTTTTGCCTTGGCCTTGCGAGCCACGCGACGGTTATCGACATGGGCAAGATCGTCTACACCTTTTCCATCGAAGAGCTGAAAGCCAACGACAACATTCGCCAGCGCTAGCTGGCGCTGTAGGCTGCTAAGCAGGGGTCCCGAAAGTCGCTATTGCCGACGATAACCGCACACGCCGCCCTCATCCTGAGGAGCGCGCTTGCGCGCGTCTCGAAGGATGGCCGCGGGCGACAGCGGGGCCTCATGGTTCGAGACGCCCTGCGGGCTCCTCACCATGAGGGTCGACAGCTAAAACGGGCAGGGAGGAACGATGGGTGCGAAACTAACGCCGACGCATCAGGCGCCGTACCGGGGCTTGCGGGTGCTCGATTTCGGGCAGGGCATCGCCTCGCCCTATTGCGGGATGCTGCTCGGGGTCTACGGTGCCGACGTCATCAAGGTCGAGCCGCCCGAGGGCGACTGGTCGCGCTATCTCGGCACCACCTATGGCAGCCATACCACGCTGTCCGCCGTCTACAATCGCGGCAAGCGCAGCCTGTGCCTGGACATGAAGCACAAGGAAGGCATCGCGCTTGCCAAGCGGCTGGCGAAAGAGAGCGACGTGCTGATCGAGGGCTTTCGGCCCGGCGTCGCCGCCCGCCTGGGCCTCGGCTACGAGGAGCTGTCGCGGGACAATCCCGCCCTGATCTATCTCTCCATCAGCGGCTTCGGGCAGAGCGGGCCCTATTCCAAGCGGCCGGGCTCGGACTCCGTGGCGCAGGCGTTTTCCGGCCTCGTCTCGATCAATCTCGGCAATGACGGCCTGCCGCACCGCGTCGGCACCACCATCTCGGACGTCGTCACCGGCGTCTATGCCTTTCAGGCCATCGCCACCACGCTGTTCGCCCGCGCGGCGACCGGCACGGGGCGATGGATCGATGTCAACCTCGCGCAATCGACCGCAGCGCTGCTCGGCCACAAGGTCGCCGAGCATGTGCTCGAAGGCGGCGCGCCGCGTGCACTGAACGTACCCGCCGGCACCTATCAATCCAGCGACGGCTGGATGATGGTGACGCTGGTGAACGAGGCGCAGTACAAGCGCCTGTGTGCCGCGATCGGCCGCGAGGACCTCGCCACCGATCCGCGCTTTGCTGATTTCTCGCGGCGGGCGGATTCGGCGGACGCGCTGATCCCGCAGCTGCGGGAAGTCTTCCGCACCCAGCCGACGGAGGCCTGGCTGACACGGTTGCACGCCGCCGACATCATCGCCGAGCGCATCCACAATCCCGGCGAATGGCTGCGCAGCCCGCATGTCGAGGCGACAAAGGCAGCGGTGTGTCAGAACACGCCCGGTGTCGGGCTGGTCTATTCGCCGCGCACGCCGGGAATCGCGAGCCTGTCCGAAGACCATCTGTGTCCTGCGCCCGATATCGGGCAGGATAGCGTCGAGGTGCTGCTGCAGGCTGGTTTCGACCGCGGCGCCATCGAGGATCTCGTCAAGGCCGGCGCGGTGCGCACGGCTAAAGGAGGCGGAGCATGAGTGCCGATCTGGTTCGCTATTCGGTCTCGGGCAATGTTGCCGAGATCATGCTCGACCGTGCACCGGTCAATGCGCTGAGCATGCCGCTGATCGATGCGCTGCTTGCGGCGCTCGCCAAAGCGCGCGACGATGAGGCCGTTCGCGCCGTGATCGTGGGCAGCGCGCACAAGGTGTTTTCCGCCGGCCTCGATCTCGACATCGTCAGGGGCAGGCCGGGCATCGAGACCAAGAAATTTTTGGAGCGGCTCTACTTCGCGCTCAACGACACGCAGTATCGCATGGGCAAGCCGACCATCGCGGCGATTGACGGCCCGGTGCGCGCGGGCGGCATGACCATCGCGATTTCCTGCGACATGATCATCGCCGGCGATGCTTCGACCTTCGGCTATCCCGAGATCGACGTCGGCCTGATCCCGGCGATCCATTTCGTGCAATTGCCCCGGCTGGTCGGCAAGCACCAGGCCTTCGGACCGCTGTTCCTCGGCGACCCCTTCGATGCCGCGACCGCTTTCCGGATGGGCCTGCTCAGCGAGGTGGTTCCGAAGGGCACCGCACTCGACCGTTCCCGCGAGATCGCGCGGCGGCTCGCGCAGAAGTCGCCGATCGTGATGAAGATCGGCCGCGACGCCTTCGCGCGCGCGGTCGACGCGGATTTCCGCCGGTCGGTCGAGAACGCCGCCGAGAGCTTTGCGCTGGTTGCGACCACGGAGGATTGTCAGGAAGGATTGAACGCGTTCGTCGAGAAGCGGACGCCCAACTACAGGGGACGCTAGATGGCAGGACTATATTTCGAGGATTTCGTGGTGGGCCAGGAATTCCACCACGAATTTTCCCGCACCGTGACCGAGATGGACAACACCATGTTCAGCCTGCTGACCATGAATCCGCAGCCGCTGCATCTCGATGCGCATTTTTCCGAGAAGACCGAGTTCGGCCAGCGGCTGTTCAACAGCCTCTATACGCTCGGCATCATGATCGGCATGACCGTCTACGACACCACGCTCGGCACCACCGTCGGAAATCTCGGCATGACCGACGTCAAGTTCCCCAAGCCGGTATTCCATGGCGATACGCTGCGGGCGCACACAAAAATCCTCGCCAAGCGCGAGAGCAAGTCGCGGCCGGGGCAGGGGTTGGTCGAGTTCGAGCACACCGCGACCAACCAGCGCGGCGAGGTGGTGGCAAGCTGCCGCCGCACCGGGTTGATGCTCGGCAAGCCGAAGGCGTGATACGATGCGATCGTTCCTGTTCGTTCCCGGCGACAGCGTCCGGAAGTTCGAAAGCGCCAAGAAGACCGCGGCCGACGCGCTGATCCTCGACCTCGAGGACTCCATCGCGCCGGAGGGCAAGGTCGCCGCGCGCGGCATCACGCGACAGATGCTGGATGCGCGCAACCCCGCGCAAAAGATGTATATCCGCGTCAACGCGCTCGACACCGATATGACGCTGGGCGATCTCGCCGCCGTCATTCCGGGCAAGCCCGACGGCATCGTGCTGCCGAAGTGCGCAGGGGCCGCCGACGTCAACAAGCTCGCGCTCTATCTCGATGCGTTCGAGGCCGCGTCCGGCATCGAGCCGGGCACGATACGGATCGTCACGGTCGCGACCGAGACGGCGCGCGCCGTGCTGAAGCTGATGGATTTCGAGAACATGAGCCCGCGACTGTGGGGCATGATGTGGGGCGCGGAAGACCTTGCGGCCTCGCTCGGCGCCTCGCGCAACCGCACCGACGGCCGGTTCAACTCGCCCTTCGTGCTGGCGCGCGATCTCTGCCTGATCGCGGCCGCAGCCGCCGGCGTGGTCCCCATCGACACCATCGCCGCCGACATCAACGATCTCGACGCCCTGAAGGCGGAGTCGATCGCCGCGCGGCACGATGGCTTTCTCGCCAAGGCCGTGATCCATCCGAAACATGTCGACGTCGTCAACGCCGCCTTCATGCCGACGGAGGAAGAAATCGCGTGGTCGGAGCGCGTCGTCGCCGCCTTCGCCGGTAATCCTTCGGGGGTCGTCAAGATGGACGGCAAGATGCTGGACAAGCCGCATCTGCGCGCCGCGGAAAAGATTTTGGCGCAGCGCGGGCGTTAAAGGCAGTTTGGAGGGACGCTCGTTCCACGACACAACCGTCGTCCCGGCGAAGCAGGCCGTGTAAAAACCACGCTGTGAAGGCAGCTTTTGGTAGGCAGAGACTGATTCGGGGGCAGGATGGCACACGTGGTTGGCCAGTCGCGCTATCAATCGACACTGTATCCGGAGACGCTGG
>Ga0187815_10000897_pt1 | contig 14263 bp, 12 predicted proteins | sample NC_S_5_FD_132962 | JGI IMG/M metagenome (GOLD analysis project Ga0187815, IMG submission 132962) | Wetland sediment microbial communities from Neuse River Estuary, North Carolina, USA - ASW-S_5 | ecosystem: Environmental > Aquatic > Freshwater > Wetlands > Sediment | place: USA: North Carolina...
CACCCCGAGAAGCTGATCGTCGCCCGGATCGTCCAGGAGCTCGAAGGTGCCGAGGACAAGTACCGGCTCTTTGTCGCCCTCTGAACGGGGCAAGGCCCGTCGGGGACCGACGCATGTCCCGGGCAACGCTGCGGAGGTCGCTTCCGCGCTGGAGGGCCTCGAACTCGCCCCGACCCGGTCGCGGGGCCAATCGTTCCTGACCGACCCGTTCGTCGCCGACGCCGAAGCCGCGCTCGTGGCGACCGCTTCCGGAGAGCCGGTCCTCGAGGTCGGGGGCGGCCTCGGGATACTCACGCGGGCGCTCCTCCGACGGGGGATCGGCCCACTCACGGTGATCGAGAAAGAACCTCGCCTGGCCGCCTTCCTGCGGTACCATTTCGAGGACCAGATCCAAGTCGTGGAAGGCGATGCGCTCACGGAACCGACGCCCGACGTCCGGGCCGTCGTCGGGAATCTGCCGTTCGCCATCGCCACTCCCCTCCTGATGCGCTGGTTCGAGGGAACCGTTCCCCGCGTCGTCGCGCTCGTCCAGAAGGAGGTCGGCGAACGTATCGCCGCCGGCCCGGGATCGCGGACGTATGGTCGGATCTCCATTCTCGCAGCCCTCTACGGCACTGTCGAATGCCACCAGAGCGTGCCGGCCTCGGCGTTCTATCCGGTGCCCCGGGTCGACGGTCGTCTCATCGTGTTCGAACGCCGGCGGGGAGCCTTGCGGGTCCGTTCGGTTCCGGCGCTCGAGTCCCTGCTCGATGCACTGTTCGCCAGCCGCCGCAAGCAGCTGGGCAACCTGCTCCCACGGGCCCTTCTGCGGTTGCACGAACCCCGGTCCGCTGAGGAGGTCGCCCGCCTCGCGGAATGGCCCACGGGATGGGAGCGGCTGCGCCCGGAATCGCTGGCCCCCGACGCGTACTTCCGCCTCGTGACCGCCGTCACCGACGCCACCTGATCGGCCTCGAATTCCGCTCGAACGTCACCTTTAACGGGGGGACGACGACACCTTCCCCGTTGCGACGACTCGGGAGGTACGAAATGGCGATAACGACGGTAGGGACCTACGACTTCCGGCCCGGAGCCGAACCCGAGGGACAACGGCTGTTGGACGAGTACGTGCGATTCGTCCGGGACCGCGCCCGCATCAAGGCGGTCTTCGTCGGCGCGGCGCTCGACACGCCGCATCGGTACGTCGTCGTTACGACGTACGCAGATTCCCGGGAAGCGAAGGAGACCGAGGACGCCTTCCAGCGGCAAGCGACGGCCGGAGGAATTCTCGGTCGGCTGCAGCACCTCCTCACGGGCCCGGCGACGGTCAACCGGCTGATTCACGACTAATCACGGACCCCCCGCCGCGTCGCGTATAGCGCTCTGGCGCTGGGGACCCCCGTGGCCGACGCGGCGGTGCCCGGCGCCGGAGGGTCGTACGCGGCCCTCCTCCAAAACAGCCCCTTCGTCAAGCTGTTCTCCGCCGGCATCGCGTCGGTACTGGGCGCAACGGCCGCGCAGGTCTGCCTGGTCTGGCTGATCTATGCCAACACCCACTCGGCGATCGACATCGCCTACCTTGGGGTGGTAGGCAGCCTCTCAGGGATCGCCTTCAGCCTCATCGGAGGCACGCTGGTCGACCGGTACGACCGCCGGCGATTGATGGTCCTCTCCGATTTTGCCCGCGCGGCCATGACGGCCGCCCTGGTCCTGGTCCTCGTCGTCTACGGGTTCAACCTGGTCACGATCCTGGTCGAGGAGTTCGTCGTCTCCGCCTTCACGGTGGTCTTCAACCCCGCCGAACAGTCGTTCATCCCCGCGGTGGTCTCGGGACAGGAACTCCCCGACGCCAACGGCCTGGCCCGTTCGTCGCGGAACGCCGCCGGCTTCGTGGGAGCCTCGGTCGGAGGCGCGCTGATCGTGACCTTGGGCGCGGTGCCCGGCGTCGCGACGATGGGCGCGACCTTCCTCGTCTCGGGAATCCTGATCTCCCTTATCGCCCGGAATCGCGTGCCGCTCACGACCGCCTCCGCCGTCATCGACCGAACCGCTCGCTTTGCCAGGGACCTCCGCGAAGGGTTCGCCTGGCTCTACCGGAGCACGGGTCTCTTCCAACTCACCATCTCGGCGACGTTCTTCAATTTCTTCTCAACGGTGTTCGGCACGTTCCTTGTGTTCTACGCGACGGGGCTCCTCCACGGCTCGGCGTTGGTCTACGCGGGTCTCTTAGCCGTCAGCGTCGCCGGGAACGGCATCGGGGCGCTGCTGGTCGGTCGCGTCGGTGCGGTCCGATACGCCGGCAAGGCTTGGGTGGTACCGTACGGGGTCGTCTCGGCCGGCCTGGTGATCCTGCTCGCGCGGTTCCCGTCCGTCCCGCTGGCGCTCCCTGTGGCCTTCGCGATCGGCCTCGCCAACAGCTTCGCGGGCACCGCCTGGCTCACCGCCGCGCAGTTGCTCGTCCCGACGGAGATGCAAGGCCGTTACTTCGGCATCGACGGCCTGGGTAGCTGGGCGATCATCCCGTTGGGAACGATCCTGGGGGGATTTTTGGTCGCCGCGGTCGGGATTGGAGAGACCTACCTCCTCGCGGGCGTGGGTTGGATGCTTGCAGGGCTCCTATTCCTCATCCCGCGTGCCTTGTGGCGCCTCGGGTACCCGCCATCGCCTCCGGAGAACCCTGTGGGACTCCTCGAGCAACCGAGAACGTAAGGGCCCGCGATGCTCACGCTTATATAGAAGCGGAAACTTGTCGCCGCTGGTGCGACAATGATGCAAGGAACGCCAGTTCTAATTCTGAGGGAAGGCACGGAGCGCGAGCAAGGCAAGGGCGCGGCCGCGAACAACATCCAGGCGGCTCGGGCCATCGCGGATGCGGTCCGTTCCACCCTGGGACCCCGCGGCATGGACAAGATGCTCGTCGATTCGATGGGCGATGTCACGATCACCAACGACGGCGTCACCATTCTCAAGGAAGTCGATGTCGAGCACCCGGCCGCCAAGATGTTGGTCGAGGTGGCCAAGACCCAGGACCAACAGTGCGGCGACGGCACCACGACGGCGGTCGTGCTGGCCGGAGAGCTTCTGAAACGCGCCGAGAACCTTCTCGAACAGCAAGTGCACCCTACCGTCATCGCGCGTGGCTACCACCTGGCGCTCGAAGAGGCGCACCGGCTCCTGACGAAGGAGATCGGTATCTCTGTCAAGTACGACGACGTCCCGCAGCTCATCGACGTGGCCCTCACCGCCATCGGCTCGAAGGGCTCGTTCGGAGCTCGCCAGAAGCTCGGCGAGATCGCGGTCGAAGCCGTCCGGCGGGTCGCCGAGGACCGCGGCGGGAAGCACCTCGCCGACGTGGACCTCATCAAGCTCGAGAAGCGCCACGGCGGCACCATTGACGATACGGAGCTCATCCAAGGCATCGTTCTCGACAAGGAACGCGGTCACCCGCGCATGCCCCTCGTCATCAACGACGCCCATATCGCCCTTCTGAACTCCTCTCTCGAGATCAAGAAGACCGAGATCGAGGGGAAGATCAACATCAAGTCGCCGAGCCAGATGCAGAGCTTCCTCGACCAGGAAGACCAGAGCTTCCGGGCGATGGTCGACTCCGTCAAGGCCTCGGGAGCCAACGTCGTGGTCTCCCAGAAAGGCATCGACGATGTCGTGCTCCACTACCTGGCGAAGGCCGGCATTTACGCCGTCAAGCAGGTCAAGGAATCCGACCTCCAGAAGCTGGCGCGCGCCACCGGTGCGAAGATCGTTACCGGAGTTCGCGAGCTGACCGCCAAGGACCTGGGCCAGGCCGCCCAAGTGGAGCAGCGGAAGGTCGGAGACGAGCACATGACCTTCGTCACTGGCTGCAAGAACCCCCACTCGGTCACCATTCTGATCCGCGGCGGCACCGAGCACGTCACCCAGGAGGTCGAACGGGCCATCCAGGACGCGCTCAAGGTCGTCTCGAGCACGCTCGAGGACGGGGTTGTCTGTCCCGGCGGCGGCGCAACGGAAGTCGACCTCGCGGTGAAGCTACGGAAGTTCGCCCCCACGGTGGGGGGCCGTGAGCAGCTCGCCGTCGAAGCCTTCGCTCAGGCGCTCGAGGTCATCCCTTGGGCGCTCGCCGAGAACGGCGGATTCGACGCAATCAACACACTCATCGAGCTGCGGGGTGCCCACGAGGGGCCCCGCGCTAACAAGAACGTCGGCATCAACCTGGCCGACGGAAAGGCCACCGACATGACGACCATCAAGGTCATCGAACCGGCCCGCGTGAAGCGCCAAGCCCTGAGCTCCGCCGTCGAGGTCGCGACGATGATCCTGCGCATCGACGACATCATCGCTTCCAAGAAGGGGGGCGGCGGTGGCGGCGGACCGCCCGGCGGCATGGGCGGTATGGGCGGCATGGGTGGCATGGGCGGCATGGGTGGCATGGGCCACGGCCACTGAACACGCTCCGATAGGGGCGGGAGCGATCCCGCCCCGTTCCTTCGCGCCGAAAGGTCGATTCCTCCCGAAGACCTCTTAACGGGAACCGGGTCTCGGCGCGCGCCATGCGAACCAAGCAGGTCGAGGGCGTCCTCCGCGCCGGGGTCGTCACTCTAGAGCCCCGGCCCGCGCTCTACGTGACCTACGACGGGCTCGGCGGCCTCTCCCAGCGGCCGATCCTGCGCGACCTGGTGGAGGAGCTCGCCCGGAAGGGCCCCGACACGTTCCAGCCGTTCATCAAGTCCCTGCGTCAACACCGCTCCGGCCACGTCCACGTGTATTTCTCCGACTACGTCAGCTACGGAATCGGAGGCGGGGATGCCACGGCGGAGTTCTTCTTTGGAACGTTTCTCCTGCTCCACGACGCGGCCAAGAATGCCAGCGGCGCCGCGGCCGCCACCCCGGAGCAGCTCGTCCTCGTCCGCAGCTCCGGCAACGAGTTCTTGCCGCTGGAAGCCGCCTCTGCCTGAGGCGAAGCTTTTTCCTCCGCCAGCCACCCTCCCCGGCGAGCCGCCGTTCCGATGAGCGAGCCCGAGGAGTCCCACCTGGTCCAGGAACGCCGGCAGAAGGTCGAACGGCTCCGGGTCCGCGGCGTCGAGCCCTATCCGTGGAGCTTCCCCGACCGCGTGCCGACCTCGACGGTCGTCGAGCGGTGCCGACCCCTGACCCCCGGCGCCACCGCCCCCGGCCCGGACGCCCGGGTCGCGGGCCGGCTCCGAACGATCCGCCAGCATGGCCGGTCGGCCTTCCTCGACCTCGAGGACCAGGCCGGCGGGCTCCAGCTCTTCCTCCGGGTCGACGAGCTCGGAGAACCGGCGTATTCCGAATGGCTGGCCGACCTCGACCCGGGCGACCTCGTGGGCGCCGACGGGTCCCCGATGGTGACGCGGCGCGGGGAACCGTCCCTCCTCGTCAGACAACTCACCCTGCTCGCCAAAGCGATCGCGCCGCCGCCGGAGAAGTTCCACGGCCTCAAGGACGCCGAGCTGCGGTTGCGCCGCCGGTACCTCGACCTGCTCTCCTCTCCCGAAAGCCGGACCTGGTTCCGCGCCCGTTCCCTACTCGTCCGGGAGGTCCGTCACTTCTTCGACGGGCACGACTTCGTGGAGGTGGAGACGCCCATCCTTAGCGCCGTCGCCAGCGGCGCGGCCGCCGAACCATTCGTGACCCACTCGAGCTACCTCGACGAGGACCTCCAGCTGCGCATCTCGCTGGAGCTCCCGTTGAAGCGCCTCCTCGTGGGCGGACTCGAACGCGTCTACGAGCTCGGCCGCAACTTCCGGAACGAGGACCTCGACGTCACGCATCTGCCGGAGTTCTCGATGCTCGAGGCTTATTGGGCCTACACCGACTACAACGACATGCGGCGGCTCATGGAAGCGATGTACCTTCGGCTGGGACGACGGATCGCCGAGCTGCTCCCGGAGGTCCCGGCCGCGGCCGAAGCTCCGGCGCTCTTCCAACCGCCCTTTGCCGTCATCGACTTCGTCGAAGCGCTCGAGGAACGGTCGGGCCTCCACGGGATTCTTGACAAGAGCCGGGAGGAGCTGCGCGAGCTCGCCCGCGGAACCGGCTCGACCGTTCCGGACGCCTCGCCGGCTGGGAAGTTCCTGGACAAGCTATTCGAGCACTACGTCGAGCCGACGCTGACCCGCCCGACGTTCGTCGTCGACCACCCGTTGGCGACCACGCCGCTCGCCAAGCGGCACCGTTCGAAGCCGGGTCGGGTGGAACGGTTCGAGCTGTACTGCCGGGGAGTCGAGCTCGCCAACGCCTACTCGGAGCTCAACGACCCCGACGACCAGGCCCGACGGCTGGGGGAGCAGCTCGCGGCGAAAGGAACGGAGCACTACGCCTTGGACCGGGACTTCGTCGAAGCGCTCCAGTACGGCATGCCGCCTGCCTCGGGCGTCGGTTTCGGGATCGACCGAGCGTTCATGGCGCTCACCGGCGCGGCCTCGATCAAAGAGGTCGTCCTCTTTCCCCCGATCCGTTCCCGGCCGTAGCCGGGGTCGTTACGCGGAAAGTTCGCGGGCGATCGCGCGGTCCCGTCGGCGGGAGGCAAGGATCCCCACGCTCGCGACCGCCGCGAAAATCAGCGCCGCGCCTCCATAAACCGGGAGGTCCCCGGCCAGCGGCGGGGTAATACCCACGACCGGCCCCGGGGCGAGGAGGAACAACGTGGTGCCCGAGACCGCCTGGGCCCCGTCGTCGGGGGCCGCGATCGCGAGAGCACTCGTCCCCGGCTTGACGAGGTATGCCCCCGCGCTCACCGTCGTCGACTCATCGTGAGGGCCGCTCACCTGAGGGTTCCAGCTGACCCAGGCGACCGAGCCCGCCGGACCCGTGCCCTTCAGCGCGGTCATCGAGGAGCCCCATACGGCCTCTCCCGTCGTGAGCGGCTGTGAGGCGCACGCCGCTCCCGGAGCATTCGTGCTCGGCACGCTCGAGCAGGTCTGGAACCCCGATCCTGAAACGACCTGAACGATGTACTCCAGCGCGAGCTCGTCGCCGGAGGGTTTCGCCCAGGGCCATCCCGAGACCGCCCACGAGAGCTGGACCCCCGGACTGCCGTCGGAGCCGGTGGCCTCGGAGTAGTTGACGTCCAGGATCGCTTGTTTCGAAACGTTGGTGACGGGGGGAATCCCCGTCCCATTCGTCCAGAGGCTCGACTGGGTCGGAAAGACCGGGAGGGTGGCGACGAGGTTCACATAACTCGACGCGCCGTGGAGCGAGATGGTGCCGTTGAACTGTTGCAGGGTTTGCGGAGCGGCTTCCCGGACCACCAGGGGGTGCGCCGCGCTCGACCCGTTGGGCGCGATCTCGAGCACGTACACGAGGCCGAGGGTGGCCCCCAACGAGGTGTTGGCGGTAGGAAGAATCTCGACCTGGGGCAGGGGAGAACCGAACAGGAGCTGGGCCTTGGGCGCCGGGAGGTCGGCGTAGTCCGAAGCGAGGATGAGATGGGGATGCGTTGGAATGACCGGTACGGTCCCCTGACCGGCGACCGAAGGCACGAGGGTTACGGCGGCGACGAGCACGGCCGCCAACAGCAACCAATGCCCCCGTTGTCCGCTCATAGAATCCCCTCGCCCCGCCGGTGACACCGGTCGGAGTCCCCCTCGGAACGAAGATGGCGGTGGATCGGTCCATAAGCGTTTCCGAACAGCCCTTGAACCTCGGTCATGGGTGAAGCTCCGACCAGAAACGGACGAACCGGTCGACAGGGGTCTCCGGTAAGGGCGGGTACCGCAGCAGGATCTCGTGAATCCGCTTCGCGTCCTGCAGGTGGACCTGCCGTTGCCCCGGCGCGCCCTCCCGCTGCACCACGCCGAGGGCCTCGAGACGCTTCAGGAAGTAGGAAAGGTTCGGACCCGAGGCGCCGACCGCTGCTCCGAGCGTTTGGGGCGAGCTCACGCCTTCCAGGTAGAGCTGGAGGAGGATCGCGCGGGGAACCGACTGGCGGAGCAACGCGATGAGCACCTTGTCTGGCTCGGGGATCGGCGGGCCCTCGCCGACGAGCGTCTCCGGGAAGCAGACCTTGTATCCCCCCTGCATCCGAACGGACACGAGACCGCGCTTTCCGAGCCGGTACAGATGGTAATCCAACGTCCCGATCGGGATGCCGAGACGCCGCCGGATCTCCCGAAGATGGACGCCGGGATACCGCTGGATGAAGGTCAGCAGGGTTTCGGCCCAAGTGCCGGACCGCTCGGCGGGGTCCCCCATGGGTGGCCTCAGCGGACCAATGTGGCCAGAAACAGAACGATCAACAGCGCGGCCTCGAAGATCGCCGATAGGAAGAGTAAGAAATCCGGCGCCGCGCCGCCCATGAACAACAGCGCTCCGATCACCACGCCTTGGGCCGTGATCACGAAGAAACCGCCGGCGACGAGCCCCATCCGCGGCGAGGGGGCTCGGCGCACCGCGAGTAGGGAGAGAACCAACAGGACCGCCCCAAAGACGGCAACGCCCGCGAAGGCGACGTTGGTCCACGAGGAAAAGTCCATGCCCGCGGATAGAACAGACGATTCGGACTTATAGGGTGCGCTCGCCTTTGCAACAGGGGGAAACTTCTGTCCGGTGAGGTTTCGGGAGCGGAGTTACCCCTTTCGCTCCACAATCTCACGGTCCGGTACGGCGAGCTCACGGCGGTCGATCGCCTGTCGGTTCGGGTCCAACCGCACGAGATCTACGGGTTGCTCGGGTCGAACGGCGCGGGGAAATCCAGCACACTCAAGGCCGTGGTCGGTCTCCTTGCTCCCGCCGACGGCGCCGTCTCCGTCCTCGGACATGACCCGGTTCGGGAGCCCGTGCTCACCAAGCAACTCGTGGGATACGTTCCCGAGTCGGCCCTCCTGTACGATGCTCTCACGCCCCGAGAGTTCCTCGAGTTCGTGGCGAGCGTGCGCGGCCTGGATGCACAGCAGGTCTCCGAGCGGGCCAAGAGCTACGTCACCGCGTTCCAGATCGAACGGGAATTTGACCAGCCGTTGGCGACGCTCTCCAACGGAACCCGTCAGAAGATCCTCCTCATCGGGGCTTTCCTCCATCAGCCGACGCTCCTCGTGCTCGACGAACCGCTCAACAGCTTGGACCCGCGCTCGGTTCGACTGATGCGGGAGTTGCTCACGCAGTACGTGGCCCAGGGACCCCGCGGGGTCCTGTTCTCGACCCACACGATGGAAGTGGCCCAGCGCCTCTGTCATCGGGTGGGCATCCTGGACCGGGGTCGCCTCGTCGGCGAGGGTACCATGGACAACCTCCGGAAGCAGACCTCCCAAGGGAACGCCACCCTGGAGGAGATCTTCCTTCGTCTCACGCGGGAAGAGGAGGGAGTCTATGCGGCCGTCCGGGCCCTCGGAGGCGTCTAGAGCCCCAGTCGCTGTCCCGAGCGCGTTCCGTCTCGCGGAGATGGCCTACCTCGAGCTCAGTTTCCAGGCGGTCTACGCGCTTCGCCAAGGAAATGTTCTGGCCGCCGAGACGCCGAAGATCCCGGGCGGGCTCGCCGCCCAGGCCCGTCGCCGGGTCGCGCAGAGCAAGTTCCTCGTCAGCCTCCTCATCGTCATGCTCATCGGCGGCTCGATGCTCACGCTGACGCCCTTCTTCGAGCAAATCTTCCTCGTGGGACCCGTGGCGGTGCCCCTTCCGCTCTACACGGGTACCGTTGTGGCCGGACTCCTCCTTCTCGAGCTCTCGTTTCTGTGGATGGTCGGCTTGCAGAGTCTTCCGACCTTCCTCGGCTCCCAGATACTTCCGGTCCTGGAAACCCTCCCGATCCCGGACAAGAAGCTGGACCGCGTGGCCCTCCTTGTCCTGTTTCGTCTCTTCGACGCACCCGCCGTGACCGCTCTGGTGCTCACTCCCCTCGCCCTCGGCTTCGCCTTCCATTCGACCCTCGCCGGTCTCCTGGTACTGCCCGGGGTCCTCATCGTCATCATCCTGGCGATGGGCCTCTCGCTCCGGACGGGCCGGTTCTTTGTTCAGCACGTGCAGGGCTCTCGGGGCGGCCTGCGCGAGTCGGTCCTGCGGTGGTTCTACCTTCTTCTGTGGGCCGTTCCGGCGTTCGGAATCTATGGCTTCGTCTCCTTCGGATTCCAGATCATCGGCGGGCTGGCTTACCTCAGCCGGACGGCGCCTGGAGTTCTTGGGAACCTTCTGTTGATCTTCCCATTTCCCCTGGGGTTGATGCCCCTCTTCGGCCTCAGTGGGACGAGTTCGATCGGCCTGCTGACCGGCGGGAACGTGGTGACGATCGCTCTTGCGGCGGCGGGGTACGGCGGACTCGCGCTCGGAGTCGCTCGGTGGCTCCTCACCGCCCCGCGGGCGCTGAGCCGGCTGACCCCCGAGGTGGAGGTCAGTGACAAGCCTCGGGGCGTCGTACTGCGGCCCGTCCGGGCGTCAGCGGCGATCCTCCTCAAGGACCTGCGGACCGCCTCCCGGACACCGGGCTACGCGTTCGTCATACTGCTTCCGCTGATCGATGCGGTGGTCATCGGTCTCTCGTCGTACATCGGCGCGCCCCGGCCGAATAGCGTCTTCGACCTGGCTGCCGCTGCGGTCTCCACCACCGCGATCCTCGCCATTTTCTTCGGCCCCGCCTTCTTCGCGACGGAGGTAATGGGCTACTCGTACACCCGGACGCTCCCCCTCACGAACCGGTCGATGCTCCTGGGTAAATCGTCGTTGATCGTCCTGATCTATCTCATCGCCTCGGCCATCGTAGTCGGCCTTACGATCCTGCGGTTGCTGGAACTCTGGCTGTTCTTCGCCTTCATCATCGCGGAGCTACCGGGGCTTATCGCCGCGGCGTTCCTTGAGATCGGCCTGTTGTTCCGACGGGCCGAGGCCGCTGGCGTCCCGGTCTCGCTCATGTCCTCGGGCGCGTGGTGGGCCACCACCGTGGTGCTTCCAGGAATCGCGATCGCCGGCCTCCCTATCGCCCTGTTCGCCGTGCTCCAGCACTTCGGCATCTCTCCCATCCAGTCGTTCCTCGCGATGGGCGGCGTCGCGCTCGCGGAACTGGCGATCTTCTCCCTGTTCGCTCTGGGCCTTCCCGGGAGGGGACGCGGCTGACCGCCGGCCCTCTCCCGCCCCGCTTCGACCCCGGGGCAATCGAACCCCGCTGGCAGGAGGCCTGGGAGCGCGCCGAACTCGGCCGCGCGCCGGACCGTCCCTCGGGGACGCCGTACACGATTCCCCTTCCGCCTCCCAACGTCACGGGCGACCTCCACCTCGGCCACGTCCTGGGCGACACGATCACGGACCTCCTGGTCCGCCGAGCCCGAATGTCCGGGGCGCCGACGCTCTGGCTCCCGGGAATCGATCATGCCGGCCTCGCGACGCAGGTCCGAGTGCGCAGCTACCTGGCGGAAAGAGGGATCCGGCTCGAGGACCTGTCCCGGGACCAAATCATCACCCAAGTCGAGGATTGGAAACGGAACCACGAACGGCGAATCCTCACGGAGCTCCGGGCCGGAGGCTTCTCCCTTGACTGGAGCCGGTATCGGTACACGATGGACCCGGCCTACGGGCGGGCCACCCGACGTGCGTTCGTTACCCTGTACAATGCGGGACTGATCTACCGCGGAGAACGATTCGTCAACTGGGATCCGAAGTTGCGGACCGCGATTTCAGACCTCGAGGTCGAACACGCCGAGGAACCGACCCCCTTGCTCTACCTCCGGTACCCCTGGGCCGATGGCTCACCGGGCGGGATCGTTGTCGCGACCGTGCGGCCGGAGACGATCTTCGGGGACGTCGCGGTGGCCGTCCATCCGGACGATGCCCGCCACGCCTCGGTGGTCGGTCGCACGGTTCGGGTTCCCCTCGTGGACCGGGAAGTGCCGATCATCGCCGATCCCGGCGTCGACCCGACGTTCGGGAACGGGGCGCTCAAGATCACCCCGCGGCACGACCTTCTGGACCACGAGATCTACCAGCGGCACCCCGGCCTCCCGATGCCGCCCGATGTGATCGACGCGGACGGGCGCCTCGCCTCAGACTGGGTCCCGGCGGAGTTCCGCGGCCGGGACCGGGACGAGGCTCGCGAGCGCGTCACGGAGGCCTTGCGGGCCGGCGGGTTCCTCGACCATGAGACACCCTACGTTCACGCCGTGGGACGCTCGGAGCGCTCGAACGCGGTGATCGAGCCCCGGCTCTCGACGCAGTGGTTCGTCCGGATGGCCTCGCTCGCGCCCGCCGCCGTGGAGGCGGTCCGCTCCGGGGAGATCCGCCTCTACCCCGCCCGGTGGGAGCTCACCTTCTACCGGTGGATGGAGAAGATCCAAGACTGGTGTATCTCCCGGCAGGTCGCCTGGGGGCACCCGATCCCGGTCTACTACTGCCCGGCGTGCCAGCACCAGACCGCGGCCGAGGAGCCGCCGGTGAAATGCCCCGAATGCCAGCACGCGCCCCTCACGGCCGACCCCGACGTGCTCGATACCTGGTTCTCGTCCTGGCTGTGGCCTTTCGCGACCCTAGGCTGGCCCGAGGACTCGCCGGACCTCGCCCATTACTTCCCGACGAGCCTCCTCGAGACCGGCCGCGACATCATGTTCTTCTGGGTCGCCCGGATGATGATGGCCTCCTACTACTTCCTCGGCCGTCCCCCCTTCCGGGCGGTCTTCTTCCACGGCATCTTGCGCGATGAGCAGGGACGGAAGCTCTCGAAGTCGCTGGGCAACTCCCCCGACCCGCTCGACCTCATGCACGAACGAGGCGCGGACGCGCTCCGGTTCGCCGTGGTGTTCCCGAACACGGTCGACCAGGATGGGATGTTCGGCCCGGCCACTCTCGACAGCGCCCGGAACTTCCTCACAAAGGTCTGGAATCTCGTGCGCTTCGCGCAAGCCTATCTGCCCGAGGGCACCGACCCTCCGGACCGGGCCCCCGTCCTGACGACCGACTCGCCCCTCGAGAACCGATGGATCCTGGCCCGATGGCGCCGGACCCTCGAGGAGTTCGACTCGGCGATAGCGAGCTACGAGATCACCCGCGCGGCCGGGCTGCTTCATTCGTTCGTCTGGTACGACCTCGCGGACCGGTACGTGGAGGTGAGCAAGGAAGCGCTCGCCGGACGACGCGGGGAACCTCTTCGCCACGAGACGCGGGCGGTGCTCCTCTTCGTGCTCGAACGCACCCTGCGCCTCCTCCATCCGCTCGTCCCCCACGTCACGGAGGAACTCTGGCACGCGATCCCCCATCGAGGGGACCTGCTCGCCCGAACGAGCTGGCCGCATCCCGAGGAGGCTCCCGAGGACCCGGAGGCGCTCCTCGCTATGGAAGTGGTCTACGACGCGGTCCGCACCCTCCGCAGTCTACGGGCCGACAACCGGCTGGCTCCCGCCTCGCTCCCGCCCGCCTGGGTGCGGCCTTCCGGCGAGGAGACCGCCGAGGTCCTCCGCCTTCAGAAGACGCTCGTCCTCCACCAGGGCCGGGTCGGTGCGCTCGAGTTCCTCGAAGCCGGGGCGCCTCCGCCGGCGGGCAGCGCTCCTAGTGTAACGGTGCATGGGGAGTTCTTCCTCGGATTGCCCACCGAGACGTCCCGGGCCGAACGACAGACGCTCGAGCGCGAACGGGAGAAGCTGTCGGGACTCCTGGCCAAGACCGAACAGCGCCTCGCAGACCCTGGGTTCCGGGACCGGGCCCCCCCCGAAGTCCTCAAAGCGGCGGAAGAGAAGGCCCGGGACCTGGCCGAACGGGTCCGTCGGATCGAGGAGCACTTGGCCGCGGATACCTCCCCCGGAACAGCATGACGAAGACCAGCCCTCCGCGACGACCCCCCCGCCGGGCCTCCTCCCCTCGCCGGAAATCTCCCGTTCCCGTGAAGGTTCCCAGGCTCGGCGAAGGATTCCCCCTCGGCAAGACCGGCCGAATGCATCCGCCGTTGGGCCTCGGTCTATGGGCCCTCGGTCGTTGGCGGCCCGAGGACGAAGCGCGAACGAAAGCGACCATCGGCCACGCCCTGGAGCGCGGCCTCCGTTGGTTCGACACGGCCGAGGTGTACGGGGCGGGACGTTCCGAGCGGATCCTCGGCGACGTGTTCTATCGCGCCGGGCCGGTGACGGAAGACGCCCTCGTCGTGACCAAGCTCTCCTGGGAACATCTTCGAGCCGCCCAGGTGCGACCGTCGCTGATGGGGAGCCTCCAACGATTGGGCCGGTCGCGGCTCGACCTGTACCTCGTCCATTCGCCCGACCCCCGCGTTCCGATCGCCGAAACGATGTCGGCGCTTGAGGCGCTGTGGAAGGAGGGCAAAATCGGTGCCATCGGCGTGAGCAACTTCTCTCTGTCCCAGCTG
>Ga0187815_10000898_pt1 | contig 14260 bp, 12 predicted proteins | sample NC_S_5_FD_132962 | JGI IMG/M metagenome (GOLD analysis project Ga0187815, IMG submission 132962) | Wetland sediment microbial communities from Neuse River Estuary, North Carolina, USA - ASW-S_5 | ecosystem: Environmental > Aquatic > Freshwater > Wetlands > Sediment | place: USA: North Carolina...
CGCTGTTCGACCGGCTGTCCGCGCGCCGGCTTCCCGACAACTGGGCCGCGGTCCTGCCCTCGTTCCCGGCTGGCACCAAGCCGATGGCCACCCGCAAGGCCTCCGGCACGGTCCTGTCCGCGCTGGCGCCGGTGCTGCCCGAGCTGTGGGGCGGCTCGGCCGACCTGGCCGAGAGCAACCTGACCACGATGGAGGGCGAGCCCTCGTTCATCCCGGTGGACCACCAGACCGAGATGTGGCCGGGCAACCTGTACGGCCGGACGATGCACTTCGGCATCCGCGAGCACGGGATGGGCGCCATCTTGAACGGCATCGCGCTGCACGGCGGCACCCGCCCCTACGGCGGGACGTTCCTCGTGTTCAGCGACTACATGCGGCCCTCGGTCCGGCTCGCGTCGCTGATGGAACTGCCGGTCACTTACGTGTGGACGCACGACTCCGTCGGCCTCGGCGAGGACGGGCCCACCCACCAGCCGATCGAGCACCTGTGGGCGCTACGGGCCATCCCGCATCTGGAGGTTGTCCGGCCGGCCGACGCGAACGAGACCGTCGTGGCCTGGCGCACCGCCCTGGAGCGGGCCCGGCCGACGGCGATGTGCCTGACCAGGCAGACCCTGCCGGTGCTCGACCGTTCCACCGGGTCGGGCCTGGCCAGCGCCGAGGGCGTGGCCCGCGGCGCGTACGTACTCGCGGACGGCGGCGACGTCATCCTGATCGGCACGGGCAGTGAGGTCTCGATCGCACTCGAGGCTCGCGACCAGCTAGCGGCCGAAGGCGTTTCGGCGCGGGTGGTGTCCATGCCGTGCGTGGAATGGTTCAGCGCGCAGGACGAGTCCTACCAGCGCGAGGTACTGCCGCCGGCCATCCGCGCCCGGGTGTCGGTGGAGGCGGGCATTACCGGTCCCTGGCGGTTGTACGTCGGGGACGCGGGCGCTTCAATCGGAGTAGACCATTTCGGCGCTTCGGCCGCTTACCAGAAGATCTACCAGGAGTTTGGTCTCACGGCGGAGCACGTAGCCGCCGCCGCACGCGACAGTCTGGCCCGGGCCGGGGACTAAACCCGGCCCGCGGCACGCAGGGAAGGGAAAGTAACGGTGTCAGTTGACGTTCTCGGGCAGCTATCCGAGGCCGGAGTGTCGGTGTGGCTGGATGACATCAGCCGCGACCGCCTGCGCACCGGCAACCTGCAGGCGCTGATCGACGACTTGCACGTCGTCGGCGTGACCTCTAACCCCACGATCTTCGCCAAGTCGCTCTCGGCCGGGACCGCGTACGACGACCATATCGAAGACCTCAAGACCCGCGGCGTGAGCGTGGATGAAGCCTCGCGCGCGATCACCACCTTTGACATCCGCTGGGCGTGCGACCTGTTCCGCCCGGTCTACGAGCGCACGGGCGGCCTCGACGGCCGGGTGTCGCTCGAGGTCGACCCCAGGCTGGCCGGGGACACGGCCAAGACCATCGCCGAGGCGCGCGCGCTGTGGTGGATGGTGAACCGGCCGAACCTGCTCATCAAGATCCCCGCCACCCCGGCCGGGCTCCCCGCGATCACGCAGTGCCTGTCGGAAGGGATCAGCGTCAACGTCACGCTGATCTTCGCGCTCGAGCGGTACGGCCAGGTCATCGACGCGTTCATGGCGGGCCTCGAGGGGGCCGCCGCGGCCGGGCACGACCTGTCCTCCCTCCGCTCGGTGGCGTCCTTCTTCGTGAGCCGGGTGGACACCGAGGTCGACGCCCGGCTGGACAAGCTGGGCACGCCACAGGCCCACGAACTGCGCGGCAAGGCGGCCCTGGCCAACGCGCGCCTGGCCTACGAGCTGTTCGAGCAGCGGTTCGCCACCGAGCGCTGGGAGGCGCTGCGGGCGGCCGGCGCGAACACTCAGCGGCCGCTGTGGGCCTCCACGTCCGTCAAGGACCCGTCGTTCGGCGACACCATGTACGTCGTCGAGCTAGTCGTGGCCGACACGGTGAACACCATGCCCGAGGGCACGATCCGCGCCACCGCGGACCACGGCAAGCTGCTCGGCGACACCGTGCACGGCACCTACGACGCCTCGCGGCAGGTCTTCGCCGACCTGGAAGAACTCGGGATCGGCTACGACGACGTGGTGCAGGTCCTTGAGAGCGAGGGCGTCGCGAAGTTCGAGGCCTCGTGGAACGAGCTGCTCGACACGATCAGGACCAAGATGGGGCTCTGAACGCAGATGACCGCAGGGGTTACCGAGCCGACTGGGGGTACGGCGTGACGGTGGAGCTGGATGGGCTGGCCCCGGCCAGCCCCGGCGCGATCGCGGACCTGGCCGAGGCGGCCAGCCGGCGCAATCCGCTGCGCGACCCGCGGGACCGGCGCATCCCCCGGGTCGCCGGGCCGTGCGTGCTCGTCATGTTCGGGGTCACCGGGGACCTGGCCAGGAAGAAGCTGATGCCGGCCGTCTACGACCTGGCCAACCGCGGCCTGCTGCCGCCGGGCTTCTCGTTCGTCGGCTTCGCCCGCCGGGACTGGCAAGACGAGGACTTCGCGCAGGTCACCTACCAGGCGGTGAAGGAGTACGCGCGGACCCCGTTCCGCGATTCGGTGTGGGAGCAGCTCAGCGAGGGGGTCAGGTTCGTCCCCGGCGAATTCGATGACGACGAGGCGTTCGACCGCCTGGCCGCGACGGTCAGGGACCTCGACGCCGAGCGCGGCACCGGCGGCAATTACGCCTTCTACCTGTCGATCCCGCCGAAGGCCTTCCCCACCGTGGTGCAGCAGCTCAAGCGCTCCGGGCTGTCAGATTCCGGCGGCCACGGATGGCGGCGGGTGGTGATCGAGAAGCCGTTCGGCCACGACCTCGCCAGCGCGAGGGAACTGAACGCGATCGTGGACGAGGTCTTCCCGCCGGGATCGGTGTTCCGCATCGATCACTATCTCGGCAAGGAGACGGTGCAGAACATCCTCGCGCTGCGGTTCGCCAACGAGATGTGGGAGCCGATCTGGAACCGCGGCTACGTGGACCACGTCCAGATCACGATGGCCGAGGACATCGGCATCGGCGGGCGCGCCGGCTACTACGACGGCATCGGGGCCGCGCGCGACGTGATCCAGAACCACCTGCTCCAGTTGCTGGCGCTGACCGCGATGGAAGAGCCCGTGGCGTTCGACGCGGACTCGCTGCGCATGGAGAAGGAGAAGGTGCTGTCGGCGGTCACGCTGCCCGCGGACCTGGCGACGGGTACCGCGCGCGGGCAGTACGCAGCGGGCTGGCAGGGCGGACGTCAGGTTCAGGGGTTCCTCCAGGAGGACGGCATCGCCCCAGATTCCATGACCGAGACGTACGCGGCGCTGCGGCTCGGCGTCGACACCAGGCGCTGGGCCGGGGTGCCGTTCTACCTGCGGGCGGGCAAGCGGCTGCCACGCCGGATGACCGAGATCGCGCTGATCTTCCAGCGCGCGCCGCACCTGCCCTTCTCCGTCACCGACACCGAGGAGCTCGGCCAGAACGCCCTGGTGATACGGATCCAGCCGGACGAGGGCATCACGGTCAGGTTCGGCTCGAAGGTGCCCGGTACGGCCATGGAGGTCCGTGACGTGAACATGGACTTCGCGTATGGCGCGTCCTTCACGGAATCGAGCCCCGAGGCCTACGAGCGGCTGCTCCTCGACGTCCTGATCGGCGATCCGCCGCTGTTCCCCAGGCAGCAGGAGGTGGAGGCCGGCTGGCGGATCCTCGACCCGGTGGAGGATTTCTGGGCCGTTCACATGAAGCCGGAACAGTATCCGGCGGGTTCGGCGGGCCCGGCTTCCGCCGACGCGCTGATGGCCAGGGACGGGCGCGCATGGCGCCGCCTGTAGTAACAGGGGGGAGGCCACGATGACGATCGACCTGACCGACACGACCACCAGCGCGATCCACGAGGCGCTGACCCAGGCGCGTCGGCGCATGGGCGGCCCTACCTCCGGCATGGTGCTGACGCTGATCATCGTCACCGATGAGTCCGAGCAGTACGACGCCGTCCGCGCGGCCAACCAGGCGGGGCGGGAGCATCCCAGCCGCGTGCTGGCCGTCATCACCCGAAAGCCCAGGGCGGAATCCCGGCTCGATGCCGAGATCCGGGTGGGCGAGACGGGGCCCGGCGAGACCATCGTGCTGCGGATGTACGGCGCGCTCGGCCAGCACGCCGACTCGGTGGTCGCGCCGCTGCTCGCCCCCGACGTGCCCGTGGTCACCTGGTGGCCAGACGAAGCACCGCCCGCGCCGGGCAGCGACCCGCTCGGCGCGGTCGCGCAGCGCCGAGTGACGGACGCGGCCTCGAGCGACACGCCCAGGGACATGCTGGTAACCCTGGCCAAGGCCTACCAGCCGGGTGACACCGACCTGAGCTGGACCCGGTCGACGCCCTGGCGTTCCCTGCTCGCCGCCACCCTCGACCAGCCCCACCCCGAACTGCTCAGCGGTGAGGTCCTGGCCGAACGCGCCAACCCCACCGCGGACCTGATCGCGGCCTGGCTCGGGCTGCGCCTGGGCATCGAGGTGCAGCGCGGCGAGTCCGCCGGCCCCGGGATCACCGACGTCAGCTTCGAGACACCGGACGGGAGGGTCATGATCTCCCGGCCGGACGGCCGGATGGCCACCCTGTCCTGGCCGGGCCACCCGGAACGGCGGGTGGCGCTGCACCGGCGCGAGACCGCCGACCTGATCGCCGAGGAGCTGCGCAGGCTTGAACCCGACGAGGTCTACGCGGAGACGCTCCGCGCCCTCGCCGCAGGCCCCGGCCGGTGACCGTCCCGGAGGTGCTCGTGCACCGGGACGCGGGGCTGCTGGCCAAGGCCGTGGCCGCGCGCCTGGTCACCCGGCTGGTCGACTCGGTGGCCGCGCGCGGGACCGCCTCGGTGGTGCTCACCGGGGGCGGCATCGGCACCGCGGTGCTCGCCGAACTGGGCGCCGCGCCGGCGCGGGACGCCGTCGACTGGCGGCACCTGGACATCTGGTGGGGGGATGAACGGTTCGTCCCCGTGGGCGACCCGGACCGGAACGAGACGGGCGCGCGCTCGGCGCTGCTCGACCACGTGGACACCGACCCGGCCAGGGTGCACCCGATGCCGGGACCCGACGGGCCGGACGGCGATGATCCCGAGGCGGCCGCCGCCAGGTACGCGTCATGGCTGGCCGCCGCGACCAGGCCAGAGGATCACGGACCGGTCCCCGCCTTCGACGTGCTGATGCTCGGCATCGGCCCCGAGGCGCACGTCGCGTCCCTGTTCCCCGGCATGCCCGCGCTCTACGACGACCGGCCGGTCGTCGCGGTCCGCGGCTCGCCCAAGCCGCCGCCCACCCGGCTGACCCTCACGTTGCCGTCGATCCAGGCCGCGCGGGAAGTCTGGATCATCGCGTCGGGACCGGACAAGGCGCACGCCATCGCGCTGGCGTTGTCGGATGCGGGCCCGGTGCAGGTGCCTGCCGCCGGGGCCCGCGGCAGGCAGCGGACGCTATTCCTGCTCGACTCCGCTGCCGCCGCCAAAGTGCCGGCGCAGATCGGCCGCCAGGGCGCCCACTGACTTCTCCCCCGGCACGCGGGCGAAGGCCAGCCCGGCGGCCAGGCAGACGGCGGGCACCGCGGCCAGCACGTACCGGTAGCTGAACCCGGCGGTCATCGGCGGCAGCACGATCAGCGCCGCCCCGACCAGCCAGGGCAGCAGGCCGATGCCGCCCCAGCGGCGCCACCGGGCCACGATCCCCGCCGCGCCGATCAGCACGATGATCCCGAGCAGCGTGCCACGCAGGTATATGTACCGCTGGTAGATCTGCAGGAGCCGGGCCAGCGGCCGCTCCACCCTGGAGACTCCGAGGCCGGTGCCCCCGAAGTCCTTTCGCGCCTGGTCCATCTGCCTGGCCTGGGCGTCAAAGCCGTACTTGCTCTCCCACTGTGATGCCTGCGGCGCGCTGGGCGGCCCGGCCCACCACGGCGCCTGCGGCGCGCTGGTGTCGAACTCGAAATCCCGGCCGTTGCCGTAGTAGTCGTTCGGGTCGGGCTGCCGGTTCCAGCCGAACGTGTGCAGCGTGTCGTCTATGACCACGCGCAGGTAGTCGGCCGGCTGGGCCAGGATGGCGTCCTTGGCGAACTGCTCGGTCTCGGCGCTGATGGCCGGCTTGAACCGGAGCGAGACGTCCTGGGAGTTCTTGTACCGGTACAACGGGGTGGTCTTGCCCGCATCGCGCCCCAGTTCCTTGTCCGCCCATACGTACTCCCCGGCGACGGGCCGCAGGCTCGGCGGCGTGGTGTCGCAGAGGAAATCCAGGCGGGCGGGCGGGTCCATCCGCGAGCACAAGGCGAACGAGCTGACCCGGCTGTACAGGAAGGCGCCCGAATCGGATAGCGCGTACTGGCCGTACCAGGTATGGAACCAGATCAGGTACCCCGCGATCGGCAGGGCTCCGGCCACCACCAGGGACCCCAGCCGGAGCCAGCCCACGCGCCTGGCCAGCATGACCAAGAACACGACCACGAGCAGCGGCTCGCCGACCGACCTGGTGATGCTCGCATACCCGATCATCAGGCCGGCGACGACCGTGGCCAGGACCGGGGGCCGGTCGCTCCAGCACAGGAAGACCACGGCCAGCGTCACCAGGAAGATGAACAGCGGATCGGCGGTGATCATGTGCTCGAGGTGCAGCCCGTAGGAGTCGAACAGGACGGGCAGCGCGGGCAGGATCGCACCCCACCAGGGCAGGCCGCGGTGGCGGAGCAGCGCGTAGATGGCCACCCCCATGCCGACGCCCATGGCCGCCTGCAGCACCGCGATCGGAGACACGCTGTGCAGCGGCAGCAGGAGGTCGAGGAAGAGCGGGTAGCCGTTCGGCCGGACCTGGTCCGGTATGTGGTAAACGGCGTCGTAGAGGTAGTTGTAGGAGTCGTTGAACCACAGGATCGGCGGGTAGGCGGCCATCACCAGGATCCGCACCGCGATCGCGGCGATCGCCACGATCGTGAACTGCCAGTGCGCCACGGCCGGGCGGGTGAGCCGCACGAGCAGCGGGCGCCGCGTCTGCTCGGCCGGTTCCTGACCGGGAACGATGCGCTCGCTACCGGTGGTCGCGTTGGTCAACGACCGCCTCCCGACTCGCTCGAGCCTGCCGGATACCTCTCCGACCCCTTCGCTGATTCCGCAGGCCCCGGATGATCCAGCGCGCCGGCTGTTCTTCGTCCGCGCCGGGTGACTAATGGTAGCTGCGGCTGGCGGGTGACGTGAGCGTAACGGGCTAATGACACGTTCCGACCCGCAGGCCATCACTCACGGTTATCAGCGGCCCCCGTAGCCCACCCGGCAGGCCAGCAGGCAGATGAACACCACCGAAAGCGCGGCGGCCGTGTCCGGAGAGCCCGCCCCGGCCGCGAACAGGATCAAGATGAACACGACGGGCAGCAACCGGCCGAGGGGACGGCCGGGCCTGGCGCGGGTCGGCGCGGCTGCTGGTGTCATCACCTGCGGCTGGGAGGCCTGCGGACGGAGGATGAGGTCCGCGCCTAGGAGCGGCTCGACCGGCAGGTCGCCCGTCAGCTGGCGCAGGTCGGTCCAGGTCTTCGCGGCGTACGCCGCCGCCATGCGCTCTTCGAATTCATCCAGGGTCAGCCGTCCGTCCGTGAACGCGTCGCGCAGGACATCCACGACGCTTTGCCGCTCCTGGTCGGAGGCGCGGATCGGCCGGTCGATCATGTGCAGAACCTTCCCTGTGCTCTCCTCGATCTTACCCAGCACGCGCCTGATCCCACGGGGCTCCGTGGCCCGGATCTTTGTGGCTTACCACAGCTTTACCGAACCGCCGCTTGGCCCCGAAGACCGAAGCGGGCAGGCAGCGCTGCCCAACACGCGGATACCGGTGATACCAGCCGATCGAGTGCAGGTCGGGAGCTTCTCATCAAATTCCCAGACGTCATCTCCGGCATGCTCGAGTTCGCGTTCCCGTGGATGGCCATCGACTTGGTGGATTGGTACGCATTCCCGCTGGCAGGATCGGTAGCAAAAGCGCTGACCTGCGCCGACATCTGCCGGCTCACTGAGTTCCCGGGGAGCGGCGCCGTCAATTAGCGGTGGCTCATGCGAGCGCCGCCGAAGAGCTAAACCAGGTTTTGCCGGGTTGTCGCGGGGGTGCTTCCAGATGGTTACGAAAAGTGAGGTGTTTTGGGTCTCGCACCGCAACTCTGGCAGCGTTACGCTGTTGGCGAATCTTTCATCTGGTCAATCTGAGTCAGGAGTGACCTGGGGAAGGTTCGGCGGGATAGACGAAAGTCTTTCGCGCCAGCCACGCAGTCAACGCCGGGCATCCCGCCCTCTCGGCTGCAGCCACGGCAGGCCGGGAGCCGGACGAGCCATTCCTCACTAGGAGGGATCGATTTGAGCGTCAGCCAAGAACGCGAAGTCCAGCCCAGCCCCACCCCCCCTGCCCCCCCTTCGGGCATCGCCGACCCCGCCCCGCTCGGGCTGGCCGCCTTTGCCCTGACCACCTTCCTGCTGTCCGCCGCCAACGCTGGCTGGATGACCAAGGCCACGGGCAGCGCGTGGCTCGGCTACGCCTTCGCCTACGGCGGCCTCGCGCAGTTGCTCGCCGGCATGTGGGAGTTCCGCAACAGGAACACCTTCGGTGCCGTCGCGTTCTCCACCTATGGCGGCTTCTGGATTGGCCTGGCCCTGTGGGTCGAGCTCGTCGCGGCTCACGCCACCTCGGCCGCGGCGGCCCAGCACGACGTGGCCTGGATCCTGCTGGCGTTCGCGATCTTCAACACCTACATGCTGATCCTCAGCAGCCAGCTGAACATGGCGGTGTTCCTGGTGTTCCTTACCCTGGAAATCACCGAGATCATCTTGTTCATCGGTAACTTCGCGGGCAGTTCGGGGACGGTCAAGTTCGGCGGCTACGTCGGCCTCGTCACCGCCCTGACCGCCTGGTACGCATCGGCGGCCCTCGTCTCGGCGGGCATCGCCAACGGCAAGCTCAAGTTCCCCGTGGGCAAGGCGCTCATCAGCTGACCCGCGACTGCGAGCGAAGCGGGGGACCGGGCCGCGGCGGCCCGGTCCCCTGCTTGCTGTCTCCTCCAGGTGAGTCATCGGCCCCTACCCGGGTAGGCAACCGCAGCGTTCGCTTCCCGCCGGATAGCGTTAGGCCGGATGGGGCCGGAAAGAGGAGCCGGGAGTGCAGGAGATACACGCCGACCTGTCGGCGCAGGTACAGCGCGTCAAGCGCAAGACACGCCCGTGGAAGTCGATCATCGCCCTGATCCTGGCGATCGCGGCCGCGGTCATCTCGCATCAGGCCAACCGCAACCCACCCACGTTCCCCACTACGAGCCAGCTGACCGACCATATCGTCGCGTACGGCACGGCCGTGCTGTTCGGCGTGTTGGGGGCCATGGCCACCTACGGGCTGGCCGGGCAGTCGAGACAGATCCTCGAGCCGAGGGCGGGCACCGCGCACTCCGCCGTGGTCGGGTACGCCTTCTTGATCGTCGGAGCGTTCGCTACGCTCGCGATCACCCTGGACCTGTTCGACGTACCGGTCGGCCAGCTCGTCCTGGGCGGCGCGCTGACCAGCGTGTTCGTCGGAATCGCGGCGCAGCAGGCCCTGGGCAACGTGTTCGCGGGCCTGGTGCTGATGTTCGCCAGGCCGTTCCGGGTGGGCGATGCGATCCGGCTCAGGGCCGGGGCGCTCGGCGGGACGATTGACGGCACCGTGATCGACATCGGGATCACGTACGTCCGCGTCGACGCCGACGGCACCGTGATGTCCGTCCCGAACGGGCAGGTGCTCAACGCGGTGGTGAGTCCCATCCCGCCGGGAAACGGGAGCGCAGCACAGCCTCCGGTCGCCGCTGATGGCAAGTCAGGCACTCCGGGCGGCCCGGAGCAACCAAGCCCTGCCCCGCCCGGACCGGCCTGACCCCGGTTCCGGGCTGGGCACACGGCAGCCGGAAACAACAAAGGCCGGCCGCGCAGGTAGGTGATCCACCCGCGCGCCCGGCCCTTGTCACGTCCACCGGTGCGGAGGTCGCCTCTCGGCGAAAGGCACAACGCGGCTCCAGCCGTACGGTAGTCCGCGAAGGCAATAGGTGCGGCCCGGGGACACAGCCGCACCGGCGAGGTAAGTAACGGACCCGGCGGCGCCGGTATTCCCGGCCCGGTGGGGGCCCCCCGTCGTAGGGGAAGGTCGACGTCGGCTGGCTGGGGGTGATGTCCGGGTCTTCGTACTGCGCCCGCTCCCGAGGGCCGCGGCCCGCGGGCATCTGGCGGTACCCGCCCGAACGGCCGGAACCGTCGTCGTACCCGGCACCTTCGTAACCGCGGCGATCGTAGCCGCCGCTGTCGTAGGGAGCGCCGTCGTACGCAGGCCCGTAGTGAGCACCCTCGTATTGAGCCCCAGCCTGATGAGCACCAGCCTGGTGAGCCCCGGCGTAGTACGCGCCGTCCTGGTAGGCCCCGTCGTGGCCACCGCCGGGGTAGCCGCCGCCGTCGTAGCCGGGCGCGCCGTACCGTCCGTCGTTGTAGCCGGCCCCGCCGTAGCCAGCGTTGCCGTAGCCAGCGTTGCCGTAGCCAGCAGCGCCGTACGCGCTGGCGTCGTGGCCCGCGTTGCTCTGGCCGGCGTTGGCGTATCCGGCAGCGCCGTACGCGGCGCCGTCGCGGCCTGCGTTGCCATGGCCAGCGTTGCCGTAGCCGGCATTTCCGTAGGCGGCGCCGTCCTGGCCGGCGTTGCCGTAGCCGGCATTTCCGTACGCGGCGCCGTCCTGGCCGGCGTTGCCGTACGCGGCGCCGTCGTGACCGGCGTTGCCGTAGGCGGCAGCGCCGTACGCGGCGCCGTCCTGGCTCACGTTGCCGTAGCCGACGTTGCCGTAACCGGTACCGTCGTGGCCGCTGGCGGAGTACGCGGCCTGGTAGCCGTGGCCCGGCTGGTCCGCTCCGGCGTAGCTGCCGTAGCCTCGCTCCTGGTAGGCCTGGCCGGATTCGTCCGGGCTCGGGTACCCCTGGCCGCGGTAGTCCCGCTCGGCGTAGCGGTACGCGTCGTAGCCCTGGTCAGCGTAGGCCTGGCCGGCTGGCTCTGCGTAGGCCCGCTCCGCGGGCTCGCGCTGGTGCTGGTAACCCGGCTCGGCGTAGGCCGCGAGACTCCCAGGTCCCGCGGCGCCGTCGGGGCCCGGGTAGTTCCCGCGGGCCTCGACGCCCTGGGCGTGCTTGGGCGGATCGGCGTGCCCGTAACGTCCGTATCCCTGCTCGGGGGAGCTGGCAGGCTCGTGGCGGCCGCGCTCGGCGTAACCCTGGTCCTGATGGCCGTGCTGGGCGTATCCGCGCTCGTCGTAACGCTGGTCACCCTGGTCGTAGCCGCGGCCCGCGTAGAGCCCGACCTCTTGCCCCTGGCCCTGGTACGACTGCTCGTCGTAGCCCCGGCCCTGGTAGGCGCCCTGCTCGCCGTACCCGTAGCTCTGGTAGCCCTGATCGCCCGGTGTCCCGTAGCCCTGGTCGCCGTACCCGTTGCGGGTTCCGTAGCCGGGCTCGGCGTACCCTTGCTCGGCGTACTGCGCTGGCTGGGCGTACTGGGCCTGCTGGGCGTACTGCGCCGGTTCGGCGTACTGGGCCGGTTCGGGGTACCGGGGCTGGTCGCGATAGCTTCCCGGCGGCAGCGCGGCGGGAGGCGCCGGCAGGGCCCTGGGCGATGCACTGCCGAGCATCAGCGGGCCGGGTCCGCGATCGCTGTCATCAGGCCGCAGAGCGCGGAAATCGCCGGTCACCGGGCCGGTGAAGTCGCCGTCGCGCGGGCCTGCGTAGCCGGGCAGCATCGTCAGCCTCGGGTCGGTCGGGTCACCGGAAAGCTGACGCGAGTAGCGGGGATCCCGCTGGTCGGCGCCGTGTGCGCCCCGGTGCAGGGCCTCGATCAGCCTCGGCAGTTCCTCACGGGGCAGCCGGAACGTGCCGGTGCAGGTTCCTCCCTGCCAGATACTGAAGACGGAGATCCCGGTATCGGCGTACCAGCTCAGGCGCATGCTGCGCGAACTGCCCCGCACGTCGAAGAAAACCTCTCCGAGCCGGGGCAGTGGGGCTGCGTCCGAGGCTGACATGCTGCCCATCGTGGCGTGCTCCCTTTCCTTTGTCCAGTTCGTCACGCACTTTGCCGGAAGGCTCTACTTGAGCCGCGATGAAACCTGGAAACAAGATGATGAATTTCGCCACCCCGCGTGCGCGGTGGCTACACCAGATGGCATCATTATCGGCGGGCATGCAGCAGCCCGCGCGACGGTTGGACATAACGGGTGAACCGAGGTGAACCGAAGCGCAGGCGCCAGCCGTTCGGTATATGTGACCGCTCGCTTACGCGATCGCCATACCTACGTACGGGAACACGACGTCAGAAAGACGCGTTGTATCTTGCAACGGAGGTTCCCGGACAGGACTGGTACGCGCTCGCGTGTTCAGGACCCTGACGCTCCACTGTAACGCACGATTTCATGCATCTTGGTTGAGGTGATTGATCCAATGTCTCAGGTACGTCGGCCGTCGTCTGTGCTTCCCCGCCCTAACTGGGGTTGGCAGGATGCTGCTGCGTGCAAGGGCGAAGACCTGCTGCTCTTCTTCGGCCCTGACGGCGAGCGCCAGCCGGAGCGTGAGATCAGGGAGCGCAAGGCCAAGAGCATTTGCGCCAGTTGCCCGGTACGGCTTGAATGCCTCAACTACGCGGTCTCGCGGCCGGAGAAGTACGGCACGTGGGGCGGCTTGAACGAGGATGAGCGCTCCGCCGAGCGCCGCCGCCGCATGCGCCGCGCCAACGCAGCCTAGGGGTACCGAACCCCAGAACCAATCGCTAAGCCAGCAGCGCCAGCACATCGGCGTCGGTCAGCTGGCCGAAGGACGCGTAACACTGCCCGACCGAGGCGAACTTGGCGGGCGTTTCCACGATGATCACCTGGTCGGCTTCCGCGCGCAGCGAAACCGCGGCCGCGACCGGCGCGACCGGCACCGCCAGGACCAGGAGCCCGGCCCGGGCGGCGCGCAGCGAGCGCAGCGCGGCGCGTGCGGTGACACCCGTGGCCAGGCCGTCATCGACCACGATCACGCACCAGCCCGCCACCGGCGGGAGCGGATTACCGCCGCGGTAGACCCGCACCCGCCGGGCCAGTTCGGCCTCCTCCGCGGCGGCGACCGGCGCCAGGTCCGTGGGCGATAGCGACAGCCGGTCGAGCAGCACGGGATCGTAGACGGGCTGGGTCAGTCCCTCCGCGATCGCGCCCACGCCGAGTTCGGGCTGGGGCGGGTAGCCGATCTTCCGCGTGACGATGACATCCAGCGGGAGCCCGAGGACCACGGCGACCTGTTTCGCCACGGCCACCCCGCCTCGGGGCAGGGCGAGCACCATCGCTCGTTCGGGAAAATGATCCACCGCCACCGCGTCGTGCACTCGTTCCGCGAGCAGCAGGCCCGCGGCGCGGCGGTCGGCGAAGGGAAGCATGCCACCGGATGTACCCGCAGCGCGGGACAGCCCACGCAAACCGGGCGGCAGAATAGGGAGCATGATTTGCGTCCCCTGCCGGAAGCACCACCACGAGGACTGCCCGGGCGGCACCTGGTGCGACTGCCAGCATCAGGCTCCGGCGGGATCGGCGCCCGGCGGGGCCGAGCCGCCGCTGTCCTGGATCCGCCAGGGCTGAGATCGCCGGGGCTTAGATCGTCAGGGCCTAGATCGTCAGGGCCTAGATCGCCGGAGCCTAGATCGTCAGGGCGGGCGGGAATAGCGGCCGGAGCGGTCATGTTGCCGCCGGTAAGGGCACGCATGTGACACCCCGCACTGTCCACATGCCGGACGTGTCCTGGACAGCCGGGTCCGCTGGATGTGATCCTGCTGGTATGGGCGTTACGGACCCGCTGCTCGTCGTGCGCAGGCACGTCGACTTCCAGCGCATCCGCAGTGCCATCTGTCACCCCACCCGATGATCGCCGCCCCGGATATCTGACCGGGCGCGTACGCGACGCCGGGTGGCTTCCTGCTGAGCCCGCCGAGATGGCGGCCTGCCGTCCGTAAGGACGGCCAGCACAGCCTGGGTTCTCGTGCCGCGCGCCCGCCGAACCCGAAGGAATCATGATGCCCGTCGCGACCGGGACCAAGACCGCGACCACCGCAGGTACCAAGCGCAGGCGAGGTGAAGGCCAGTGGGCGCTCGGCTACCGTGAGCCGCTCAACAAGAACGAGGAACACAAGCGGAACGACGACGGGCTCAACGTCCGGCAGCGGATCATCGACATCTACAGCCG
>Ga0187815_10000899_pt1 | contig 14256 bp, 21 predicted proteins | sample NC_S_5_FD_132962 | JGI IMG/M metagenome (GOLD analysis project Ga0187815, IMG submission 132962) | Wetland sediment microbial communities from Neuse River Estuary, North Carolina, USA - ASW-S_5 | ecosystem: Environmental > Aquatic > Freshwater > Wetlands > Sediment | place: USA: North Carolina...
CAACTCGGTGCTCCATGAGCCTCGTCGCTCATCTTCCGCGGCGGACGCTCACTCTCACGGAAGAAGAGGCGGCCTCGCCTCCCGCGATGGAGTTGACCGGGCGGCGCCGGACCTCTGCCGACGATCGGTCGGTCGCGGAGACGATCTATGCCGAGTTCCGTGCGGACCGGCGTCACCACGAGTTCGTGCTCGGGTGCCTCAACTGCGGGGAGTGCACGACCGGCTGTCCGGCGGCGCGGTTCTACGACTTCTCGCCGCGCGAGATGCTCCAGATCGCCCAGAACGGCGACGCGACGACCCTCTGGGACGCGATGCAGGAGAAGATCTGGGCCTGTTGCCAGTGCTACACGTGCAACATGCGCTGCCGCTTCGGGAACGATATCGCCGGGATCATCAGCGTCATGCGCGAGCTCTCGGTCATCCACGGTCTCGAATCGACGCGCAAGGTCCTCGCCCCGTTCGGACGGTCCCTCACCCTCCTCATGACCGTCGGGACGCAGGTGTCGTCGGACATGATCCAGCCCGACTTCTTCCGGGACTGGGGGCCGTTCGCGACCGGTTCCGACCGGCTCTGGGAGACCAGCCCGGAAGTGATGCGACGGGCGATCCCGTCGGACGTCCTGCAGACCACGCGCTCCTCCTGGGAGGTCTCGGTCCAGACGTCCCTCGAGCTGTTCCGCATCTATGAGGAAACCGGTGTTCTGGACATGCTCCGCGGCCTCGACCCGGACCTGACCGAGATGCTGATCGATATCATCGAGGAACGGCGCGAAGAGTTCGAGGAGGCCCGCGAGCGGTATCGCTCCGAGCTCGACGGGATGCGCGGTCCGGTGGCGACGTTCAAGGGGTGAGGAGGGAACCATGCTGAGCGCGAGCGAAATCCGCAAGGTCGTCGAGGAACGGACCCAGCACCAGAAGGGGACCGGCAAGAAGGTCGTGGACGTCCGGGAGGAGATGCAGCGCCTCGAAGCGGAGGGCGAGATCGTCATCCACCGGATCCGCCCGGAAAATCGCCCGGTGAACGCGATGACGCTCTTCGGATGGACGAAGCGGATCCCCACCGACCGTCTCTGGCACCACAAGTCGTGCGGCCAGTGCGGCAACATTCCCGGGTATCCGTCGTCGCTCCTGTGGCTGATGAACGAGACGGGGCGCACCTACCTGAACGAACCCCACCAGACCTCGTGCACCGCGTGGAACTACCATGGAACGGGGACCTCCAATCCGGTCGCCCTCGCGGCGGTCGCCGCCCGGAACTTCCATCGCGCCTACGAGACCGACCACTTCCCCCTGATCCATTGCGGAACGAGCTATGGGGACTACAAGGAGATGCGCAAGCTCCTGGTCGAGAATCCGAAGGTCCGCTCCAAGGTCCGCGACGTGCTCCGTAAGTTGGGCCGGGAGCTGGTCCTTCCCGAAGAGATCGTGCACTACTCCGAATGGGTCCACGCGATGACGCCGGAGATCCTGGCCCGTCAGAAGCACGACGTCCACGGAACGATCGCGACCGTGCACGAGCCGTGCCATTACTACAAAATGGTCCCCGAGGACGCGATCTACGACGAGAAGATCTACGCGGGCCAACGGCCCGCGGTCCCCTCCGGGATCCTAATGGCGCTCGGCGCGACGGTTGCCGATTACTCCACGTGGTACGACTGCTGCGGGTTCGGGTTCCGCCACATCCTCAGCGAACGCGAGTTCAGCCGTTCGTTCGCGAACCTGCGCAAGATCCGACCGATGGTCGAGGAGGCGCACGCCGACGTCGCGATCACGAGCGACACCGGCTGCGTGACCACCCTCGACAAGAGCCAGTGGATCGGCAAGGCCCATGGCCTTCCGTACATGCTCCCCGTGCTCGCCGACGTGCAGTTCGCCGCGCTCGCCCTGGGAGCGCATCCGTACAAGATCGCCCAGGTGCATTGGCACGCCGCGTCGGCGGAGGCTCTGATGACGAAGATGGGGATCGACTGGCCCACGGCAAAGGCCGAGTTCCAGGAGTACCTCAAGGCGCTCAAGAACGGCCAGGCCCCGGAACTGCTCCACCCGGCCCACGGCGAGATCGAGAGCTTCTTCGCGATCAACAAGGGTCAGGTCCTTCCGGACGACGCTCCGGCTGCGCCGGTCCCCACCGGACCTATTGCGTCCGGTGAGGGAGGGCGTTCTCGGTGAACCCCATCCTCGTGCTCGGGGCCGGTCCCGCCGGACTGAGCGCAGCCGCCGAGCTGGCGACCCTCGGTGCTCCGACCCTCCTGGTCGAGCGGGAAGCGTACCTGGGCGGGAATCCGAAGCGCTGGCACTATTCGCTCCTCGCGCCGGACCTCAAACCAACCGAGGAGGTCCTTGGACCCTTGATCGGCAAGGTCGAAGGAAACCCGAAGGTCGAACTGCGGCTCTCCACGTCCGTCACGAAGACCGAAACCCTCCCGAAAGGGTTCCGCCTGACCCTCCGGTCCGCCGACCGCCTCGAGACCCGGGAAGTCGGCGCCGTCGTGCTCGCCACCGGCTTCGACCACTTCGACTCCCGCCGGAAGTTCGAGTACGGCTATGGTCGTTATCCCGACGTTCTCGACTTCAAGGAGATCGAGGAGATGATCCACAACGACAAAGTCCTCCGCCCGTCCGACGGGAAGCCCCCACGGCGGATCGCGTGGCTCCTCTGTGTCGGTTCGCGCGACGTCCAGATCGGCAATCCCTGGTGCTGCCGGATGGGATGTGTTGTGAGCATCAAGCAGGCCGTCGAGATCCGCCAGAAGCATCCCGAGATTGAGGCGTACATCTACTACATGGACATCCGGACCTACGGCCTCTGGGAGGACCTCTACTGGAAGTCGATGCAGGAGTACGGTGTCAAGTTCATCCGGGGGCGCATCGGCCAGATCACGCTCGCGGACGGGGGCACGCGGCTGCTCGCGACCGGCGAAGACACGATCCTGAGCCGTCCCACCGAAGTGCCGTTCGACATGATCATCCTCGCGAGCGGCATGGAACCCGGTACCGGCACGAAGGATGCGGCCGCGCTCTTCCACGTCCCGGTCGGGCCCGAAGGATTCCTGACTCCCGCGCTGTCGGACATGAACCCGGTCGACTCCGGGATCCCCGGCGTCTTCTTCGCCGGTGCGTCCACCGGTCCGAAGGCGATCCCGGACGCGATCACCGAAGGGATGGGCGCCGCCCTGCGAGCGTACCAGTATGCCCGAGATTGAACCGAACCGGGCCGCGGCGGCCCTCGGCGCGGACCCGAAGCTGGTCGCCCGCGAGTTCCGGGAGCGCGTACTGCCCTGCGGGATCGAAGCTGTAAACCGGCTCGAGGCGGCGGTCGACGCGAAGCTCTCCGCGGTCCGGGCCCTCGAGCTCGTCCCCTCCGGGGAATTCGCCCCCGCCTTCCGCGCGGTCGTCGACGGCGTCGTGGCGACGCGACCCTACCGCTCCGAGCTCGTCGCGCGGACGTCCCCCGAGGTCGTTCGGGAGCTCCTGCGGGATGCCCGGACGACCCGGCTCGGCCCGGCGGACCTTCCCTCGGTCGCCGCCCGTCTCGCCGGCGCCCCCCCCGACGTGCGGACCGACCTCGCCAGCGAGCTCCTCCACGCCGCCGCCCCCGACCGCGTCGCGCTCCTCGCCCGCTGGGTCTGGAACCCGACCCGACGGACCGGGATCCTCGCCGCGTTTGGCGGGCCTCCCCCCGAAACGTACGCGGGCGCGCAGGCCCGGTTAGGAGAGGTCCGGCTCGAGCTCGGAGCGCTCGGCTTCCCTTCGCCCACCTTCGCGGCGGTGGACGTGCTGCTGGCGCTCAGCTACGCGAGCCGACTCGAGACGGCGACCGACCGAAGCTTCCAGGGGGGCGGCATCGAGCGTCTGTTGCCCGGTCCGTTCCCGCTCGCGACAATGCTCCTCGGCGTCCGGAGGCGCCTGAACGATGCCGATCGTTGAGAAGTCGCTCGTCACGGTCGACCGGACGGAGAAGCTGGAGCTCGAGGGGATCGACGTCTCGGGCGATTGGAACACCTTCTTGCGCTCGCGCGTGCAGGCCGACCTCGACGTTCGGATCCACGACTGGGTCAAGGGCCAGCCGCAGGGCGAGACGATCTCGCGCTGCTGGCAGTGCGGGACGTGCACCGCCGGCTGCTGCATGCACACCGATTTCGGGCTCACCGAGTTCAACCCGCGCTATTTCATCTACCTCGCCCAGCTCGGCTACGAGGAAGAACTGCGCAAGTACGCCACGACGATCTGGCGGTGCGTCTCGTGCAACAAGTGCGTTGAGCGCTGCCCGAAAGGCGTGAAGGTCGAGGAGGTCATTCACACGATCGGCAGCTACCTCGAGCTGACCGGAGGCGCAGCCGAGAGCCCCGCCGACCGCTTCGACCGGGCGTACACGGCGAACCTTCTGGAGCGGGGCATCCTGGACGAGGCCGCGCTGTTCCGCACGTACGAGCGGCGGGAAGGGCGCACGATGCCAGCCCGCGAGATGCTGAGGATGGGGTTCGCGCTCCTGAAAAGCGGCCGGCTCCACACGGGTCCGTTCGCCCATCGCACCCGGGGCTGGCGGAAGTTCGGTAAGGTCCTGCGCGAGACCCTCGCGGAGGACGAGCGCCGGCGGCGCGCCTCGGTCCCCACGGCGGGCCGCCCGCGCGGAGGCTCCCGATGAGCGCAAGCGCCCCCCGGAGTCCGACCGACACGGTCCCGGCCTACTATCCGGGCTGCTCGCTGGACGGTCTCGGCAAGGCGTACGAGGTCTCGGCGCAGCAGGTCCTCGAGCGCCTCGGGCTTTCGCTGGAACGGATCGTCGATTACAACTGCTGCGGCGCGACCGAGGTCAAGAACCTGAGCCAGGACGTCTCGATCGCCTTGCCGGCCCGCAATCTCGCCCTCGCGCGCTCGATGGACCGCCACCAGGTGGTCGCCGCCTGCAACGGCTGCGTCTATTCGCTGGCCCGGGCGAACGACGCGATGGGCGAGCCGGCGACGCGGGGTCGGATCAATGCGACGCTGGAACGGGGAGGAACGCCCTCCTACGACGGGGAGGCCTCGGTCCAGCACGTCCTCGAGTTCATTTACGCCCGCGCGGGACCCGAGCGGGTCCGCGCGACCGTGCGACGTCCCCTGGCGGGCCTCACGGTCGCGCCGTACTACGGTTGCCTGTACACGCGCCCCCAGAGCTTGACCGGCGTCGGAAAGACCCTGGGGACCGACAACCCGGAGCACCCGCGGTTCCTGGACGAGCTGCTGGAGGCGTGCGGCGCGAAGGTCGTGACGGACTTCTCGGCGAAGACGATCTGCTGCGGCGGCGGGCACGCCCTGAGCGACCTCGACGTTTCGGTCGCGTTCAGCGCCTCGATCCTCAACGAGGCGCATCGAGCGGGCGCCGACCTCGTGGCGACGATCTGCCCGCTCGGCCAGATCAACATTGAGAACCAGCTCGACCGGATCCGATCGAGCTACGGGAGCGAGATCGTCCGGCCGGTCGCGTACTTCACCCAGTTGATGAGCGTTGCCTTCGGGGCGAGCGTCCGGGAGGCCCGCCTGCAGGACAACTTCTCCCGACCCGACCTCTTCTTGCGCTCCCGGGGCTTTTCTTGAACGGAAAATGACCATGGCGATCCTGAACGGCTGCGAATTCCCCGAGGACCGGTCGTACTACATCGAACGCACCCAGATGACCTGGGTCAAGGTCGAGGGAGACCGGTTGACGGTCGGCCTCACCGACCCGGCCCAGACCCGCGCGGGCAAGATCCTGCACGTGCGCGTGAAGGCGGCCGGGACCGTCCGCGAGCGGGGCAAGCCGATCGCGACGGTCGAAAGCGGCAAGTGGGCCGGACCGGTGATGGCTCCGGTTTCGGGCACGGTTGTCGAGGCGAACGCCGAAGTGGAGAAGGACCCGGCGCTGCTGAACACGGACCCGTACGAGCGGGGGTGGATCGTTCGCATGACGGCGTCGGCGCCGGCCGAGCTCGCGGGCCTCCTCTCGGGCGCCGTGGCCCTGGCCCGGTTCAAGGAGATCCTGGAGAAGGACAACATCCGCTGCATGCGGTGTCAGACGTGACAGAGGAGGAACGATGAACGAAACCCAGGCCTCGAGCGCGCCGCCCGACCCCGCCGGAAAGAAGATCCTGATGATCATGACGACCGGGCCGGAGGACCCCGACAAGACCTATGCGCCGTTCTACACCGCGGCGCTGATGGCCGCGATGGAGATCGACACGACGATGTACTTCCTGATGCACGCGCCCGAGCTGTTGCGCAAGGGCGCGGCGGAAGCGGTCCCGCTGAAGAAAGGCGGGAACCTCAAGATGTTCGTCGACATGGCGCTCGAGAACGGCGTCAAGTTCCTCGCGTGCGCGGAGAGCTGCCGCGACCTCTGCGACATCCCCGAGAGCGAGCTGATCGACGGCGTGAAGCTGGTGGGCTCGGCGACGCTCGCCGACCTCTCACTCGACGCGGACTCCGTCATCTCCTTCTAACCGGAGCCCCTGGGGGGGCCCATGGCCGCGACGTGGCGATGGCTCGACCTGGGCGGGGTGGACGGGGCCACGATGGTCAACGTCTTCGTCGCGCTCGCCGGGCCGGTCGCCCGAGGCCACTCGCCCCCGACCGCCTTCGTCCTGTATCCGGAGCGGCCGTTCGCGAACGTCGGCTTTCACCAGGAGGCGGAACGGGAGGTCGACGTCCCGTACTGCCGGGCGAACGGGATACCGGTCGTCCGCCGGGTCGTCGGGGGCGGCGCGATCCTGGACGGGCCGTGGGAGCACGACTACATGGTCGTGGTCCCTCCCGGGGCCCCCGGCACCGAGAACGGCGTTGCCGGATTCTACGAGCACTACCTGGCCCCGATCTCCGCCACGCTCGGCCGGCTGGGAGTCCGCGCGGAGCGCTCGGGCGTCAACGACCTCGCGGTCGGCCGCCGGAAGATCAGCGCGAACGGGGCCTTGCAGCTCGAAGGGAGCTGGATCCTGGTCGGCGACCTGCTGCTCGACCTCGACGTCCCGGCGATGAGCCGGGTGCTCCGGGTGCCGGACGAGAAGTTCCGCGGCAAGCTCGCGACCGGGATGTAGGAGTGGCTCACGTCGGTACGCATCGAGACCGGGCAGACCACGAGCAGCGCCGAGGTCTCCCGGCTGCTGGCCGAGGAGTTCGCCCGGGCGTTCGACGTCGAGTTCGCCCCCGGCGCGCTGTCCGAGGAGGAAACGCGGGCTCTCTCCGAACTGCGGTCGAGCCGGACCCGCGACGAGTGGACGTTCGCCAAGGACCGTTCCCATCCGAACCTCTCCGGCGCGCCCGCCGAGGGCCGGGCGGTCAAGATCTCGGGGGAGGCGGTCCTCGCCCGGCTCGACCGCAAGGCCGGCAAGCTGGTCCGGGTCACACTGCTACACGGGCGCGGTCGGATCACTGAGGTCCATTTCTCGGGCGATTTCTTCACGCAACCGTTCGACGCCCCGCTCGGCGAGCTCGAAGCGACGCTCGCGGGGTCGCCTATCGTCGAATCGGGGCTGCGAACCGCGATCACCGGTTGGCTGAATCAGCGGAGGGTCCGGCTGGTCGGCGCAACGGGGGATGACCTGGCCGCGACGATCATCTCGGCGGCCGCGCTCGCGCCGGCGTCGAGCTAGTCAAACCCCGGGGCGGCGCGCACCGCGTCGCGGAGCGTCTCGAGCTCGGGCGAGTCCCGAGCCACGCGGCGGGGCAGCGCGTCGGGCGCGGTGTCGAGAACGTATCCGGCGCGGACCTCGGGGCCGTCGACGACCGCGACCGAGAGTCCCGTCCCCACTACGCCGGATAACACCAGCAGACCGTGCGGGCCCGCGACCCGGAGGCGCCGGATCAGCGGTCCCGGGGACCTCGGGACGGGCGATAGCTCTCGCCACGACGGGTCCGTGTGGCGGGGGACGGTTTCCGACCGGAACCGGGCCTCTTCCGCGGGGGTGGAAGGCGCAGGACGCAGCTGAAACAGCCGCAACGCCCGGAACGCCTCGACCAGGCGGTCGCGCAGCGCCGACCAGGAGGGCATCGCGCCGGTCTCCGTTTCCCACGACGTGACCCACCGCTCGATGAGGCTCCTCAGGAGCGGGCGGATGCCCGGATGCGGGAGCCGCAAGAGGTCGACCATCGCCCCGTGATCGGCCCGCCCGAGGAATCCACCAACCAGGAGGTGGGCGTCCGCCCAGTCCCCGCCTGCGTTTCCCGAAATCTTGCGGTCCCCCACCACGAGGTCGCTCGGCGACCGGAGGTCGACCGGTAGCCCCAGGTCCCGGGCCGCGCGGGCGGGGGCCGCGAGGAACCGTTCCAGGTCCGCCGGGCCGCCTCGGCCTCCATCCTCGTCGCGGTAGACGAGCTCGTAGAACCACTGGTCCGGGTCGAGCCAGGTCGTGCCGCCGCCTTCGACGCGCCGGATCACGGGCACCCGTCGACGTTCGAGGAACGACGGGTCGATCTCCTCGGCGAACGACTGGTGGAACCCGAGCGAGAGGTAGGGGGACGCCGGCTGGGCGAGGAGGAGCGTGTTCGGCACTTCGCCCGCGGCCACCGATTCGGCCACGCTCTCGGCAAAGGCCTGGGCCCGGACCGGCTCGCAGCGTCCCAGGTCGAGCAGCCGCCAGACCGGGAGCTCCACCTCCCGGGCGACGGACGGCTCTTGCGCCGCGAAGTTCACGCCGGAGCCCCTGAGCGGGCCTCGAAGCTGCCCGGCTCGAGCGGCCGCATGCGATAGAGCCAGCCGGCGCCGTACGGGTCCTGGTTGATCGTCCTCGGGTCAGCCTCGGCCGCCGGGTTCGTCGCGACCACCGTCCCGTCCACCGGAAGGCCCAAGTGGCCGACCCATTTCTCCGACTCGAGCGAAACGGCCGGCTCGCCGGCGCGGTAGAGCCTCCCGGCGGCCGGGCCGCGGTAGTGCGCGAGCGTTCCGGCCCGGCGTTGGGCTAGGTCGGTCAGGCCCACGAGATAGGTCCCGTCGGCGTCGCGACGGAACCAGAGGTCGGCTCCGATCGCGCAGGTCGCGCCCGCGTCGGCCGGCGTGCGGGATGGGGCCGACGACATCGCGGCCTAGGGCGACGAGGGGGCGCTCGACCTCCGGCCGAGCTGCTTCAGGAGCAGCAGCATGATCCGAAGGCCCCGCTGCGTTTCAGGGTCGCGCAACGCGCGGCCGAGCGCGAAGATGCCCGAGACGTTCGGGATCTGGGCGAGCGCCTTCTCGCGTGCCCCGGGGTCGCCCACGACGGAGGACGACTCGGAGAGCAGCGCGAGCGCGGGCCCGGCTTTCACCGCCGCGTGAACGAGCGGCTCGAGCTGTTCCTTCGGCGGCAGCGACTCAACGAACTCGATCCAGCCGATCGCGGACGCGCCGGCGTGACCGACCATCTGGTCGGTCGTCGCCTGGGCGACGCCGACGACCCCCTCCGCGAGGGTGACCAGCGTGTCGAGGGCACCGGTCTCCTTCCACTCGGCGAGCCGGTCGACCATGTAGAGCAGCGCGTCGCGCCGCTTCTCGTCCTGCGCGACCCAGTCCAGGAGGGAAAGGGCGCCGATGAGCGTCGAGCCGGCCGAGGAGAGCATGCGGTCCGTGACCGCGTCGGTCACGCCCACGACCCCCTCGGCGAGCGTGAACAGGCGGTCGAGCGTCCCGTCCGATTGCCAGCGCGCGAGACGCTCCCCGAGGATCTGCAGCGCCGCGGCCGAGTCGGGGCCCGACGTTACCGGAGGGGCGGCCGACGGGGCGGCGGCGGAAGAGGGGGACGGCATGCCGGCCCCCCTAGAACAGCGCCCGGGCCGTCAGATCCCAGTACGTGCGGTTGTAGATCACTTTGTTCCAGTAATGAACGAACGACGGGGTCGGGGGGTGCGGTGGGTGCAGGTAGTCGAACTTGATGTACGTCGCCTGGGCGAGCCCCGTCATGATCCAGCAGTAGACCCGTCCCTCGTAGCGGGAGGTCGGGGCTTCGCCGCGGACCATCGCCGCGACGTTCTGGGTCACCGTCTCCGCCTCGTAGTCCGCAGTCGACCCGGCCTTCGAGATCGGGATGTTGGTGGCGTCCCCGAGCACGAAGATGTTCTCCTTCCCATCGGCCCGCAGAAGGTAGCGGTCCGTCGGGATCCAGTTGCCCTTGTCGCCCAGGCCCGACGCGCCCACGAAGTCCGCGCCCCGGTGGGGCGGGATCGCGATGAGCAGGTCGTAGGGGATCGTCTCGCCCTCGACCCCTTTGACGGTCTTCGCGGCCGGGTCGATCTTGTCGACGTTGAACGGGATGTGCACGGTGACGCCGCGCTCGCCCATCAGGCGCTGCATCGGTTGCGCCACCGTGTCGATGCCGAAGACCTTCGGGATCGGGTACGTGTAGTGGATCTCGCACTTGTCCCGGATCCCCTGGCTGCGGAGGTAGTCGTCCACCATGAACGTCACCTCGAGCGGGGCGACCGGGCACTTGTAGGGCATCCCCGCGACCGACACGACGATCTTCCCGCCCTTGAAGGCGCGGAGCGCGCTTCGTAGCTTCTTGGCGTTCTCGAGGTCGTAGAAGCTGTTCGCTCCCTCGACGAACCCGGGCGTGAGCTCGGGGTGGAGGACCGAACCGCTCGCGATCACGAGGATGTCGTAGGAGAGCTCCTTGCCGCCCTTGAGGAGGACCTTGTTCGCCGGGGAATCGACCTTCTCGACCTCGGCCTTGACGAGCTGGATCGACTTGTGGAGCAGCTGGCTCTCCTCCCGACTTGTCTCCTCCGGCCGCATCTTGTCGAAGACGACCATGAGGTAGCCGGGCTGGTAGGCGTGGATCCCTTCCCGGTCGACGAGCTGGATCTGCACCTGGCCCATCGCGACTTCGCCTTCGAGCGCCTTGCGAATTCGGTTCGCCACCGTTGTTCCGCCGATCCCTCCCCCCAAAATCACCACTCGCTTCATCGCGGTTTCCCTCTTCCTCAATCGTGCGTCTTACGGACAATGAACCGGTCGAAACCGGATTCGGGCCGAACCTCGATGAGCTGGTGATGGGCCTTCTCCAGCCACATCGGAATGTCCTTGCGCGAACCCTCATCGCTCGACAGGAGCTCGAACTCGGTGCCGACGGGCTCGTCCTTGATCACGCGGACGAGCTCCATGAGCGGGCCGGGGCACCAGCTGCCCCGGGCGTCCACGACCATCCGAGGCGGAGCGGCCGAGACGGGCGCGGGCGGGGTTTCGGTCTCGCTCATATGAAATAGCTAACGGAGGCAGAGCGCGTCCTATCGATGAAGGTTGCGACGCCCGTGACTCCCTCCACCAGGGGGTCCAACTCGTCCTTCGAGAGCCCGAGAATCTCCATCGACTGCGAGCAGGCATAGATGTGCAGCTCGCCGATCGACTTCGCCATCTCGAGGATCGACTTCCAGGACGGAGCCCTCGGCGCCTTGAGGGCCGACTCGAGTCGGGCCCCGTCCTCGCCGTGGCCCGGGCTCACGGAGGGGGGCGAGGCGGTCGCGGTCTTTCGGAACGCGACGAGGCCCCAGTAGCTCGCCAGAACGTCGACGCGAAATCCGAGGGCGACCGCGCCGCTGACGAGGGTCGCGAACGGCAGAAGCTTGTCCGCGGAGTTCTCGGTGAGCACGACCGCCATCTGTTCGGGAGGAGGGGCGTCCGAGGAGGACATCGGCCCCTCCTCCCCCGGCCCCCCTCTAGATGAAGAGGGTCAGGGCGTCCGGCCGGGACGCCAGCTCGAGGTACGTGCTCGCCCCGATGATGTCCTCGACCTCATTCACGAGGTTCTGCTTGTTGAGCCCGAACATCTCCATCGTCGGAGAGCACGCGTGGATGTGGACCCCCGCCTGCTTGGCCTGCTCCATGAACTTCTCGACGGTCGGGAACTTCGCGGCCATCGCCTTCTGCATCTCCGGGGAGAAGACGTCCATCGATTTCTTCCGGCCCTCCGGGGTCAATAGCTGCATTCCCCAGAATGTGAAGTACATGTGGGCTTCCATCCCCAGCGCCCGCGCAGTGGTCGCGAGGATCAGCGACGGATACGCCATATCCGCACCGCCCTTCGACACAACGAGGACCAGAGATTTCTTCCCCTCCCGCTTCGCTTGTTCGACCGATTCCGTCGTTCGCCCCGCCGCCATTCCTGCTGTCATGGTTACTTTCCTTTCCTCCGTTCCATTTACTTATGTTCCAGTACGAACCGGTACGTCCCGGCGTTCTCGGTGTTCTCGCGCAACGGATGCCCCGTGCGCTTGGAGAACGCTACGAAGTCGGAGGGGGCCGCGGGATCGTCGGCCAGGACCTCGAGCAGATCGCCCGAATGCAAGGGCTCGAGCATCGCGCTCGCCTTGAGAATGGGCATCGGACAAAAGAGTCCCCGGGCGTCGAGACGCGCCATCCCAGGTCCTTCGCCCATGTCGGTGAACCGCCGGTCTCACGATGTCTTCTTCACTATTATGTCTTTATGCATGCCCAAGGAGCCGCTCTGGCCGATGTCCGGGCGTGCGGGGCCCGAGTGCCGGCTAGACGACCCCGTCGCGTCGCTCGACGATCGTAGCTTTCGGGATCGTGAGCACGTTGCGGTAGGCGGGGAAGAGGTCGGCGCCGTACCGCTGGACCATCGGAGGGTTCTCCTCCGCGAACGCGATTTCTCCCAGCGCGAGGAACTCATCGTCTTCGCGCAGGAGGACCCCGGCTGCGTGGAAGATCGGGCCGGGCAGACGCTCAGGACGGTTGGGGAACTCGAGCGGGTTAGGGTCCCGGTAGCGAACGTACACGACCCGGACCTCCCGCGTTCCGGGTCCCTTGGGCGCCGCCCCACCCTCTCCCGGGGGCGCGTGCATCGGCAACGGCACAAACGGGCCGCGAGGCTCTTCGCTCATGGGAACGGGATCACCTTCTCCGCGGCCATGACCGCCGTCACCAACTCCTCCGGAGTGACCGTACGCCACGTGCGGCCCGACGGACGGTGGATCCCGCGGCCGCGCGCGTCCTCCTCGAGCAGCCATTCCTCGCCGGGGTCCTCGGCCCCCGCCGCGGGGGCTTCCGCGTCGTAGCTGGACGAGCCGAGCAGGACCGTGACGAGCTCGCGGCGCTCCGCGGAGAGACGCCGCCGCACCGCGGCTAGGACCGCTCGTTCCTCGGGCGCCAACGGCCCCTGGCGGACGAGGAGCCACCGCCCGCGCTCGCTCGGAGGGTCGCTCACAGCGGCACCGTCCGCGCGGCGTCCAGGATCCACTGCGCCGCCTCGTCGTCGTCGATGAGCTGGATCGGCACTCCGCGAGCGAGCTGCTCTCGACCCAGTCCGCGGTGCTGAAGGGACGGGGCATGGACGAGCGCCGGACGCTCAACGGTCACGATGTCCTGCAACATCTTCTCGATCGGAGGCCCGAGAAGGTACGGCTCCTGGCCCTCGACCAGCGTGCGGACCCCGTCGGCGATGAACAGGAGCCGCAGCGAAACGCTGAGGGCCGTCGCCATCGACGCGACCCGGACCGCCTCCGAGAAATGGACCGTCGAGTGGGGCGCGCGGCGGACCCAGAGAAGCACCGGGCCGGCGCTCACGATTCCCCCGTGAGCGCCAGGAACCGGTCCGAGGTCCCCAGGAGGTCGACCAGGTCCTCCAGCGTCCCGTTCCGCGCGTTCCTGATCAGCGCGTCGTCGCCGAGGCCCCGGAAGCGGGCGCAGGTGCTGCAGTTGACGAGCGCGACGGAGGACGGAAGCCCCTCGAACCGGTGGGCGACCCCTTCCGCGTTCGCCGCCGCGAGCGCCCGGCTCGTGCAGTACACGGCGTCGCCCAGCAGGAAGACCGTGACCGTGTGGCCGAGCCGACCGGCGCTGTCAGCCAGGCTGACCGCGGTCTCGGCCATCCGGTGCTGGACCGGCGAGGCGAAGAGAAGGATCCCGAGGTGGCCCATCAGCGCTCCGGTGGCGAGGGGAGGATGCGCCAGCCCGCCCGCGTGCACAGGTACGTCCGGCCCTCGATCCGGACCAGGCCGCCGAGGTCGACCGTGCTATCGTAGAAGAGCTTGTGGAGGATCGCGACGTGCGCGGGGTCTTCGGCGGGCGGCGCGCTCTCTAGCGGTTCGGTCTCGAACGGGTCCCCGTCGCGTCGTAGGATCGTCACGGCGGTCGTCGGGCGCGTCGGTGAGCCGTTCAACCGCCCCCGCCTCCCACCGACGCGGTCGAGGGCGGACGGCTGGCCTTCTCCCGGGCGCCGCTCAGTCGGTCGAGCAGGAGTCGGACCCGGCCGGCGATGAGCGACGCCTCGGGCGAGCGGAACTCCTCCGTCCGGCCGGCGTCCGCGAGCGCCGGAAGCC
>Ga0187815_10000900_pt1 | contig 14246 bp, 10 predicted proteins | sample NC_S_5_FD_132962 | JGI IMG/M metagenome (GOLD analysis project Ga0187815, IMG submission 132962) | Wetland sediment microbial communities from Neuse River Estuary, North Carolina, USA - ASW-S_5 | ecosystem: Environmental > Aquatic > Freshwater > Wetlands > Sediment | place: USA: North Carolina...
ATGACAGGGAGACCGAGAGGCACGAGCTCGAGCACGGAGATCGGCGAAGGGATCCCCCAGTCCCAGAAGGTCTTCCCGACGCGGGCCTCCCGTTCGGCTCCCTGCTCGACCGCCCGGTAGTGCTCGACTGCGGCGAACGAAGTCCCTCCCGTGCCGCTCACGTCGAACGCCTTCACCGAGCGCGCGCGCAGGTCCTCCGCCACTTCCCGGGAGAGCCCGGCCCCGGTCTCCTTGACGAGGACGGGGAAGCGCGCGGCGAGCTCACCGATCCGTTCGAGGCAACCCCTCGCCCGCCGGTCTCCTTCCGGCTGGACGATCTCCTGGAGGAAGTTCAGGTGGATCGCGAGCACGTCGGCGTGGATCAGTTCCATGGCGGCCCGCACGTCGTCCGGTCCCACGACCCGGTCCCCGGGCTTTTGGGGGACGATCTGGGGCGCCCCGATGTTCGCGAACTTGAGCGGAACGGGATGCCGAGCGACGCATGCGTAGCTCTCCGGGTACTGACCCTTCAGGATCGCGGCCCGTTCGCTCCCGACACCCATCGCGACCCCGACCTCGGCCGCTGCCTGGGCGAGGTTCTCGTTGATCTTCGCCGCGTCGGGGAATCCCCCGGTCATGCCGGTGATGACGATCGGTGCCGCGAGGCGATGCCCGAGGAGCGTGACCGAGGTGTCGATCTCCTCGAAATCGACCTCGGGAAGCGCGCGGTGGATCAGTTGTACATCGTTCCAGTAGCGGTAGCGGCCTTCGACGTCCTTGCCCAGGACCACCTTGACGTGCTCGGCCTTGCGATGGCTCAGGTCAAGACCGCCCGGCTCGGACGGGTCAGGAGGATCGCGCACGAGCCCAGCTCCCGTACTCCATCCCGCCGCGAATCGCGCGAGAGACGGCGCCATCCGATAGTCCGCTAATAAGACCTGCGTCCGCGCCGGCGGCGGCGATGGCGAGCATCGCGGTCGCCTTGCCGCGAATGCCGCCCGTCACGTCGGCCGACCCGGCGGGAGGACGAAGCGACGCGACGGTCTCCGCGGTCACCTCGCGAACGGCCGCGCGCCGGCGGCCGACCGGTCCTTCGAGGATGCCTTCAACGTCGCTCACGAACACGACCCGTTCCGCTCCGAGGGCGGGAGCGAGCGCGACGGCGATCGTGTCCGCGCTCAGGATGGAGGACCCCCATGCCTCGTCCGGCACCACGTCGCCGAACGAGACCGGAAGGAACCCGCCTTCGAGGGCGGCCTTCACCGGCGCGGGGTCGAGGTGGACGAGCTCGCCGGCCCGGTTGCGCGCGTGGGTCGCCATCGGAACGGATGCCGGGGTTCCCCCCGCGCGGACGAGCTCGCGGAGGACCGCAAGGTGCAGGCGCCGCACCTCGGCCGCGACGATTGACGCGCCGCGGAGGCGTTCCGCTCCTGACGACCCTTCTCCGGGCGGGAGGGCGAGCCCGAACCGCTTCGCCCCGGGGTGGCCGAACGAACCGGCACCGTGAAGGAGCACGACACGACGATCACCCACGGCCACGACTTCGCGAGCCAAGCGGGCCAGCACCTTGGGTCGGAGCCGTTCGACCTCTCGTTTGCGGGTCACGACGCTCCCTCCGAGCTTGACGATGACCACCGGTGACGCGGGGTCGGGCGTACGCGCCATCCGGACCGCTCACCGCTTACGCGCGGTCCGGGCCCGTACCGCGGGTGAACAACATGTACGCCCCGAGCGCGAGCGCTACCACGGACGTGAAGTACAGCCAGTCGAACGTCACAAGCCAGTAGGCCAACCCGGCCAGGCCGACGCCCACAAGGATCGAGGAGAGGAGGAGGAACGGCACCGAGACCGTGTTGGTCGCTGGCGCGTGTTCCTGACGGCCCCCCGACCGGTATTCCGACATCGCCGGGGCGACAGCGGCACCCCTTCAAATGGGTTCGGTCGAGCGAATCAACGGCCCGGAGGCGCGCGTGACCGCGTTCGACGCGTTCGTCGCGCTCCCATGGGCTCGTCGCGGCAAAAGGTAGATATGGCTCGCCTTCCTCGCACGGCCCGCCCGAGGCCCGGGTAGGTTTCGACGGTGTCATCTGCGAACGAAGACCGGCCGGTAGACGCGCCGGAACCCCTCGAAAACAACGCCGCGACCACCCCGGCGGCTTCGCCGATAAGCGACCGCCGGCCGGGCGCGGACGGCGCGGGAGTGCCGGTGCCGGTCCCCGCATCGTCCGCGCCCGGGAATCCCCCGGCCACGGCCGGAGGGATCCTTGACGCGATCCTTTCCTCGAAAAGCGAGCTCTTCCGCGGCAGCCGGGAGGTCCTGCGAGATTCGTACGTCCCGAGCCGGCTCCCGCATCGGGAGCAGCAGATCCGCCAGGTCGCGGAGATCCTGGCCCCCGCCCTCCGAGGGGACCTTCCGTCGAATCTCCTCATCTACGGCAAGATCGGCACCGGCAAGACGGCGGTCGTCGCCCAGGTCCGGCAGGACCTCCAGCGGCGCTCCGACGTCTCCGCCACCGTCACCTTCGTCACGTTGAACTGCGGCAACATCGACACCCCGTACAGCCTCCTGCAGACGATCGGCAACGGTCTCGCGAAGGCCGAGGCCGACCGGATCCCGACAGGCTGGTCGCTCGACCGCGTTCAAAGCGGCATGCGTCGGCTGATGGACACCAAGGGCGGAATCCTCCTGCTCGTCCTCGACGAGGTCGACCGGCTCGTGGCGCGCAGCGGGGACAACATCCTCTACACCCTGAGCCAGATCAACACCGAGCTCGAGACCGCGCGCCTCGCGATCATCGGGATCTCGAACGACCTGAAGTTCACGAACCATCTCGACGCGCGGGTCCGCAGCCGCCTCAACGAGGAGAAGGTCCTATTCCCTCCGTACGACGCCACGCAGCTCCAGGACATCCTGCGCGACCGGGCCCGCGAAGCGTTCCGGGACGGCGTCGTCGACCCGGGGGTCGTCGAGCGGTGCGCGGCGTACGCGGCCCTTGAGAACGGGGACGCGCGCCGTGCCCTTGCTCTGTTGCGGCTCGCCGCGGAGATGGCCGAGCGGGACCACGCGAAGCGGATCACCCCCGACCACGTAGTGAAGGCGAAGAACCGCCTCGAGCAGGACATCATCGTCGACTGCTGCCGCACGCTGCCGCCCCACTGCAAGGTGCTTCTCTACGCGGTCCTGCAATCGTTCGAGCGGCGACGCAACGGGGTCCTGACGGGAGAGGTGTACGACAGTTACCGTCGCCTCGCGGAACGTCTCGGGCTTCAGCCGCTGCATGCTCGGTCCATCTCGAACTACGTCTCCGAGCTCGAGTCGCTCGGCCTGATCCGTGCCACGATCGTTTCCCGCGGGCGGGGCGGTCGGACCCGGGAGATCATCGTGGACGTCCCGATCTCCGAGACGATGCCGGCCCTCGAAGAGGACCCGCTGATCGCGCCCGTCGGTCGACCGAAGTCGCGGGGACAGCTTCTGCTCACCAACTTCGACAACCCGGCGCGAACGGACACATTCTGACCGGGCCGTCCCCCTCCGAAGTGCTCGATTTCGGCCCACGTCGCTGCCGGGGACCCTCCTCCGGCCCGAGGTCAGGTTTTTATCTAAGGAGCGAACATCCGCGGCCCGCGGTTGGGGCCATGAGCGAATCGTCGGGCAAGGGTCAATGGATTGGAGTCCTCCGGGGCAGCGCCATCTTCGTGGCGGCGATCGCCGTCGTCGTCGCGGTCGTGCTCGCGGCGTTTGCGAGCCCGGCGACGGGTGCCAGAACCCAGCTCACCGCCGCCAGCGGGAACACCCAGCAGTGGTCCTTCGGGGGGATCGCGTCGGCCACGTACAGCTGCAGCACGACGAGCTGCTTCGGGTCGGGCGCCACCAACGAGTCGATCACTCTGAGCTTCTCGTACTACATCGAGTGGGTCGTGATCTTCACCGAGACCAACGTCTCCTCCACTCAAACGATGATCGAGAGCCAGTCGGCGGCCAATGCCTCGGTGCAGTACTCCATCTCCGGCTGCATCCAGAACGGTTCGACGTGCACGAGCATCTCGGCCAACCTGAACTTGTTCGGCAAGGAGTCCGCCAGCGGGTTCACCAACATCACGACCGGGTCCGTCAACGAGACCTCCCCGGCCGTCGGGACGACCCCCGCCCTCGCGATCATGAACGCCGCCTCCCAGGAGTCGTTCAACATCAGCGGAGGCTACTCGGTGAACGGCCCGATCGGGTCCGGCGGCCAGGTCGAGTCGGGAAGCGCGAGCTTCGACTTCGGCGCGAACGAGGCATCCTCCGTCACCTTCTCCACGCCGCTCGGCGTCGTCCCGATGAACCCTCAGCCGGGCGATGTCTGGGGCGCCAGCGCCCCGTTCTCCGCGACCGGCGCCTGGACCAGCGGCTACTCCATCTCGGCCTCGGGGTCCTCCATGGGGACCGAGAGCGCGTCGAACTGGACGTCCGGCACGGTCTCCCCGTCGGGGGTCCTGTCGGTGAACGGCACCGACCTCGGGCAGTACACACTCTTCGACAACTACACCAACCCGGCGACCCAGGTGACGGCGCAGCTCATCTCGCTCGACTTCAACAACGGGACGTTCGAGGCCGCCGACGGCTGGCTGATGATCCCGTTCGGGATGTACGGCGGCGTCTTCTACGGTCTCGGGGGCTTTGGCGTCGCGGCCCAGTCCGGCGCGTCGGGCTCGATCGCCCAGGCGCACCCGCAGGCGAGCATCCTTTCCCCGCCCTCCGGTGAGTCGGCCTACTACCAGTCCGGCCACGGGTTCATCGGGGCGGGCGCTTCGGGCAGCACGAGCGGCCTCGGCGGGACCACCGGCCCCTCGATCCACGTCACCGCCGGCCCTGAGCCTGTGAGCGTCGCGCAACAGCAGTACTCCGCCGTGCTCAGCAGCTCCGCGCACGGAGGTGGTGGCTCCTCGTCGAGCTTCCCGACCTTCGCCATCGTTCTGATCGTCGTGGTGGTCGTCGTGGTCGCGGTGCTCGCCATCGTCCTCATGAGCCGCCGCGGGCGCCAGCGGCGCCAGGCGGCCTCGATGGCCCCCGCCGCCGCGGCCGCCCCCGGCACGGCGCCGGGCGGTCCGGTGCCGCCGATGCAGCAAGCCCCCGCGGCCGTTCCAACGATGCCGGCGGCGCCCCCTGTCCCCGCCGTGGCCGCTCCGGCCATCCCGGTCTGCCCGCATTGCGGTCAGCCGAGCACGTACATCGCCCAGTACAACCGGTACTACTGCTACACGGACAAGCAGTACCTCTGAAAGGCACCGGTCGGTCCCGGGGGCCACCCCCGGGGCACTTCGGCGAGAACGTCCGCGCTGCTGCGCTGCCTAGGCGACTTCCTGCGTCTGGACGACCGGCTCGCTGACCACCAGGACCTCCGCCTTCCGCCGGGCGCGCTCCTTGCGGAGCTCGCGGAGTTCCCGGTCGATCTCGTTGAGGTCGGCGTTCGCGCGTCTTAGCCGAACTCGGCCCATCTGTTCGAGCGCCGAAATTTCTCGGTCGAGCTGCTCGTCCGTGGCGCGGTACGGGGTCATGCCGCCGAGTCCGTGTCGATCTGCGCCTTCTGGAGCTTCGACGAGAAGTCGATGAACACGCTCTTGATCTCGGTGAACTCCTCGATCGCCACGCTGCCCGCCTCGCGGCCGCCGTTCCCGGTGTTCTTGATACCGCCGAACGGGAGCTGGACCTCCGCGCCGATCGTGGGCGCGTTGATGTACGTGATCCCGGCCTCAAGGTCGCGGATCGCCGAGAATGCCCGATTCACATCCCGGGTGTAGATCGAGGAGGAGAGCCCGTAGTCGACGTCGTTCGCCACCCGCACCGCCTCCGCGTAATCCTTCACACGGATCACGGAGAGAACGGGGCCGAAGATCTCCTCCTTCGAGATCCGGGTGCCGTGCGTCGTCTCGAAGATCGTCGGTTCGAGGAAGAACCCGCGGTCGTAGGCGCCGCCCGTGAGCTTCTTTCCGCCGTAGCGGAGCTTCGCCTCCTTCTTGCCGACCTCGATGTACTCGAGGATCTTCCGTTCCTGGTCGGCCGAGGCGACGGGTCCCATGCCGGTCTTCGGGTCGAGCGGGTCGCCGACCGGGAACCGGTCGAGGCGGTCGGTGAGCATCTCGAGGAACCGGTCGTAGACCTTGGTGTGAACGATGAGGCGGCTCGTCGCGGTGCAGCGCTGTCCGGCGGTGCCGAACGCGCCGAACAGCACGCCGTCGAGCGCGAGCGGAAGGTCCGCGTCGTCCATCAGGATGACCGGGTTCTTCCCGCCGAGCTCGAGGTGGACCATCTTGAGGCCCTGCGCGCCGCGCACATAGACGTCCCGCCCCGCTTCCACCCCTCCGGTGAACGACACGGTGCGGACCCGCGGGTCCGCGACCAACGCGTTCCCGACCACAGCCCCCGAACCGGTCACAAAGTTGAGGACGCCCGGGGGCACCCCGGCGGCCGCGTAGATCTTGACGACCTCCGCGCCGCAGCGGGCGGTGTTGGTCGCCGGCTTGAAGACCACGCTGTTCCCCGTGATCAGCGCGGCGGCGATCTTCCAGTTCGGGATCGCCGTGGGGAAGTTCCAAGGGGTGATGCACGCCACGACCCCCTTCGGCTGGCGCACGGTGAGGCAGAACTTCGACCGGAGCTCGGAGGGGATCGTCTCGCCGGCGAGGCGGCGGCCCTCGCCCGCCATGTACTCGATGAAATCGATCGACTCCTGGACGTCGCCGAGCCCCTCGCTGATCACCTTGCCCATCTCCTGGGTGACCGTCCGGCCCAGGTCGCTCTTGGCGGCCCGCATCCTCCGAGCGACTTCGAGGAGGATTTCGCCGCGCTTCGGTGCGGGGGTGTCGCGCCACGACGGGAACGCCTTCGCTGCCGCGGCGACCGCCGCACGGACGTCCTCCGGCGTTCCGACCACGAACGAGCCGACGACCTCGCGGGTCGCGGGATTCACGGTCTCGAACCGCTTCGCCCGGGGGGGCGTGACCCACTTTCCGTCAATGAAGTGACCGTACTGCTCGACCTTGACCGTCATGGACCTTCGACCGGGTCGAAGGAGAACGGCACGGCTAAAAGCATGGCTGACAGGGTCCCTCCGAGGCCCCTCGGCCCGCCGTCCCTTCGGGGGCGGTGTGCGTCGAGCGTTATAACCCGCTCTCGGGTCATCGGGCCGATGGAGCACCGGCTCGAGGCGGAGCTCACCCTCAGCGGACCCCTACCTGATACCGTCCACCCCGACGAGCTCATCCCCCGCATCGCGAGCGACGCGATCGCGCATACAATCGGCAACCGGGGACAGGGTCACCTCGCCGATTGGAAGCTCGAAGGGGAACGCCTCCGGGTCGTGTTCGAGGCGACCGGGCCTCGTCCGCACCAGACGCTGCTCGCGTTCGTTCGCCGCCTCGGCGATGAGCTCGGAAAGACGGCGCGGGTCGGAGTACGTTCCTTCACCGCAACGCGCTACCGCACGGAGTTCTCGCTCGACGCACCCCCGAAGGGGACGATCACCCTGCCCCTCCCCCACCATCTGACGGTGGAGGGGACCCTCGCCACTCTCTCGTTGACCTCGCTACCGGAAGAGGGACTTCGTGACAACTGGATGGACCGAGCGGTCGCCCTGGTCCAGGAGAAGGCCCGACGGCAGACGTACGAGGGAAAGGAACAGTACTGGTCCCTGCTGTCCGCCAGCCCCCCGAGGGAGCACCGTTTTCGGGCCGACCCGACCGAGGAGATGCTCAAGCGCAACTGGGTGCGGTCCGGTCCGACCAAGGGGAAATGGTTCCTCGGACCGAACGTCGCGCACCTACTCCGCACAATGGAACGCGTGGCGCTCGAGGAGGTGCTCCGCCCCCTCGGGTTTCAGGAGGTGGTGCAGCCGCACCACGACTCGTTCGATATCCTGCTGAAGACCGGCCACCTCGAGGGGCTCCCGGGGGAGTTCTACTACGTCGCCGAGCCGAAGACGCGGGACCCGGCGGCGTGGGAACGGTTCACCGACCTCGTGAAGATCACGCGCCAGGTCCCCCATGAGGAACTCGCGCGGATGGTGACCGGCCCGACCGCGGTCTCCTGTTACGCCCAATGCCCGACCACCTACTGGTGGCTCTCGGGACGCACCCTCGCGAGCGAGAGCCTGCCGCTCAAGATCTTCGACCGGGCGGCGGTGTCGAACCGCTACGAGAGCGGCGGCCGCCATGGCCTCGAGCGGGTCGACGAGTTCCACCGGATCGAACCGGTGTTCCTCGGGGCGCCGGAGGAGCTCGTCTCGCTGCGCGAGAAGCTGCTCGAACGGTACCGCCATGTCTTCGACGACGTTCTCGAGCTCGAATGGCGAACGGCCTGGGTGACGCCGTTCTACATGCAGCAAAGCGGCCGGGTAGGTGTCGAGGACGCTCAGGCCCGGGTCAAGGGGACGATCGACTTCGAAGCGTACCTGCCCTACCGCGGAACGCGGGAGCAATCGGAGTGGCTCGAGTTCCAGAACCTCTCGATTGTCGGCGACAAGTACACGAAGGCATTCTCGATCAAGGCCCAGAAGGGAGAGCTTTGGTCGGGGTGCACCGGCATCGGGCTCGAGCGCTGGCTGACCGGGTTCCTCGCTCAGAAGGGGTTCGACGCGAAGGACTGGCCCGCGGGGTTCCAGCGATACGCGGGCGAGCTCCCGAGCGGCGTCCGGTTCCTCTGACGCTGCACCACCCGGGGGCCAACTCGCTAATCTGGCGCGGTCGCTGGGTCCGCGGGAGAAATCGACCGTGAGCCGGCAACGTCTCCTCGACGACTTCTCGGACACCGGCCGGCCCATCGCGGAGGAGCCCCTGCACGGTCGTTCCCATCCTGCCGCACTCCCCGGGACCTGGGAGGTCGTGGAAGGCTACGTTGTCCACCCGCTGATGAAACCCGGGCAGGTTCGCGCACTTCCCTTCCAGCTCGACATGGCCCGCATCGGCCTCGAGGAGGACCTCCTCGTGGTCCTTCCGACGGGCCTCGGGAAGACCGTCATCGCCGCGCTGGTCGCGGCGGAAGTGCTACGCCGTTCGGACGGGAAGGTCCTGTTCCTGGCCCCGACCCGCCCCCTGGTCCACCAGCACTCCGACGCGTTCGGCCGCTGGCTCACTCCCCTTCGCACGGCGCGATTCACGGGGACGGTGCGACGACCGACCCGCGAAGGCGCCTGGGAGAGCGCCGACGTGGTGTTCGCCACTCCCGAGATCGTCGTGAACGACCTCACGGCGGATCGCTACACGCTCGGCGAGGTGAAGCTGGTGATCTTCGACGAATCCCACCACGCCGTGGGCAAGTACGCCTACGTCCCTCTCGCGGAGCGGTACCGGGCCGAGCGACCCCCGGACGGTCGGGTCCTCGGGCTCACAGCCTCGCCGGGGGGCCGGGACGAACGTATCGAGGAGGTCGTGACCCACCTCGGGTTCAGCCGGATCGAGGCGAGAACGCGGGAGGACGACGGGGTCCGCGAGTTCGTTCAGCCCATCGAGATCGACTATCGGTGGGTGGACCTTACGCCGGAGTCCCAGCGTATCCGGGAGCTCCTCGAGACCGCCGCCCACGCGACCGCCCGAAAGCTCCAGAAGATGGGGTACCTCCGGAAGAAACCGATTCGCTCGCTCTCCGTCAAGGATCTGATCGCGCTGAGGGCCGAGATTTTCGCACGCCCGGGACCGATGGTCCGTCGGTTCGGTCCGCTGTTCCACCAGCTGGTCCTTCTCCACCTCCACCACGCGATGGAACGACTCGAAACTCAGGGCGTGGCCCCGTTCGTCCAGTACCTTGACCGACTGGCGGCCAAAGACAAGCCCAGTCGGGGCGACCTCGCGGTGCTGAAACTTCCCGAGGTCGTCACGGCCCGAAAGGAGGCGGAGGAGTTCCTCCGGACCTCCCGGGAGTCCTCCCACCCCAAGCTCGATGCTCTGGTCGAGCTCGTCCGCGAGACGCTCGCTCGGCCCCGGGAGCATCCACCCCGCATTCTGGTCTTCGCCCAGTACCGCGACACGATTCAGACGATCCAGTCGATTCTGGAGCTCCAGGGATGGACGACCGGCCGCTTTGTAGGGCAGGCGACCCGCGACGAGCAGGACAAGGGGATGAACCAGAAGGACCAGGCGCGGATCTTGACGGGTTTTCGGGAGGGTCGGTTCCCGATCCTCGTGGCCAGCAGCGTCGCGGAGGAAGGGCTGGACGTGCCCGACGTCGACCTCGTGGTGTTCTTCGAGTCGGTCCCGAGCGAGATTCGCGCGATCCAGCGGCGGGGAAGAACGGGTCGGAGCTCCCTCGGCCGTGTGACCGTGCTACTGACCCGGGAGACCCGCGACGTGCGCTACCAAGTCGCCGAAGTACGTCGGGAACAGGCGATGCGTCGCATCGTCCGGAGGCTGTCGCGCGAGGCCCGAAAACGCTCAGTCCACGAAGAGGACGGGGGTCCGGGAGAAGACGGCCGGCCGACCAAAAGCGGCGTATAAACCTTCGGTCGGTCTATGCGACGGTGCCTCTCGGTCAGCGAGGCTAAATACCGACTCCCGGGTCCAACGGCCCAAGGCGCACGATGGCCTCGCTCGATTGGGTCGCCCACAACCTCGGGCTGGTGTCGCTCACGCTCATTTGCGTGGGTCTCACGGTCTACCTTGTCTACTGCATGATCCATCCCGAGCGGTTCTGAACAAAGAGGTCGATGTCGTTCGACATTCGCTCGCTTTGGGACATCATCCTCGTTCTGGCACTCGCCCTCGCTATTGCCCCGTGGTTCGGGAGCTACCTCGGGCGGGTCTACATGAACCGCCCCCTGTTCGGGGACGCTCTTCTCACCCCGATCGAGTCGGCGGTCTACCGACTCCTCGGGACCTCGCCCCGCCACTCGATGAGGGCCCGCGAGTACATGCTCGCGCTCCTGATGGTGAACGCCGGCGTCCTGCTGTTCCTGTTCTTCTTCTTCTTCTACCAGTCGCAACTCCCGATGAATCCCCTCGGGATCCCGAACCTGGGGTGGGACCTCGCGTTCCACTCCGCGTCCAGCTTCACGACCAATACCGACTTCACGCACTTCACGAACGAAGCCCAGCTAAGCCTGGGCTCGCTCACGATCGCTTGGCCGCTCGCGCTGTTCCTCTCACCGGCCACCGGGCTCTCGGCGATGGTCGCGATGATTCGTGGGTTCGTCCGCAAGGACGGGACGATCGGCAACTTCTACGTCGACATGGTCCGGTCGCTCACCCGCCTCCTGATCCCGATCGCCCTCCTCGGCGCGGTCGTCTTCGTGCTGCTGGGCGTTCCGGAGACGTTCACCGCGTACGTCACGGCCCACCCCCTGACGGGGGGGACCCAGACAATCTACCTTGGCCCCGTGGCGAGCTACCAGTCGATCTCGCTCCTCGGAACGAATGGCGGAGGATTCTACGCGGCGAACATGGCGTCCCCGCTCGCGAATCCCTCCGCCCTTTCCAACCTCTGGGGGATCGGGCTCATGCTGCTGTTCCCTCTCGCCGCCCCGTTCGCCTTCGGGGAGATCGTTCGCCGGAAGAACGAGGCGTGGCCGTACATTGGGACGATCCTGATCATCCTCGCGATCGCCCTCGCCCTTTTCATCACGTTCCAGGCTGCCACCAACCCGGCGCTGGCGACGGTCCAAGGCCTCGGGCCGCAGTCGAACGGGTACCCGGTCGGCCAAGACACTCGTTTCAGCCTGCCCGAAGGCTCGACATTCCAGGTGGTAAGCGTCTACTGCAACGTGGGGGCGAACAACCTCCAGATCGGCTCGCTCTCGCCGATCGCCCAGCTCGTCCTCCTGTTCGGGATGTTCACGCAGAGCACACCGGGCGGGGAGGGAACAGGCTTCGGCATGCTTCTCCTGTTCGCCGTCCTCGGGATCTTCGTCGGCGGTCTCATGGTCGGCCGGACCCCCGAATACCTCGGCAAGAAGATCGGGACTTCCCAGGTCAAGTGGGCCGCGCTGGCGCTTCTGATCCACCCCGCGAGCATCCTCCTGCCGTTCGTCGTCGCGGTGGCCGGGAACTTCGTGATCGTCGACGCATCGACGATCGGGGCGACCTCCCACAACTTCACCTCGGTTCTCTACGAGTTCACCTCGGAATCCGCGAACAACGGTAGCGCGCTGTCCACCGGTGCGTTCAATGACACCACGCTGTTCTTCAACATCGCCGGGGCGATCGTCATGCTGGTAGGCCGGTTCGTCCCGATTTGGGCGATGCTCAAGGTGGCGGACCTCTTCTCCCACCAGGAGGTTTTGCCGGCCGGAGTGGGTACGCTCCGGACCGCGAGCGCGACCTTCACGATCTACATCACACTGTTTCTGATCATTGCCACCGCCCTTCTGTTCCTGCCCGTGATGGCGATGGGCCCGCTCGCCCAGATCTTCGGAGGGATGTAGCGTGGCGTCCGACCTCCGGCTCGAACCGGGCGCCCACGTGTCGGTGCGCAAGGTCCCCCACACGTCCTGGCGACGGGTGCTCGCGGCTTCGTTACGCGGATTCGACCCCCGTCGGGAGATCCACAATCCGGTGATGTTCTCGGTCTACCTGCTGTTCCTGTTCCTGATCGTGCTCACGCTCGTCCCGTGGGCGTTCTCCGACATCGCCCACAGCTACAACCCCGATTACTACCTCACGGTCACGGTCATCCTCTTCCTTACGCTCTGGTTCGCTCACCTGTCCGACGCGATCGCCGAGGCCCAGGGAAGAGCCCAGGCCGACAGTCTGCGCGAAATCCGTAGCGGGGTCCGGGCCCGTCAGATCCGCCCCGACGGCGCCGTCGTCTGGGTCGCCTCGGACGTGCTCCGAGTGGGCGATACGGTCGAGATTCGGCCCGGCGAGCCCATCGCCATCGACGGGGACATCCTCCACGGAGCGGCGCTGATCGACGAGTCGATGATGACCGGGGAATCGGAGCCGGTGACTCGGGAGAGCGGCGGCGACAAGACCAGCGTCCTCGGAGGTACCCGCGTCCTGCAGGGGACGATCCGGATCCGGGTCACGAGCGTGCGGGGCGAGTCGTTCCTCGACCGCCTGATTCGCCTGGTCGAGGGCCAGGGCCGGGACCGTACACCGAACGAGCTCGCTCTCGGGGTTCTTCTCTACGCCTTCACGATTTCGCTGTTCACAGTTGTCGTGACGTTCATCTTCCTAGCGGATTTTACCAACATCATCTACATCGATATCGCGACGATCGTCGCGCTGTTCGTCTGCCTGATGCCGACGACGATCGGGGCGCTGCTCCCTGCGATCGGGATCTCGGGGATCAACCGGGTTGCTCGGGCGAACGTCATCGCGAAGTCCGGGAAGGCGGTCGAGGCGGCCGGGGACCTTGACGTCCTGATCCTCGACAAGACCGGGACCATCACCGTCGGGAACCGGCTCGCGGTGCAGTTTGTCGCGGCCCCCGACGTCCCGATGCCTGAGGTCCTCGACGCCGCCATGCTCAGCTCGAGCCTCGACGACACGCCCGAGGGTCGGTCCGTCGTACGACTTGCGGCCCGCCGAGGGGCTCAGCCCCGCCGACTCGAAACGGGGACGTTCAAGGTCCTCCCGTTCACCGCGGAGCGCCGGATGAGCGGAATCGTCCTAGCGGACGGCCGCGAAGTGCTGAAGGGATCGGTCCAGGCGATGGAGGCGTACGGGGCGAGCCTTCCGCTCGAGCTCCGGCGAAAGGCCCAGGAGGCGTCCCGCCTGGGCATGACGCCACTTGTCATCGCGAGCGCCAAGCGCGCGGTGGGTCTCGTCTATCTCAAGGATGTGGTGAAGCCGGGGATTCGCGACCGGCTCCGCGAGCTCAAGACGATGGGCATCCGGACTATCATGTGCACCGGCGACAACCGGCTCACCGCGGCGGCGATCGCTCAGGAGAGCGGCGTCGACGACTTCATCGCCGAGGCAAAACCCGAGGCGAAGCTCGTCCTCATTCAGCGCGAAAAGGCGCAGGGTCGCCTAGTCGCCATGACCGGGGACGGAACGAACGACGCTCCTGCCCTCGCGCGGGCGGATGTCGGCCTCGCGATGAACAGCGGCACCAGCGCAGCGAAGGAGGCCGGCAACATGGTCGACCTCGACAGCGACCCTACGAAACTCATCGAGGTCGTCTCGATCGGAAAGCAGCTTCTCATCACTCGGGGGGGCCTGACGACGTTCTCGATCACGAACGACGTGGCGAAGTACTTCGCCATCATCCCCGCTCTGTTCGCCGGCACCCTGCCGTGGCTGAAGACGATGGATATCATGCACCTGCATTCGCCGACCTCGGCCATTCTCTCGGC
>Ga0187815_10000901_pt1 | contig 14228 bp, 16 predicted proteins | sample NC_S_5_FD_132962 | JGI IMG/M metagenome (GOLD analysis project Ga0187815, IMG submission 132962) | Wetland sediment microbial communities from Neuse River Estuary, North Carolina, USA - ASW-S_5 | ecosystem: Environmental > Aquatic > Freshwater > Wetlands > Sediment | place: USA: North Carolina...
AGTGAGACGAAGAAGAGCGCCACCCAGACGATCGTGTGGACGAGTTCGCGCACCAGCAGGGCGGCGAGAGCCGTGACAACGGCGGTGACCGCCAGCACGAGGAATGCCAGGAACTCGAGGATCACTGGCGAGTCCCCCAGAACAGACAGTCTTTGGGGCACACGCTGATGCAGGTCCCGCATCGGACGCAGTCCGAATCGTTGACCACGGGCTCTTTCCAGATCCGCTTGGCGACCTTTTCCCCCGGTTTGGGCGTTGGCTTCGGGATGTCCAGCATGGTGATGCACTGCGTCGGACAGTCCCGGGCGCAGGCGTTGCAGCCAATGCAGAGGGGCGGGTCGAGGAGGATCTGGTCCTCGTTCTTCGGCCGCTCGACCCGGATTGGGTTCATGGGCAGCTTCGCCTTGTAGACCTCGAACATCCGGGCCGGCGAGTAGACCAGCTCCTCTCGCTTGTGGACCGTGAGCTCGTAGCGGGTGGTCATGGTGAGACAACCCTCGGGACAGGCGTCGGAGCAAAAGCCGCAGAAGGAACACTTGCCGTAGTCGATCTGGGGGCACTTCTTGGGGTGTTTCGGGTCACCGCCCGGGACGGTGACCATCTCGATGCAGACGTCCGGGCAACTGAACGCGCACAGGTTGCACGAGATGCACGTGTTGATGTTCAGCCCGTGGACCCCTCGGTAGTTGTCCCAGATCTCCCCCACGCCGATCGGCTTACCGGAGGCTACGGCGACCTCGCCCCGGAACTTCGGGTCTTCCAGTCGCTCGAACGGGTAGATCACGGTCGAGGGACGCCAGAGGCTCTTGACGAACTGCTTCGCGGCCGTCGCCAGAGGGCGCGTCACCCAGAGGAACGGCTTTTCCTCGGTTGCGGAGGCCGGAGAGGACTGGGGGGCAGCGGGTTCGGCCATCGTTTCAGCCTCCCATCGACGGGACACAGCCGATGTACGGGATGCAATGCGCGGAGACGACCAGCGCCGCGAGGACCACGCTCAGGAGAGCCAGGGGCACCATTCGCATCCATCCCAGTTTGAGCAGCTGGTCGGTGCGGATCCTCGGGAGGGACGCTCGGACCCAGACGAAGATCCCGAAGACGATGTACGTCTTCACCATGAACCAGAAGATGCCGGCGAGCGGGAAGCTCGTCAGGATCGACGGGAAGTAGGACGGCCATGTCCATCCGCCGAGGAACAGGAGCACGACGAGGATGCTCCCGACCAGTGCGCGGAGGTAGTCCGCGAGCATGAAGAACGCGAACAGCATACCGCCATACTCGGTGTTCCAGCCCTCGACCAGTTCGGCCTCGGCCTCGGGCAGGTCGAACGGGATGCGCTCCATCTCGGCGAGCATCCCCGTCAGGAACACGATGAGCGCGAGGAACAGGGGGGCCCAGAACCAGTAGTTCTGCTGTTCCTGCACGATCGTCGTGAGGTCGAAGGAGCCGGCAACGACGACGACCGCGACGACGGCCAGGAGGATCGGCACCTCGTAGGCGATCATCTGGGCCGCCGAGCGCATCCCGCCGATCAACGAGTACTTGTTGTTGCTCGCCCAGGCGCCGAGGAATATGAACAACGGTGCGAACGAGAAGATCACGAGCGCCAGCAACAGCGTGAGGGGCAGGGCGCCTCCGTTCCATCCCGTTGAGAAGGGAAGGATCCCGAAGATCACGAGAGAGCTGACCATGTACGCCATGGGCGATAGCCAGAACCCGAGCGCGTCGGCCTGACCCGGACGTACGGTGTCCTTGCGAAACAACTTGAGTCCGTCGGCGAAGTTCTGAAGAAGGCCGGCGAACCCGACGTGCATCGCGCCGCGGCGATCCATGAACCGGCCGAGGAGCTTCCGTTCCCACCAGATCAGCATGATCGTGTTGAGCATGCTCGCGGCCAGGAGAATGACGCCGAAGATCAGCGCCGCGAACCCGGTCACCACGCCGCTCGAGGTGATCCATCCGTTGAGAGGGGCCGGCAGCACGTACGCGATGCCGCCCGCCACGGCGGCCGAGATCGAGTACGAGACCGAGAACAGCGTGACGTTCGACATGGAACCCTTACCGGTCACACTCCCCAACGCAGACGTCCACGCTGCCCATGATGGGGGGAATGTCGGCCACCCGGTAACCGGGCAGGTATTGCTTTGCCGCCCAGATGTTGATGAGGACGGGGGATCGGAACTTCACCCGGTACGGGTGTTCCCCCCCGTCGTTGACCACGTAGGCCCCCGCTTCCCCGTGGGGCTCTTCCACCATCGAGAACCCGAGTCCGGTGGGGTAGTTTCGCTTGAGCAGGTAGGCCTCGTTCCCGACCGGCGCGTACGGGGCGCCGAGCCATCGGGGTAACTGCGGCGCGGTGACCGGACCCGGATGGTCGTCCAACCAATCGAGGCATTGGCGCGAGATCCGGACGGCCTGCCGCATCTCCTCCATCCGGACCAAGTACCGCCCGGTCACATCGGCCGTCGTGGCCGTGGCGACATTGAATTGGACTCGGGGGTAGATCGAGTAGGGCCGGTCCTTTCGGAGGTCCCGATGAGAACCGGCCGACCGGAGCATCGGGCCGGTGACGCCGTAGGCGATCGCGAGCTTTTCCGGGAGAACGCCGAGTCCGTCGCAGCGTTTGTGGAAGATCGTGGAAGAGAGACAGAGCTGGTCATACTCGACGAACCGGTCCATCAGCCAGTCCAGCACCTGGCGGCACCGGCCCGTGAACCCGAGCGGGAGGTCGTTCCGGACTCCCCCTACCCGCATGTACTCGTAGGTCAGGCGGCCCCCCGTGAAGCTCTGGAACAGGTCGAGCAGCAGGTCCCGATCCCGCATGCCGTACAGGAACGGAGTCATCAACCCCAGGTCCTGCACGAAGGCGGAGTACCACATGATGTGGCTCGCGATCCGTTGTAGCTCGGATGCCAGGACGCGGATGTACTCGGCGCGTTCGGGCGGCGTGATGTGAAGGGCCTGTTCGGAGGCCATGATGAACAGGTGCTCCCATGAGAGGCCGGCGACGTAGCAGGTCCGGTCCATGAGCGTGATGACCTCGTTGTAGTGCCGGTCCTCGGAGATCTTTTCGATCCCCCGGTGGAGATATCCCACCTCGGGCTCGACATCTTTGATGACCTCGCCCTCGATGCGCACGCGGAGGTTCCAGAGGCCGTGCGTCATGGGGTGCTGGGGCCCCATGTTCACCCACATCTCAGTCACTGCGCACCTTCACCTCCAGGTCCTCGGGCTCGTGTATCTTGAACGACCGGAGCAACGGATGGTAGGCGTAGCCTTCGGGCATGAACAGGCGACGCAGGTCGGGGTGTCCCTCGAACCGGACACCGACCAGGTCCCACGCTTCCCGCTCGTGCGCGTTGGCGGATGGCCATATCGTGACCGCGCTCGCAATCGATGGCGACTCGGGTGGAACGTTCGCCGACAGCATCACGTACACGCGGTCCCGGTCGGACCACAGCGCGTAGAACACCTCCCGATGGTCGACCCAGTCGGTGGCGCCGACCATGGTTAGGTGCACGAACCCCAGGTCATCCCGGAAGGTGCGGAAGAGCTCCATCGCGATCGTCGGGTCGAACCGGACCCGGCCGAGAAGGCCGGGAAAGTCATCCACGCCGAGGATCCGGTCCCCGAACTTCGCCGCGAGCCCCGCGGCCAGCTCCTTCGTGTTCACCGTACGTCCCGGCCCCCTGAGGTCCTGCTCCGAGGTGGCTGGCTAGGCGCCCCGCTCCTTGATCAATCGCTCCAGGCGGAGAATCCCATCGAGCAGGTTCTCGGGTCGCGGCGGGCAGCCGGCGATGTACACGTCCACCGGGATGAGCTTGTCCACGCCGGGCACCACGGAGTACGCGGTCCGGAAGGGGCCTCCTCCGGTGGCACAGTTGCCCATTGCGATGGCCCATTTCGGCTCGGGCATCTGCTCGTAGAGCGTGATGAGCTTGTGCGCCACCTTCCAGGTGACCGTCCCGTTCACTACCAGGAGGTCGCATTGCCGGGGAGAGGAGCGGGGCACGACGCCGAACCGCTCCGCATCCCAGCGGGCCCCGAACGCCGCGGCGAATTCGATAGCGCAGCAGGCCAGTCCCCAGTGTAAGGGGAAGAGCGAGTTACGGCCCGCCCAGTTGAAGACGGGCCGGATCAGCTTGCCCTCGGCTTGCTCCTTGATGAGCGAAGAGAGCGCTTCCTTCGCCGCGGGGATGAACTCGCGGGCGCGCAGGGTCTCGATCTCCACGAACGGCACCCCCGGTTGGCCCATGACCGGCAACGGTTGGTCCGACAGAGGCGCCGCGGGCGTCGGGGGGCCCGTGGGCTTGGGCGGAAGCGGGGTCTGAGCGCTCAAATGATCATCCTCCGCTCGCCGACGAGCGCGTAGTAGATGCCCACGATGGCGAGGGTGGTGAAGCCGAAGACGATGAACGTCGGCAGCCAGGCATCGTTGACCGTTCGGTACGATACTCCCCAGAGGGCGAGGACAAAGCCGATCACATCTACGGCGACGAAAACAATCGCGAAGGTGTAATGCTGGGTCGGGAAGTCGATCTGCGTCTCCCCTTCTGGTTCCTGCCCGGACTCGTAAGTGAGGGCCTGGAGGTAGGCCCGACGGCGGCGGGCGCCGAGGGCTTTATTCCCGGCCACAGAGCCGATGGCGAACGCAGCTGCAATAGCCGCGAAGACGAGAAAGGTGGTGATTCCGGCCCCCATTTTTCGTCCTTCCTTCGGCTCAAGCACTCAGTCGCTAGTTCGGACCTTTTGGCTTTATTTAAGTTCTGACGGTTGACGGGCGTGGCCCGTATCCGAATGCGGCTCCGGTTCGCCGGCCGGGTGCAAGGCGTGAGTTTCCGCCAGTTCGTCCGGAACCGTTCGGGTCCCCTCGGCCTCGGGGGATTCGTGAGGAACCTTCCAGACGGTACCGTGGAGGCGGAGCTCGAAGGGGAGCGCGCCGCCATCGAGGAGCTGGAGCGGGCTCTCCACCTGGAGCACCCCTTGGCGCGGATCGACCGGATAGAACGCGAGGAACTCCCCCTCCAGGGAAGTCTACCCCCCGTCCACGTACGTTAACGTACGGGGTCACGGGGGCGGGAACTTGGGTTTTCGCTTCTCGGTGAACGCGTGAATCCCCTCGGCGATCTCGGGACCGTTCGCCGCTTCGACCGCGTAACGGCGTTCGAGGGCCAGTTGGCTTTCGAGGCTCGCTGCGTAGGCCGAGACCAGGAGGTGCTTTGTCGCTGCATACGCCCGGGTCGGTCCGGCGGCCAGCTCCGCGGCTTTCGCCCAGGAACGGGCCTCGAGTTCTTCACCGGGCACAACCTCGTGGACGAGGCCTAGCTCGCGGGCACGGTCCGCGGAGACTCGACTGGACGAAAACAACAGTTCCTGGGCTATTCCAATCCCCACGAAATGGGGGAGGAAGTACGTCAGGCCACCATCCGGGACCGCGCCCAACTGGCCGAACGCGGGGACGAGCACGGTATCGGGGCAGGCGATCCGCCAGTCGCAGGCCAACGCGAGGGACAATCCGCCCCCCGCGGCCACCCCCGGGAGAGCGGCGACGACCGGTTTGGGCATGCCGAGGATTTCTCGGATGGTGAGCTCCAGCTCGCCTGTTAGTTCGTGGAAGAGACGCGCCAGGGTCTCGCCACGCAAGTGCTCCTCCATCGAGCGGACGTCGCCCCCCGCGGAGAACGCCTTCCCCTCTCCGGTAAGGACCACGGCGCGCACCGAGGGTGTGTGGGCAACGTCCTGGAGTGCAGCCCGGAGGGCGCGAACCGAATCCGGGTCTAGCGCGTTGAGCCGTTCAGGGCGGGCGAGTCGAATCTCTGTCACCGCGTCGCGATGTCGGGTGCGGATCGAAGAACTCATCCGGTCATCCAGTCGGGGGTGGACCGCCCCCGGACCTTAAGGGTCGCCCGTCCGTCGCAATCGCCCGGTAGGTAGCGGCCATCGGGGGTGGACCAACGGGGAGGGTCGCTAGAGGAGAAGGTGCTGTGGCCGAGGGAATAACGACCGGCGTCGGAAGAACTAGCCATGGCCGAGGGGCATTCGTGAAATCGAAGAACGGGGTCACGGAGGAGGCGGTAGCGACGCGGTCGTTGAGGAATCCGAGGGCCCAGTTCTCGTCTACGAAGCGAAGGAGGCTCGCCGGATCAAGCACCGACTGGACGATCAGCCCTTCAGGGGTCCACGGGCTGAGCACGAGGAGCGGCACCCGGAAACCGTCTCCGAACGGGGACCGAACGGGAGGGGTCACTGGGTCCCAGAACCCTCCGCTCTCGTCCCAGAGAACGAAGATGGCGGACGAGCCTCCGACCGGGCTCCGGGCGATCGCGTTGACAACCGAGACGGTCCACTCCTCCCCGTACGAAACGTTGGACGGTGGGTGCTCGCTGGTGGCGAGGTCATGCGACGCGTCCACGAAGGTAACAGATGGCGGGGTCGCGCTCGAGAGCTGGGCTGAGAAGTCGGTGATAGGGAGGATGCGAGCCACGATGCAAGGGTCGGCTTCGACCTGGGGTAGCAGGAGCGGCGTGAGGTTGGTCGCGCTCCCCGTGTAGTCGTAGGCCCACGGAACTCCGGCGGCTTCGAGCTGATTGAGGATCGTGGGGAACCCGACCGCCGAGGCGGGAGGCGGGTCGTCCGACGTCCAGTTCCCGCTAGTGGCGGCGAGGTCAAAGATCCGGTTCGGCAGGGTCGGTCCGAGCACACCGGAGAAGAACCGGTCCGCGAGCGCGTACGAGCGGGCATAGGCAAAATAGTCCGGGATCTGCTGCGCGGTGTAGTAGCCCGCGGCGTCGTCCGGGCTCGGGTAGCCCAGGGCCGCCGCCTGGGCAACGAACAAGTTGTTCTGGCCACCGTTGTAATCAACGAGATCGGAGGCTCGATCGTGCGGAAGGTCGGAGGTGTTGGATCCGGAAAGGGGGAACGGATGAATCGTACCGGAGCCATGGACGCTGGTAGGTAAGGTCGCGTTCGGTGGATACCCTAGAACGCCCGGCAAGGTGCCGAAGTAGTTCTCGAAAGCGTGGTTCTCCTTGATGATGAAGAAGACGTGCTGGATCGGGGTTCGGGCCACCTGAGCCTCGGACGGCGAGAACGCGCAGGAAGCCTGGACAATCTGTGAGAGAACCCCGACGAATCCGGCCGTCAATAAGAGCACGACGAGGAGGAAGCTGATGACCCAGAGCTCGTGCGCTTGAGGTTGACTCCCGTCTCCGGCCCGCGGTGCAGCGACGAAGTGGTCGCCGGTCAAGTTCGAGGTTGAGAAGGAAGGGGGTTTCGATAGCTTTGCGGAAGGGGTTGATGGAACCCCTGGGACCCGAAATAGTAGATAGGGCCTCAGGCCTAGTGCTTCCCCCGGTCGCCGGTTTCGGAGAACCAACTCCCATAGACGTGATGCCCCCACCCCCGCCACGGGATACGATCGCGGTGGAGGCGGCGGGAAGCACCCGCGTCGACCTTCTTTTCGTAGAGCAGGAGGGGGTCCTGTACGTCGTCCCGGCCGCGGATCGCACCCATTGGGCCTCGGCGGCCCTCCGGGCCGGATCGGCAACGGTCTATCGACGGGATGGGTCGTCCGAAGTGCGCGCCGCGTACCTCGTGGACCGCCCGGAGCGGGTCGAGGAGATCCATCGGAAGTTCCAAGAGAAGTACGGTCTAAGGATTTGGGAGCGGTACTTCTCGCGACGGCAGCGGATTCTGGCGCTCGACGCCTCCCGACGCGGGGCGCCTCGCTCCCCGGATGAGCTCATTCGTGAGGAGTTCGACACCGTCGCCCCCTACTACGCGGAGAAGATTGAGACAGACCCCTTCGAGGCACTCCTTCGGAGGCGCTCCCGGGCGCAGCTGACGCGGCTCTTCGTGGGGCGCGACCCGATTCTCGAACTCGGGTGCGGGGTCGGAGCGGAGTCGGTGCCGTTGCTCCGGGAGGGACACCGGTTGGTGGCGGTCGACATTTCTCCCGCCATGCTCCGACGACTCGAAGAACGAGCCCGGGCCGCCGGGGTTTCTGACCGGCTCACCACCGTAGAAGGATCGCTGAGGGAGCTCGGTCGCCTCCTCGATCGGTTTCCCGACGGCTACTTTTCGGGTGGGTTCTCGACCTTCGGAGCGCTAAACCTGGAGCCTGACCTGAGCCGACTTCCCACTCAACTGGCCCGGGTATTGGCGCCGGGCTCTCCCTTTCTCGGAGCGGTACTCAACCAGCTCAGCCTCGTTCCGAAGCTCTACGAGGCCGGACTTCGAGGGCCATCGGGCCTCCTCGTGCGCCTCCGGAGTCGCGTCCCCGCGGAGGGGATCCGTTTCCCTCTCGACATTCATCAGCTCAATCCTTATCGATGGGCCCGGGAGTTTCGACCCTTCTTCTCAGTGGAGACGGTAGCGGCGGCGGCGTCTTTCGCTCCTCCTTTCGAGTCGCCCCGGCTGCTACGATTCGTTTCCGGTCCCTCGGCGCGTCGCCTCGAGCGATGGGACGCCCGAGTCTCGAATACGTGGCTCGGCCCGTGGCTCGGCGAGTGGGCGATCGTGGTTCTTCGGAGGACCGCGGAACCGGCCCCACCGTCAGAGCCGGCCTCTGGGTCCCCCTAGGGCGCGCATAGCCATTTGAGGAGGGCCCTCCTTGGCGAGCAAATGGCGCTACCCCGACGCAGGACTCGAGTCCCCGGCCTCGTGGCCCGGAAAGGGAAGGCGATCGCGTCCGCCCTCCTCGTGCTATCCACGTCGTGGGTGGCATTCGCCCTCGCAACGGGGACCTCCGCGGCGACCTCGACAAGCGAGAGCTACGTGGTCCCCCGGTCTCAATTCAACATCACGGACCGGAACCTATCGTTCGCGACCAACATGGTCCTCCTCCACCCCGCGATCAACGGGTCGTTCTCCCTCGCGGTCTCGGACACGCTGGCGGCCTCGCCAGCCTATGCGGCCCCCACGGAGGAAGCCGAGCTCGGCATCGGACCGGGACCGAATCCCGCCGGCGGGGACGAGACCTACATCACGCCGCTCTTCATCCTTCAGACCGCCGCGACGGGATTCCTCCGGCTCCAGTACATTCCGTTCGCAATGAACGACACGCTCGGCTTCGTCGTTTACTCCGGAACGCCGGAAGCTTCGAGCCCATCCCCCTTCGTTCACCATGTCATTGAGCTCCAGTTCGTCCAAACCTCGACGCTGGTTCGCCCGTATCAGCCCACCTTGCCGTACGGACAGGCGAACGGCAATCTGACGCTTCGCTTGGACGGAGAGGTCTTGGCCGGCCCGTACCCGGTCGATTGGGCAACCTTGTCGGCGTTCTACGGCTACGGACTCACCACGGGACGATTCGTCGGAGGAGCGGTCTACGCCAATGTCACTTCGACCGGCTCCCCCTCTGGGTCCGCTACGGTCGGTAGCCTCCCGCTCGCGGTCCTCGAGGGCATCTTCACCCTCGCTACTCTCGCTGGCGCCGCAGGACTAGTGGGTGGGACGCGGTACCTCCGGCGAGACAGATAGGGGTGGGGGAGACTATCTCCGCGACCGTACGAGCCCCCGGTCACCGAGTCACTGACGACACGCGGAACCAGAGGTCGGAAGAGCGGTGAGCCACGTGGACCGTTTCGAATGGCCGTGAAGCCGACCGTTCCCGAACTCTCCGCCACACGGGACGCGTTCGATCGGATCGCGCCTGAATTCGACCGGGTGGTCGGGCGGAATCCGATCAACTACTGGATGAGGGAGGCAAGCCGGACATGGATCCGTAGCGTGTTCCCCCGGGGAAGCCGACTCCTCGACCTCGGATGCGGGAGCGGCGCAGACGCCGCCGCATTCGCCGAAGAAGGGTACCAGATACTTGCCGTCGACCTCGCGCCCGAGATGGTCGCGGCGACGCAAGCGAAGGCCCTGGCGCTCGGCCGGACCGACCGGCTCGTGGCTCTCTGCGGCCGACTGGGAGAGATCGATCGGCTGGTTTCCGCCTCGCCGTGGAACCGTTTCGACGGCGCCTACGCCAATTTCAGCCTCGCGTACGAACCGTCTCTGCGGTCGGTGCTACAGGCGGTCCACCGCGTTCTGGAGGCGGGAGGGACCTTCCTCTGCACCTTGCCCAGCCGCCTCGTGCTGACCGAGCTGGTGCTGTACGGCCCGCAACTCCGATTCGGCCACCTGTTCCGCCGGTTCCGCGAACGGAACTGGATGGACGTCCACGGTATCCGAGTTCCCTTCCGCGCGTACAGCTCGGGCGAAGTGAAGCTGGAGAGCGCCGGTCTGTTCCGGGTGGTCCATCGGGTCGGGGTTCCGGTCTTCGTGCCACCGCCCTACCTCTCCCCGTGGTGGAATCGGTTGGGTGAAGCGCGCCAGGCCTTGACCGAGCTGGACCGCCGATGGGCCGGTCGCTTCCCATGGAATCGGTTTGGAGACCACACGCTCTACGAGCTGAAGCGCGTGGATTCCGGGACACCCTCCGAGTGACCACCCGGGGTTGCCTGAAGTCTGAGCCCCCCCGCAACCCAGGTGCGGTGCCCTGCTCGTCGTCCGCTAGTCAGAACGTGTCGATTCCGTTGATGCGATGAGCCAAGCGCCCAGGGGAACCGTCGCCAAGAGAACGAGAGCGACCAGCGGGGGGTCGGGGCTCAGACAGAGCGACGACGGGCCTTGAACGAGCAAGCTGTCGATCGTCGCCCGTAGGTGATAGTTGTAGCCGGCGACCAGGAAGTACGTGTAGCTCAAGACCCCCCCGGCGCCGGAGATTCCTAGCAGGGCGAAGGTCTTGGACAACAGGGGCGAGAGGTCGATCGAGTAATTCCGGGAGACGTTGCCGTTCGGAAGCTGATCGATCGAGAACGTGGCGCTACCCACGATACCGCCCCCATAGTCGACGCCGACCCCCGCCGCCGCCCCCTGGGCGGTCCTGTTCCCGGTCCACAGCCCCAGCTGCGTGTAGACCAGCCGGGCCCCGCCGCCCGTGGAGAGCGGGGGCAGCGTAGTGGTGGCCACGAGAGCGACGAACCCGGAAGCCGGGAGGCCTGCCAGAGGCACTGGGGCCGACCAGCCGAGAGAGAGGTCGACCCTCCAGTCGCCAGCACTCTCTGGCAACCCCACGTACTGTGGCACTTCTTCCTCTGTGGGGGTGAGCGTCGTGTTGCCCACCGTTACCGCACACGGAACAAAGCCGCTCTGCACCTGGTTGTAGTCTCCCCAAGACGGCTGTCGGAAGACCTGTGTCCGAGGGACCTCTGTGAAGTCGAAGACCTGAGGACCTACCGCAAAGTGCGGCGACGAGGCTGCCGACGGAGGGAGAGCGAGCGGGCCGACCAGGTAGTCGAGCACCGCTGGCCCTCTAGAGGGCGCGCTCCATTGAATGTGGGCCGGGAGAGAAGTATTGAAGCCGGGAAGGTAGTTCGGGTCCCATATGGGCCCGTTGTCGGGGCCGATCAAGCGAGCGTCGCGATTGTAGGTGGAGAGCGCCGACGTCGAACCAGCGGGGATTGCCTGGGGGAGGGAGACGACCAGCAGAATCGCAGTCCCCAGCACGACGACTGGCCAGCGGCCTCTCATGAACCGTGCGGGTACGTCGAGCGAATCAGGTCGAGGACCTTCGGGATGGAGTATTCCGCCCGAGCCACCAACCGGTCCGCGGTTCGGATCCGTTTTACCCCGATGAACCGCCGTGAGACGATGAAAAGATACGAGTAGGTCCGCATGGTGAGCGCGACGACTGCCCCTTGAGGCTCCAAGAGGAGTTTGACCACCCCCCGTTCGCGAATCCACCTCCGGGGCATGGCCCTCAGAGAGTCACGGGTCGAGATATACCCCTCTGGATAAAGGGGAAACCGACCGGGAAGCGGGCTCGGGACTACGTCTTGGTCCTGGTGGTTTCGGTGGAGGGCGTGGGTGTTCTCGCCGGATGCCCGCCCACGAGGAGTCCTTCCATCGGGGGCAGCCCGACCAAGATGAAACACGCGACCTTGAGTGGGACGTTGAAGGCATAGGCCCATGCGACCTGGGAAGGGCTCCCAAAATCGATCACGGGAAAGCCGATCGCTGACCACGCCGCGAAGCCGAGCAGAATTCCGCCGAACAAGACCCAGAATCGTCTCGAGAACTTCCAGGAACCTACCCCGACGAACCCGAGCGAAATCCAGGTACCTAGCGACACAAAGGTCCACAAGCTGGCCGTCCACCATGAATGGGTCAGTTTGCCACAGAGCTCATACAGCAGTTCGAAGAGACCCGCGCCCGTGAACGGCAGGGTGGCGGCCATCAGGAAGGTTCTCCACCAGGCGACTCGGGTCCGGCGGAGGTAGAGGTACTGCATCGTCGCGAAGAGTACCACCGCCGATAGCCAGGTGACCGGGAAAATCGGGTTGGACCGTTGGAGGGTGAACCAGGCCACGAAGGTCGTGACGTAGGTTGTCCCCAGGCCCCACGGAGCCACATTCACCACGGCGAACAATACCGCCAGTGGCGCGAAGAGGACCTCCGGACGGGCTCGGACCATCTCGTGGATCCGGGCCGTCCACGTGGGGCTAGCCTCGGGGGAGAGGTCCCCCCGGCCCGCCACCCTACCGAACACTCGACCGGGATACCCGTGCGTGGGAAAATAGTGCGCCCGGCCGCCGAACGGAGCCTTCATGCCCGCCGTGGTTCCCGAGGACCGAAGGTCGTCGTACAAAATCCAATCCGTCTATAAATCACACCCAGACCCTCAGGAGACCGATGGGCGAGAGTGCACACCCTCCGCCGCCACGATCGTCCGATGACCCTCGCCAACCGGCCCCGCACGGGGCCCGCTTGCCCCCCAGTCTTACGGAGCAGCGACTGGCAGTAGTGCTGGACGTCGCGTCTCGTTTCCAGACCGGAGTCCCCCTCGATTCCTTGGTCGACCTCCTTCCGCCGGACGGACCTCGCACGGCGGCCGAACTCGGGCAGTGGATGAACCGCGCCAGGTCCGAAGGCGTCGTCGTGGGCGACCGGGTATTCAAGACCCATTCCCCGGAGGAGACCGCCGAGTTGGATCGTCGAAGGGCGCGCGGAGAAATCTACCTCGGTCTGGCTCGGAAGCTCGTCGGCGAGACCCTAAGACCCGCACTCGGATTGTTGCGATCGATCGAAGTTACGGGCTCGACGGCCTATGGGGACCCCAAACTCGACGACGATTGCGACTTCCTCGTGGTCGCCCGGGAGGGCGCCTTGTGGCTCTTCATCGGCTACCTGTACCTGCGGTTGCGATTCGCACCACCGTCGGATTCCGAGGGGCCCCTCCCACGATGGTGTTTCAACTATGTCGTGGACGAGCGCACCATCCTCGCCGACTTTTCGCGACCTCAGGGGTTCCTATTCGCCCGGGAGGCTCTCACCGCTCGTCCCATCTACGGCGAGGAGTTCTACCAAGGTTTGGTCGGCTCGAACGACTGGCTTCGTCAGGAAGCCCCGAGACTCTTCGCCCGGTGGGGCGTCGGCACCCCGGCCAAGCGCCCGCCAACCCGGCCGTCCTCCTGGCCCATTCGTGCGGCCAGCCTGGCGACCTTTCCCTGGGTAGCCGCGTACCTCCAGCTGGTCGGACTGATCCGGAACCACCGGCATCGGAGGGCGGGTCACAGCGAGGAGTGCTTCCGGACGGTCACCAAGCTCGACCGGATGACGTTCGTGTCGGAGAAGTTCGAGCGATTGATCGACCTGTACGGACCGGCGACGGCGTTGCCTCGCGGATAGTGACCCAGAGGGTGTGGTCCTTTTTCGGGGGTAGCTGGTCCCAAAGGGAAAGCCCCCAAGCCAGGAGTTCTAGACCGCCCAGGACCAGGAACGCCCGGAACCCCCGTCGCTGCTGCTGGATGGCCGCGAGGAGAAGGCGGGCGACCTCTCTGGGGTGACGGGCGGCGAAGCTCTGGAGCGTGCTCGGATTCACCCCGAGGAGTTTCCCAACCTGGCGGTGACCCCAGTGAATGCGCCGCCGTTGAGCGAGGTGGTCCGAATACTGCACCGGGACCTCGACGCGGACGCGCGCCTCCGGGGCGTAGACACGGAGTCCGCCGCAGCGGGTCAACCACGCCCCCGCGAAAGCGCCGTCGTTCACGATGCCCGGAGCGAGCGGCGGCAGGTGGCGGATCGGGAGGAGCAGCAGGTTGTCTGCGAGGTGGGTTCCCTGGCCACCACCGAGCGTCCACTGGTGGAAGCGGTGGTGTAGCTCGTAGAGGAGCTCGAGCTCGTCCCGAAGGAGTCCACCCTCATCCGGGGGAGGGATGGGGCGGCCCATCACGGCGAACGAG
>Ga0187815_10000902_pt1 | contig 14226 bp, 15 predicted proteins | sample NC_S_5_FD_132962 | JGI IMG/M metagenome (GOLD analysis project Ga0187815, IMG submission 132962) | Wetland sediment microbial communities from Neuse River Estuary, North Carolina, USA - ASW-S_5 | ecosystem: Environmental > Aquatic > Freshwater > Wetlands > Sediment | place: USA: North Carolina...
ATGACTCCGGGTGAGTAGGGGCCCCACCGCCGGCGAGAGGCTCGGGGGGGCGAAACCCCGCGTAGGTGGCCTCACGGCCGAGCGCTCGCGCTCGGGACCGCGAGGCGGAGCCCCAAGAGGACCTCTCCTCCGACCAGGGTCATGCGGCTTCGCAAGCCCCACGCCCCGAGGCCCCCTTCCCGAAACCCCAGCTCCTTTCGCTCCACGGGCCGAAATCCCCGGGAGCGGAAAAGCGCGATCGAAGGGGCGTTCTCCTCCTCGGCGGCCCCGTACGCGACGGCGACACCCTCCCGACGGAAGAGCGCGATCGCATCGTCCAGGAGGCGTCCCCCGAGCCCCTCGCGCCGGTGGGATTGCATGGTGGAGAGATAGTACACGTACCCGACCTCCGGGTCTAACCGCTCCAGCACCGACACGGCTACGACCTCGCCGCCGAGGACCGCAGCCCGCACCCAGGTAGCGGTCCGGAGGGTGCGCTTCGCGTGCCAGCGATAGATTCCCTCGAAGCCGTCCTTCAGCGCCGGGACGGCGCGCTCCCGGTCGGGCCCGACGAGGTCCCTCAGTTCAACGGTGGAGGGCCGCGAGGGCGGAATCTCCCCGGAGCTACGCGTGCGGTCCTGACCCGTCCCGGAAACCGCTCCCGTGGAAGCCGGGTCGTGGACGTCGGGGGGATACATGGGCGGTCCGTTCACACAGGTCCGTCCCCGCCCCGCAAATAAGACTCCGTCGGATGGCCCGGGGAAGAGAGGCGGCAAGTTGGCAGTATCCTCCGAGGGCGAAACGACAGCAGCTCCCGGTGGGAGAGTTCGCGTCCGCCGGACCGACGTGCTCTTGCTGGTCGCGCTCGGTTTCCTGTGGGGGTCGGCGTACGTGGCGATACGGGAAGGTATCGTCGCGGGAGCCTCTCCGTTCATCTTTGCAGGCGTCCGCTACGCCATTGTGGCGGGTTTGCTCGCCCTGGTGGCCACGATGCGGCGCGAGCCCTGGCCGAGTCGAAGGGCGAGCGTGCTCTCGGCCGCGCTCGGTGGGACGTTGATCATCGGACTCTACGGGATGCTTCTCTACTGGGGCGAGCAGTTCACATCGGGCGGATACGCCTCGGTTCTGTCGGGAACGGGACCGATTCTGACGGTGGTGTTCGCCTACTCGCTGCTTCCAGCGGAGCGCCTCTCCCCGGCCGCGATCGCTGGGGTCGGCGTCGGTTTTCTCGGCATCCTGGTCCTCGTTCTGCCCAGCTTGTTCGGAGGGTTCGGCGGGAACTGGATAGGCCCCGTCGCGATCACGGGGGCGTTCGTGGTCTTTCCCCTCGGAACGGTCCTCCTCCGACGATGGTCCCACGGACGGGAAGGCACGTGGCAGCTTTCCTTCCAGTTCGGGGTCGGAGCGGGGGTTCTTGGGCTCGCCATGGTGCTCACGCCGGGGCCGGAGCGGTTGCCGTTCACGCTCGCCGTATGGGCCTCCCTCCTCGTCCTGGTCGTGTTCGCCTCGCTCCTCGGGTACGTCGTGTACTTTCGTCTCCACCATCGGGTCGGACCGGGACGCGCGAATCTGGTCGCTTACTTGCTGCCGCTTGTCGGCGTCGGGCTCGGCTCCGGTCTGTTCGGGGAACCAATCACGTTGTGGGAGGTGGGCGGCTTTCTCCTCGTCGTGACGGGACTTTCCCTCGTGTTCTTCACGCGCGAGCGACGAGGCCCGGACTCTCGACAGGACATCGGCCGCGTCGAAGCTCCGGCCTCTTCGGCCGGCCGGAACTGACGGAGGCGGGCGGCCGTCTCCGGCGGATGCTCGAGCGGTGACTCCGTCACCGGCTCCGGAGCGAGCTCCCGGCCTCGCGCGCACGAGGGCTACGCCGCACGTACGAACAGTTCGTACGAGGGGGGGATTATCCCGAGCTTCATCGCCCCAGCGGTCAGCCCACGACGATGAACGCCGAGGATTGGGGCATCGCGGTCTCGCTCGGGCTTCTCACCACCGTCTTGACGGTCCTCGCGACGCGGGGTTTCATCCGGTTCTTCCAGACCCGTCGGCATTCGCAGCTCGGTTGGGGTGTGGGCCTGGGATTCGGCGCGATGGCCACGGCGATCGAACTCGCCGCCTACCTCGGCGCAGTCTCCACGGTGATGCTGCAGGCCTACGTGTTCTTCTCGGCGGCGATCGTCGGGACGCTCTCGCTCGGGTCCGTTCGCGCGTTCCGGCGCCCGGTGTACCGCAACCTCTACGCGAGCTACATCATCGGCATGTCCGCGGTCGTGGGTCTCTTCTGCTTCACCACCCCGGTGCCCGGTTCCATGGTCCAGGAAGGGGTCATCTCGGGGAACCCCCCCGTATTCCTCCTGGTGCTGTCCTCCTTGATCACGGTCCCCGCGACCGTGGTGTTGCTCGGGTTCGCTGTGGTCTCGCTCCGTCGGTCGTTCCACTGGAAAGGCCTCCTCATGATCGCAGGCGCGAGCGTGCTGGCCGCCGGAGGCGCGTTCTACATCGCGTCCTTCCCGGTCGCGTTGTACTATGCGGAGTTCCTGGGGATCGTGCTGCTGTTCATCGGCCTCACCGATTTCTCGCGGTGGCTCACGCCCTCCGCCGCGCCGTCACCGGTCAATCGAACTGCGTAAGGTCACGGGTTTCCCGGCGCCTCGAACGGCCGGACCTCGAGGGGGTGACCTCGTATCGGACGACGATCGGACCGCGGGCAGCTAGGGTTCCTGCCGCTGCGGCTCAGGAGGCGCTGGTCGTGAAGATGGGCCTCCTTCGGTCATCTCCCCGGGGCGCACGCCGTGGGACTTCCAGGTACGATAGACCTGCATGTGGTTCACTCCCAGAAAGCGCGCAAGAGAGCGGGTCGACCAGCGCGGACCCCGGGGGGGCGGTACGTTCCGGGTGGCGTGCAACACGCGTTCGGACACCCGCTCGGAGAGGGGGTCGCGTCGGCCAGGCCGGGGCTCGTCGCATAGTCCGCCATCGAGTCGTTCCAGCGCGAACCGGCGTCGCCAGAAAGATACTGTCGCCGGGTCGACCTTCAGCATTCGAGCGATCTCCTGGTTGGAGCGGCCGACCGCCGCCCCCAGAAGGATGCGGGCACGAAGCCGGACCCGGGAGGGAGTATGACGACGGCGGATCAGCTCTCGGAGGCGGCCCAGCTCCTCGATCGAGAGAGTAATACGGATCGCCCGTCGCACGCTCCCGGATTCCGTCCCCGTCTTAAAATCGCACGGCCGAGCGACGGGGCCTCTTCGAGGGCGAGGGCGCGCGCTGCGCGAGCGCGGGGACCACTCTAGGCCGCCGCCGGTGCGACCCGTGAGCAGTCACGGCACCACCCGCAGCCCGCCGTGACGAAGGCTTCCCGGAGGCAGTCGTCGCAGACTGGCCGGAGGCATCTTGGACACGGCCCGCTCATCCGAAGGTTCACGACCACCTTCGAGCAGGAGGCACAGACCGACCGTAGGCCCGGAGAGCCGTGACGCCCGTGTCCGCCCGGGCCGACACCATCACGATCGATAGGACCCGCGGCCCGTAGATGAGGCGGGACCGGATTCTCGGCCTCGAGAGAGAGCTCCCGCCGGCGAGCGTCCGGGCTAGGGCCGTTCTTCGATCCGGTACCCCGGGCGGAAACTTCTCCTAGGAGCGGAGTTGTGCCCGACCCGCCGGTCAACCGATCGCCCGCTTCCAAATCGGTCGAAGCACCCTCGACCTCCCAGTCCCACCCGACGCCACTCGGCTCACGTGTGGGCCGGTCTGCCACATGGTCCTGCCGTGGGGCCGGGGATTCGTTCTCTCCGGTCGCGAAGGACAGCCCCCCGATCTTCTGGGGGACGTCGGTGAGAAACACCGAGTGTCGGTCCCGGACCGGAGGGAACATCCGGTCGAGCTCCTCCACCGAGAATGGCATCTCTTGGCCAGGGTCAAGGGGTCCGGCCTCCCGTGGTCGCTCGAAGGCCGCACCGGACGCGACCCGCTCGCCGACGTGTTGGGACCTAGCATCGGGAAACAACCTCTCGCCCCGAGACGAGCTGGCGGAGGAGTGCGTCGAAGGAGGTACCACGCCGTAGTAGTTCCGGACGGGGAAAGCGACCAGCGTCCCGGCCTTCCCCTGGGATGGGACAACTCCCGGACCCGGGCTACCCGAAGCCGGCCCGAGCCGTCGTCGTTCCCGCGGCAACCACGATATCCAGGTCTCGTCCCCCGGGTCAGTCGGGGCGGAGAGAATCCGCCATTCCGAACCGGCTCCGGTGGGAACGGGTCCGCTCGGAACTGTCGACGTCGAAAGGACCGGGGTCGACGGCTGCCGCCCGGGTCTCGAGGAGGGGAGAGCGCGAGGAAGGGACCGTTCCCGTTCTTCCAGCGGGGGGTTGTATCGATACTGGAAGGTCACGAGCCCTGAGAGGACGGCCAGGCCTAGCGCAAATAGTGCCAAGGGGACGTACGTCCCCATCTGGGAGGCTGGGTCAACGAGGAATCCCAAGCCGAGGGCGAGGGAGAGCAGCGCGAACGCTGGAAGCACGACCGTTCGAAGGACGGGTTCCCATCGACTGAGCCCGGTCGATACCTGAAACACTGGCGCGCTGTGAACCAACCCGGTCATGCGAAGGCCGATTGGAAAACCCGGAAAAGGTGGCCATGAACCTATCGAGCCACTGGAATTCGGGCTCGGCGTCAGTCCCGGGAGGTCGAGCCCGTGAACACGCGTTCAAACGAAGAGGGTAGGGGAGTCCGCGAACGTCCCCCGCTCGCCGGAGCGAGGAGAGTGGTTCACGCAAGCAACTCCCCCGGTGTCGCACACCGAAGCAACGCCCGGGACGGGTCGTTACTTCTTCGATTTCTTGCCCTTCTTTGGCATCTTTGTGTGTCTACCCGGCCGGCGACCGAGCGTACTATCCGGTAGAGTGTTCCACCTATTTCAATACGGGACCAGTCCCTGAGAATTTCTCAACGTACCCGGCTCGGTCTCACGGTTTCGAGAGGAGGACCACCGCGCGATCCCCGTTCGTGGGTTCGTGCCCCGCCGCACCGTGACCGCGGCGATCGGTAGTGCTACGAGGAGGGCCGGGCCCTCGAGAGCACTTCCGCGAGAATTGGAATCTCCTCGAGACGGAGCGGACGGAGGTCTCGGAGTGGACCCGCGGTGATCCCCTTCTCGCACACCAGCTGGACCTTCTTCCAGTCCGCGGGCTGCTCATCGATCCCCTGAATGCGAAAAACGAAGTCGAAGAGGTCTCGGGCCGGACCGGCGAAATCCGGATAGCCCACCATGACCGAGAAGCCGGCGTTCCGGTGGACCGAAAGGATCGCCGGAACGTCGTCGGGGGGGATCGTTCCCTCGGCCCGGTGAGCGTTGGTGACCGCCACGACCCCGGGCCGCCCGTTCGGGAGCTGGGAGCCGATGATCCGCTGCGACTGGTCGGGAAGACGGAGGAAATCTAGGATGTGGCGAATCGTGTCCGAGGGCTCGTCCGAGCGGATCATGTCGAAGATGGGGAGCCTCGCGCTCGCCGTGTCCGGACGAAGGACTTCGGGTGGATCTACGAGCCAGAGCCGGTCCGGGGGGATCCAGCCAAGGCGCACCGGCTCCGACCGGGCGTGCGCCTCGCTCTTCGAGCCGATCTCAACCCAATGGAATCCGGGGTTCGCATGGGTGGCGAATGTGAACAGCGTGAGGTTGACGATCGCCCGAGACGTGCCGTAGACAAAGACACCGCTGGGCCGGTCGAACAGCCGCGCCGGGAAGACGGGTGAGCCGGCCGCGGGGTCGGCGCTGGGGGCCACGGGGGGTCGGCGCCCCGGCATTCGGTGCAGAGGCTCGGACGGGGCAGCGGGCTCGGCCCCGCCTGGAGGAACGTGGGCCGCCACCACGGAGTCCCCCGTCGGGCGGCTCGACGATAGATTCGTGGGCGCGGTCATGAAGAGGTCCGGACGGTCTCTGTCCGAGAACACTAAGGACCGCTCAGGTCAAGGTGTATCCCCGAACCTGTTCGGCTTCCCGAACGCGTTCGGATGCGCTCTCGGGCCGCTAAGGGCACCCCCGGGGGCCAACAACTTCGGTTTCGAAGTCGCCGGCCCGGTCCGGGGACGACCCCGGGGCACTCGAAATTGGCTTATAACCGGGAACCCGATGGTCGACCGAGCAGGGTCCCGACGGGTTATCCCGAACGGGGGTCGAGGGAAAATGGTCCCACGAAGCCGCCTGCCACAGGGTGGCCCGAACACGCGAGCCCGATACACAGCCCACGCCAGCGAGGACACTCGGCTGCGCGAGCTGCGCAAATCCCAGGAAGATGTCTCGGGCGACCGACTGCTTCTCGCAACCCTGCGGATCAAGATGAGCCCAAAGCGGCCGTGGGCCGGTCCATTCTCGCGGGCGCATCCGACCGTTGCGTTGGAGACCCTCAATCGGTCGGAAGTGAGCTCGGACGTCTCCGTTTCCGACTACTGGATCAGTGGGGGACCCCCCGGGGTGTGGGCGCGGGAGATCTCGAGCTACCCGGACGTCAGCAAGGTCGACAGCCTCGCCGAGGTGGGCGAAGGGAGTATCTATCGCATCACGTACCGCAATCCGCCGATCATCTACCTCTATCGGAAGCTCGGGCTGCCGATCCACTTCCCGCTCCGCATCCAATCCGGGTTCATTCGATGGGAGGTGGTCGCCCGTCGGTCCGAATTCGAGGCGGTGCTGCAGCACGCCCGGGACGTCGACCCGGACTTCCAGGTGGTCTCGATCCGGCGCCGCCCGCTCCGGAGCCACCTCCCTTTCCTCACCGGGTCCCAGCAGGCGCTGCTCACGCAGGCGATGGCCGCCGGCTACTTCGCCGTCCCCCGCGCGATCACCCTGACCGCTCTCGCTCGCCAGCTCGACCGTAGCAAGTCGGGGATCTCCGAGGCGATCGCGATCATCGAGAGGAAGCTACTCGAAAGCGCGCTTCGGCCGACCTCCCTGTACCCGTAGCGAGCGCGGTCCGACCCCTACCGTAGAGGATTCTCAGGTCCGAGAAACGGACATCTCGATTACGAACGTCTCGGTCCCGAGGGAACCGTCGAGGTTTGCGTGGCCACCCATGCTCGCACCCGCTGGTCCAGCATGCCGAGCGGTAGCGCGCCTTCCTCGAGGACGCGGTCGTGGAACGCGCGGGGGTCGAACCGGTCCCCGAGCGCGGCTTCCGCGAACGTTCGAAGTTCCCGGATCTTCAACTGCCCGATCTTGTAGGCCAACGCCTGGCCGGGCCACACGATGTAGCGGTCGACCTCGACCGTGATGTCGACGTCGCTCTTGCCCGTGTTCTCGCGGAAGAATCGGATCGCATCTTCCCGCGACCAGCCGAGGGCGTGCATCCCCGTGTCGACCACCAGTCGGATCGAGCGCCACATATCGAGCGTGTACTGACCCATCTTCGAGTACGGGTCCCGGTAGTGTCCAAGTTCCTCCCCGAGACTCTCCGCGTAGAGTCCCCACCCCTCGACGAACGCGGTAGGTCCTGTGAACCGCCGGAAGTCGGGGAGGTCTTCGACTTCCTGGGCCAAGGCGATCTGGAGGTGATGACCCGGGACCGCTTCGTGCAGGCACAGGGACTCCATCTCCCAACGGGGACGCGCCCGAAGGTCGAAGGTGTTCGCGAAGAACGTCCCCGGACGGCCCGTGGCCGGGGCGCCGGGCATGTAGTAGGCGGCCGGCGAGCTTTTCGCCCGGAACTCCGGAACGGGAAGAACCCCGTACGGCAGTCGCGGCAGTCGGCCGAACAGGCTCGATAGTCCAGGGTCGGTCTTCTTCGCGATGACGCGGTAGCCGTCGACCAGCGCCTCCGCGCTCGAGGAGAAGAAACGGTCGTCGATCCGCAGGAACTCCAGGAACTGGGGGTAGGTGCCGGAGAACCCGGTGCTCGCCTTCAGCGCCTCCATGGCAGCGCGCAACCGACGGACCTCGCGAAGACCCGTCTCGTGGATCTCCTGGGGGGTCATCCCGGTCGTCGTCTGCCAGCGTACGAGGAACTCGTAGAGCGAGGCCCCGTCAGGCATCGCCGAAACTCCCGGAGCGTCACGGCACGCGGGAAGGTAGGTGGTGACCAGGTACTCGTGGAGTCGCTCGAACGCCGGCGCAACCTTGTCGCGGTAGGCCTGCTGGGCCTCCGTGGTGAGCCGGTGGCGGTCGGTCTCACCGAGCCGGGCGGGGAACTCCGTGAAGGCGTGCAGGAGCGGGCTCGCAAGGGGGTCGGCGGGGACAAGCCCATGGACCTGGTCGGGGACACCCCGGACGGCGATGCGATGTGGCGTGAACCCCTTCCGTCGACCGGCTTCAAGCAAGTCTACGTTCTGGTCTACGGCTTCTCCGATCCGGTTCAATCGTGAGAGAATGTTCTCGTATTCTCCGAGGTGGGTTCGAGGTTGTATCTCGAGGGTTTCGGAGGCGGTAAGGTGGATCCCCTCCATCTGGTTCAACGGGACGAGGAGACTGTGGGGCATCCCGAGCCGGAACGGGAGTGGGTCGAGGCCGAACGAGAGCCCCTGGTCGGCGACATCGAGCAGCTCCTCGTACAGGTCGTAGCTGGTCTTCTCCCGAGGGGGAAGGGTGGCCGGGTCGATCCGTCGCAAGGTGGCCCGACTCTCCCGGAGGTGGCGCGTGCGTTGTTCAATTCCGCTGGGCGAGTCGTCGGTCCAACGGTCGTCGAGCCCCGGGACACCGAAACTCGTCGCGAGCTCCGGGTACTCGGCGAGCCATCGCTTCCAGTCCTCGTCGAGGTACGCCCGAAAGGCCCTCGTCGCAGGTTCTTCCGTGGGGATCATCTCTGTTCTCCTTGAGTAGCCCGGGGGAGCCGCCCCATGAGCGTCCCCCCGTATTTGAGCCGACGCGAGTTCGAGGGTGAGAGCTCGGCACGTCGGGGTTTCATTTCGGACGCGTCCGGGTGGGCTAGGACCGGACGTGAACGGCTGATGCGAGGAACGCCATCCCCCTTTGGAGGGTCGTACCGGTCGTATGACCTTGTCCCGCGGCCCCCACCCGGAACCTTCGCTCAGCTCTTAGTAGAGGTCGCCGATGGCGGGACCATGCCTGCGGCGCTGCGGTCTCCTTTCGGACGGGACGCCCTACGCCGAAGTATTAGCGGCGACGCATGGAATCGCGATAGCGCAGGCTCACCGACGCCTGAAAAGCGCTCGGCCTCGCTGGCAGCGGGCCAGGACCGCGATGAGCGGACTCCACTGTTTCGCGTCACCTGTCAGGATAGGGTCCCGGCCGCCTTGACGACGAACCGTCTCACCCGGGAACGAAACCCTCGGTAGGAGCCCGACACGGGGACGTTGCTCGACCGCCCGCGGTGAAGAGGGAAGCACGCACGTTGCCTGGGGGTCGAACGGTGACCGATTCACGACCGTATGCGGTGGCTTCGGCGCACCCGCTCAGCACGGCCGCAGGTCTTGAGATTCTCCGGCACGGAGGCAACGCCTACGATGCGGCCCTCGCCGTGAGCGCCGCACTCCCCGTGGTCCAGCCCCACATGAATGGTCTCGGGTCCGACTTCTTTGCCGTGGTCCGGGACGGTCGGTCCTCGGTCGCCATCAACTCGAACGGCCCCACGGGACACCTCGTGGACGTGGCCACGTTCCGTCGTCGTGGTTACCGCCATGTTCCCGAACGAGGCCCTCTTTCCGCCATCACGATTCCCGGGCTGGTTGCCGCGTGGTCCTTCCTAAGCCATCGCAGTCGGCTACGGTGGAGGCAGAATCTGGCCCCCGCCGCGCGGTTCGCTCGCGACGGATTCCCCGCGAGCCTCAGCCTGGCCCGAGCGGCCCGATCGGTGCGCTGGGGGGACAAGGACTTCCGTCAGCTGTACGGCGCGGTTCGCCCGGGTGGCCGCCTCCGCCAGCTCGCGATGGCAAGAACGCTCACGTCGGTCGCTGAGGACGAGGGCCACGGCTTCTACCACGGCGCGCTCGCGCGCAAGATCTGCCGCGACCTACGCGCGAAAGGAGGGTTGTTGGAGGCTTCCGACTTGGACGCCTTCGCTTCCCGTGTAGGCGCACCGCTTCGGCTGCGATACCGTCGCTACTGGGTCGAGACCAACCCTCCACCGAGCCAGGGCGCGACCGCGCTCATCTGGCTCAACCTTCTCGCACGCCGCGATCTGGGCTCGATGACCGAGCGAGAGTTCGTCCGCACCCTCGAACGGACCATGCGTGTCGCGTACGCCTACCGTGCGACCAGCATCGGTGACCCTGACTGGTTGCCGTTCCCGAAAGCCCTCCTGCGTCGCTCCGCGGTCTACCGGTCCGTTCGTGGACCGCCGGTGGGCCGCGAGCGAGTTTCCGACACCACCGCGTTCAGCGTCTTCGATGGGGAAGTCGGAATCAGTGCGATCCAGAGCAACTACGGTGGCTTCGGGTCGGGCGTCGCGATCCGGGGTACCGGTATCACGCTCAACAACCGAGGATCCTACTTCACCCTCGAGCCGTCCCACCCCAACGTGGTGGCTCCCGGGAAGCGTACGTTCCACACGTTGATGGCCACGGTGGTCTCGGGCCCCCGGACCGTTCTCCTTGGGTCGATGGGCGGAGACGTGCAACCTCAGGTGAACGTTCAGGTCCTCACGCGCCATCTCGAACGGGGAGAGGGCCTTCAGGAATCGATCTCCGCGCCCCGGTTCGCCTATCCCGCAAGCATCTACGCTACCGCTCCGCTCTATCGGGAACCCGGAGTACCGCTGTCGCGGGGGCGGGCCCTTCGGAACCGCCCCTCGACGTTCGGCCACGCCCAAGGGATCTCGGTGGGCGAGGAGGTCGAGGTCGGGGTCGATCCTCGTGGTGACGGACTCCTCCCCCTTCCTTCATACGCAGGTACGCCTTGAGGCATTTCGACCCATACGCCGGGAGTATCCCGTCGGGCGGCGATTGAGAAGGGGTGAGATCTCGTAGACAATGCCGTACGTGGAGTACGACGAGGTCGAGGCGGTCTGCAAGGATTGCGGACGCGCTTTCCGTTCGGAGGATGCGTTGGAGGAGCACCGCGCTGAGGCCCATTCTTCGGTGGTGAACGCACCGAGCGAACCCGCCCGCCCGAAGACCGTGAAGTGCTCGCTCTGTCGCGAGCGGTTCACCACAACGGCCGCCCTTCAGGAGCACACGCGCCGGGCGCACTCCAGCTAGTCGAACGACCTTCGGGGCCGGCTCGCAGGCGAACCCCCGGGGCTCCCGCTCACGAGTGCTTCGAGCTTGGAGACTTATGTAGGGGCATACCGTCCCTCACTGGGTTCTCCCATGTCTCCTTCGAGCAAGAAAGGCAAGAGCGGGGCGGCCCGGGCGACGGGGCCCCCACCGATACCGCCCGGATTCGGGACCGTGACGGCGTATCTCGCCGTGGAGGGAGGCCTGGCCGCCATCGAGTTCTACAAGAAAGCGTTCGGCGCGCGGGAGATCGCGCAACGGGTCACTCCGAACGGGCGACTCATCCACGGCCAGCTGCAGATCGGGGACACGATGATCTTTCTCTCGGACGTCTTTCCCGATTCCGACACGGCGGCACCGTCCTCGATCGGGACCACGACGGTCACGCTGCACATCTACACCGACAACGTCGATGCCCTCTGGGACCGAGCCGTGGCGGCCGGCGCCAAGGTGTCCCTCCCCCTCGAGAATCAGTACTGGGGGGAGCGCTACGGTCAGCTCCTCGACCCGTTCGGTCACCACTGGACGCTCTCGATGCAGGTGAAGATCGACCGAGAGGAGACGGAGGCGCGCCGTCAGGAGGCCGAGGCGGCCTTCGCCCGCGAGGAGCGCCCGAGCCGGAATCCCCGGTACGGCGACGCCTAGCGGCCGGAGTCCCGCTCTTCCGACCCGGAAGAATCGACGCGGCCCCTCTCCCGAGGGACGGATCCTTCGGGAAGCGTGCGCCTATCCCCTTAGGGTGACCCAAAAAGCTCTTGGTCCGGGCCGCCGGAAGGGGAATCGCCAGTGGGACGAGCGGACGAACGATGGTCGATTGGTTCAACATTGCCATCTGGTCGTTGGTCGGTACCTGGGCGCTCGTCGTCGGAACCCTCCTGCTGATGCTGTGGCAGACCCTTCAAACACAGAAACTGAACTCCGCCAATGCGGTCATGGACCTGCGGGAGCGGTTCGACAGCCCCCGGATGCGCGCCGCCCGTCGGCATATGAGCGAGCGGCTGCTCAAGCAGGCCCACGAGGACATCTCCAACATGGAGGTGCTCACTTTCTTCGAACTGGTCGGGACGCTGACGCACCGCAAAGTGCTCGAGGACGACTTGGTCTGGGAAGCGTTCGGCGGTTGGGTCTCGTCCTACTACTGGGCGCTCCGGAATCCCGTCGACATGATCGGTGACCTGCGGAAGGCGATGAACGACCCGCTGATCTTCCACGAGTACGAATGGCTCCAACGCCGGGTCCTGGAGATCGACCGACGGCGACTGGGCTCCTCCACCGACTCGGGGCCCCCGGCTGCCGAGGATGCCGAGAGGTTCTTGACCCGGGAGTCGAAGCTCGAATCGATCTGAACGCCCAGGGCGACGTCGCGGGCCGAGCCCCCAGGTAAACCCTGGTGGACCATGGGGTTAATCGGCCGGAAATGGTTTCCACCCCCACTTGGCCATGACCGAGCGGGAAGGCCCGCCGGTGCCTCTTCCGGACCGCCGGACCGCGGGTACGCTCCTCGCGGCACGTTTGCGACCGTACGAGGGCCCCGACCTTGTCGTGCTCGCGCTGCCTCGAGGGGGAGTGCCCGTGGCGTTCGAGGTCGCCGACCGGTTGGGCGCTCCCCTCGATATCCTGGTCGTCCGTAAGGTGGGGGCTCCGGGGAACCCCGAGTATGGGCTCGGCGCGGTCGTTGAGGGCGGGACCCGCTTTCTGGACGAACCGCGCGTCCGTGCCGCTGGTCACACAGTACGTGACTTAGGCCCTACGATCGCCCGGGAGGTGGCCGAGGTCGAACGGCGGGCCCGAGAGTACCGGGCGGGGCGGGCCCCCGTCGACCTGAAGGGCCGCACCGTGATCCTGGTCGATGACGGAGTCGCCACGGGCGGGACGGTGCTCGCGGCGCTCCAGGCGGTGCGCGCCAAGGAACCGCGTCGCGTGGTCGTCGCGCTCGGCGTAGCGCCCCCGGACACGGTGGAGACGCTCCGTCGGGAGGTGGACGACCTGGTTGTTCTCCTCGTTCCGACCATGTTCTTTGCCGTCGGAGAATGGTACCACCAGTTCTCACAGGTCACGGACGCCGAGGTTCGTCGATTGCTCGATCGCTCGCGGGTGCCGCGGACGACGACGGTCCAGCTGCCGGACGGGGCCGCCCTTCCGCGCTGAACCGGGCGATCGCAGCAGAGAACCTCCCGTGGCATCCGTTCGGTGGGAAGCGGCGTGCGAGGACCATCGTCCGCGCGGGGTGAAGGGGCCTCGTCAGCTACGTTCGACGAAGTCGACAATACCCCTCCCTTCGATGGGGTACACGATGCCGCCCTCGACGCGCCAACGCCGCAAGGCCGCGCCCGCACAGGCCCGCGCACGGCCGCCGACCCCGGGGTCCTTCGTCATCAATGTGACCGTACGCGACGTGATGAGCCGTCATCCGATCACCGTGGGGCCGGACGCGACGCTTCTTGACGCGCTCGTCCTCATGCGGGGGCAGAAGGTGTCCGGTCTTCCGGTGGTGGCGGAGGACGGGAAGCTCGTCGGGGTGCTCAGCCAACGGGATGTAGCGCGGACGCTGAAGAGCGCCGGGGGGATTCCCGAGGTGACCGGTCTCTTCGATCTATTGATGTTCGGTCTCTCCGAGAAGACCGGAGTGAGCGTGCAAGTGCTCCGCCGCATCCTCGAAGAGACGAACGTTCGCGACGGCATGTCCAGCCCGCCGATCACGATTCCCTCCGACGCGTCGCTGGAGCTCGCGGCGGAAGTGATGCGCGAGAATGAGATCAATCGCATCCCGGTGATCCGAGGGGATCGGCTCGTCGGGATCGTCACGCGCAACGACCTCGTGCGAGCGCTCGTTCACACGTAAGGCGGACGGCGGGCCTGCCGCGAGAGCTACTCTAGTACCTACGCCGGTCGTACCGCCGAGGCCACGACCGTGACCACGCTCACCGAGACATGAGCGTCTCGGAAGATCCGTCCGACCGGGCAGCCTGCCAGAGCAGCCTGCAGGGTGGCGTCCACTTCGCCCCGGTCCGACCGACTCCGTACTCGCAGCGTGCCGTGGATACTCCCGACGTCGGCAGGGTTCGCGCTGACCTCGCCCTCGAGGACCAG
>Ga0187815_10000905_pt1 | contig 14204 bp, 16 predicted proteins | sample NC_S_5_FD_132962 | JGI IMG/M metagenome (GOLD analysis project Ga0187815, IMG submission 132962) | Wetland sediment microbial communities from Neuse River Estuary, North Carolina, USA - ASW-S_5 | ecosystem: Environmental > Aquatic > Freshwater > Wetlands > Sediment | place: USA: North Carolina...
CTCGTGCAGTACAACGGGACGAGCTACACCGACTTTACGGGCGTGCTCGCCAAGAACTGGTCGGTTGCCTACAACCCCCTCACGGGCTTCGAGAGCTACACCTTCCATCTCCGCTCCGGGGTCCACTTCTCGAACGGAGACCCTTACAACGCCTACGTCCAATGGTACTCCCTCTACCGCTCCCTCCTCCTCGCCCAGGGACCCCAGTTCATCCTCGAGCAGAACTTCTACTCCACCAACTTCTCCACCAGCGCTCCCCTCTCGTACTACTCTCCCCAGATCGATGACGACGCGGCCAATACCACCCTCGCGACCGACCTCAACAGCTGGAACTTCTTTGCGCCGACCTCGGGTGAGATCGCTTCGATGAGCGAGCCGTATCAGTCGTTCCAGGTGGTCGATCCCCTCACGATCCAGCTCAACCTCGGCTACGGCTACCTCGACAGCAACTACACCTACCTCCTCGCGTCGCTCTCCGCCCCCGGCTCGTACGCCGTGGATCCGGCCTGGGTCGGTGCGCACGGTGGAGTCCAGCCCTACCAAATCAACAACTACCTCACGACGAACACACTGGGAACGGGCCAGTACCTTCTCCAGAGTTACAATGCCGTCGAAGATGGCGGGTACACCCTCGTGCCCGACCCCCAGTACTGGGGGAATGCGACCGCCCAGGCCGAGCCGTGGAACACGATGCTCCAGCCTGCCAACACCTCCATGAAGATCGTGTTCCAGGGTACAACTGACGTGGAGATCTCGGACCTCGAGAACGGATTGGCGGCGAGCGCCTCCTTCGGGTTGATGACCCCCTCCACCATCACGGACCTGCAGAGCGACCCCTGCCTTTCGGTGCAGGCACTTCCGTCGATCTACGGGGCCACCACCGGCTCGCACTGGGTCTACCTGAACCAGAGTGTGTACCCGTTCAACAACCTCTCCGTGCGCGCGGCGATTGCGCACGCCATCGACTACAACACGATCATCGCCCAGGCGTTCGGCGGATACGCCCAACAGTGGGTCGGACCGGTGCCGCCAGGCTACCCGTACTACGACCCGGCGAACCTCCCTCCCTACTCGTACAACCTCAGCCTGGCCGACCAGGAGATCGCGAACTCCCCGTGCGCCAGCGACGCCTGTCGGGGGACCCCGGTGAACTTTGAGTATCTCGACACCAACCCGAGCTTCGCGATGATGGCCGTGTTTGTGCAGAACAACCTCGCGGCCATCGGCCTTACCGTTAATCCCATTCCGATCTCGCTGCCGGACCTCTATGTGGAGCAGACCCGAATGGCGAACGGCGTCTGCACTTCCTCCGCGGCCGTAAACGGCGGACCGTTCTACATGGGACAGGAGTTCTACACCTCCGACTACATCGCTCCCGACGACTGGACCCAGAATGACGCGTACAGCTTCGGGAGCGCCAACGGGTGCATGGCCGGCTACGACAACGCGACGGTCGACTCCCTGGTCTACCAGGCCGCAGCCGACTCGAACCCCGTGAACCTGACCACGGACTACTCCACGATCACGAGCGCGATGTACTACAACTACACGGACATCTGGCTCGCGGTTCCGACCGCCTTCTCGGTCTCGAGCGTCTTCTTGCATGGAGTGATCACGAACCCGATGGCGAGCGCCGAGCCGTTCGCGATGCTGTTCAACACCCAATGGGCCCGGAACCCGCCGGCGCTGGCTCAGTACCCCGTTACCTTCACCGAGAACGGGCTTCCCGCCGGGACCAACTGGTCGGTATCTCTCAGCGGAACGTCTCATTGGTCGACTACCAGCTCGATCGGGTTCTCGGAGCGGATCGGCCACTACTCGTTCGACGTCGGATCGGTCCCGAGCTACGCGGCCAGGCCGCTCACCGGCAACATCAGCGTGAACGGGTCGGGCGCGACCCAATGGATCAACTTCACCGCGACCACGGGCGGGGGCGGATCGTCGTTCCTCGGACTCCCCGGAATAGAAGGCTACGTCCTCATCGTCGGGGTCCTCGTCGTGGCGGCCGCTGTGGTGGTCGTCCTCGTCCGGTCGCGAGGAGGCGGCCCTTCCGTCCCGGGGCCTCCCCCGAGCTCCGGTCCCCCCGCACCCCCGCCCGGAGCGGCCTGAGCGCTCCGATACTTCCTCGGGCGGGACGGCCCGGGCTAAGGAGGGAACCAGCGGCGCCCAAGTGGCACGACGACGGGAGAGCCCCTCCGGGGGGTGTGCTTCCTTCGGAGAAGCCCTGCGGTGAGCAACCAGACCCCCGCAGCGAGGAAGAATCCGAGCTCGATGTAGCCGACGATAGGGTAGCTCGTCCACAGGGGGAACAGGAAGGGGAAGAGGACGGCCGCGCCGAAGAACGCCCCTCCCATGGTCACGAAGAACTCCCACGGGAGAGTCGGCCAGAAGCCTCCGAGCAACCAGAACCGCAGCATCTCTGCGACTACAGTCTGGCGGCCCCCGGGCTAAGAATCTCTCGGTCGAGACAGCACCCACCCATCTCGGGGTCCCGGCGGATTCGGCGCCGGTTCAGGCGGAATCGGTTTGCGGGGCGTCCAGCACGAGGTAAAGCCGCTTGTTGCGAGCCCCCTTGTTTTCGATCTTCTCGAGACGAGCCGCCCCCACTTCGGCCGTGTTGGCAACGTGGGTTCCCCCGTCCGCCTGCACATCGAACCCTTCGATGTCGATCAGCCGGACCACGTCGACGTCCGGCATCAGTTCCTGCGCCACCCGCACCAGCGTCGGGTCTTTCTCCGCCTCCGCACGGGGAAGCGAACGGACGGTCACCGGCCGTTTCTCCCGGACCACTTCGTTCACCCCTTCGATGAGGTTCTCGGCGATCGCTCGGTCGAAGCCCGGAATCGAGAAGTCCATCCGGGCCCGTTCCGCGGTGATCTGGTTTCCCGTGATCCCGCTCCCGATCCGACGGTAGACGACGCCGCTGAGGATGTGGAGCGCGGTGTGGTAGCGCATATGGGCAAACCGTCGCGCCCAATCGACCTCCCCGACGAGTCGGTCCCCGGGAGAGAGCGAGGTACCCGGGTCGAGCACGTGGAGAATCCCTTCGGGAGTCTTGCGAACATCCGCCACCCCGACGGAGCGACCATCGGAGAGCGTCAGTCTTCCGCGGTCCGCGGGCTGGCCTCCCCCGGTCGGATAGAACGCGGTGCGGTCCAGGTAGATGCCTTCGGACGTCGCCGAGGCGACCTCGGCATCGAATCGCTTCAGATAGGCGTCCGCGAGGTAGAGCGCCTCCGTCACGTTTCGAACCCCCGACAATCGATCTCCGGCCGTTCCGCGCCTAGCGGGCGTTCTGGATCCGGCGGACCTTGTACTCGATGGTTTCCAGCTTATCCAACCGGTGGTCGATGCGTAACTGAACGGCGACCCGCTGGACGCCCATCCGCAGTAGCGCGGCGTGCGCTCTCTTCACGGCGAGGAAGATGGTTTCGATACGGTCCGCCTCCATCGCGGTCGACATCGGGCCGGGCACGAGCCGAAGGCCTCGCACCCCGGCCATGGCGTGACTGGCGGCTCTCACGTAGTCGCTGAGACTTGTCCCCGCTCCGATCGGATAGATGGATACATCCCCGATGACCCGGGACTTCGGGTGGGTGGCTTTCGGCATGGGCTCCCGAGGGCCGCGTCGATATTAATCGAGTGGCGCGACTTGGAGGGCTCCGCCGGCAGGCCTCTTCCCGGAGGTACACGCTCCGTTCTAGCTCTTGGGCCGGAGACGTGGCAGGAAGCGGCCGGTGCGCGCGGCGTACTCTGCATAGTTGCTTCCGAAAGCCTGCGGAGAGCCGAGCAGCTCCTCCTCGAGACGCGCACGGTAGATTGCCATCGCCACCAGCACGACCGCTACTCCGAGAAGAATCGGGCTGAGAAACAAGAGACTCAAACCCAGGGTCGACGCGACGATCGCGGTATAGACCGGATGGCGGATGAACCGGTACGGACCGTTCTGAACCAGCTCGTGGTCGGCTCGAACCTGAATTGCCGGCGTCATGTGGCGGCCCAGGGCTCGTCGAGCAGCGAAGAAGAGGACGCCACCCGCGATCGTGACGGCGAGCCCTACGAGCTGGAAAGCGTCCGAGGCGGGAAAGTCCGGAAACGGCGGCCAGTGATATGTGTAGGTGGGGTCCGCGACCACACCCAACGGCCAGAAGACAGAGACTGCGCTCCCGACCGCCCACGTCACTTCCGACCAGAGACCGGGGTTTCTTCTCGCCACTACGGGGCTGCCCTCACGAGGTAGCCAGCGACGCGGGCCACCGAGGGAAATCGAGGCAATGGCACCGACGAAGCAGCAGACGCCGAGAACCTGGACGACCAAGAGACTCAGCACGCACCTCGCAGGGGGTGGGGTCGAGATTACCCTTCCCCGCGGAGCGGCCCGCGGCGCGCTACCTTGAGGACTGTGAGGCCGCGACCACCGGGGAGCTCGGGCGCCCTGCCCTCCGGTCGTCGTTCGTCGGGAACGGGGTTATCAGAAGCACGTACGCTGCTCCCCAAGAGGACCGAACGACCATGGGGACCGACGCGGAGAGCCTAGCGAGTTGGCGCATCGAGGGGTTGCCGGCAAGCGGACCGTACCCCGAGCTTGCCGAGAAGCTTACCCTCTTCGGACAGTTCGTCGGGGATTGGGACATCCTCGAGTGCCGTTCCCTCCATGACGATGGGTCCTGGTCCATCAGCCGCGGCAGGCTTCACTGGCGTTGGATCCTGGAGGGACGGGCGGTCCAGGACGTCTGGACGACCATCGACGAGGAGAGCCAACGGTCGATCCCGATCGGCACTACCGTTCGCTTCTACGACGCGAAGATCGATGCCTGGCACAGCGTCTGGCTGTCGCCCCTGAACGGTGTGGTGCGGACCTTCATCGGCCGCCCCGTGGGCTCGGAGATCGTGCTCGAGGGGAAGAACTCCCGGGGCAATTCGATCCGCTGGATCTTCTCCGAAATCGCTCGTGATTCATTTCGATGGCGCGGGGAAGAACTCCGGTCGGCGCCGTCCGGTTGGGTACTCTACGAGGAGATGCGCATTCGCCGGGCTCGGCGGTCAGAGTGACCGCCGTCCACTCGCGATTGCTCGGAGCACGACCCCACTCCTTCAGGGACTCACGACTTCTGTTCCGGATTCCGGCCCAGCACGGGGACGAGAAGGTGGAGCTCGGACATGCTGCGGTAGTACTCGATGTCCGGGCGACTGCGGTCCACAGGGTAGCTCTGAACCATCTCCTTGAAGATCGAGCCGAGCTTTCCCTGGGCGATCACACTCTCCCAATCGAAAATCTTGCGACGCACGTAGAGGCCCCCCGGAATCGTCCCGACGTCGAGCCCCATCGCCTTGGGGTCATCGTGGGGCATCTTCTCCACGCACGCGAAGTACTCCTCCCCGTCGGGCAGCAGTCGGAAGGTTCCATAGAACTTCCGGCCCTTCAGAGACGACAACCTGGACTCGAGACGCTTCATCGCTTCGGGGGGACCCTTGCCTTTCATGTCCGCGAGAACCCGGAGCACTTCGACCTCCTGACGCTCGACGTAGCTGTCCATGGCCACCCTACCTCGATGGAGCGGTGCCAAGCCTAGCTATTCGCGGTGAGGTCGTGAAACAGCCCTCCTCGTCACCGCCCGGAGGTGCAATGCTACTTGCACCCAGCGCGAACCCCAAGGGCCGATGCTAAGCTGCGGGCGGAGCCCCGGGCCGTGCCGTCTCCGCGATCTTCCGGTCAATCGCAGAATCGATCCACTGAGTGTACTCTCGGATCTCTCGGAGGACGAGCAGTTTTGCGTCGTTCATGCCGTCGATCGTTCGTGCCTTGATGAGGTTCTCTTCGGTCTCGGAGAGCGTCCGGGCCGCGAGGCACACCATGGCGTTCCCCGGGGGGTCCGTTCGAGAGAGGAAACATGAGTCCTTGAACGTCTCGAGGGCCTGCCGGAGGGCATCCTCGCGTCGTTCCGGAGTCGGGTAGAGAAGGAGCACGTGGGTGATCGTGTTCGGGATGACCGCGGGATTGACGATCGGGACGATGATGATGGCATTATTCTGCGCCATCCGGTCGAAACGCCGGCGCACCGTCTTGACGCCCAGCCCGAGTTCCCTGGCGACCGTCGAGAGCGGCTTGAACGCCTGGTAGCGGAGGGCCTTGATGATGCGCCAGTCCGTCGACGTCAGTTCGATTCCCACCGGGGGCATCGTGCGCTCGTAGAACCGTTCGGGCGCCTCGCAGTGGGTTAGGCTCCGAAACAGCTCGAGTCGGCGATCTTCGTCTCGGTCGTCCAAGTAGGTGAAATCGATGCAGATGTAGGAGCCGATGAAGTTGTGAATCTCCATGACGCCATCGACGAGGGCGCACTTCTCGATGGCCTCGCGTTTCTGAAGGACGTCGGGTATGTCGAACGCGTACGCGCTGCCGTGCATCCCCAGGAGCCGTAAGTTGGGGTAGATCTGAAAGTAGTGGATGAAGCCGCTTTTCTTCATCTTGGAAATGCGCTGCTTGACGGTGTTGCCGTCCGCCCCCACTTTCTTGGCAATCACCCAAGGGTTGAGGCGGGAGAGGTCTCCGGAGTGGTCCCCGAATGGGCGATACTCAATCGACTTGAAGATTCGGAAGTCCAGCTCGTCCAAGTTCCAATACCGTCGTGCGGCAATGGTTCTGGGAATTAAAGGCACATTCGGACCCAAAAACCGGCGCCCGACTGACCTGCGGTTGAAATCCGCAGAGACCTACCTTTGCACCCGAAGCGAGGAACCATGAGCAACAAACTGGTGTTCATGTGCACGCACGGAAAGGAAGATGCCGAACGCGCCACCCTCCCGTTTGTCGCCGCGAACGTTGCGGCGACGGCCGGGCAGGAAGCCATCGTCGTGTGTACGATCGATGGCGCATGGCTAGGGACGAAGGACGGCCGGGAGGGAATCGAAGCGAAGGGGCTCCCGGCTCTTTCGAAGCTGTTCTCCGAGTTCGTGGCCAACGGGGGGAGGGTGTGGCTCTGCGGGGCCTGCACGAAGCCCCGTGGGATTACCGAGGAGCATCTCGCTCCGGGCGCCTCGATCGTCGGCGCGGCGAAGATCATCGAAGAGATCGTCGCGGGCGCGAAAACAGTGAGCTTCGCCTAAGGAGGAACGGAGCGATGGAAACAGGAACTCACTCCTCGTCCAATCGGGTGTGCGCCCTACGCGACGGTCCGGCCCGCGGTTCCGTCACGGACCTCGGAGAGCAATTCCTGGCAGCCCTCGTCGACCGCGACGAGGAGAGGTTGGAAGCCTGCTTCCAGGACCACGCTCGGTTGCGAGCCCTGGTCCCGTCCGGGCCACAGGAGCACGTCGGGGCCGAGACCATCGCGGAGACGTTCGCCGCGTGGTTCGGGGACGCGGATCGCCTCCAGCTTCTGGACCAATCAACGGAGCTCTTGGCGGACCGTCTCCGCCTTCGGTACCGTTTCCGGGAGGTCTACGACGACGGCGACTCCGAACTGATCGAGCAGGATGCGTTCTGTGTGGTGGACCGGGGCCAGATCGCGGCCATGGACTTGGTCTGCTCGGGTCATCGTCTCGAGTCGCCGGGAGCCCATGCCGAACTCCGCCGGTTCGAGGCTGGGGAACTGGGCTGCGGAAGCGGTCTCCCTCAGGAGTTCCGCCGTCAGATCTCCGACATCCCGATCGGATCTAGCCTCGAAGTCGCAACTCGAGACCCATCGGCCAAGGAGGACCTCCCTTCCCTGGCTCGAATGCTGGGTCACGAAGTGATTGGAGTGGACAGTGCACCGGATGGCACTTCGGTGATTACTGTGCGGCGGGGAAAATAGTGCGGGCTCCCGTTACCGGGTTCCCGTCACGGGGACCACGGCGCGGGCCCGACGTCGCGAGGAGGACTCGCGAGCCCGCTACCCCTGCTTGACCTCGTGGACTTCGTCGGCGACGAGCCCGTGGGCTTCCTTGTGCACCCGGGCAGCCGCCTCGGCGCTCGGCGCTGAAACGAGACACATGATCGTTCCGTTCTTCTCGTCCACCCAGTAGTGCTGGTAGTCGACCCCATGCTTCCCCTGCACCGCGAGGTCCTTCGCATGCGCTTCGGCCACGGCGGCGGCGGTCACTCCCTTCATGTTCCGGTGTACGTCCATGTAGAGCGGCATTAGGCCCCCGCGAGGATCTCCTCCATCTTAAACGCTTGGAAGCCGCGCAAACGTCTATCTGGGCCGCCGGTGTTCCAACGTCGCCCGATCGGTAGTAACCGCGGAGGCGCACGTGAAAGCTATCGTCTGCACCAAGTATGGGCCGCCGGCCCAAGCGCTCCAGCTCAAGGAGATGGAAATTCCTGTTCCCAAGGACGACGAGGCGCTGGTGCGGGTCCGTGCTTCTTCGGTGAACCCGGCCGATTGGTACGGGATCCGTGGCAAGCCGTTCTTCCTCCGCCTCATGGGAGTCGGGTTCCTGAGACCGAAGTCCCCGCTCACCGGTTCCGATGTCGCGGGGACGGTGACCGCGGTGGGAAAGGACGTGAAGGAAACTCGTCCCGGCGACGAGATCCTAGGAATCTGCCACGGCGCTTTTGCGGAGTACGTCACGGTTCCCGAGCGAACCTTGGTCGTCAAGCCCGCCAGCCTATCCTTCGAGGAAGCGGCGGGGGTGACCCTGGCAGGACTCACCGCCCTCCAGGGACTCCGAACTCACGGCCAGGTGCAGCCCGGACAGAAAGTCCTGATCTGCGGAGCCTCCGGTGGCGTAGGTACGTTCGCGGTCCAGATCGCGAAGGCGCTCGGAGCGGAGGTCACGGCGGTCTGTAGCTCGGGAAAGGCCGACCTAGCCCGCTCTCTCGGAGCGGACCACGTGATCGACTACTCCAAGGAGGATTTCTCCCGGTCGGGGGCCCGGTACGACCTCGTCGTGGCCGTGAACGGGTCCCGTCCGCTCGGCGACTATCGGCGCGCCCTGAACCAAGGTGGCACCTGCGTGTTCATCGGGGGGACAATGAGACAAATCCTTCGGTTCCTCGTCTTTGGGCGACTTTACAAGAATTCGCGCAACGGGAAGATCGCCGCCTTCATCATGAAGCCGAACAAGGAGGACCTGCTGTTCCTCAAGGGCCTTATCGAGGGAGGCCGGGTCAACCCCGCGATGGACCGGAACTTCCCGCTCGCCAAGGTCGCGGACGCTCTCGAGTATCTGCACGAGGGTCACGCTCGCGGCAAGATCTCGGTCACGGTGTAGGCCGGTAGTGTCTCTTCGAATAGGGCCCGTTAGGGGGGCCCACCGCCTCCACGTTCTGCGGGGCCATCGTCGTGCCCGGAGCCGGGAGGCGTTCCGGGGTTGGGGGAGCGGTCTGTGGAAGCTTGCCGGTCTGAGCTGGGCGCTCGGGGGAAACCGTCCAGAGAAGGGGAACGGTCGCAGCCGCAGGCACCAGCGCTACGGCTAGAGCAAAACCGGACAAGAGGAGATGCTGGAATGCCCAGTGGAAGTACAGGGCCAACCCCAGCGACGAATCGGGGGGAACGGCTCCGATCCACGTCGGAAGTCCGAGCACACCGAAGAGCTCGTTCAGGAAGCCGCCCAGTCCGAGCGCAACGAGCGTGGGGGGCACCCAGACGCCCCAGGTGAACCCAGCTACCCCGAGCGCGATTCTCCAGATCCGGCCACCCAGTTGGGAAAACAGTCGTCGGACCGCTCCCGCGAACTCCTTCGGGAAGAGACCCGCCCCAATCGCGGTGATCGCGAGCAGTTGATGCTCGAAGATCCAGTGGTACCAGATGGCCGCGTTCGCGGCGGCCGGTGGAGTGTTGGTCCATTCCACGAACATCGCAAGGGACCATGTGATCCCCGCCACCAGCAAGCCCAGTCGCAGGAGAGCGCCGGCGGCGAAACGTCGGTCGAACGGGGGCGGAACGGGGCAGTACTCGGCTGTCAAGCGGAGAGAGCGCTCCTGGGCGAGGAGGGCGATGTAGACCACCCCGAGCTGGAACACTCCGATGTACCAGTTGTTGAGAAGCAGGTTGTAGAGCGAGGACCCACTGGCGGCAGCCACCACGCTCACGCCCACGAGACCCGCGCAGCTCGTGCAACAGCAGGCGCCCAGGGTTGCTAGGCCGGTAATCGCCGGGCCGACCGAGGCCGCCGAGCCCGAGGCCAGCGCTTGTCGATTGACCCCTTTCGCGCGTCGCAGTAAGGGAAGTGCGAGGATGAGCCCCGTCGCGCCCCCGATACCCACTCCGATGGAGACCAGGAGCATCGCCACGGTCGGGAAGAAGGGCAGGGTCAGGAATCCCCACGGCGCGTTCACGAAGAGCGCGGGGTAGTCCCACCACTGCGTACCATAACCATACACCACACTGACCGTGGTGACGTTGGTGTCCGGGGTGGACACAAAGACCAGCATGTCGCCAAGCACCATCGACACGAACGCGTAGACCACGGTGATGGCGAGGACGAGGCTCCGTCCCCACCACGTCCGTAGCCGGGATCGAGTTTCGTGGAGGGTAGCGAAAAGGAAGCCCCGCCAGAACGAGGTGAGGGCCGACACGACGGTGCTCCGACGGCCTCCCCGCTGCGACTCGCGGGATATAAGTCTGGAGACCTCGCCGCCTAGTCGGCGCTGGATTGCCTCCTGGAGGCGTCTTCTGAGGGCGCTGCGCGGAATCCGGAGCTACTCTCTAATCCCGGGCGTTGGTTAGCCGGCGCGGGGAGTCCGATGCCAACCGTCCATGTAGGGGAGGTCGACCTCTACTACGAGATCCACGGGGAAGGCTCCCCGCTTCTCATGATCAATGGCCTCGGAGCGAGCGTCGAGACGTGGAGCCCGTTCTGGATGCGCCTCGCCGAACACTTTCGGGTCGTGCTCTTCGACAATCGCGGAGTGGGACGGAGCACTCTCCCCAAGAGCTCGTTCACCATCCGGACCATGGCGGACGATGCGGCGGGTCTGCTGGAAGCTATCCGGGTCCCGAGCGCGTTCGTCTACGGGGCTTCGATGGGGGGTCAAATCGCGCAGGAGCTCGCCCTGAGTCATCCGGAGAAGGTCCGTGCGCTCGTGCTGGGGATGACGACATGCGGGGGCCCGCCGGCTATCCTCCCCCCGCCCGAGGTCATGCAGCGTCTGGCGACTCTCGCGAATCCGTCGGCCGGGTCGTCCCCCCTGGAAGTCCTCTGGAGCGTAAGTTACACTCCCGAATTCCTCGCCGCCCACCGGGCCGAACTAGTTCGAGAGGCCGCCGCGGTCCGGTATCCCCCGACCCCGCAGGGGTATCGACTCCAAGCCGAGGCTTCGATGAAGTTCAACTCCTACGACCGTCTACCGAAGATCCAAGTGCCCACCTTGGTGATGGCAGGGTCGCGGGACCTTTTGATGCCGCCCGGAAATGCCCGACTGATCGCGAGCCGTATCCCCGGGGCTCAACTCCACATCTTCGAAGGGGCGGGCCACGGCTTTACGCGCGAGAGGCCGGAGGAATCGGTCAAGCTGATCTCGGACTTTCTGTCGGCGGTCGAAAGCTCGCGGCCACTCCCATCTCCCGGAACATGACCGCAGATCCCGGACCTGTTCTGGTCACCGGCACTAGCTCAGGAATCGGACGCAAGGTCACTGAGTTGCTCTCCGAGCAGGGGCACCCGGTCTTTGCGGCCGCGCGCAAGAAGTCGGACCTTGCTTCCCTAGCTTCCTTGCCTCATGTAACTCCGATTCAGCTTGACGTGACCCGCGAAGAAAGCATCCGAAGAGCGATTCGGGCCATTCACGTCGCCGGACACGGCCTGTACGGGTTGGTCAACAACGCTGGAGTCGTGGAAGTCGCCCCGCTGCTCGACACCACCGTGGAGGAGCTCGGCTACGTCCTCGACGTCAACCTCTATGGTATGCACCGGATGGTCCGGGCGTGTTTCCCGTTCCTGATGGAGGCCCACGGACGCATCGTCAACATCGGCTCCATCAACGGGGTGTTCCCGGAAGTGTACGTGGGCGCCTACTGCATCAGCAAGTACGCCGTCGAAGCGTACACTGACGTGCTCCGGCGGGAGTTCCGTCCGTTGGGGGTCCACGTGAGTGTCGTGGAACCCGGAGAGTTCCGAAGCAACATCGTGTCGAGTTTCCTCTCTCGCAAGGGAGGGGGCCTCCTCACCGCGTACGAACACTCGCCGTTCCGAGAAGCGATGCAGATGTATTTCGCCCAAATGCAGGCCGCACCGGGGGAAGCGGACCGTTCGAAGTACCCCGACCCCCGCCCCGTGGCGGAGGCGGTCGTGGACGCTCTCTTCTCGGAGGACCCGAAGCGGCGGTACTTGGTGGGCTCCGCGGCGGACACCGAAGCGGCGCTGACCCAGGTAATGCACCTCCTTGCCCAGCTGAACCAGCGCCACGCCCACTCACGTACCGCGGAGGAGCTGGCGAAGCGGCTCAAGGAGACTGTGTCGCAGCTTTAGCCCGTTTTCTGCGTGGCCCGTCAGTGCCTTGGCGCTCCTTCCGTGGATGCCATCCCCATGCCACCTGCCGTTCCCCGGCAAGTCGATGTCATCCCTGGTCCACGAGCTGCTGGAGGTCGGGGCGCTTCAACTCTTCCCGCACGTACTCGAGGCGCTCCCGGATCGTGGATTCGGTCCCGAATTTCCGGGCGATCTCGGCGACGCGATCTAGGTGGTCCGTGCTGAGGCCGTCGATGATGTTGGTCACGATCTTCTCGGCGTACGCCTTCCAGCGCTTCGTCAAGAGCCGGGTGTACCACACCGCGTCCGGAGAAAGATACCGAATCCCCTCCACGTGGATGGAGTGTTCGCGCACGAGAAACTCGAAGAACTCCTGAGCGGTCTTCGTTCCGGAGAATACCCCGGCGTCCACGACATCGAGCGGCGTTCCCCGCTGAGCGACGATTCCGAAGCGGGTCACCGGCCCACCCTCCCAGGCGAGAGTGAGGCCGGGGTCCTTCGCGAGCCGCTCGACCGCGTTCCGATAGTCGGCGGTCGTGACCATCACGTCCACGTCACGAGTCGCGGTAGCTGCCTCCTGAGCGATCGCCTGACCCCCCACCACGAGGTATCGGATGCTGTACTTCCGCAGAAGCTCGTCCGCCGCGGCAACGGCCGGTTCGGTCACGACGGCGCCTCCAACGGCGGGTTGTTGCGCTCAATCCAGCGAAGCTCCGAGGTCGACAAGGAAGCCCCGACCCGAGGGATCGCCGGGGCGAACTCCTGGAGCCGAACCTTCGTTGCCGCCGTCTCGAGCCCCTCGTTGCGGACCCGCCGGTACAGTTCGTGGGGATTGAGGCGAGCTCGGTTTCGAGACGCGACGACCCGCGCCGCGAGTGGGTCGAACCGTAGAAGGAACGTCACGAGCTCCACGACCCCCGGTTCTTTCAGCGAGTCCGAATCGGCTACGGGCAGGATCCGGTAGTCGGACGAGACCTGGCCCGAGAGCGCGTTGGGAAGAAGGAGCCACGGACGGAAGGTCACGGGGTAGCCGCTATTCGTGACCCACTCCGGGGTGAGCAGGAAGGCAGGGACGCGGTGACGCCGGAGCCGATCTACGTCCTGGGGAGACAGGACCCGGGGCCGGTATTCAGACCGAGGTCGCCCGCGCGATCGTCTCGCCGGGCCGACGAACTCCCGAGGCAGATGACTCTCCCCCGGCTCGCGGAGCAGCCGCGACTCGAGCCTCATCGATGATGAGGATGCGCATTTAAGTATATATATTATATCGCAACGCCAAGCCCCTCTCTTCCGTCTACGCACGGACCGCGCCCAAACGTCCCAACCTTTGTTCCAACGCGACGCCGTCGTCCATGCGCCCCGACAACCCCCCTCGCGGGCAGAGTGTCCGGGTGGGACGCATCTCAGTGGGCGGCCACGTGCTTCGAACGGCGCTCCCGCCTCCTGCCCGGACCGGCTCACTACGGGATCCAGGGGAGGCGGATTCGCCTTCGTCCGGGGAGCGGTATCGGTCGCTGAGCGGCTGCTTCTCGACGCCAGGTGGCGTGGACCAGCCATGGGTACTGGTCCAGCACCGACCTCGGGGCACCCGCTAGGCCGAGGGCGAGAGCCGCCCGGAGCAGGGCGATGTGCGTGAACGCCTGAGGGTAGTTTCCGAGGGCCATCTCCCTCGCGGGGTCGTACTCCTCCGAGAATAACCCGAGGGGGCCCGCCGCGCGCAGAAGTGCTTCAAAATTCTCGCGGGCGCGTCGGCGTTCTCCCGCCCGAGCCAGGCAATCGACCAGCCAGAACGAACACGGCAAGAACGCCGC
>Ga0187815_10000907_pt1 | contig 14190 bp, 16 predicted proteins | sample NC_S_5_FD_132962 | JGI IMG/M metagenome (GOLD analysis project Ga0187815, IMG submission 132962) | Wetland sediment microbial communities from Neuse River Estuary, North Carolina, USA - ASW-S_5 | ecosystem: Environmental > Aquatic > Freshwater > Wetlands > Sediment | place: USA: North Carolina...
CGATCGCGCGCAAGTCGGCCAGCGCGGTGATAGTCGCCTGCGGGGCTGCGTAGAGTCCGAAGTCGGCGGTGTCAGCGTCAATAAGCTGGTCGAGGACCTGCTGGGCGGCCAGGACCGGGTGCCCTGGCGGTATCTGCAGGGCAGAGGTCCGGGCGAGGTCGGTCCCGCAGCGCTGGTGGCGGCGCCAGCCTGGCCGCCGGCTTTCCCCTGGTAGGGGATGGGGGCCTCGCAGTAGCCCGGGGACGGCGGCAGGTGGCTGTCGCTGGCCCGGAAGCCGGGGATGCTGTCGCACGCGGGGCAGGTATCGGCTAGCAGCCTCTGGCGGGTGGTGCAGGCAAAGCTCCAGGTCAGGCGCCAGCGGAGCTGCCAGCGCCCGCCGGTGTCCGCCAGGCAGCCGGGGCAGTAGCGTGATCCGCGGCCCCGGCCCCACATGGCGCGGAGGCTAACCCGGCGGCTGGCGTGGTCGATCATGATGGCGCGCCCGTCATAGCGGGCCATGGTCATGGCGTGGAGGACGGGAACGGGGACGCCTGCGGCGGCGCTGATCGCCTGCGCCTCGTGGTCACGCAGCAGCACGACCCGGTTGGCGGGGATGTCGTCTTTCCGCAGGACGTTGTGCGGGCCGCCGGGCAGGCCGAGCGCCAGTGAAGGTCGATCAGTGGCACCTTGAGGCGGTGCGCGAGCGCGTCCAGCCACGAGTCCAGCGCTTCCCCCGGCAGCGGTGCCAGCCGCAGCGGGAGCGTCCTGCCCGGCTTCACGCGCCTGCGCTTCGCGCGGCCCGCCGGGCGGCGGGCCGGGGACGGCTGGTCAGCCGCCCGGCCGCGAGCGAAGCCTCCAGCCGGGCCCGGGCTGACTCGGCTGCAGCGTCGTTCTTGACCTGGTCCAGTACCTCGGCGTCCAGGTGCTCGGCGCCGGTGCGGATGGCGCGCTGGCAGCCGCGGGCGACCAGTGTCATGAGCGAGCCGATGTGGCCGGTGGAGCGGGCGAAGAGGTAGTCCGACAGGTGGTCGGCGAGCATGCCCGGGTACTTGCCCGTGAGGTCCGGCGGATCCATCGACGCGAGCGCCGCGCCTGCGCGCGGTATGCGAACGCCTCAGGCCCGCCCCTCTGGGACCCGCGTCCGTCGCCGGCTGTCCCGTCACGTACCGGATCTCCGCCGTGTCCCGCCCTGGGCGGTCAGCGTCCGAAAGCATCCTTGGCCTTCGCCCCGGCTTGCCTGATGTTGACCTTGGCCTCGCCAGCCCGGCCTTGGTTTCGCAGGCGCCGGCTGCCGACGAGGCGGCCGACCATCCTCTTAAGCGCCCTTGAACGTTTCGACCGTGTGCGCGGTCTTCCTGGAGATACTCGTGGTGGCTGCCTTTGCCGGTTACTCTGCGGAGGCTGTTGTCGTGGCGGGGGTGTCGTTAAGACTCGGGCCTGATGGTCGGCACCCGATCCAGGTTCCCGGCCCGCGGGGCAGTCGGTCGTCCGGGCGGCCGCTAAAGCCTGGGAAGGGTTCACAGGTGCGGTCCGGCCAGCGCGCTGCCCGGGCCGGGAGTGCGGGGTCCCTCCGCCGATGGCGCCGCGATCAGTTCTTCGAGCTGCCGGACCACGGCCGCGGGCGGGATCGGCAGCGGCTGGGCGAATACGTTCAGCAGCGTGTCCACGGACTGCCCGACGGTGAACCTCGTCCCGGCGTCGTGCCGCGAGGCCGCTGACAGCGGCCCGCTGTCGGCGGCCTCGCGGATGCCCCAGGCGAGCGCTTCGGCGTTGTCCGGGCTGACGAGCACTACCCCGCCGCAGTCGGTCTCGGGCAGGCCGCCATCGTCGGAGGCGACGACCCGGCAGCCCGAGTGCTGGGCCTCGATCGAGACGATGCCGAAGGTCTCGTGCCAGTACTGGCTGTTGGATGGCATAACGACGATGTCATGGCGGGCCATGAGGGCCGCCATCTTCGCCGGCGTCCTGCAGCTGGGCACTACAGAGATTCCGGGGTGCGCGCCGAGCAGTCGCTCGATGATCTTTCCCTGCGGCTTGTCCGCGCCTGCGGTTGTCGCGGTGAACGTGAGGGCCGGGTCCTGCTCGATGACGTCGATGTGCAGCGTCTCAAGCAGGGTATAGATGCCTTTCTCGGGACTCAGCCTGCCCGCGAACAGGACGCGGGTCTTCCCGGCCTCGCGGCCCGGCCGGGGCTGGGCGGCAAAGCCCGGTTCGGCGAACGGGTACACGACGCTGATCGTCGCAATGTCCACGTCCAGGTACCTCGACCACAGTGCAGCGGCGTACTGGCTGGTGGCGATCAGGGCGCGTTCCCTGGTCCCCTCGACGGCGAACGCCCGGTGCCGTTCCCTGATGGGCGGCGGGTTGTGCAGGATCAGGAATGCAGGATGCCTGGTTGGCACGGTGTGCGGTTCGTTGACGAAGACGACGGTGCTGTCGAGCCCGCCGACCTCGGCCAGCGTGGGCAGTGAGAGGAACGGGACGTCGGTGAAGTCGTCCCTGCCATCGCTGGCACCAAGGCCGACAGTGACTACCTGCGCTGCTATGCCGCGCCGGGTCAGTTCCCGGACCTGGCCGACGGTGTAGTTCTCCGAGCCGCCGGTGCCGGCGGGCAGTGGGTTTCCCGGGGACCAGATAAACGATATCAACGTCTGCTGCCTGCGTTTCTTGTGGCCGAGGCACCGGGAGGATAAGGGGTGCACCCGCGCGAGGCCGGTGCCCCTCGCGGCCGGCCGCGTACTAGCCGACCGCGCTGTAAGCTTGAGAGGGCGAGCAGCGCGGACTACGGTCAAGCCTGCGACTGGGCTGCAACCTGGCCCCTTGGCGAAACGCTCGAAACCGGGATGCCGACGCATATCAGCGGCATTCACAACGGCGAACATTAGCAGTTGCCTATAAGGTAGCACGAGCCGCACCAGCCCGGGCCCTCGCCTGGCACGGGCCACCAGCCGTTGGCGGCTTATCGTGCCCTCGGGTTCAGCGTTGACCTTGGCTGGCTGCGGGCGGGCCGTCATACCGGCTCGATGGAGGACCTGTGCCGCCGTTACGTCAGCGTGCATCTTGAGATCGAGGTGCACGAGCCACTTGAGATGGTTCTCCAGCTGGCCGTGCCGGACATGCCCGGCGCCGGTCCGCGGGAAAGCCTCACAATCACCGGCGGCGCGCGGTTCCTAACGGCCACGGAGGTGGTCATTCCCGGCGAGGGGCGCGCGCACGTGCTGGCGGTGCGGCCCGGACGGGTGCTCGTCGAGTACCAGGCCACCGTTGAGGGCCGGGGGGCGGCACCGGGGGTGTCCCTGGCCGATCGCCTGACCTACGTTCGGCCCAGCCGATACGCCGAGTCCGACCAGCTGGTCGCGGTGGCCCAGGCCGAGTTCGCTGGCATCAGCGGGGCGCCGGACCTGCTCGCCGCGGTGTCATCCTGGGTTGGCACGCAGCTCAGGTACGTGCCCGGCAGCAGCGGGCCGACCGACGGCGCGGTGCACACGCTGCTGCGCCGGCAGGGAGTGTGCCGCGACTACGCTCACCTCGTGGTCGCGCTGCTCCGGGCGCTGAATGTCCCGGCCCGGCTCGCCGCCGTGTACGCGCCCGGACTAGAGCCGATGGACTTCCACGCGGTGGCGGAGGCGGTGGTGGACGGCTGCTGGCGCGTGGTGGACGCGACCCTGCTCGCGCCGCGCGCCAGCCTGGTGCGGATAGCCACCGGCCGCGACGCCGCCGACACCGCGTTCTTGTCCACGTACGGCGGTGCCGCGACGCTGGTCGGCACCGAGGTCATGGCGGTGCTTGACGGGCAACTGCCTGAGGACGACGTAACCCGGCTGATGAGCATCGGCTGACTCGTCCATGTCGCTACTCGATGCCTGCGTCATTAGCGGGGTATGTCAGGAGGAAGGCTGTCGGCGGTGGTGAAGCGGCCGGCGCGGCGGAGCAGGCGGCAGCAGCGTGCCGACGGTGATGGCGCCGAGGGCGGCGATCAGCAGCGGGACGCTTGGGTGGCTGCGGAAGAACGGGATGCGCCGGGTGCGGATCGCGAGGATCACCAGTGCCTGGGTGGCGAGTGATTCAACGAACCAGCCGGAACGGAACAGCGGTGCGTCGGCGTGGAAGACCCACAGAATGACCTCGAAGGCGACGAAGTCGGATACCGGGCTGACCGTCCCGAAGAACAGCATGAAGCGCCTGATGAATCCCACGTCCCAGCGGGAGGGACGGGCGAGCTGCTCGGGATCGACGTTGTCGGTGGGGAGCTGGCTGGAGTCATACAGCAGGTTGTTGAACAGGATCTGCGAGGGAAGCATCGGCAGAACGACAGGAACAGTGACGCCTCCGCCGCGCTGAACATATTCCCGAAATTGCTGGAGGCCCATCAGCACGAAGCGACGTACTGGCGGCGGGCGAAGCGGTGCCCCTCTTGACGCTGCCTGGAAGCTCATGTTTCTGCTAGAAGCGATAGCCGTGTTAAGTTCTAGCCCCAGGCAAGGATTTCTCGGAGGAACGCCGCCAGATCTCTTGCCTGCCGCTTCACGCGGTGGATTCGGCTCAGTGCGCGGGCTTGCTGGCCGGGAACAGAGGTGGCATGGGGGCAGGGGGGCCGCGGGGCGCCCGCAAGGTGGCCAAAGGCCGACCGGAAGGACCCGGTCAGGGGTTGCTGGGCATGCTGGACCGGGCTCACCAGATGCTGCCCCAGCTGATCGCGCCTCTGGTCGCGGAGGAGGCGGCCAGGATCGGCGGCCGGGACGTGCGCATCCTGTTGCAGGACTACGGCCAGCGGTATCTCCGGCCGCTGCCGGGCAGGGGGCTTGCGGCGGGGGAACCCGAGCCGGTGGACGGCTCCGCGGCTGGCCAGGCCTTCCTGCGCATGACCGTGGCCGAGGAACAGCAGGACGACGGCGTGCGAATGTACCTGCCGCTGATGGACGGTGGCGACAGGGCGGGGGTGCTGGCCCTCACCCTCGACACCGTCGATGCGGATGACCGACGGCTGCTGCGGCAGCTCGCGAGCCTGGTCGCGAGCATGCTGGGCGCCAAGAACGCCTACACCGACCAGTTCCTCCAAGCCCGGCGCAGCGCGCCGATGAGCCTGTCCGCCGAGATCCAGTGGGCGCTGCTTCCCCCGATGACCATGATCACCCCGCAGGTCGCGCTGGCCGGGATCCTCGAACCCGCCTACGACGTCGCTGGTGACAGCTTCGACTACGCGATCAACGACAACATCCTGCACCTCGCCGTCATCGACGCGATGGGCCATGGCCTGAACGCCGCCATGCTCGCGACGCTCGCCATCGGCGCCTACCGGCATGCCAGGCGGGCCAGCGTCGAGCTTGCCGACCTGTACGGGCTGATGGACGCGGCCATTGAGAAGCAGTTCGGAGCCGAGCAGTTCGTCACGGCGCAGCTGATGTGCCTGGACATCGCGACAGGGCACCTGCAATGGGTCAACGCGGGCCACCCGGCGCCGCTGCTGATCCGCGACCACAGGGTTGCCCTGACGCTGGAGAGTCCTGGAACCCTCCCGGTCGGCTTCGGCGGAGCCACGCCAGTCATCAGCGAGCACCAGCTCCGGTGCGGAGACCGGGTGCTGTTCTTCACCGACGGCGCCGTCGAGGAGCACAAACCGGGTGGTGAGCAATTCGGCATGGACCGCTTGATCGACTTCGTGGAACGCGCCGGGCAGGTAGGCGAGGGCGTCCAGGAGATGGTGCGCGGTCTGTCCCACGCCCTAGCGCAGGCACGAGACGGCGTGACCACCGACGACACAACCTTGTTCCTGGTGGAGTGGCAGGGCGGCTCCGCCGGCCACCTCGTCACCTTGGACGCCTGATCACCCGCCCGCGCGTAGCGCAGGCAGACCTGCAGCCGACATGACCCGCCTTGCCCTGTAGTCGCGCGGTCCAGTCCACCGACGAGGCGCTGACCCTGGCAGCCGCGATCGGCAGGTCGTTCATGGTCCGGGCGAGGATGGCGGTGGAACGCTCGCGGTTGCCTGCCTTGGTGGCCTGCTGCATGGGCGACGAGGCCCGACGTGAGAGCCCCTGCCGCTGTCGCCGGGTCCGTGGCCGGGGCGGTCACGCGGGCCATGTCCTGCCTGCGCCCGGCCGGGGACGGAGGCGAGGGCCATGGCTGAGCCGCTGCTGACAGCGCCACGTGCCAAAGTGCCCCACCACGGGCCGGTCACCTCCGGCTGTCCGGTCGAGTGCCTGCTCACCGTTTTGTCAGTAAAAAGCTTCAACCCGCTGACCCGCGCCTGTGACGCCCCCTTCGGCCAGCCGCGCACGGTCGGCGACGTGATCGACCTGAGCGGCACGGCCGAAGCACTGCCGGAGGCGCGCACGGACCCTGGTCGTGCAGCGGATCAGCGCCGCGATCGACGCCAGGCCCGTTGACCTCGACGGCGCCCACCAGCGCTGGCCGGACTGGCGGTTCAGCCGCGACGGCGGGGAACTGGTGGCCCGCTCGACGGACGGGCTGTGCACGCTGCGCGCCGACTCCCCCGAAGCCCTGGAGGCGGAAGTCCGGCGGGAGAAACAGATGTGGGCGTCGGTGCGTGCCTTCGCCGCGAGGTCGCACTGGCAGGACCGGCGATGACTGAGCGGGCCGACCAGGCACGCCGAAGGCAGTAAGGGACACGATCATGCAGTGCAAGACGACGACCACGGGAAGGCAGCACACGGGCGGGCATCCTCGTCTTGCCGCAGGCCAGGCAGCTCACGGCCATCACCACCGGCCCCCGGCCACCAGGGCGGACGCGGCGCGGGCCGCGCCGTTCGCCGCGCAGTGGCCGTACCAGAGCTTCCTCGAACTGGGCGCGCTGGCCGGCGCGCCCGTCGTCCGGGGGTTGAATCACAGCGAGCGCGTGCCCGTGTCTCCCGCCTGCTGTCCTGCCATTGCCAGCCTCCCTGTCGGCCGGGGTTTGACTATATACACTGTTCACTGTAACGTGAACAGTGTATCCAAGAAATGAATAGTGTTCATGTAAGTGATGCTTTCCCTCGCTGTCCGGCCAGCCGAAGAGCGTCCGCGCACCCGGGAAACAAGATCCTCCTGCCGTCACGGCCGTGCACAGCAGTGGCGGCAGGAGCCGGCCTGGTAACAGGCTGGCCCTAAACCCCGTCTTGCCGCTGCAGCGGCAAGACGGGTCCAAGCAGGGCGTTGGCGTGCAAAGCGCACGTGCTACTACTACCGAACGCCGGACGACGACCAGCCCGGCCTCGCCCGCCAAGCCACGGCTGCGCATGCAACAGGATCGCTCTGGCCATGCCCGGCGGCCTGAGAAAAGCCCTTCGGGCATGACCTCGCCGCCGCGGCAAGCCCGCGAGCAGCCGCGCCGGATGTTCCTTGCCGCAGCCACGCCGGTATCGTGGTTCGCCGCCCCCGGCCGGCTCGTCACAGGACGGCGCCGCGCGGAGCCACCTCCACGGTGGCGACGCCCCGGCCGTAGAGCACTATGAGCCGGTCGCCGTGCCGGCAGCGCAGTACGCCGTTATCTTTGGCGAGGGCCGAGATGACCTGTTCCACGATCTGCTCAGGAGCGCTTCCAGCCTCGTCGTAGGTGACATCCAAGTGCTCGCCGCCAATGAGGCGTACGCGCAGAACGATCTCCGTCATGGCCATGCACCCTAGGCCTTTGCCGGTTGGCGGCCAAGCACGGGCAGGTTTGCTCATGCCGCGGCGTCCGGCTTCTGGCGGGTTCACGCGCTCGCCGGCGTCAGCTGGACGCCGCCGGTCATGACGCGCACGATGGCACTTCGCGGCTGACTGGCCTTTCGGGCTCCGGATACGAATCGTCCGGGGGGCAGGTTACGCCCGCGCCGGCCTCCTGAACAGACGTCGCGGGCCTCCCCTTCGGGGGCCTGGTTGCGGACGGGGATCCCCCGCGCGGGCTGATAGCGGGCATCCGCTGCCTCGTTCCGCGCTGGGTTCCAGGGGGCGCGCCAGCCTGGCGGCGCCCGGCGCCCGGCGCCGGGCGTTTGCCGTCATGCCGGCGAGGCTTAACCGGGGCTGGGCTTCTGCGGTCGTGGCGGCGGGGCGTACGGTGGTAACAAATCGGTGTTTCTTCTGTCCTGCACGGGCCACCGGATGTGCAGGGCCCGCGTCGCTGTGGATCCTGGCGGCACGGCCAGTCCTGGCCAGATCGGATCGAGGCGGTTCAGCGGTGCGCAGGTCATCTGTCCGGTGCTTCGGCTCGCTCGTCACGTCACCCGGGGCAAGCTCCCGGCGCGGGGGCTGGCGTCGTGCTTGAGGATTTCTGCCCGGTCCGGTGGGCCGGCGGCCAGGCAGTCGTAACGCTTCCCGAGCACATCGGGGCGTCCAACGCCGGGCAGGTGCGTGATGCGCTGCTGTCGGTCATCAACCTTGGCGCGGCGACGCTGATCGCGGACATGACCGCGACCGTCTCCTGTGACCACGCCGGCGCCGATGCCATCGTCCGGGCCTGGCGGCGGACCGTCAGCAGCGGGACGGAGCTGCGGCTGGTGGTCACCGCCGGGAGCGTCTCGCGGGTGCTCGGCCTGCGGGGCCTGGACCGGCAGGTCTCCGTCTACCCCTCCCTGGACGCGGCCGCCGCCGCGAGGCTGCCGGCGCCGGCCGCCGTCCTCGCGGCTTCTGCGCTCCGGCGCGACGGCCGGGCGCCGGAGGACTCCGGGGCGGCCCCGGTCTTGGCGGGAGGGCTGCTCGACGCGCTCCAGGACGCGGTGGCGCTGGCGGACGGTGACGGCGCGATCACGGCGGCCAGCGCGCGGCTGGAGGACATGTTCGGCTACGGCCCCGGCGAGATGGCCGGCCTTCCGGTTGAGTCCCTGGTGCCTGCCGCCCTGCAGGAGGCGCACCGCGGGCACCGGTCCGGCTGGGCGCGGTCGCCGTCGGCCCGGCCGATGGGCGCGGGCGCGCAGCTGGCCGGGCTGCGCAAGGACGGCACCACGTTCCCGGTCCGGGTCAGCCTCACCCCGGTCACGACCGGGCAGCTCACCCTCGCCGTCATCCGCGACATCACCGGGACCGGCCGGCTCGGTGACCTCGCCGTGCTGGCCCGGGACGCCGCCGCGGCCCGGCGGGAGCACCTGCGGCTGCTGGACGCGGTCATCACCGGCCTGTTTCACGCAGGGCTTGGTCTCCAGGCCGCCGGAGGGCTGCCCGTAGACGCCGCCAGGCAGCGCACCGAGGCGGTCCTCGGCGAGCTGGACGACATCATCCGCCAGATCCGCAGTGCCGCGTTCACCGACCGCGAGCAGCCCGGCCCGTGCCCGCCCCGCGCCCCCGGCGACGCCTGGTAGCAACTGCGGAAGCAGTCATCGCGGCGGTGCGGTTCAGCGGCGGGGACCGCCCGCGATCGGGGTGTCGGCGCACGCGGGGAAGAACATGGATCAACCCGCCGGGCGTGCATCCCCACCTGGCCTCGAGGTCGAGACCGCCGGCGATGTCCTCGTTGTCATGCCATCCGGCCTGTCCCGCTACGGTACGTAATCACCAGATCCGGCCAGGTGCAAGCCGATCCGCAGGGCTGGCCGAACCGCAACTGCGGCGTGTTCTCCGTCGATAGCCACGACCGGTCGCGCACGTGATGCCGGGCACTCGGGTCATGTTCGTCGCGGTGGCAGCGCTCCCAGCCGCGGTCAGTCCGGATGATCTCCCAGCATCGGAGCGGGCTGGTCCCCTGGCCGGACGCTGCGGCGACCTTGCCGTTTGTCATCTGCGTGATCCTCTCCGCTGCCTGTCACCGCTCGCTGACGTCATCGGACGACAGGCCGCCGGACGCGGCGGAGCCGGGCAGGCGGCCTGTGCCTGGCGGGGACAGCGTGGCGGCTAGCCCGGTGATGAGGATGTCGAGGCCGCGTTCGAGTTCCGCGGCGCCGTCGTAGCAGGCCAGGGCGTGGGCGAGGCTGCGGAGCTGCGGGAATTCGCTGAGCGGTAGCCGGTGCATGCCTAGCCGCAGCAGGTCATCCGTCTCGTCCGGGTTCTCTACGAGTTCTTGCAGCTCGTTGAGCACGTGGCCATTCAGGAAGCCGAAGAAGGCCCGATAGATGTGCAGCGCGTCAGGTCCGCTGAACCCGGCGCGGGTGAGCAGGGCGAGGAGGTCTTCGAGCGGGCGCAGGGTGCCCCGGGGGCGGAGCGCGAGCGGGGTGGCCAGCGGCCGGGTGACGAGCAGCGGGACCACGTTGGGGTGCGCCAGGGCCAGCGCGCGGTAGTCGCGGGCGACCACGCGCAGCTGGGCGGTCCAGTCGAGGGCGGCTGGGTCGACGCTGAGCTGAGCGAGCACGGTCTCGACGATGCCGTCGAGCAACGCCGTCTTGCCGGGCGCGTGCCGGTAGAGGATCATCGGGTCGCGCTCCAGGGCAGCCCCAAGGCGGCGCATCGACAGGGCGTCGACCCCGTCACGGTCAATGATCTCAAGTGCGGTGGCGAGCACCAGCTCACGCGTGACCTTGCCGTCCCTGGTGCGCGCGGCGTCCCTGGCAGTCGGTGGTTGGGTCATCGTGGTGGCTACTTTCCTCGAATCCGCTCCATACTACACAGTGGAGTCAGTGTAGATCTACAATGTTGACATTGGGCTCATCAGGACTTCTGCTGTAGTTCTACAGCGTAGAAATCCGGAAATGAAGTCGGCCGTCCGGCCCAGGCCAGGGCACCTGGGTAACCTGGTTGCCGTGCACGGGACAGGAGGGCTGGCCGGCTGTAGTCATCCCGATCCCGTTCGGAATCGAAATAAAGGCTCTTCCGAACGAGAGCGGCTGACTCTCGGATCCGGCACGCATCTCGTGAAGGCCGCGACAGCCACGATCGTGGGTTACTGGCGGAGGACGCCGCCAGGCGGAGCCGGGCTTATGCCGGCGGCCCCATCCGGCCGCGCGGCGGAGCTGCGGACCACTGGGCGGATCATGCCTTGGCGGGTCGGCGGCAACTGTCGATGCGCGGGAATGAACTGACCGCCGGGTCGGCTGTAGCGTATGGTCCAGTTGTCTTGTGTTCGTGTCATTTGCGCGCTCGCAGAGAACGAGGTTGCGGGCGCCCCTTCAGGAACCTGGAGAAGCCGCGTCGAGAACCGGCCCGGGTGCCGCACCGTGCGGACCCGAATCCAGCTCTTTGAAGGAGCGGCATGTCACAGGGAACCGTCAAGTGGTTCAACGCGGAGAAGGGTTACGGCTTTATTTCCCGCGCGGATGGGCCGGACGTTTTCGTGCACTATTCCGAGATCGATGGCTACGGCTTCCGCAGCCTTGAGGAGAACCAGCAGGTGGAGTTCGAGGTAACCCAGGGCCCGAAGGGGCCGCAGGCCACCCACGTCCGCGCCGCCTGAGTCAAGGCAGGCCAAGCCTGCTCGAGTGTTCTAACAGTTAGCCGTGGGCCGGTCCACAGGGTGGTGCCGGCCCACGCCGCGTCCGTCGCAACGGCAATCCGTCGCGACGAAGGCCGAGCTCTGTGTCAGCGCCGTGGTTGCGACATGGCAAGTGACGGGAAAGTCACCGCCGCGCTGGTTGAGCCCCCGGCCGGGTCGCGCCACCATGGCATGGCCCAGGGCAGAAACCAGTGCCGGAGTCAAAGGTGCTTTTGAAGCAAGGCGGTAGTTCATGATCGAGGGTAACGACAGGGGTGCGAGCGGCTTCGCCGGCCTGGCGCTGGCCCCGGAGCTGTGCCACGCGCTCTCCGGCCTCGGCTACGAGGAGCCGACCCCGATACAGCGGGCGGCCATTCCGCCGCTGCTCACGGGCCGTGACCTGGTCGGGCAGGCCGCGACCGGGACCGGGAAGACGGCGGCCTTCGCGCTCCCCGTACTTCAGCGGATCCTCAGGGACGGCGAGCGGAAACAGCCGCGCGCCCTGGTGCTCGTCCCGACACGCGAGCTCGCGGTGCAGGTCTCCGAGGCGGTGCGCCGCTACGGGCATGATTTGGGCGCGCGGGTCCTGCCGATCTACGGCGGCGAGCCGATAGGCCGGCAGCTGGGCGGGCTCAAACGGGGCGTCGACATCGTGGTGGCGACGCCCGGGCGTGCGCTCGACCACATCAACCGGGGGACGCTGAAGCTGAGCGGCCTTGAGGTCGTCGTCCTCGATGAGGCAGACGAGATGCTGGACATGGGCTTCGCCGAGGATATCGAGGAGATCCTTGGCAACACCCCGGGCAGCCGGCAGACCGCGCTGTTCTCGGCGACCATGCCGCCGCGGATCGACGGCATGGTGCGCCGCCACCTGCGCGACCCGGTGCGGGTCGAGCTCAGCCTGAAGACGGGGCCGGCGCCAGCCCAGGGGTTGCTGGTGCGGCAGACCGCCTATGTCGTGCCGCGGGGGCACAAGCCTGCCGCGCTCGGGCGCGTGCTCGACCTGGAAGCGCCGACGGCCACGGTCGTGTTCTGCCGTACCAGGGACGAAGTGGACCAGCTCACCGAGGCCCTCAACGGCAGGGGCTATCGCGCCGAGGCGCTGCACGGCGGAATGGACCAGCAGCACCGGGACCGGGTCATGAGTCGGCTGCGCAGCCAGGCCATCGACCTTCTCGTGGCCACCGATGTGGCCGCCCGCGGCCTCGACATCGGGCAGCTGACGCACGTGGTGAACTACGACGTGCCCAGCGCACCGGAGTCGTATGTGCATCGCATCGGGCGCGTCGGCCGGGCCGGCCGCGAAGGCACGGCGATCACCCTGGTCGAGCCGCGCGAGCACAGGATGCTCAAGACCATCGAACGGTCGACCGGGCAGCCAATCAGGGTTGAGAAGCTGCCGGCCATCGCGGACCTGCGCGCCCGGCGCCTGGCGGTTGTGCGCGCCGCGCTCAGCGAGAGCCTGCTCAAAGACGACGACCTTGATCGCTTCCGGGCCGTTGTGGAGCCGCTCGGCGCGGAGTTCGACCTCTTCGAGGTGGCGCTCGCCGCGGTCAAGCTTGCCCACGGGATGAGCGGAACTCCCCATGAGGAGGAAGACCTTCCCGAGGCCGAATTGCCGTCGACGGACGACCGCAACGACCGCAAGGCCAGCGGACGCGCCCAGCGGCGGCCCGCCGGACGCGCCCAGCGGCGCCGTCCGGCCACCGCGGGCACGACACGCCTGTTCGTGGGGACCGGCCGTTCTGCCGGGGTCCGGCCGCAGGATCTTGTCGGCGCTATCACCGGCGAGTCGCACCTCTCCGGCCAGGACATCGGCGCGATCGAGATCGCCGATCGCTTCTCCCTCGTCGAGGTCCCCGAGTCAGCGGCCGACGACGTGGTCGCGGCGCTCCGGCAGGCCAGCATCAAGGGCAAGCGGGCAACCGTTCGCCGCGAACGCTATCCGGCGCGGTAGCCCGTCCTCCAGCGGCCGCCGCCCTGCTGGTGATCCGCACTGGCCGGCGGACCTCGGTCATCCGCTGCTCCCCCTATGCTCGCAGCGTGGTGAGAGCGCGCAAGCCGATCACGTCGACGAAGGTCGCCTTGCTGACATCTGCGACAACGGGGTGAAGGCCGTCCGAGAGGAATTCATCGAAACGGGCGGCGAACCGCGGCGCGGTCGCGAGGTCCAGCTCTCCACCGATCGCGACGGCCGGTGACTCTCCGTACCTCACTGTCGGGTCGCCTCGGCGGACGGATACGCCCAACGTGGTGGTCATTTCCCCGCTCTCCGGGAGCGCCTGAAGGTACGCCAGCCTCCAGGCTGCAGGTGGCGCTTCGCCCCTTGGCTACCGGGGCGATGGGACCGGAGGCCCAGCTGAGGGACTGGCCCGGCCCCGGCTGCTGCCGTAAGCGCTCACGCCGGCCCGTTGCTGCGGCCCCGACCCTGTGGTTCGTCGGCCTGGAGGACGGCCGTGGACGGCACCAGAGCGGGTCCGGGATCTGCCCGCAGGCCGCTGAGGAGGGTGTCAAGGCCGGAGTTGAAGCGCTGGTCGCGGTCGTTGGCCCAGATATCCGTGCCGTGGGCGGCCAGGGCGGGGAAGCGGCTGGCGGGCAGGGCGCGGAGGAACGCGTGCAGTTCGTGCCTGGTCGCGGTGTCGCGGAGGCGCTGCTCGGCGGGGGACGTGGGATCGCTGAGGGCAAAACCGACGGTGTAGTCGTAGACCAGGCGGAACGCCAGGGCGGCCCGGCGGCCGGGCAGTCCGGCCGCGCTCAGCGGCCCGAGGAACGCCTCAGCGAGGGTCAGCGATGCGGGGCTGATGGGGTCGCGGGCCTTGAGCAGGGCGGCGATGCCGGGATGGTTCTCCAGGACCGCCCGCAGCCGGCGCGCGAGGGCGGCGACCTGCGCGGCCCAGGGC
>Ga0187815_10000908_pt1 | contig 14172 bp, 10 predicted proteins | sample NC_S_5_FD_132962 | JGI IMG/M metagenome (GOLD analysis project Ga0187815, IMG submission 132962) | Wetland sediment microbial communities from Neuse River Estuary, North Carolina, USA - ASW-S_5 | ecosystem: Environmental > Aquatic > Freshwater > Wetlands > Sediment | place: USA: North Carolina...
CCCCGAGACCGCCAGCCAGGCCACGCTCGCCGAGAACGTCGCCGCGGGCGGCGCGGAAGTCGCCAGCGCGGATACGCACGGCATCCACGCCTTCCATCGCGGCGCCCACGCCGGCACCTTCCTGCACGACCTGCTGGAAGGCTGCGCCGATGAAGGCTTCGCCCGCGCCGCCGCGCCTTCCGCCAGCCTGCGCGACACCATCGCGCGACGCTGCCAGGCGCGCGGCTGGCAGGCCTGGATCAAGCCGCTCACGCAGTGGCTTCCGGAACTGCTGCGCACGCCGCTGCCGCTGCCCGACGGCGGCGCGATGCCGCTGGCTGCACTGGCCGAGCCGGGCCGCTATCGCGCCGAGCTGGAGTTCTGGTTCGAGGCGAACCACGTCGATGCACAGATGCTGGATCGCCTCGTGAGCATGCATACGCTGGACGGCGCGGCGCGCCCGGCACTCCCGGCCCACCGCGTCAACGGCATGCTCAAGGGCTTCATCGACCTGGTATTCGAGCGCGAGGGACGCTGGTACGTGGCCGACTACAAATCGAACTGGCTGGGCGGCGACGCCGGCGCCTACACGCCCGACACCATGCGCGACTCGGTGCTGCAGAGCCGCTACGACCTGCAGTACGCGATCTACACCCTGGCGCTGCACCGCCAGCTGCAGGCCCGCCTGCCCGGCTACGACTACGAGCGCCACATGGGCGGCGTGCTCTATCTTTACCTGCGCGGCGTAGATGGCGGCGGCCACGGCGTGCACCTCGAACGCCTGCCGTTCGCGCTGGTCGATGCGCTGGACCGGCTGTTTGCCACGGGAGGCATCGGCCATGCCGCTTGAAGCCTTGCTTGGCCGCGCGCTGGAGCAGCAGCGCCTGCGTCCGCTGGACGCGGCTTTCGCGCGCTTCCTCGCCGAATGCGATGCGCAGGCCGCGCCCGCGCTGCTGTGGCTTGCCGCCGTGCTCAGCCGGCAGCTCGCCGATGGCCATCTCTGCCTCGACCTGGCGCTGCTGCCCGCGCTGGCCGAGGAACAGGACTGGCCCGCGGACTGGCGCACGCTGGCCGACGAATGGCGCACGAACGGCCTGCCCGCCTCGCCGCTGCTCGCCGCGAACCCCGCCGGTGAACCCGTCGACGCGCCGCTGGTGCTGGACGGTACGCGGCTGTACCTGCGCCGCTACTGGAACCACGAACGCAGCGTGGCGCAGGGCATTCTCGATCGCGTGGCGCGCGAGGAAGCGCCCGCCGCGCACTTCGCCGCCGAACTCGCGCGCCTGTTTCCGGGCGGCACCGCATTGCCCGACTGGCCGCGCATCGCCTGCGCACTGGCCGCGCGCGGCGCGTTCGGCGTGATCACCGGCGGCCCCGGCACCGGCAAGACCACTACCGTGGTGCGCCTGCTCGGCCTGCTGCAGACGCTGCAGCTGCGCGGCCATGCGCAGCCGCTGCGCATCCGTCTTGCCGCCCCCACCGGCAAGGCGGCAGCGCGGCTCAACGCATCGATCGCCGCACAGCTCGCGCGACTGGACGTGGACGAGGCCGTGCGCACGGCGATCCCCGCCGAGGTCGTCACCCTGCACCGCCTGCTGGGTGCGCGGCCGGACACGCGCCGCTTCCGTCACGACGCACGCAACCCGCTGCACCTGGACGTGCTGGTGGTCGACGAAGCCTCGATGATCGACCTGGAGATGATGGCGGCCGTGCTCGACGCTCTGCCGCCGTCGGCGCGACTGGTCCTGCTCGGCGACAAGGACCAGCTTTCCTCGGTGGAGGCCGGCGCGGTGCTGGGCGACCTGTGCCGCCGCGCCGAAGCCGGCCACTACGACGAGGCCACCGCGCAATGGATCGAAGCCACCACCGGCGACGACCTTGCCGCCTTCGTGCTGCCCGACGCCCGGCCGCTGGACCAGCACATCGCGATGCTGCGCGCGAGCCACCGCTTCGACGCCGCCAGCGGCATCGGGCAACTGGCGCAGGCGGTCAACGCGGGCGACGCGCCTGCCGCGCTGGCGCTGCTGCAGACGCCCGCGCACGATCTCGCCTGGCTGCCCTCGGCCAGTGCTGATGCGCTGACTGCGCTGGCGATCGAAGGCACGGCGACGCCGCATGACGGCGACACCCCGCGCGGCCTGCGCCACTACCTCGAATGGCTGCGCACGCATCGCCCCGCCGCCGATGCCGGCGAGGCGGCGCATGCGGATTGGGCACGCGGTGCGCTGGAGGCGTTCAACCGCTTCCAGCTGCTTTGCGCGCTGCGTCGCGGCCCATACGGCACGGAAGGCCTGAACCGGCAGCTTGCCGCGGCACTGCACGCGCGCGGGCTGATCGAGAACGCGCATGGCTGGTGCGAGGGCCGGCCGGTGCTGCTCACCCGCAACGACTACAGCCTGGGCCTGATGAACGGCGACATCGGCCTGTGCCTGCGCCTGCCCGCCGGCGACGACACGGACGGCACGCGACTGGCGGTGGCCTTCCTCGCCGCGGATCGCGGCGACGGCACGCGGCTGCGCTTCGTCGCACCCTCCAGGCTCGCCGACGTGGAAACCGCCTGGGCGCTCACCGTGCACAAGTCGCAGGGCTCGGAGTTCGAGCACACCGCCTTGCTGCTGCCGCCCGAACCGAACGTCGTGCTGACGCGCGAACTGCTCTACACCGGCATCACCCGCGCCCGCCGCCACTTCAGTCTGGTCGGCAGCGCGGCGATCGTCGAGCAGGCCATCGCCCGGCGCACGCAGCGCCATTCCGGCCTGGCCGAGCGGCTGCAGGCCGGTTGAGCCGGATCACCAGCAACCGGCGGTGGCCGGCCCGCGCGCGCCGGCCTGGTCGAGCGACAGCGTGCCGCAGCTCGCATCGCGCGTCGCCTGCGCGCCCTGCGGCGTGGCGGTGAGGCTGTAGGTCGATGCCGTCAGCGACCCGGTCGGCAGCTTGTACTGGTAATCGGCGCCGGTGCGCTGGGCACTGGCGCAGTCCAGCGGCGGCAGGGTATTTGGCGTGTTGCTGCCATCCTTGCTGTAGTTCAGGTTGGTCGTGTAGTAGCGCTCCATATAGCTCGCGTACTCCGACAGGCAGGCCTGTGCCGCCACTCGCCTGGTCTTCACGACGTGCTTCGTGTACGAGGGCAACGCGACGGCCGCCAGGATCGCGACGATCGCCACCACGATCATCAGTTCGAGCAGGGTGAAGCCGGCGGTGCGATCGGGCATCGAATGGGTTCGACAGAACGATGGGCTCATGCTCAGTACCTCACCTCGCGCCAGGAGACACGCGCGGGATTGTTGCCCGATGGCGGGTTGATCTTGCTCAGGGCAGCCGTTCCCTTGACCGTCTGGGTAACCATGTAGATCTGTCTGTTGTAGGCGACCGTCGTCGGCGTGCCCACCGCATTGAGTTGGATGCCGCTGACGGTGGACCCGTCCGAGTTGGTGCCAAAGGCGCCACTGGCGTTCGGGAAGAAGCCTTGCGGCAAACCGCCGCCGGACAACGGGTCGAACGCCATCGTCCAGCCTGTCTGGGTGCCCGCGTTGCACTGGATCGCCGACACGACCGGCGGAATCGCCGTGCTCACCACCACCGCGCCGCCGATCATCGTGGGGTTGTAGACAACCTGCTCGCCGGCATCCGGGAGATCGAACAGCCATCCGTACTGCGTATTGCCTGATGCGCAATCCTTGCTGCCCTGCCAGCAAACCACGATGCCGGTGCGCAAGGTGCGGTAGCCCAATACCTGGCCGTTGCCGCCGGCGACCGTTTCCGGCGAGGCCAGCGACTGCGCCAGGAAATTGCCGTGGCCGATGCTCTGGCGCCCCGCCAGCGCCGCATATTTCACGCTGGACAGACTGTTCCAGCTGCCCATATCCCAGTCCCACAGGCCGTAGAACGTCTGCGTGCCACCAGCATAGGTGTCGCCGTGCGTGGCGTCCGCCGGTGTCTTCTGGCCGGTACCGAAATAAAGCATGGCGCGGGTCACGCCATTGGTCTGGATCGCGGCTGCGGTGATGGCCGTGGCAATCGGCTGCAGATTGCCTGCCGCGTCCTTGGCGACGTAAAGCGGGGTCGGGTTCGCGTTGCCGAATTTGGAAACAGCCCAACTTCCCGAGGTGTTTCCGGTCACGTCGAAACGCCAGATGTTGCCGCGCGTGTCGCCCGCGTACAGGTAGTCCGCGACGTGATCGCCGTCCAGATCGACCGAGGTGACATAGGCGATGCCATTCGGGCTGGCCGCCGAACCCACCCCGGTGTCCAGGAACTGGAATGTCACTGCGCCCGTGGTCTTGTCCACCAGGCCGATGTAGACGCCCGCGCTCTGTCCGCTGCCGAAACCGTTGCCGAAGATGATCGCCCACTGGCCATTGTGCATGCGGGCGATGATCGGCGTGCCCACCGTGTTGCCCAGTTTCGAGAGGCCGGCACTTGCATTCGTCCAGTCACCCAGGACGATCGAGGCCGCGTTTGCTTCGCTGAAACTGGCGGGACTGGTGATGTCCAGCGCAAAGATCTCCTTCCCGCTGGAACCGACGCCGCCGACGAGCCAGGTGTGCCATTTGCCGCCGTAAAACAGGTCGCCGACGGCCGGAGTGGCGTCGACCAGGTAGTCATGCCCATACGTGGGACTGGCCAGTGATACCGCCTTGCTGGCCAGCACGCCAGCCGGCATGTAGCCGACCAGTTCCTTGCCGTCGTTGTCGCTGCTGTCGAAGCTGCCGTCTGCCTTGAACGCCCCCGAGCGAAAGCCGTGCATGAGACCATCGTTGCCACCGACGTAGACCACGTTGGCGCGCGTTGCATTGATACCCGCGAAAGCACTGTAGGTCTGCGCCCCGGCCTGGTTCTCCGGTTCACCGCTGGTGATGCCGTACAGACCGTCACTGAAGGCATTCGGGTAGACCCCTGGATAGGGCGCACCCACCCAGGTGGGGCTGGAATTTATGATGTCGCCCAACACCACTGTGCGTGCGCGCAGGTTTCCGGGCGGGCTCTGCAACTGCTCCACCGTACGATCACCCCGCAGCCATTTGAGGCGGCTCTGGCCTGCGCTGTCGGTGCCGTTCAGCGCAGTCTGTTGGCCGTTCGCGAGGTTGGTCCACTGTAACGGGATACCCGCCGAGCCGTTCCAGGTCAGCAGGCTGCGAGCGGCTGGCCCCTGCACCGCCACGCTCTTGGTCGGGTTGCCGTTGGCGTCCGTGCCCAGCGAGTCGCAGGGACCGCCGGTCAACGTGCACTTTGCGTCCCAACTGGCCACCGACGACACGCTAAGCACGCCTCCGGTGGTGACCAACGGCTGCGCCTGCAGCGAGCCCCACCAATTGTCGGTGGCGTAGGACGCCAGGTAAATCTGGATGCCCGTCTTCACCTCGCCGGACTGGATCGTGTTCGCGCCGGCGCTGCTGTTGGACTGCAGCGGCGAAGCCTGGAAGCAGGTGATCTCGTGCACGTTGTTGCTGCCACCGGTACCGGCCGAGAAGCCGAAGCGCAGGGACGGTGGCAGAGGACCGTTGCTCTTGGTGATGTCGGTATTGACCAGCACCGGATTCATGGTGCCGTTGTTGTAGCTGTAGGAGAAGTTCAGCAGACCGGAGGGAGAAATCGTCAGTTTGTAGGTAATCGGCCAGGCGATGTCTTTCGCAGGCGTGGCGGATGTGGGATTGCGGGTGGCCGACTTGGAATTGTTGGCGATCGGCGTCGCATCGGACAACACGCTGTAACCGCCGGGAATGGCGTTGTAGTTGTAGTCGATGTTCTTGAGGTTACTGCCCGCCTTGCTGCCCGATGACACGTACTGGCCGCTCTTGCACGCGGCCTGCACCAGCCCCGCATTGGGCGTTCCTTTGTAGTAGTTCGGGTTCTGCCCGCTCAGCCACGCCCAATTCGTGTTGCCCGCGCCGCGCAGGCCGATGCGCTCGGGTTGGTACTGCGGCCCGGTCCCTGCTGCGATCGTTCCGTTGTTCCTGCTGTAATAACTGTTGGTGCCGTTGGCCTTGGATCCATTCGCATCGTTGGAGTTGTAGATACCAACGCTACCGTTGTCACCCGTGTTGAGGTAGTTGCCGAACTCATCGACGCCCAGCCCGAGATAACCGTAGGCGATGCCGTCGTAGTTGCCGTTGCTGTTGGAGCAGCTGTAACCCATGCTGCCGCCTTCGCCGCCCGCCTTGGTGGGCAGTGCCTGCGAGCCATCGGTGAGGAAGAAGGTGATGCCGTCGGCACCGTTCTTGGCCAACCCACCGCTATCGCCGCCGTAGGTATAGGTGGTGAAGGTGACCTGGATACCTTGGCTCAACGGAAACGGATCGAACCCGGACAGGATCGCACCAGTCTGGTTGTTCACCGCCGACGTCAGCCGCAATGCACCCTGACCGGCCGCATCCTTGAAGCCGGTACATGCGGGAATCGATCCCGTTCCGTTGCCGGCGGTGAGGCAAGCCGTGTTCAACGCCTTCCACTGCAGCGCCGCCGTGGCGCCGGAAAAGTTGTCGGTATAGGTCTTGGCTGCACTGGCCGTGCCGGTGGCCAGCACGGCGGCAAGCGCCAGCGCGAGCCGGGCTGATCGAATGCTCATGGTCATGTCCCCTCGACGATGGCGGGCACAGGCCGGCCGGATACTTTCGGAAACCTCGGTGCGTTGAGCAGATGTGCGGCCAATCGCATGCCGACGCGGGGGTGGGGTCCCGCGGTTGCCGGCGGTCTACCCCAGCCATGGCCCGCATCGGCCTGCGCATGCTCATTTCCTGAATACCGACTGCAACATCACATAAGCGCGACCATCGATGGCGGCCGGATCGCCGCTGCGGGCGGTGATGCGATAGAAATCGGCGGTTTGCGTACTGGCGCATGGCAGGTAGCCGGAACAACTGGAAATCTGCTTCACGTTGGGCACCGGCATCGCAAAATTGCCCATGTACTGCACGATGTACTGCGGCTTGCCTGCGGCCAGCCTGCCCCCGTCGAACGCGGTGGTCGGCACTTCGGTGATGGCATCGGCAGGAACACGGTCGTCGTTGAACGGATCGGCTTGGCAGACGTTGCCGCTGCCCGGCGAACAATCGGGAAAACCCGCCGCTCCGCTCGCTGCCGCCGTCGCCGTGCGGATGGCCGCCTCTGCCTGACGCAGCGCCGCTTCATTGGCCTGGAAGGCGATTTCCCTGTCGTAGAAATTCGCGGCCATCCTCTGCTGCATGACGGTCCCCCGTACGGCGGCCAACCCGACCAAGGTGACCAGCACCAGCAGGACGAGCGCCACCGGCAATACCACGCCGCGCTGAGGAAAAGGGCCGGCTTGCATCGCCGGGCGCAGGCGGCGGGATGCGGGCGGATCGCCCATGGGAGCACGGGTCATGTCAGTTCACCCTGTTGCGCACGGTCGAGGTGACCATGAACTTGCGCGTGATGGGCGCCGAGTCGACTCCCGCACGTGCATCGGCGCTCTGCATGGCGAGGCTGACCTGCACGGCGTTTACCGCACTCCAGTCGCTGACGTCCTTCGCCGACACGAAACTCGGCTGCGCAGCCTCGTGATAGCGGATGTCCATCGAGGTGACGCCGCGCACCATCTCTTGGGACGTGACCGTGCCCGCACTGGTGTCCACGTCGGCCCGGTACAGCGAGCGGCCCAGGTCCGGATTGCTCCCTATGTACCAGACGCCGGCAGCCAGTCTCGCGATCGACGCGTTGGCGCCAAAGACATAGGCCGTACCCACCGGCGTGCATACGCTGGGATAGCCCAGGCCGGTCGAGCAATTGACGGCGCTGGTGCCACCCGCCGGCAACTGTGCGAATCCCACAGTCTTGGCCGAACTGTCGTAACTGCTGGCTCGGAAGATGGTGGCGTGATCGGGGTCGCACACAATCATCACCCTGCCGGCGGCAAGGTCGCCGTTGGCCGCGTTGAGCGTGAAAGTGGCCGTTGCCTGATTCTGGCCGGCGATGCTCAATCCCACATCTGCGGCATTCAGCAGCATCAGCGAGTCGGTGCCGCTCACCTGGTTGCCCGCCGCCGCCCCCGTGGTCAGGGCAGGGTTGGCCGCAGTGCCATTGCCGTAGCCGCGCAGGGCATTGCTCCAGTCGGCCCACCAGACGGAGCCGCCGGCGTTGGGGCCGTTTTGCAGCACGTTGGCCACCTGGCCGTTGTTGCTGCAGCCGAGCAGCCCGGCCTCACGTATGTTCTGCGCCAGCATCTCGAATGCCACGCGCGAGCTATCCTGCACGTCACCCAGTGCGTTGTTGGTGCGGTACACCTGCTGGTTGGCCAGGAACACGCTGACCACGCCACCGATCACGATGAGCCCGAGCAACATGGCTACCATCAGCTCGATCAGCGTAAAACCGGTCATGCGGCCACCGCCCCGCTTCGGCATGACGGCAGCTCCCGGCTGCGTTCGGGGTCGGAGATTCATCACAAGATCGCCCTGCTCACGACAGTCTGCATGCCCTGCGCGCTCCCGGTTCCGGGAGCACCCGATTTGCTGTCGTCGTAGACGATGGTGATGGTGCAGTCCGCAGCCGTGGTGCACTGGATCTGGCCGGTCGTGGTGTCCGAGGCGCCGTGGGCAGCGGCCAACTGTGCACACCACGTATTGAGTTGCTGGCCGGCCAACGTCGTCCCCGCCACAGGACAGTTGTTTGCGACAACTTTGATGTTGTAGGCACCGTTCTGCGCGGAAGGAAGATCCACGCGCATGGCGTCGAGAATCGAGTAGCTGGCGATCGTGGCCTGGCTGCGCGCCATCGCGCTGTTGGTCGTCGACAACGACCGGGCCTGCAGGGCGGCGATACCCAGGAAGGCAACGGAAAGCACCAGAACTGCCACCAGCACTTCGATCAGGCCGACGCCGGTCTGGTCAGGACGCAGGCGCCCATGGTGCGCCGCGCGGCTTGTCAGTCCCATGGACGTGGGCAATGTGTTCATGAAGATGGGCAGGCTCTGCTGTCGAGGGTGGTGGTGAGAATCGAACCGGCCACCATGGTGATCACGCGGTGATTGTTCCGGCTCAACTGACTTGTGCAGATGTCTGCCACCACATTGCCGTAGGGCGTGCTGCTGCCCACTTGCCGCGCCACGCCCTGGGCGCTGAAGCGCAGCGCTACCAGATCGCCGTCCAACTGGATGGGCGCAGTGATGCCAGCGACGCCGGCGAGTACCGGTTCGACCGACGGACCTTGCATGGCCTGGACGGCTCCGGTTTGCGTGCCGCAAGTGCTGCCGAGCGAGTCGGTAGAGTTGGCGCTGGCCGAATTGCTGCAGAACTGGGTGCTGGCGTTCCGCTTGACCGCCTCCATGCGTGCGACGCTGATTGCATTGACCAGGTCGTTGGCGGCGGTGTTGAGCCGGTTGGAAAGCGTGATGCTCCTGAAGCCCGGCACGGCGATCAGCAGCAGCACGGCGGCAACGGCCACTGTGATGGTCAACTCGATCAACGTGACGCCTCGCTGTCGCGACAGGACTCGCATGGCCACTCCCCTGACTCCGTGGCCACGCATGGTTGGCGTCGCAAATTAATTCGTCAAGTATTTGCGATGACAGGCGGCAAGAATTTGCCGACAAGCGGCGGATCGACACCCCGAAACCTGCACGGCATCACGGATCAGGCCGTGGCACCATAACGATTTCCGGCAATCCGTTCGCCCCGACCCGCGGTGCCACCGGCAGGCGGCGCGTCGGCGGATATCGCAAAATCATGCATGCCGCTCCGGGCAATGCCTCCTTACCGCCAGACGGAGCTGCCGGATGCGGCACGCTCCGTCGTGGGCAGGCGTCCCCCTCGTTCGGATGGGGCTACGCAAGCTCCATGGGTCCCATGCAGGCACTCTGGCCATGCGAGTGCGCCACCGCGCCGCGGCTTGCGCCTCATCCTGCCGCCCCGTAAACTTCGCGGCTCACCATCGCCGGAATAGCTCAGTTGGTAGAGCGGCGCATTCGTAATGCGTAGGTCGCAGGTTCGACTCCTGTTTCCGGCACCATCAAGCCGTCAGGCGGCACACAAATAAAGGCCGGCAAGCGCTGCTAAGTCGAGGCACCCGGCCTTTTTTCTTGTTCTTCGTGAGAGCCGCGGGCCGAGCCTGCGCGTCGTTGCGCTCGAGTCGATCCGGGACAGGCGCGCAATGGCGCGTACCGATGGGCACGCTACGCCGGGGCTATCGGCGCAACGGGGTCAGCCTCGCCGCAGGTTGCGCAGGTGGCGCCACACGTACCAGCCGGCGAACAGCAGCACGGCGATGCCGATCGCGGTGTCGAAGCGGTGGAAGTAAACGCCCAGCGTGTTCCAGTTCTCTCCCAGCCGCAGGCCGATCCAGGCCAGGACCCAGCACCAGATCAGCGAGCCAAGGAAGGTGTAGAGGCTGAACCGCCACAGCGGCATCCGCGCGACCCCGGCCGGGAAGGCGATGAAGGTGCGGATGACCGGCAGCAGCCGGCCGACGAAGATGGTGATCTCGCCGTGGCGGCTGAACCAGCGATCGGCCAGGTCGAGGTCGTGGTGGGAGATCAGCACGTATTTGCCGTAACGCTCGATCAGCGGCCGCCCACCCCATGCGCCCACGGCATAGGCCACCCAGGAGCCGAGCACGCAGCCGACCGCGCCGGCCACCGACACCAGCCACAGCGTGAGCGTGCCCTTGTAAACCAGGTAGCCTGAGAACGGCATGATGACTTCGGAGGGCAGCGGGATGCAGGCGCTCTCGATGCCCATCAGCAACACGATGCCCGCGTACTGCAGCCGCGAGATCACTGCAATCACGAAGCCCGCGATCAGGCCGATCAATTTGGCGAACATGCGGTCCAGAATCCGGCAAGGCAGGCCTGCGCCATCGTAATGCATGTGCGGCGCCCGCGGCCCGGGCGCGGCGACCCGACGACTGCGTTTGCGTGGGGTGGTTGGGCGAATCCCGTCACCGCCAGGCGCGCCGCGTCAGCTGGCCGGCTGGCTGCTGTCCAGCACGCGCAGTTCCTTCGGCAGGGCGAAGGTGATGGTTTCCGCTTCGCCGTCCAGCTCGCGCACTGCGCCGGCGCCCCAGGATTGCAGGCGGGCGATCACGTCGCGCACCAGTTTCTCGGGCGCGGAGGCGCCGGCGGTGAGGCCGATGCGATCCACGCCGTCCAGCCAGGCGCGCTCGATGTGTTCGGCGCCGTCGATCAGGTACGAGCGCACGCCCTGCTTCTCGGCCAGCTCGCGCAGGCGGTTGGAATTGGAGCTGTTGACCGAGCCGACCACCAGCATCAGGTCCACCGCGTCGGCGAGCCGGCGCACGGCGTCCTGGCGGTTCTGCGTGGCGTAGCAGATGTCGTCCTTGCGCGGCCCTTCGATGTCGGCGAACTTCCCGCGCAGTGCGGCGATGATCGCCTTGGTGTCGTCCACCGACAGCGTGGTCTGGGTGACGTAGGACAGCAGGTGCGGAAACTTCGGCGCCAGCGCCGCCACGTCCTCCACCGATTCCACCAGCAGGATCTCGCCGCGGTTGGCGGCGTTCCACTGGCCCATGGTGCCTTCCACCTCGGGGTGGCCGGCGTGGCCGATCAGCACCACGCTGCGGCCGATGCGGCCCAGCCGCGCCACTTCCATGTGCACCTTGGTGACCAGCGGGCAGGTGGCGTCGAACACCTTGAGATCGCGCTGCTCCGCTTCGTCGCGCACGGCCTTGGAGACACCGTGCGCGCTGAAGATCACCGTGGCGCCGTCGGGCACTTCATGCAGCTCCTCGACGAACACCGCGCCGTCATGGCGCAGCTTGTCCACCACGTAGCGGTTGTGCACCACCTCGTGGCGCACGTAGATCGGCGCGCCGTAGGACTCCAGCGCCCGTTCGACGATGGCGATGGCGCGGTCGACGCCGGCGCAGAAACCGCGGGGATTGGCGAGCAGGATGTCCATGGATGCACCGACGAGAGGAAGCGGCGTGGGAGCGCACCCTGTGCGCGATTGGCTCCGGCGCCTGATCGAAGCCAGGAGCATTCGCGCACAGGGTGCGCTCCTACGGGCAGACGGCGATTATCGCACGCCCCCCTGCCCCTTGCCTCCGAACAGACCGAACGCCACCAGCAGCACCGCGCCCACCGTGATGCCGCAGTCGGCGAGGTTGAATACGGGGTAGTGCCAGTCGCGGTAGTACACGTCGATGAAATCGGTGACCTGGGCCGCATGCAGGCGGTCGATCAGGTTGCCGATCGCTCCGCCGATGACCAGCGAAAGCGGCAGCGCAGTGCGCCAGTCGCGCCGTGCGGTACGCGCCAGCCACGCAACCAGCACCGCACCGATGACCAGCGCCAGCGCCACGAAGAACCAGCGCTGCCAGCCGTCGCCCCAGGCGAGGAAGCTGAAGGCGGCGCCGGGATTGTAGGCCAGCGTCCAGTTGAGGAAGCCCGGGATCACCGGGTGCGGCAGGCCGGCCGGCTGCAGCGCGGCCAGCGCCCACCACTTGCTGAGCTGGTCGAGAACGATGACGACGGCGGAGAGCAGCAGCCAGGGGAGTGCGTTGGGTTTGCGGGTCATGGGCACACCAAGTCCGATGGTTGTCTCCCTCTCCCCTTCGGGGGAGGGTTGGGGTGAGGGGCCAATCTTGACGCGCGGTCGGATCGAAGCGCATGGCGGAAAGGATCGTCGCGAGCCCCCTCTCTCTCCGATCCTCTTCCTCGCTCCTCAAGGCAGGGCCATCCATGGCCCTTCCCCGCGTCCCGGAGGGGATAGGAAGAAGGCAAAGCGTCAGAACCAGCGCCGCGTCTCGCCCGGCCCTTCCACGTTGCCGACGCAGCGTCCGCACAGCTCCGGATGGTCGGCATGGCTGCCCACGTCGTCGCGGCGGTGCCAGCAGCGCACGCACTTGGCGGCCTCGCTGACCGTGGCCGAGATCCAGACGTCGGCGCCTTCCAGCTCGGTGAGCACGGCGTCGTCCGGCTGGCCGCCGGCCTTGTCCAGGCGCACGTCGGAAGTGATGAAGAAGAAACGCAGCTCCGCCGCCGCCGGCGCGTAGCGCGCCACCGTTGCTTCGTCGGCGTGGATCGCCAGCTTCGCTTCCAGCGCCGCGCCGATCTTCTCGGCCTTGCGCATGCCTTCGAGCACGCGCGCGGCAGTGTCGCGGATCGCCAGCAGGTCGCTCCACCAGCGCCGCTGCTCCTGCGAGGCCTGCGTGGCAGCGAGGCCCTCGTACCAGGTCTCCAGCAGCACGCTGTCGCCGCGCCGGCCCGGCAGCGCCTGCCAGATCTCCTCGGCGGTGAAGGCCAGGATCGGCGCCAGCCAGCGCACCAGCGCCTCGGCGATGCGGTACATCGCGCTCTGCGCGCTGCGCCGGCCGTGGCTGTCGGTGGGCATGGTGTAGAGGCGGTCCTTGGTGATGTCCAGGTACAGCGCGCCCATCTCGTTGGTGCAGAAGTTCTGCACGCGCGCCACCACCTCGGGGAAGTCGTAGCGCTCGTAGGCGGCCACCACCGCCTGCTGCACGTCATGCGCCTGCTGCACCGCCCACTGGTCGAGCAGCGGGCTGTCCTCCACCTTCACCAGGTGCTTCGCCGGATCGAATCCGTCGAGGTTGCCGAGCAGGAAGCGCGCGGTGTTGCGCAGGCGGCGGTAGCCGTCCGACACGCGCTTCAGGATCTCGTCGGAGACGCTCATCTCGTTGCGGTAGTCGGCCGAGGCCACCCACAGGCGCAGCACGTCGGCGCCCAGCGTGTCCATCACCTTCTGCGGCGCCACCACGTTGCCCAGCGACTTGGACATCTTGCGGCCGGAGGCATCCACGGTGAAGCCGTGGGTCAGCACGTCGTCGTAGGGGGCGCGGCCGTGGATCGCCGCCGAGGTGAGCAGCGAGGACTGGAACCAGCCGCGGTGCTGGTCGGAACCCTCGAGGTACATCACCTTGTATGCGTGCGCGTCGCCCTGCTGCAGTTCGGGGCGCTGGCCGATCACGCCGAAGTGGGTGACCCCGGAATCGAACCAGACGTCGAGGACGTCGGTGACCTTGTCGTAGTCCTTCGCCCGGTCGCCCAGCAGGTCGGCGGGATCGAGGTCGTACCACGCGTCGATGCCGCCCTGCTCCATGCGTTTGGCCACCTGCTCCATCAGCGCCACGGAATCGGGATGCGGCTCCTGCGTGGCCTTGTGCACGAACAGCGCGATCGGCACGCCCCAGGTGCGCTGGCGGCTGATGCACCAGTCCGGGCGCCCGGCCACCATGCCGGCAATGCGCTCCTCGCCCCAGCCC
>Ga0187815_10000909_pt1 | contig 14162 bp, 11 predicted proteins | sample NC_S_5_FD_132962 | JGI IMG/M metagenome (GOLD analysis project Ga0187815, IMG submission 132962) | Wetland sediment microbial communities from Neuse River Estuary, North Carolina, USA - ASW-S_5 | ecosystem: Environmental > Aquatic > Freshwater > Wetlands > Sediment | place: USA: North Carolina...
CGCGGACCAGGATACGTGCCCATTGAATTGGTGCAGGAGCGTGGCGCGCGGATCGAAGACGTCGTAGGAACGGTTGGCGTATGGCGTGGTCGAAGCGGCTGGGGGAGGAGTGAACGGGGCGCTGTAAAGCGACGCGTCGAAGTTGCTCCAGTGATCGAATCGCCCGCTGAGAGAGAGCAGCCAGCGCGGCGCGAGTTGAATGATGTCCTCGCCGAAGACTCCGACCGAGCGCTGCCGACCGCCCGCCGATGTGTCCTTGTGCGCGGAGAGCAAGACTTCGTCGCTGCGGCCGATTTCTTCATGTTCGTCGACGCCGGCGACGAGAGTCTGGCGCGCACCGGCCGAGCGAGTCCACACCGCCGAGACTCCGATTCCTTGTGATGGCACCGTTTGCTTGTCGGTGGGCGTTTCGCTGTCGCGATTGGCGGCTACTGAGGAAAAGCCCTGATGGTACGTCTCGAAATCGCCGTAGGAACGCAGGGTGACGGAACCGATATTTCCGAGACTGAGATTGGCGCCGAGGACGCCCTGGCCCAGACGAATGCTGTTCGTCTGGTACGGGGTGCCGTTGTTGCGCGAATCGTCGAAATACAAACCGCGGGCGAAGATTTCGTCGTTCGAGCCGAACTTGCGGCCGATGGTGAGGTCGGCGGTGCCGTGCTCGGAATTTGCCATGGTGTCGATGGTGCCGCGATCCTCGGCAGGAACCAAATAGTAGCCGTCAGTGTGAAAGACCTCGCCGCCGAACGTGGAGAACCAGCCGCCTTTTTCGCCGCCAGCCCAGAGCGAAAGGTCCGGACTGTTTTGATTGCCGTAGGAAGTGTCGATCGAAAGGCCGGCGGGCGTGGGCGGACGCGTTAAGAATTGGACGACACCGGAAAGCGCCTCGCTGCCATAGAGGCTCGACGCCCCTTCCTGCGCGACCTCAATACCGGCGATCGATGCCTCGGGGACGCGATCCCAGTAGACCCACGAGCCGAAGGGGTCGTTAAGCGGAACGCCATCTTCCAAGACGAGCGCGCGGCTCGATGCGCTTCCGCTGCCAAGGCCGCGCAGCGAAACGCCGAGCGTGGTGGGATTCGCGATGCGGCTGCTGGAGCGGCGAAACATACTGAAGCCGGGAACCTGACGCAACGCGTCATCGAGCGTGAGCGCGGGAGTTTCTTGCAGATCCTGCCGCGTAAGCTCGATATCGCTGGCCGGAGAATCGCTGAGGCGCGTTGCGGTGCGCGCAGCTGTGACGATGACCTGCTCGTTCACCGCGAGAGGCTTGAGGACGACTGTGATGCGCGCGGGAGCGCTCGCGGTTGCAGTCCATTGCCGATCGATCGGCTGAAATCCCTTGGCTGTGATCGTGACAGTGCCGGAATTCTCTGGGATACGCGCGAACGAAAACATTCCGGACTCGTCGGTAACGGTCTGCGCGGAATAAGACTTCGCTTGCAATTCGACTTTGGCGCCTGGTATGGCGGCGCCGGTCGAGTCTTGTACGACGCCTTCAAGGCTCGAACTCTGGGCTCGCGCAAAGGGCGCGCAGGCGAGGGCCAGAATGGCACACATGGCAAAACAGCGCATCGCGACGACGGCGCGCACGATCCCGAGGCTCATACACCCACCCTCCAAACAAACCACGACGGCCCCTTGCAATTCCGTTTATTTCAATGGGATGCATTATGCTTTGGATATGTAGCTTATGGAAGCGCAGTTTTGCGGCGCTCGCGAAAGCGGGCTTCGGATATGTTATCTTGGCCCGGGGGAATCCTCTCGTCCTCAGGAGGACCGAAAATGGCATTGCCGCCGCTGCCGAAGCGCCGGAGCGACCGCGTCTCGCTGACTCTATTGCTCGAAGCATCCGGTAGGGACAGCCAGGGGCAGGAATTCAAGGAACCGACGCGGACTCTGCTGATCAATCGCACCGGCGCTGTGATCGTGTTCGCCCGCGAACTTACCCCCGAACAGACGATCCATCTGAAGCGGCAGGCGCCTGCGGAATCGCATCGGGAGAGCGACGTGCGCGTGGTGAATCAATTCGGCCACCAGCGTGACGGATATCTATACGGAATTGAGATCGAGGACCCCTCGAAGGACCTTTGGGGCGTGGAATTTCCGGCCGTGGCGGAATCGACGGAAGCCGTGGCGCGGATGCTGCTTGAGTGCAACTACTGCCGCAGCCGCGAAGTAGTGTATCTGAATGAAATGGAGCTGCGCGGGTTCGAGACGAATCGCGGGATCGCGCGCCACTGCAAGGCCTGCCGCGTGCCGAGCATCTGGACGCAGGCGCCGCACGAAGACGAGAAGAAGATGAACGCGCGCGCGGCCCGCGGGAAACGGACGAGCGAAGCGGCGAACGCTCCAGCCGAGGGCGAGCAACGCGAGCGCGAGCGGATGCGGTTGAAAACGCGGCTCACCGCCTGCATCCGACAGCCTGGCGCCGACGACGAACTGGCCGTGTGCGAGGATATTTCGGCGGTCGGCATGTGTTTTCGCAGCAAGAGGCGGTACGACGCCGATGCTCCGATCGAAGTGGCAGTTCCCTATTCGCCGGACGCGGCCAATATCTTCCTGCCTGCGCGAATTGTATATTCCGAGGAAATGCCGAAGGCGGGATTATTCCGGCACGGCACGGAGTACCGGCGCGTGGGGCCGCGGTCTCAATAGCCGAAGAGCCGACGAGACGTCGGCGCTACACGGAAACTGGGCTGCGTTCGCGCGTGCGGCGGGCGTGGTAGTGCATGGCGATATTCAGGTGCACGTTGCCGTGCGGAGTTTCAAAGCAGAGAACCGTGGCCTCCGAGTCCTGTCCGGCCTTGGCGCACTGTTCTTCGGTGAGCAGCGACGGCGGATAGACTTTAAACTGGAAGCCGCGGTCGTTGAGCTGGGTGACGGCGTTGCCGATCACCATGTTCGCGAGCTCGCAGACGGCTTCGGGAACGATCGATTCCGAGGTATCGACTTCGGCTCCGCTCAGATAGCTGGCGACCTGGGCCGCCGCGCGAGGCTCCATATCGAGAACGATGCGCCCTTCGATCTGGCCTTTGAAAATGACGGTCGCAGCGAGGCCTTTCCGCCGGTAGCCGTCTTCTTCCATATCGAGATGCGCAATTTTTGCAGGCGCCTTCATCATCACCGCGAGAACTGAATCGAGTGAGCCAATGAACGGTTGAATGAGGTCCATTCTCATCGGGAATTCTCCCCTGCTCCGACGGGCGCCGTGACGCCGTCGTCATTGAGCACGTAGCGGATGATTTCGTACAGCGCGTCGGGCTTCACCGGCTTCTGGACGAAATGGCGCGCCCCCTTTTGGAGAGCGGCCAGAATGTTGTCCTGGTAGCCGACGGACGACACCATGACGACGCGCGCCTCGGGATGCTCCTGAACAATGTGCTCGACCGCCTCGATGCCTTCCATCTGCGGCATGGTGATATCCATCAGGACGAGGTCCGGCTTCGTGCGCGCGTACTCGGTGATCGCGGTGCAACCATCGCCCGCTTCCCCCGCCAGCTGGCCGCCGAACGACTCCACCATCTTCGCGAGGCTCTTGCGTGCAAAGACCGAGTCGTCCACGATCAGATAGCGGACCGGCTGGTTGTCCTTTTTTCGTGTCAAAGGTTCAAATTGTTTCATGGCGTTCTCCTTCGCGAAGACCCTATTTCAGCGGATTCTCTTGTTGCAGAAGACGTGACCGGCTCTTCAGCCTGACGATCGGGCGTGCACCTCGCCTGCAGCATGCTTGCAAGAGCGGGAAGAGAAACGACCCGCGAAGCAAACCCGCGATCGATCGCCGAACGGGGCATGCTGTCGACAATGCACGTATCGGGGCTCTGGGCGATGGTGAAACCGCCCGAAGCCTGAATGGCGCCGAGCCCGGCCGCGCCATCCTCGCCCATTCCAGTCATCAATACGGCGACGGCTTTATTGCCAAACTCCTGTGCGACCGAATTGAACAGGACATCGACCGATGGCCGATGGCCATTGACGCGCGGCTGATCCACCAAAACGGCGATGTCGCCGTGCTCCATGCGCCGGACTTTGATATGGCGGTTGCCGGGGCAGATGAGAGCGCGTCCGGCGAGCAAGAGATCGCCCGACTGCGCTTCCTTCACTTCGATGGCCGACGATTCGTCCAGACGTTGCGCGAACATTTCCGTGAAGCCTTCCGGCATGTGCTGCACGACGACGAGGCAGCCCGGAAAATCCTCCGGAAGCTGCGAGAAGAGATATTGCAGCGCGTTTGGTCCGCCCGTAGAAATTCCAATCGCGACGATGCGGGAGGGCCAGCGCGGCTTTGTGGAAAAGGGGCGCCGCTCCTTGCGCTTGGGCGACGACACCGTAAGGATCATTTTCGGCGCGCCCGAGGATGCGGCTACCTTGACCTTGAGGGCCAGCTCGGATGCGATTTGGCGGAGGTGCCCCAGGGCGGCGTCCTGCGGCTTCGTGACGAAATCAAACGCGCCGAGCGAAAGCGCTTTCAGGGTGAGCGAAGCGCCTTCCTCGGTGTGCGCGCTGACCACGATGACTGGCACGCGATGCTTGCCCGTGATCTTGCGCAGCATTTCGATTCCGTCCATGCGCGGCATTTCGAGATCGAGCGTGACGACGTGCGGATGCAGCTCTTCGATCTTGCGGAGGCCGATCAGGCCGTCCATCGCCGTGCCGACAATTTCGATGTTTGGGTCGTCCGCGAGCGCCTGCGGAATGAGCTTCCGCATGAGCGCGGAATCGTCGACCACGAGGACGCGGACCTTTTGGCTCATGCGATTGCCCCAACGGCCGGGATCCGGGAGAGATGCGAAATCACCGCCGGAACGTTCAGGATCAGCACAACCGTTCCATCGCCCAGGATCGAGGCGCCGCTCACCAGGGGAGACGTGACGAGCTGATCTTCGAGAGGCTTGATCACCAACTCTTCCTCGCCCATCAGGCTGTCGACCGCCAGCCCGAAGCGGCGGCCTCCGCTGCCGATTACGATGACGAAGAGGCGCTTGGCGCGGTCGGTGAAGGCTTGCGGTCCGAGCCGATCCAGACGCACCAGCGTGAGGACCTGTTCACGCAGCTGAAAGACTTCGTGATTATCCACGCGATGGATTTCGCCGTCCGTGATGCGGGTGATTTCAGCGACGGACGCAAGCGGCACGGCGTAGAGACGCCCGTGGACGCGGAACAAGAGAGCCTGGATGCTGGCGAGCGTGAGCGGCACGAGCAGCCGGAACGTGGTGCCTTTGCCCGGCTCGCTTTCGATTTCAACCGAGCCTTTGAGTTCATCGAGCGCTGTTTTCACGACATCGAGACCCACGCCGCGACCGGAAATTTCCGTAATCTCATCGGCCGTGCTGAGGCCCGGCGCGAAAACCAGCTGAAGGGCTTCGGTGTCGTTCAGGCGAAGCGTGTCTTCCGTGGAGACGATCCCACTTGCGATGGCGCGGCGGACGATCTTGTCGCGATTCAGGCCGCGTCCATCGTCGGAAACTTCGATTACAACCTGGTCGCCATCGTGAAACGCGTTCAAGCGGATCGTGCCGCGAGGCGGCTTTCCGGCTGCCTGGCGCTCTTCCGCCGTTTCGATTCCATGGTCGGCAGCGTTGCGGACCACGTGGGCAAGCGGTTCAGCCAGCGCATCGAGGATGCTTTTATCGAGATCGGTGTTTTGTCCGGCGATTTCGATGCCGATATCCTTATTGCGGAGCCTGGCGACATCGCGCACGACGCGCGGAAAGCGCCGGAAGAGCTGCTCGACGGGCACCATTCGAATTTTCATGACCGATTTCTGCAATTCCCCGAGGACGCGCGACTGGAACGAGAGGGCATCGGAGAATTTTGCCTGCAGCGGATCTTTTACGTGGCGGCGTTCGAATTCCGCCAGGGCGCGCTGCAGCATGGATTTGCTGATGATCATTTCGCCGACGAGATTCATCACGGTATCGATGCGGGCCGCATCGACGCGCAGAGTGTTTTCCGCCGTGGCGTGGGCCAGGCCGGCCGGCGCCGCCGAATCATGAGGCTCGTCCTCCGCCGCGGAGGCAGCATCCGCGCGCCCGGGCTTGATTCCGGCGGCGACGGCTTTGGCTTCGGATTCGATAAGGATGTCGAGCAGATCGCGCGTGACGGGCTGCGGCGCGGGAATGCGCTCGACGGAAATATTTTGAACGACCGAAGGCACCATGCAGCGCTTGCGGATCCAATCAGCGGACTTTTTAGTCGAAATGGCGGCTTCCACCAGGCGAACCTGCTCGGTGGCGGCGCCCTTTTCCGGGCGGATGGCGAGAAGCTTGCCAGCGCCTTCCAAGGCTTTTCGGCTTAGTTCGAAAGCGGCAGCCGGCAAAGGCGTTTCCGGATCGATGTAGAGAGCGACGTTGTACAAGGATTCGCCGCGGCCAAAGGCCTCGGTGATCATCAGGCGCTCGTATTCGTTCCAGTCAAACTTGGCCTGGGTCGCGGCATCTTGCGCCTTCGGCGCGGCCGACGTATCCAGCAAGCGCGTGATGCGCTCGCGCAGGGCATCACCTGCCGGGGGCTGGAGATTATTTCTGTAGGCCGCGAGCATTTCGTGGAAGGTATCCGCCGCCGTGAGGACAACCTCGGCTATTGTGCCGGCATTCTTCTCGGCGACCTCCGGGGTCAAGACGTCTTCGAGTTCATGGGCAAGTTCACTGAGCTGGCGAAAACCGCAGGCTGCCGAATCGCCCTTCAAGGTATGCACGGCGCGACGAACGTGGCGAAGCTGTTGCTTGTCCCGCGGCTTCTCTTCGAGCGCGAGACCGGCTTCGTTCATATTCTGGAGAATTTCCTCCGCGCTCTCGAAAAAGAGCTCGCGGAGCTCCGGAGCGTGCTCGTCGGAAGGAAAGCTCACTGCGGCCCCTCGATTCGCTGGTACACCGTCGCGTTGTTTTGATGAATCATGTGGAACTTGGTTGTGAGGCCGAAAAGGCTCTCGGCGTGGCCGACGAAGAGATAGCCGTCGGGATTCAGGCAATGGTGGAACTTGTCAATGAGCCGCTTTTGCTCCGCCTCGTCGAAGTAGATCATCACGTTGCGGCAGAAAATGATGTCGTTGTGCTGCGGCAGATATTCCGTTTTGAGATTGTGAAAATCGAACTGCACGAGATTCTTGAGCGCAGGTTTGACGGCGTACTTGTCCGCGACTTTGTCGAAATAGCGAAGGCGGCAAGTGTAATCGACGTTTTCCATCTGCGATTCGCTGTAGACTCCCTGCTGCGCGGTGACGAGAGCGGAGTAGTTGATGTCCGAGGCCAGAATCTCAACCTTCCACGGCGGCGGAATCAGCGGCTTTGGAGTCGGCATGTCGAAGGGCAGCGGATTCCGGAGGTAGTAGTAGGCGAGCGCGTCGCAGACCATGACGGCGAGGGTGTAGGGCTCCTGGCCCGTCGAACATCCCGCGCTCCAGATACGCAGCGACCAGTCGCGCCGCTCCTGCTTGCGCTTCAGGAGATCTTCGAGAGTGACTTTTTGAAAAAGATCGAGCTGCGGGCGAATGCGAAAGAAGCTCGTTTCGTTGACGGTGAGATTTTCAAGCAGCGCAGTGAGTTCCTGTTTGCCTTCCCGGCTGGTAAGGAGGCGGTAGTAATTGTAAAACGTGTCCATCTGACAGGCTTTGAGGCGGCGCTGCAGACGGTCGCGCAGGAAATGGGTGCGGCGTTCGTCGAAATACATCCCGCATTCCTGGTAAACCAGCGTTTGCAGGAGCTTCAATTCCGCGTCGCTGAGCTGCACTTGCGTAGTGAGTGTGGTGGACATTCGTCCCTCGTGGTGCTCGGGCCGTTCGAGAATTCCTAGCGCTCCGTCGTCGCGCCTCCGGCAGAAACCGGAACCGCGGCGATGGCGTCAGCGGCGTCTTCCAAGCGACGGAGCTCGCCACGCTGCAGAATGCGGCTGAGATCGAGCAGAATGACCAGCCGCCCTTTCAATTTGCCTACCCCGGTGATGTAATTGAGTTCGCCTTCCTGAAAGACGTTGTGGGGGGCTTCGATTTCGGAGGGCGGAATGCGCAAGACCTCGGATGCGGAATGCACGATGAGGCCGATGACGCGCGATTCCATCTCCACTACGACGATGCGGTTCTTCTTATTTGCCTCGAACGCCTTTTCTCCGAACCGCTTTCTGAGGTCGACGATGGGAATGATGCGCCCGCGGAGATTGATGACGCCTTCGATGTAGTCCGGCGCGTTAGGCACGGACGTGATCTCGGGGACGCGGACAATTTCGCGGACAATGGAGATGGGAAGACCGAACGTCTCGCGCCCAATGCGAAAGCCGACGACCTGGAGTTCCTTGTCCATCGTGTGCGTGGGCGTTTTCAGGACCGCACCAGTTCTGCGTAATCCGCAGGCGCGTGGGTGCGCCGCTCGGGGGGGGCCAGGCGGCGGCTCGAAGAACGGCGATTGTCCGCGTGCCCCTCTTCGAGCGAGAAGCGGTCCATCGAATCGAGCAAGGCCCGCGAGAGCTTCGACATCTGCTCGGCGGTTGCGGCGAGCTCGGTGGAACTCGAGGTCGATTGCTGCACGAGTTCGCGCATGCGCTCCATGGCGCGCACGACGGCCTGCGCACCGGAAGCCTGCTCCTCGACCGACGAGTTGATTTCCTGCGTGATCTCGGTAAGACGGCCGGTGGCCTTGGCGATCTGCGAGGAGCCATTCGATTGCTCCATCGTGGCCGCGCCGATTTCTTGCGAGAACTTGTAGACCTCGGAAACAACGTCCGCGATCTTGTCGAGCGCGAGGCTGAGATCCTTGTTGAGCAGGAGGCCTTCCTGAACCATGGTCGTGCTCTTTTCCATGTTCTCGACGGCTTCCCGTGCTTCCTTCTGAATTCCCTGAATCAGCTCGGAAATTTCCTTGGTCGACTGCGTGGATTTCTCGGCGAGCTTTCGAACTTCCTCGGCGACGACGGCAAAGCCGAGTCCGTGTTCGCCGGCGCGGGCGGCTTCGATTGCGGCGTTGAGGGCGAGCAGGTTGGTCTGTTCGGCGAGATCGTCAATCACCTCGATGATCTTTCCGATGTCATCCGCGCGGCGGCCGAGCACGTCGATGATCTCGGCGGAAGCCTGGATGGCCTGACTGGTGCGGTTGAGGCCGGTGGTGGCCTTTTCCATCGTGACCATTCCGGTCTGCGCCTCTTCGCGCGAACGGTGCGAGATATCCACGAGGAGCTTGGCGGTGTCGGCCACGCGCTGGATGGAAGTGACCATCTGGTCGATGGATGCGGAGGTCTCGGAAACGCTTGAGGCCTGCACCTGCGTGTTCTTCACCACGTTTTGGACGTTGATGCTCATCTCGTGCATCGTGCTGGTGACTTCGTCAATGGCGGAGGCGGCCTGCACGCTGACCTTGGCGGATTCGTCGGAGGCCGCGGCCATTTGTCCCGCGCCGCTGGCCACTTGCGAAGCGCTGTCGCGGACCTGGCGCACGAGATCGCGAAGGCCGTGCGTCATGCGGGTGAAGGCCTTTGCCATCGTGTCCTGCTGCGACCGGGGCTGGACGGAGACGGAAAGTTCGCCTTCGGCGATGGCTGCCGAAACGGAAGCCATCTCTTTGAGGTGAACGATCATTTTGTTGAAATTTTCGGCCAGCACGCCGACTTCGTCGGCGCGATGGATGTCGATCGATTGATCGAGATCGCCCGAATCGCCGATCTTGCGGGCAACTTCAATAAGGTGGTAAAGGGGCTCTTTGATTGACTTCGCCGTATAGAAGGCTATGCCGATTCCCAGCGCCAAGGCGAGGAGCGTGCCGACGGTCGTCATGACCCCGTTCCACACATTGGCGGCACCGGACGACGCGTTGGATTCGTCGTAGGCATTCTTCACCGAGCGGCTGGCCTGATCGAGGACCCCTGTGGACTTGTTGACCCAGGATGCGGGATCGTGTTGCAGGTAGCTGATCTGCAGGTCGGCGACGGTTGCGTCTCCGCTATCGACCTGATGCCTTTTCGCGATCAAGTCTTTTGCGAAGCTCTGCGCCCACTGGTTTTCGTTGTCGTCTACCTGCGATAGAGCCGAACGCAGGTTGGGATCGTTGACGGTGGTCTCGCTCTGCTTCAAGAGAGTCTGAAGGTCGGTGATGCCCTTATTTGTTTTTCCCTCGTCGCGCAGGTCGCCGCTCAGCAGGTAGTTGCTGAGGTTAAGGCGATTCTCCATCACTTTGTAACGAACGTCCCCGATCGTTTGGACGTCGCTGAACGTTGACTTCACCGCATCCCGCGCACTCGACTGGCGTATCACGGCGTAGATATTGATCAGGAACAGGAAGAGGATGATCGCCAGGATGGCGCCAAATCCCACGTATAGCTTCTTGCCAATCGTCATGTTGAAAAGCCTCCGCTCCCGGCCCGCAGAGCCCCCATCTCGCGTCGCAAGTTATTCTTGCCCGCTGAATTCGAACTCGATGACTTCCGTGGTGTCTTTGGATGCCGGCTCGAAGCGCCACTTCTTGACGGCGTCGAGCGCGGCATTGACCAGCAGCGGGCTGCCGCCAATCACCTTCGTCTCCATTACGTGTCCATCGGCCGCGATCGTGGTTTCGATCTTGACCTTGCCCGTGACGTTCATCTGCCTCGCAAGCGCGGGATACTCGGGCGCGACTTTGGTGCGCACCTTGCGCTTGGAAACGTCCGTTGACTCCTCTTGAGCTCTTCCCTTCGGTGGCAGCAGAACCGAGCCCCCGAGAACCAGCGCCAATCCGATTCCTACGATCCATACTCGAAGCTTCATCAGAGACTTCCTCCTCAGATTTAGGAATGTATGGGCCCGAAAAAGCCGGCTAAAGTGTCCGAAGAGCTGCCTCAGTCCGGTTTGTCAAAGTCGAATTCGAATGTTTGCGTCGTGTCCTTGGTGCCGGGCTCAAATCGCCATTGCTTGATCGCATTGAGCGCCGCGTCTACCAGCAGGGGGCTGCCCCCGACCACCCTTGTGTCCACGACCCGGCCGTCAGCGGCAATAGTCGTCTCGATCTTGACTTTGCCCGTCAGATGCATTTGCTTCGCAATCGCCGGGTAAACGGGCGCCGTTTGACTTCTGAGTTTGCGCTGAGAACCGCTGACCGAAGTATCCTGGGCCATTCCCTTCGACGGCAATAGCGCCGACCCTGCCAAAATCACGGCCAATCCCAATCCCATCATCCAAGTACGGGACCCCATTGCACACACTCCTTATTGCCAGTGGAGAAATCCAACGTCGGAAAATGCACGGGTGATGCCACGGATGGAGAGAGGCCGATCGGGGTATGTAACTTGGCAACAGCTACCGTAACCATAAGCTATGTAAGGGGTTGGCATGGCGGGAAAATCCTCGCTCCACTTGGACAGCGGAGACAAGTGTCTCACCGGTCAAAGGGCGGCGACCTTCCGGTCTCAGGTTGCGACGAATCCGGGTAGCGCTTAGAGCAACTGGCCGCGGGGCGTTCCTTGACTCAAAATGAGATGAGGCCGTAACGTCTCATTGTATAGGCGCGGCGCGCGCAAGCCCCCGATCCTCCATGCGTGCACTGAGACATATCCGAGAAATATCTGCCCGTGTCGATGGCTCGCCCGAGAGCCTGTTGACGCAGTTTTCCGCGACGACACTGGAATTAAATCCTTCCCTGGGCTTGGCTGAGTTCGCCAGACGACTGGCGTGCCGTGCCGCGGAGATGATGGGGGCGCGCGCGGCGGTCCTGGCACTAAGTCACGGAGGCCAAGGGAGTTGGGAAGTCGCGTCGCTTGCGGGGACCGCCCGGCACTGGGAACCTGCTACCCAACAGCAGCTGGCGATTGCCCTAGCCAAACAGGCAGCCGGTTCGGGTAGCCCAGTGCGGTCTGGGGGTGCGGCCAAACTTTTGGGCAGAGATATCGCCGAGGCTTTGGGATGGCATGAGATCGTCCTGCTAGGGCTTGGGGGTAGCGAGGGGGAGCTCTTGGGTGTGCTGTGCCTCGCCGATCTCAAGCGCGAGACATCGGATACGGAGCGCCGCCTGCTCGAAGCGCTGGCGGGGCACGCTTCCGTGGCGCTGGAGAACGTTCGTCTCTTTTCGCGGATCGAGCGCTCGCGGAAGCAGTGGGTCGAGGACATCGACGCGATCTCCGATTTCATCGTTGTCCACGACAAGGCCGGGCGGGTGTTGCGCCTGAATCGAGTTCTCGCCGATCTGCTCGGAACGCATCCCGCGGAGTCGGTAGGGAAAGATGTCGGCAAGCTGGGTCTTCTCGATTCGCCCGTTCAGCCGGGGCGTTGCCCTTTCTGCCGCAGTTCCGAAGCCGTCCACGAAGAGTTCGTACAGACGGCAGGAGATCGTACATACCTTGTTTCCGCTTCGCGCATTCACGGGGCCGAAGAGGACGAAGTGCGAACGATTCACATCCTCAAGGACATTACGGACCGCCGCGAAGCCGAGCGCCGCTATCGCCGCGAGCGCGATTTCAATCGCAACATCCTGAACAACACGCAGAGCATGATTCTCGTGCTCGATACGGCGAAACTCGTGAGCTACGCGAACCGCCGCTGCTACGAGGCCGGATATCGGGAGCGAGATCTGCTCGGGCATCCGCTTGTGGGGATGGTCTCGCCGTCGCGGCGCTCAATTCTGGACGAAGCTCTCGATAGGACGCTTCAGGGAAGCTCGATCGATCATCTGGAGATTCCGGCATTCCGCGGCAATGGCGCCGCCGGAAAATTCTCGATCAGCCTGAACCCGATGCGCGACGAAAAGGGCGACATCAACAGCATCGTCGTCGTGATGACAGACGTGACCGACGCGGCCGATCTGCAGGCGAAGCTGATGCACACCGAGAAAATGGCGGCGCTCGGGCAGCTCGTCTCGGGAGTCGCTCACGAGGTGAATAACCCACTCGCGGCGATTGTGGGCTTTACCGATCTCCTGCTCGAAAATACGGACATTCCGGAAGAGGCGAAGGGTGAGCTGAAGGTAATTTTGCAGGAAGCGCAGCGCACGCGGACTATTGTGCGAAATCTCCTCAGCTTTGCGCGGCAAATGCCGGAACAACGAGAGCCGCTGCAAGTGAACTCCGTCGTGCAGCAGGCCTTGAAACTCCGCGCCTATGACTTATCGAACCGCGGCATCGAGATGGCCGAGCGCTACCAGGACGATTTGCCGCTGACCGTCGGCGATCCAAACCAGCTCCAGCAAGTGTTTCTCAACATTGTGAACAACGCCTACGACGCCGTGCAGGAGGTCGAGCGCCCGGGAAAGATCGAAGTCAGCACCTGGCACGGCAAGGGACAGATCGAAATCGCATTCCGGGATAACGGGCCGGGAATTTCGCATCCCGACCGGATTTTCGATCCGTTCTTTACGACCAAGGAAGTTGGGAAGGGGACTGGGCTCGGCCTCAGCATCTGCTACGGAATCGTTCGCGCGCATCGGGGCGAGATTATCGCGCGCAATAATCCGGATGGTGTGGGCTGCACCTTTCTCGTGCGGCTGCCGGTATCGACGCATGTGTCCGAGGCTTTGGCGGTAGAAGCCGCGTCGTGATCGGCGTCGAGGATTTCGCTATTCCAGCGGCACAGGCTGTAGCTCAGAAAACGACAGGGAAACCATGAAAGAAGAAACGCGGCTCCGTTTTTTGATAGTTGACGACGAGCAAAGCATTCGCCGGCTCTGCATGACCGTTGGGCAGGGATTGAATTTCGCGTGCGCGGAAGCCGAGACGGCCGAGGCGGCGCTCGAATCTCTCGAAACAGTGCCTCCCGATATTGTCGTGACGGATTTGAAGCTGCCAAGCCTTTCTGGAACCGACCTGCTGCGCAAGATTAAGAAAGCGCTCCCGCGCACGGAAGTCGCGATCATGACGGGGCACGGCTCGATCGAATCCGCCGTCGACGCGATGAAGCAGGGCGCCTACGACTATATCGAAAAGCCATTTCGAGTGGAGAGGTTGCGCCAGCTCCTGCAGCGGATGGGCGAAAAAGTCCGGCTCGTGACCGAGAATCAATTTTTGCGCGAGCGCGTGAACGCGGAAACGCAGATGGAAGGAATCATCGGCACGTCGGAGAAGATTCAGGACGTACTCCGGATGGTTTCGCGACTCAAGGAGACTCGCACGCCGGTTTTGATCGCCGGCGAGAGCGGGACGGGAAAAGAGCTGGTAGCGCGCGCGATCCATTTTCGCGGCCCGCTGGCGGAGATGCCGTTTCTTGCCGTGGACTGCGGCGC
>Ga0187815_10000914_pt1 | contig 14138 bp, 15 predicted proteins | sample NC_S_5_FD_132962 | JGI IMG/M metagenome (GOLD analysis project Ga0187815, IMG submission 132962) | Wetland sediment microbial communities from Neuse River Estuary, North Carolina, USA - ASW-S_5 | ecosystem: Environmental > Aquatic > Freshwater > Wetlands > Sediment | place: USA: North Carolina...
CCGCCCGACGCCGCGCCCACCGAAAGCGGATCCGAAAGTAGGCAAGCCCTCCTTCTCCCTCGCCCTCCGGGTGAGGTTCGGGGTACGGCGGCCACGGGTTTCGCGGAGACGGGACCGGGCCCCCATCGACCCGCTCGAAATCGTTAGAAAGCCGGGGCCGTCTCGGAGCCGCACGGTGATCGAGCACACGGTCCAGCCGTCCTCGGGACGGAAGCTGCAGGTTCGCGAGGAGGGCGACCCACACGGGGTTCCGGTGTTCGCGCTGCACGGCACCCCAGGCTCGCGCCTTCTCTACCCGCCAATCTCGGCGGACGCGCTCAAGAAGAGAATCCGCTTGATCTCGTACGACCGCCCCGGGTACGGCGGTTCCACCGCCCGCCCCGACCGCCGGATCGCCGACGACGCGACGGATGTGGCGGCGATTGCCGACGCCCTCCGACTCGACCGGTTCGGGGTATGGGGGCATTCCGGCGGCGGTGCCCCGGCGCTCGCCTGTGCGGCGAGACTCGGGGACCGGGTGGTCGGTGCGGCCTGCCTCGCGGGGGTGGCCCCGTATCCTGCCGAGGGCTTGGACTGGCTCGCCGGAACGGGGGAGCTGAACGAGGCCGACTTTCGACTGATGCTCAGGGACCGGTTCGCGTGGGAGGTCAAGAGCCGCAAGGACCGGGACGAGATGCTCCGTTGGACCCGCGACGATCTGCGTGAGGGGTTCGCGTCGCTCTGCTCCGAGGTCGACCGGCGGGCTTTGACCGACGAGCTCGCCGACTTCATTCTCCGGCAGGGCCAGGAGGGCCTGCGACCCGGCGACGAGGGAATCCGCGACGACAACCTATCCGTCATCAAGCCGTGGGGATTCGAGCTCGGCAGGATCCGGGTCCCCGTGCAGATTTGGCACGGCGGTCAGGACCGCTTTGTGCCGATCACGCACGGACAGTGGGTGTCGGCCCGCATCCCGAACGCCGACGTCCACTTGGAACAGGACCAGGGGCATCTCACGACTTTCGTGCACCGGGTTCCGTCCGCTCAGACGTGGCTCGCGGCTCGATTCTGAAGCGCCGTCGAACGGGCTCTCCGAACCGGGCGGGAGACCTTACTTCCGGCGCCGGGGCCGGCTACGGGAACGGGGCGGAGCCGCCATCGTAGGCTCCCACAGAGCGATCACATTGCCTTCGGGGTCCGCCCCGATGAAGCTCCACCCCATCCCCGGAACCTGCATCTTGCCAACGACCTCCGTCCCGCCCGCCGCCTTGAAGGTCCGGATCGCCGCGTCGATGCGTTCGACATGGATGAAATTCCGGGGCACGTCCTCGGGTCCCATCCTGCGATACATGCCGCCCCCGACGCTCTTCCCCCGGGGTCCGGTCGTGATGAGCCAATAGTCCATGCCGGGCATGAGGGCTTTTTCGAACCTCCATCCAAAGACGCCCTGGTAGAACTTCGCCAGTCTCTCGGCGTCCGTCGCGGGGATCTCGAAATGGACGACGGTTTTCACGACCATACGGCTCTCGCGCGGGTGACCGGTTCTCAGGTTAAGAACGTGACCCAGCCGCGTCGTAGAAACACGCGGTAATCGACTCGGACCCGGGCGACCTCGCGAAAGTCCGGCGCCAAAGCCAAGGTTTATTTCGTGCGCCACCCAACTCTATCCAATTCCGGCTCGCAGGGGACCTCGGGAGACCGAGAATCGCTGCGTGGAGCAGATTACAATGACCCCTCGAAAAGGGCCTAAGCGAAGCTCGCTCGGCGCGATCGCTCTCGCCGTACTGGTGACGGTGGGCGTGGTCCTTACGCTACCGCCCGCCGCCACTCAAACAGGGGCCGGCGCGGTCGTCGCGACCTCGCTCCCCGAGGCCGCCGTCCCGTCCGGAGGCCTCGCGGGCCCGTCTGCGTCGACGCCGGCGTACTCGGTGTTGAACGAGTCCACCCTCGTGCTGTCGAACAACACCCTTGTCCCCGGAGATTTCCTATCGGCCTCGGCCGGCCTCCCGTCGCTGGAGACGTTCGACCAGCAGACCGACGAGGTGTTCGTCGAGAGCTTCTACTCCGGCCTGATCGACGTGATCAGCGGAGCGTCGAACAAGGTCGTCGCCACGATCTCGACCGGGGCGTACCCGAACACCCTCACCTACGACCCCCAGAACAACAACATCTACTTCGGGCTCCAGACGTACGACGAGGTCAGCGTCGTCAATGCCTCGACGGACCTGACCCAGCGCACGGTCGGCATCGGGTTCGAGCCCCTTTCGATGGCGGCCGACCCGAACAACGGCAACCTGTTCGTGACGGGGTGGAATTCGACCGGCACCGCCTTCCTGGCGGTCCTGGCAGGCTCGAGCGGGGTGGTTCTGAAGACCCTGACGTTCGGGGCCAACCGGTTCCCCGTGGCCGGGCCGAACGGCATCGTCTACGACCCGGCGAACGGCGACTTCTACATCCCGTCGTACGCGAGCGGTGTGCCCGAGCCAACCCAGGGGAACCTCACCCTCGTGAACGCGGCCCGGGAGACCGTGGTGGGCAACATCTCGCTCCGGTTCAGCCCTTCGTCGATCGCCTACGCTTCGAACGGGGATCTCTACCTCGGTAACCAGACCGGGAACAACCTCACCGTGTTCAACCCGGTGAGCGGTCGGGTCGTCCGGTCGATCCCGATCCCCAACACGCCGTCCATGCTCGCCTACGACTCAACCACCCAGGCGCTGTTCGTCGGGATCGAGGGAAACGTCACCGTGGTCAGTACGAAGTCGAACACCGACACGGCCACCTTCCCGGTGACGCGCAACCCGGCGGGGCTGGCGTACGACCCGATCAACCGCTACGTCTACATCTCCGACTACAACTGGAACAATGTGAGCGTTGTCAACGCGACCACGTACCGGGTCGTGGGTTCGGCCCTGCTCGGCAGCTCGCCCTACAACATGGCGTTCGACACCGCGAACCACGACCTCTACGTGACCGACCTCCTGACGTCCCAACTGATCGTCGTGAAAGCGCCGACCAACCGTGTGATCGGGACCGTCCCGTTGGGAACGACCCCCTACGGGATCGTTTACGACCCCGTCACGCAGGACATCTACGTCACGGACTACTACGCCGGGAACGTCTCGATCGTGAACGGGTCGACCAATCGGGTCGTCGGCTACATGCCGGCGGGCGTCAACCCCTGGGCGATCACGTACGATGGCGCGAACCACGACCTCTATGTGACGAACCCGGGGTCGGACAACATCACCGTGCTGAATCCCGCCACCCGTTCGGTGGTCACGTCGCTCAACTTCACGACGCCCCCGGGCGCGATCGCCTACGATCGGAAGGGCGGGACGCTGTTCGTGGGCGAATACAACGTCGGCAATGTCTCGGTCCTGAACGGCAGCACGAACGCGCTCCTCCGAAACTCCTCCACCGGAAGCGAGCCGTACACGATCTCCGTCGACCCGAAGAACGGCTGGGCGTTCGTGGGGAACTACGCCTCGGACAACGTCACCGTGCTCGGTCCCACGGGCGCGGAGCTCGGTCTCAGCGATGCGGCCGGGGTCGGGGTGTTCGGTTCGGCCTACAACCCGTTCGACGGAGACGTGTATGTGGTCAGCTTCAGCACCCAGGAGGTAACGGTGATCAACGGCACGACCGGCCTCGGGGTCGGCGGATACACGGCCGGAGTCGGACCGGTGGCGGCCTCGGTGTGCCCCGGAACGGGCACGGTCTACGTGGCCAACTACGACTCCGACTCGCTGACCCTTCTGTCCCCCTCGTTCCGGGTCACCACCTACAATGTGACCTTCCACGAAACCGGTCTTCCCGGCGGGACCGCGTGGTCCGTTCGGCTCGACGGGAGCGGCGCGAGCTCGGGCGGCCCCAACATCACCTACCGCGAAGGAAACGGCACCGGTCAGTCATACTCGGTCGGTCTCGTGCACGGCTTCGCGGCCTCCCCCAAGCTCGGGACCGTATCGGTCAACGGTCACTCGGTCACGGTCACGATCGCCTTCACGCGGAACGCCCCCACCTACACCGTGACCTTCACGGAAACCGGGCTTCCGAGCGGGACCGAGTGGAGCGTCACCATCGGCTCGTCCACCAAGATCTCGGGTGGCACCGCGATAACGTTCTCCGAGCCGAACGGGACGTTTGCCTATACCGTGGGGCTCATCTCGGGGTACCATACCAAGGACTCCGGGAACGTTATGGTGCACGGCGCCGCGGTGGGGGTGAGCGTCCCGTTCTCGAGGACGACGTACACGGTGAAGTTCACCGAGACCGGCCTAGCTTCGGATACCCAGTGGTGCGTCACGTTCAACGCCGTTCATACCTGCTCGACCACCAGCACGATCTCATTCACCGGCATCGCGAACGGGACGTACAGTTACACTATCGCCAACGTCACCCACTACAATCTCACCGGGCCCTCCACGGGGAAGGTCACGGTCGCGGGGTCCGGACCGGGGACGGTCTCGAATACCGTGGCGGTGGTTTGGAAACCGTAAGGAGAGAGGGAACCCCGGTAGATCCGGCCCACCGCCATGCTATCCGGAGGACGACCGCGGCGGGTCTCCCCGCGGCCTGATCGGCATCACCGTGGGTGAACCGCGTCGCCGCCGGACCCACCCTCGAAGTCGCGCACGAGGCCGATCAGCCCCGTCCCGAGGCAGGGGCTTCGAGGGTGAGATAGAGCCGCTTGTTCCGGGCTCCCTTGTTCTCGACCCGCTCGAGACGGGCAACGCCCACTTCGGCCGTGTTGGCAACGTGGGTCCCCCCATCGGCCTGGACATCGAAGCCCTCGATGTCGATCAAGCGAACCGTGTCGACGTCGGGCATCAGTTCCTGCGCGACCCGGACGAGGGTGGGGTCCTTCATCGCCTCGCCCCGGGGAAGCGAGCGCACCGTGACGGGCCGACCTTCCCGAACGACCACGTTCACGCCTTCGATCAGCGACTCCGCGACCGCGCGGTCGAAGTCCGGAATGGAGAAGTCCATTCGGGCTCGCTCGGCGGTGATCTGATTTCCGGTGATGCCGCTCCCGATCCGCCGGTACACGACCCCACTCAGAATGTGAAGGGCGGTGTGATAGCGCATGTGGGCGAATCGTCGGGCCCAGTCGAGCTCTCCCGTGACGAGCTCGGCCGGAGCGAGCGAGGACGCCCCGTCCCCAACGTGGAGAATCCCTTCCGGAGTCTTCCTCACGTCCGTCACCACGAGCGTCGTTCCGTTCGACACCGACAACCGACCTTGGTCGGCAGGCTGGCCGCCCCCGGCCGGGTAGAAGGCGGTGCGGTCGAGAAGGACACCCTCGGGCGATACCGAGACGACCTTCGCCTCGAACCGCTTCAGGTAGGCATCCGAGAGGTACAGAGCTTCGGTCAACTTCTCCTTCCCAACATGGTCGGCCTCAGGAGGGGGGCTCAGGCCCGTCGGCCGAGGAGCCGGCCCACCTTGTACTCGATCGTTTCCGGTTTGTCCAATCGGTGATCGATCCGAAGCTGGATGGCGATTCGGCGGGCGCCCATCCGGAGGAGCGACGCATGCGCTTTCGTCACCGCGAGGAAGATGGTGGAGAGGTTGTCCGCCTCTACGGCGGTCGACATCGGACCCGGAACGAGCCGGATCCCGGGCACGGTTCCCATCGCTTTGGAGGCCGCGCGGACATACTCGCTAAGGCTCGTACCCTTCCCAATCGGATAGATCGAAACGTCCCCAATGACGCGCGGTCGCAACTTCCTCGCTCCGGGCATGTCCCTCCGGAGCCGGGCCGGAGTATTAACCGAACCACGAGGCGGTCGCGCCGCGGGGCCAAGCCCGAACGCTTTGGGCCGTGATCACCGGGTCGACAGGGGTTCAAGCGCGTGCCGATGCCGAGGCGGAAGACGACGGGGGTCCAAGCACGCTTTCGAGGAGCTTCTTTTCGATCGTGGCAATCGCCTCCGAGACGGATGACTTGCTCCGGTTCACGCGCTTCGCGAGCTCGGTCAGGGTGATGTCCCTGGGGACCGCGAAGTAACCCTCGGCCATCGCCCGAGTGAGCAGCTCCTGCTGCGGTGCGGTCAGCAGTGGGAGGTGGCTCCGAAGCGGTCGGTTGCGGATCGAGATGACCCGGACGGTGGGGTCCACGGTTCTCGCGTACGCCAGCAGCACCTCGAACGCTTCCTGCCGGGACACGATCTCCCATCGAATGTAACCCGCTTGGATCCTCATCGGGAATTGGAGAGGAAGACCCAGTCGGCGGTACAGATACACCACGGGCGGATTGCGGTCGGTCACGCGGTAGAGGGAACCGCCACCGACCTCGGCGAGTGCGTCCACCTTGAGGACGTCCCGATAGCTCTGGATCTCTCGGGTCCAAGTCCCCGGTGGCCCCCGGCTGATCCAGTAGTCGCTGACCCCGACATCGGCGTTGATTTCGCTCCGATTGAGGACCTCCATACGCGCCGCGGTGTGGGCTCGGGAGAATCCCATCGTCCACGTTCCGGTGGACATTCGAACGTTCAACGTCGCGATCACGAGATGGTCGGGTTCGGGAGCTTTCGGAGCGGCCGCGGGCGCTACGCGCCGGTACCCGGTTCCCGGGGAGGTGCTCCCTGCGCGAGAGCTTCCGTTCCGTGCCCGTGATGCTCGACCCGAGCGGGCGTTCGGCATTTGGGTTGCTCCGTCCAATCGGGGCTCTTTGCGGAGCCTTGCGTCAATCCATGCTCCGGCATTAATACCATCTCACCCGGGGCCTCGCGAGCGCCGGCGGTGCGAGCCGTGAACACGACCCGTCGATCATCGCAAGATGACCGCGGGCCCGGGCTGGCGAGCGGAATGGCTCCGTCTCGGCGCTTCGGTTTACAGCCCTGCGGCCAACAGGGCGTTCATCGCCTGGGCCAGCGTGTGGTCTGGGGTCTGGGAGGAATCGATGCGGACCCAGCGCGGGGGCTGGAACATCTGCTCGAAGATGACCTTGACTCGTTGCAGGTACGGCTCGTCCTCGATCGCATCGGTCTGGCCGCTCTCTCCCATGCGACGGACCGCCACGTCCACCGGCACGTCGAGGTAGAGGACGAGGTCCGGCTCGAGCGAGATCGCCTGTTCGATCCGTTCGAACTCTCGCCAACGTTCGACCGCGATACCCGGGGATAGGTAGGCAAGGGCCGAGTAGAACGACCGGTCCTGCACCACGATGTCGCCCTGGAGGAGCGCCGCTTCGATCTCGGGGCGAAGCATCGCGCGGTCGACGGTAAAGCACAACGCGGCGGCCACCGCGTCCGTCTTCGAGAGGCGGGCGTATTCGGACCGTAGGAATTTGTCGGTCGGGGAACGGAAGCTCGAGACCGAGTGGCCCCGCCGCAAAAGGGGTGGCACGAGCCGGGCGGCGAGTTCGGTCTTGCCCGTGCCGTCGATCCCCTCGATGACGACGTAGGTGCCGCGACCGCTCATGACCGTCCTGCTTGGGCTCGGGCCCACCTTCCGGCCCGTCGCGACGGGCCCAGCGAAGGTAACGACGGAGAGTCGTCATCTATCATAAACCCCTCAGCAGCCGAACAGTCTCGTGGAAGTCGGCGCTGGACCTGGCCATAAATAGCGGCGCCGTCGTGCGCGAGGCGGAAGCGGTACGGGAGTATGGCCGAGGATTCTCTCAAAGAGGCGCTGGATGCGACCCGTCGCGCCGCTAAGGAACTCGCGAAGGCGACGGCCCAACTGACCAAGCGTGTAGTGTCCAAGGCCGAGACGGCGACCAAGAACCCCTCGGACTCGGCGAAGAAGGTGGCCCACCGCGTGGCGAAGGAGCTCGACGCGGCGGCGAAGGAAGTCGAGCGGGTCCTCGAAGAGCTCTGACGTCGCCCCCGACCCGCTCGGTCGCGGGGGCGCGGGGGGTTCGGGCCGTTGGTCCCGTGCCGATCCGAGACGCGACGAACTTGGAGAGAGGAACTCGCGCCTACAGACTGAGCTCTCCCTCGATAACTTGCACGCAATGACCGCCGACGCGCACGTGGACAGGTCGACCGTCCTGTAGGTCGGCACGGGCGAAGATGTGGCTCGGCCGGTGCATCTCCACTCCCTGTTCGATCATCACCGTCTCACCGGGCTTTGCGACGCCATGCGCGACCATCCAGGCGATGGCCGGCCCCGCGGCACTTCCGGTCGCTGGGTCTTCCCCGCCGGAGAAGATCATTCGGGCATGGGCGCCGGCCGAACGGTTGACCGTCTCGGTGGAGATCAGGTAGAAGAACTTCGCATCGGTGCCGCGGAGGTACTCGTCCATGGACGCCCAGTTCGGCCGGATCTCCGAAAGCGCCCGGAGCGAGCGGAACGGAACAATCGCGAACGGCACGCCGGTCGACATGGTCTGGATCGGGTGGCGCGGATCGAGGTCCCCGGGCGTCACGCCGAGCGCCTGGGCCACCGCGCCGAGTTCATGGGTCGAGCCGATCTCGGGGTCGTTCTGGACCATCTCCCCGAACGAAAGGCCCTCGCGCACGGTGAATTGTACCGGGATTCGACCTACCTTCAGGGCCAGCGCCACCTCCGTGAGACCCTTCCTCCGGGCGAGGACGCTCGCGGTGCCGAGCGTGGGGTGGCCCGCGAACGGCATCTCGCCGATCACCGCGAAGATCCGGGTCGTGTAGCCGCGCTCCTGGTCGACCGCGTCGTTCTCGGGGAAGACGAAGGTCGTTTCGGAAAGATGGGTCTCCCGTGCGATCGATTGCATCTCCGCATCGGTCAAACCGTGAGCGTCCGGGAACACGGCGAGCTGGTTCCCTTCGAGCGGGCTCTTCGCGAAGACGTCCAGCCATACGAATCGGTACTTCCGGGACATCGGTAGGTTTCCAGTGTTCGTGCCCGGATAACTCTTGCCGAACGGACCGTTGCGCTCCGAAGGCAAGCCCACACGCGGCGGGGTCGTTCCCGATGCGGCGCGCGATCGAATGCGACTATCCCAGACCGAAGAATCGGCTCGCCCCGTGCAAGATCTCCCGGAACGTGATGCCGAACGAAGAGAGGGCGAACGCCCCGAGGAGCACGAGGGCGAGCCCGACGACCAGGTCGAGCATCACTCCGCCACGCCGATTGAGCCGAGGGTGGTTGCGTCGCATCGACGGCGAACCCTGGGTTTTCACTTCCGAGGTCCCTAATCTACTAACCGAACGACGGAGAAGCGGTCGAGAGGCCGCGTTCTTCGGCGGAGATGATGGCCAAGGGCCAGACTTCCTCGACCAATGTGGTGTATAACCGTGCTCGTTTGAACCGTCACCACCGCGCGTGGTGCGAGACCACCGAATTCCGGTTCGGCAGATGACCGGCGGTTCCGGGAACGGCGGGGGCACCCTTCCGTCGCGCACAGGATGGAGGTGATGACACCGACGAAGTCAGACGGGAGGTTCCAGGCCAGAGTGAAGTTGGAAGACGAACATCCGATCCGCCGGGGTCTCGGTGACCGCGCCGGTGGACCGATACAGCTCCACGGCGGCCACGTTCGACGGGTCGGTGAAGACGAACACCTCTGCGAACCCGCGGTCCCGGCAATCGCGAAGCAACGTAGTGATCAGCGCCTTCCCGATCCCGTGCCGTCGGAAATCCTCGTCGACCCCGATCTCGTACAGGAACATCTGTTTGCGTCGAGAGCTCAGCTGCAGGAGTTCGGTGCCCCGGAGGAATCCTAGCGCTTCACTCCCTTCGAAGGCGAAGAGCAGGATGTTGCGGGTGTCGGCCAAGTACGATCGAACGGCCGCCAGATTGGGGGGCGAGTCCCCGAAGAGGTAGCCGGCGTGGAGCACCGCCAGCTCGTCTCCGGGCAACAGGCGCCGAACTCGCATCGGTCCAAGTACCGCGTGTCGCTACTTGGGGTCTCGCTCAGGCGGCGGAGACGCCATGTTCGCGCCCGACGGCAATCCCGGACGGAAGCGGTCGATCCACCCTCGACCCGGACGGGCGGGTCGCGCGCCCACCGAAGGATCGTTGGCACTCGCTCGGCTGTGTCGATGGGGAGGGCCCTCCGATTCGCTAGAGTTTATCCATCCTTCCGAGAACGTTTCGCCTAGCCTATTTCAGCACTTCCGGGCCCTAGAGAACTCCGAAGAGAACGGGGGTTCGAAGGAAATGAGCGGCGACTATCGGGGAAGTTGGATTCGGCGAAAGAAGGACCGACGAGGATTCGGAACGGGAGCGGCTGCGATCATCCTAGGCGTGGTCGTGGTGGTCGTCGGAGCGGTCGCGTACGTGACCCTCAGCGCCGTGAGCCATACCAGCACGACGACGAAGACCGAACGCAGTTGCACCGGGACGACGACTCCGCTGTGCGCGGAGCAGGCGCATGTCGCGTACGTAGGTTCCCATGCAGGGGAACTGGTGACCTAGTTCCGAGATGAATCAGGAGGGCGCCACGAGTGAACCGGTGGTCGCAAGGGATCCGCCGAGACTGCCCAACTCCTTCTCTCCGTACTTCGAAGGGGGGTGAGCACCGGCGCGCCTTCCCGAATGCTCGAGGAGGGGGTGCCCCCGGCAACACGTCCATATAGCGCAGCGAGGGTCCTCTTCCGAACGGCCGTGCCCACTGTAGCATCCGGAATCCTGGACACGGTCGGAAACACTCCCCTGGTCCGGTTACGCAAGGTCGTTCCGGCGGGTCACGCGAAAGTCCTCGCGAAGCTCGAATTCACCAACCCCACCGGCAGCATGAAGGACCGAGTCGCGAAAGCGATGGTCGCCGCGGCCGAAAAGGACCGACGCCTCCGGCCGGGAGGAACCGTCGTGGAGTACACCGGCGGCACGACAGGTGTCTCCCTGGCCTTCGTGTGCGCGGCCAAAGGATACCGCCTTCACGCGGTGTTCTCCGATGCCTTCTCCGACGAGAAGCGACGCGCGATGGAGGCGTTCGGCGCGCAGGTCACTCTCGTGAAGAGCCACCGAAAACAGATCACGGAGGATCTTTTCAGGCGGCTGATCGAGACCGCCACTCGACTCTCGAAGCGCCCGGGCCACTGGTTTTGCAACCAGTTGAACAACCCCGATGGGGCCGCCGGCTACCACCCCTTGGGCGAGGAGATCTGGCAGCAGACCCGGGGCCGAGTGGACGCGTTCGTCCAAGCGGTCGGCACGGCCCACTCCATCCACGGCACGGCCGAGGCGCTCTGGAAGCACAATCCCAAGGTGCAGATCGTCGCGTGGGAGCCGGCTGAGTCGGCCGTCCTTTCGGGAGGACCGAGCGGGGCCCACCGCATCGAAGGGGTCGGTATCGGGTACCTCCCGCCCCTCTGGAACCCCAAGCTGGTGAATCGCATCCTTCCGGTCTCCACCGAGGAGGCGATGACGATGAGCCGACGGCTCGCCCGGGAGGAGGGACTCTTCGTCGGAACATCCTCGGGAGCCAATGCCGTCGCCGCCCTTCGGGTCGCGCGGGAGTTGGGGCCTGAAGCGACGGTCGTGACCCTCATGATCGATTCCGGACTGAGATACCTCAGTACGGACCTCTTCCAACGAACGTGAGCGGGTCGCCGCCGGGCAGCGGGATTACACGGGGGCAACGCCGAGACGGCGCAGCTCTTCCGCGAGACGAGCGGCCGCGGCCTCGGGCTCGAGCGTCACGACCTCGCGACGGCGACCGGGCTTGCGGACCTCGCGAAGGCCGGCCACGACCGTCGGTGAACCTTTGAGCCCCAGCGCCGCGGGGTCCGCCCCCAGGGCGGCGGCGTCGATGACGCGCACCGAGGCCTGCTGGGCCATCGCCCATCGGTCGTAGTCGATGAACCGGACCTCGTTGGCCCCCCCGAGGACCGACACGACGGCCGGAAGCGGCAGTTCCAGCGTCTCCGTGCCGTCCTCGAGCAGCCGCCGGGCGCGCAGGGTACCGGTGGCCGAAACCTCGAGCGCGTCGACGTACGTCGCTTGGGAGACCCCGAGCCACTCCGCGATCCCCTGCGGCACCTGACTCGTCCCGCCATCCGAAGACTCCTCCCCGCAGAGGACCAGGTCGGCCCCCCCGAGGGTCCGGACCCCTTCGGCGAGCGTATACGAGGTCGCAAGCGTGTCGGCGCCACCGAACGCGCGGTCGGAGAGCAGGACGGCCTCGTCGGCCCCGACGGCGAGCGCGACCCTAAGGTACGGCTCGAAGGTCGGAGGTCCCATCGAAAGGACCGTCACCCGGCCGCCGTGCCGGTCTCGCAACGCGAGGGCGGTCTCGAGCGCGTTCAGGTCGGCCGGGTTGATCACCGACCGGACCCCGGAGCGCTCGAGCGTCTTGTTCTCGAGATTGACGCGGACCTCTTCGGGCCGGGGAACGACCTTGAGGCAGACGATGAAGCGCATGCTAGGCCTCCGCGAGGTCCTTTACCAGACGGTCCACGATCGGTGCCAGGTCGCCCACGACCCCCAGGTCGGCCGATTCGAAGATCGGGGCGTCCGGGTCGCGGTTGACCGCGATGACGAAACCGGCTTTCTCGATCCCGACCGTGAACTGGACCGCGCCGCTCGCGCCGAGGATGACGGCGACCTTGGGCCGCGTGACGACCCCAGTCTGACCGATCATTCGCTCACGCTCGACCCAGCCGGAGTCGGTGGCGACCCGCGTCGCACCGACCTCGCCGCCGATCAGGTGGGCGAGGCGCTGGAGGCGGGCGAAGTCGCCGTCCGTTCCGCGGCCCCCGACGACGAGGACGTCCGAGCGGGTCAGGTCGACACTCGTGCCCTTCGGCTCGAACGCGACCCGCTGGGCTCCGAAGGCCCGAGGGTCGATCGAGGGATGGACGAACCGCACGCTGCTCGGGGAGCTCTGGGGCGACGGCGCAGGGAACACTCCCGGGCGCACCGTAACGATCGCCGGGCGGCGGATGGGGCAGACGACACCGGCCTCGATGCCACCGCCGAAGCCGGGAACCCATCCGACGAGGCGCTTCCCAGCGTCCACCTCAAGGGAGGTCACGTGGGCGGTGAGCCCGGTGCGAAGCCGGACCGCGATCCGGCCCGCGAGGTCTTGGCCGTCCCGCGTAGCGCCGAGCAGCAGGACCGACGGTTCGGCCCCCCGAAGCTCCCCTTCCAAAAGGTCGGTGAAGAGCTTCGTGTCGTACCGCACGAGGAGCGGATGGTCGACCGCGACGACCTCGTCGGCCCCATACCGAGCGAGGTCGTTCGGAGAACGCTCGCCGGAACCGACGGTGAGAGCGATGAGGGGCGCGCCGAGGGAGTTCGCGAGGGAACGCGCGTGGCCGAGGATCTCGAGGCTGACTGGGCGGAACGAGTCTCCGTGGCGTTCCGCGTAGACCCAGACGGCGCCCGGCGCGGTCATGCGGGCACTCCCGCTGCCCGGGCCACGACCTCGGCCACGTCCACGATGTCGAGGCGGCCGCGCCCGGGGGTCTGGGCCCCCGAAAAGCAGGTAACGCAGAAGGGGCAGGCCGTGGCGAGCACCGTCGCCCCGGTGTCACGGGCCTCTGCCACACGCTGGTCGGCAAGGCGCACCTCCCCGGTCGACTCGCGCCACATGTTGCCGCCTCCACCGCCGCAGCAGAGAGCCCACCGACGGGTTCGGGGCATCTCCACGATCTTGGCACCGGCGGACTCGAGAAGGCGACGGGGCGGGTCGTACACTCCGTGCTGTCGCCCGAGATAGCACGGGTCGTGGTAGGTCAGCACGCCGGGTCGATAGCCCGAGAGCTTGAGCTTGCCCCCGCTCACGAGCTCGTCCAGGAGTTGGCTATAGTGCACCACCTCGACGTGGTCGCCCACGCCGGCCTTGAGCGCGTCGAAACAGTGGGGGGAAACGGTGACGACCCGAGTCGCCCCGACCGAGCGGAGCGTCTCGGCATTGCGGGAGGAGAGGTCGCGGAACAGCCCGTCGACGCCCAGGGCGCGTGGCGTCTCACCGCAGCAGACCTCCTTCTCCCCCAGGAAACGGAACGGCACTTCGGCCGCCGCCAGGATCCGTGCGAGCGCGCGGGCGGTACGTTGGGCCCGGGGGTCGTAGCTCGCCGTGCAGCCGACGTAGAGTACGGTGCTCGCCCCGTCCGAGCTACCAGTCTCGGGCCCCGAGAGTCCCCGCATCCAGGCCGCCCGCTGGGAGGGGGGCAGCCGGTAGGGGTTCCCGTCCTGGAACTCGGCCCACAGGAGCGGACGGAGCCCGGCGGGAACCTCGTTGCGCTTCCACCCGCGGGAGCGCAGGTGGCGGACGACCTCGA
>Ga0187815_10000916_pt1 | contig 14122 bp, 11 predicted proteins | sample NC_S_5_FD_132962 | JGI IMG/M metagenome (GOLD analysis project Ga0187815, IMG submission 132962) | Wetland sediment microbial communities from Neuse River Estuary, North Carolina, USA - ASW-S_5 | ecosystem: Environmental > Aquatic > Freshwater > Wetlands > Sediment | place: USA: North Carolina...
CGATTATCACGCGGTCGCGGTATTTCTTCAGCGCTATCCCGACCAGCTCCTCGTTGTGGCCCACGCCGTAAACGTCGGCGGTGTCGAAGAAATTGACCCCAAGCTCGACGGCGCGCTCGATGGTCGCGATCGATTCGTTGTCGTCGCGCGGGCCGTAAAACTGCGACATCCCCATGCATCCCAGGCCCAACTCCGATACTTCGAGTCCCTGCCTACCAAGTTTTCGCTTTTCCATGACCGATGTCCCTCGCGCTCATATTGACATAGCGGAATGGCGCGGGAGAACGAAAGCGGATATTTAAGCCAAGGGTTTTCGTACTTGAAAGAAGCCCGATCGCTGGTAGTAAGATGCGATCATCGGAGGAAGTATAATGACCAAACTTTACGGAACTTCACGATCGCGCAGCGCCCGGTCCTTGTGGGCTCTCGAAGAGCTCGGCGTCAAGTACGAGCATTTTCCGATTCCGACGACCGAAGCCAAGTCAGCCGAGCATCTCAAACGCAATCCCAACGGCCACATCCCGGTGCTTGAAGATGACGGCGTAGTCGTATGGGAATCGATGGCGATCAATCTCTACCTGGCCGAAAAGTACGGAAAAAGTTCGCTCTGGCCGCCCGAGCTCGCCGCGCACGCCGACGTCTACAAGTGGAGCTTCTGGGCGATGACCGAGGTCGAGCCGCATCTCATCGCGATTTTGCGCAATCGAGTAATGAATCCCCCCGAGCAGCGCGACGAAAAAGCCGCGCAGGCTGCGGTCGAGGCTTTGAAGGCGCCGCTGAACGTGCTCGAGGGAGCGCTCAAGGGCAAGCAATATCTGCTCGGCCAGAACTTTACGATCGCCGACTTGAACGTGGCCGCGGTCATGAGCTGGATGCCGATGATGAGGCTTGACATGTCATCGACTCCGAACGTGCAGGCGTGGCTGCAAAAGTGTCTCGGCCGGGAAGCGAATCAGAAGGTTCGCGGGCTGAAGTAGCCGGCCATCTTAAGCCGCCCGGAGAACCGGCTGCCGAAGAGCGGGTCGGCGCGCGGCTAGTGTCACGGTTGCGCGTCAAATCGCGCCGACATCGAGGTGTCAGCTATGGGAGTGTTGTCAGGCTATCGAGTCATCGAGCTGGCCGGGATTGGCCCCGGACCAATGTGCGCGATGTTGCTCTCGGACATGGGCGCCGACGTGCTGCGCATCGATCGCGTCGCAGGTTCGAGCCGCGCGATGGAAACGAAATACGACTTGCTCAATCGCGGCCGGCGCTCGGTGGCGTTCGATCTCAAACGGCCCGAAGCGACCGAGGCCGTGTTGCGGCTGGTTGAGAAAGCGGACGCATTGATCGAAGGCTTCCGTCCCGGCGTAACCGAGCGGCTCGGCATTGGCCCCGACGATTGTCTCAGGCGCAATCCCCGGCTTATCTACGGCCGCATGACGGGATGGGGACAGGAAGGGCCGCTGGCGCATGCCGCCGGTCACGACATCAACTACATCGCGCTGTCCGGCGCGCTGCACAGTTTCGGGCGCAAGGGCGAGGCGCCAGTTCCGCCGCTGAACATGGTTGGCGATTTCGGCGGCGGCGCGCTCTACCTGGCTCTGGGAGTGGTCGCGGGCCTGCTCGAGACGCAGAAATCCGGCAAGGGCCAGGTGGTCGATGCGGCGATGGTGGACGGGGCAGCGTCGCTCATGACCGCCATTTACGGCATGCACGGCTCGGGGTTTTGGACCAACGAGCGCGGCGACAACATCCTCGACACCGGCGCTCATTACTACGAAGTTTACGAAACGAAAGACGGCAAGTACGTCGCGATCGGATCGATCGAAGCAAAGTTCTACGAGGAATTGCTCCGGCTGTCAGGCCTCAAGGGCGAGGATCTGCCGCATCAAAACGATCGCAGTTCGTGGCCCGCGATGAAGGATCGGCTGAAGACGATATTCCGCGCCAGGACGCGGGAGGAATGGTGCAAAATCATGGAAGGCAGCGACGTTTGCTTCGCGCCGGTGCTCAACATGGATGAAGCGCCGCGCCATCCGCACAATCGGCATCGTGGAACTTTCGTCGAGCAAGGGGGAGTGACGCAGCCGGCGCCGGCTCCCCGCTTCAGCCGCACGCCGAGCGCTATTGCGCGCCCGCCGGCAAGACCGGGAGAGCATACCGACCAAGCGTTGCGCGACTGGGGCTTTGCCGAGCCGGATTTGGAGCGGCTGCGCCAATGCGGCGCGATAGCAAAATCAGCGTGACGCAGCGCGAGGCCTAGGCGCGGCCGGTCAGACGGGCGCGCTCGAGCACGCCTTCGAAAATTCGCACCGCGACCGCGTCGATCAGCATCCCGCCCGCGCCAGCAGCGCCCGCGCCTTCGCGCGTGGCGGCCTGGTAGGCCTCGGACATTTTGCGCGCGTTTTCAATTTCGTGCGGCGTCGGCGCAAACACGTCGTTGGCCAGTTCGATCTGACTGGGATGTATCGCCCACTTGCCGACGGCGCCGAGCGTCGCCGCCCAAGTCGCCTCGCGCCGATAGCCTTCCGGATCCCTGAAGTTACCGAAGGGTCCATCGATTGCGTCGATGCCGTTGGCACGGCACGCGGTGATCATCCGGACGCGCGCATGATGCCACATGTCGCCGGGATATCGATTTGCCGGATCGGCGGCGACGCCAAAGCGCATCCCCTGGCTTGCCGAGAGATCGCCGAAGCCGAGGATCAGAGCCTCCAGGCGCGGCGACGATGCGGCAATTTCCTCGACGCGCGCGAGCGCCGCACTTTCTTCGATCAGCGCCTCGAGCCCGATCTTGTTTTTCAGCTTAAGCTTGGTCTCGAGCTGCGTCAGCAGCGTGTCGAAGAACCAGATGTCGCGCGGCGCCTTCGGCTTCGGGACGATTATGATGTCGAGCTTGTCACCCGCGCCCTCGACAACTTCGATCACATCGTCATGCGCCCAGTGCGTGTCCGCGCCGTTGACGCGCACGGCGCGAATCTTCTTGCGCCAATCGAGGTTGCGCAAGGCATCGACGGCATTCTTGCGCGCCGCTTCTTTCTGCGACGGCGCGACGGCATCTTCAAGGTCGAGGAAAACCATGTCGGCGGCGGTCGCCATCGCCTTCTCCATCATTTTCGGACTGGAAGCCGGCGTCGAAAGTTCGGAACGTCTTAGTCGAAGCGTCATGATTGCTCCTTGTGCGGAAAAGATATTCCCGCCTCGGCGAGTACCTGCGCGGTATGTTCGCCCAAGCGCGGCGCGCGCGCGTAAATCCCTGACGGCGTACCGGTCAGCTTGATCGGACATCCCGCAAGCACCAGTGGCGGATTGTCGCCCGGCCGTTCGACCTCGACCAGCATGCCGCGCGCCCTCGGATGGGGATCCTCGAAGATGTCCTTGGCGGTGTTGACCGGGCCGACCGGCACCTTGCCGCCGATCGCGGAAACGATTGCGCGCGTACCGTGCGCTTTGGTCCAGTCCGAGATCAGGCCGCGGACGAAATCGGCGTTGGCGACTCGCCGCTTGCCGTCGCGGGTGCGCTCGTCGGTCACGAGCTCGGGCCGGCCCATCGCCTCGCACAGGCTCTTCCAATGATTCTCGCCGGGCGCCGCGATAGCGACGGCGCCGTCGCGGGTCGGAAAAATGTCGAACGGACACAGAACCGCGGTCCCGTTGCCGGCCGGTTCTCTGACAATGCCGCCGCCCGCATAGCTGTAAACGATCATTTCGCACAGGGCGAGAATCGCGTCGTACATCGCGACGTCGAGAAATTGTCCCTGCCCGGTCCGGCGCGCCGCATGGATCGCCGACACGACTCCAAGCGCCGCCAGCGTGCCGGGATAGATGTCGCCGACCGCGGGGCCGACCTTGTAGCCGGCGCTGCCTCGCGGACCCGTGACTGCAACCACCCCGCCCATGCTTTGCGCAACGACGTCGAACGCGGGCCAATCCGCATAAGGGCTAAGCCCGGTGCGCGGATCGCCGAAGCCGCGAATCGCGGCATAGACCAGCGCCGGATTAATTTCGCGCAGCCGCTCGTAGCCGATTCCCGCGCGATCCATCACGCCGGTCTTCGCATTCTCGACCACAGCGTCGGCGGTCTTGACGAGCTTGAAAATCGCCTCGCGGCCGGCGTCGGTCTTGACGTCAAGCACGATGCTGCGCTTGTTGCGGTTGACGCTGGCGAAGTATCCGCCGTAGTCGCAGCCTTTGCGATCGGCAGGAAGCGGCCCCATGCTTCTGCTCAGGTCGCCGCCGGGCGGCTCGACCTTGACCACGTCGGCGCCGAGGTCGGCCAGCAGCATCGTGCAATAGGGACCGGCCAGCGCCTGCGTGAGATCGAGGATGCGAACATCCGACAGCGGCCCGGTCCGCGCCTTCATCGATTACCCCAATGCGAGCGCCGCTTGATCAGCACCGTGCGCTCGCCTTCGAAGACGATCGTCCCGTCATGCTTGGTTCCCCAATGCTTGAAGCGGACGATGCCGGCGTCGTCGCGATCGGCATCGCGTTTTTCCAGAACTTCGCTATAGGCGTACAGCGTGTCGCCATGAAAGACCGGCGAGGTGAATTTGATTCCCGTCAGCCCGAGTTCGGCGAGCGCATTTTCGCCCGTGTCCTGCATCGCCAGCCCGATGCACACCGAGCCGGTCACCAGCCCGAAGACCAGCCGCTGGCCGAATTGCGTCGCGCGCATGCGATGCTCGTTGTAGTGGCCGTCGGCAGTGTTCAGCACCAGCTTGGTGAGCATCTGATTTTCGATCTCGCCGATTGTGGTGCCGCGTGCGTGACGCAATTTCGCGCCGACTTCGAAGTCTTCGAAGTAGTTGCCGGCGCCCGTCAACCTGGATATCGAGTTGTTCATTTGTTCACTTGTGCGCTCGCGGCAGCAGGCGATCGGAGATAATCCGCAGCTGGATCTCGGAAGTGCCCTCGAAAATCTTGGTCAGACGCGCGTCGCGCCAGTAGCGCTCGAGCGGAAAGTCCTTGGTGTAGCCGTAGCCGCCGTGAATCTGAATCGCCTGGCTGGTGACGCGCTCGGCCATTTCGCTTGCGAACAGCTTCGCCATCGAAGCCTCCTTGTCGCAGCGCCGCCTGCCGTCGACTTCGCTCGCGACAAAGTAGGTCAGCTGGCGCGCCGCTTCGATCTCGGTCGCCATCTCTGCCAGTTTGAACCGAATCGCCTGGAATTCTCCGATCGGCTGCCCGAATTGGACCCGCTTCTGGGCGTACGACAATGAGTCTTCGAGCCCGCCGCGCGCAAGCCCAATCGCACGCGCCGCGGTATGCACCCGCGCGACCTCGAGTCCGCTGACCGCGCCGTAGAATCCCTTGCCCTCGCCGCGGTCTTCGCGCTCGCGCCCGAGCAACGCCTCGGCGGGCAGCTTGAAGTTGTCGAAGTGCAGTTCCCAGGTCTTCCAGCCGAAGTAGCCGATCTTGCGAATCGGCGAGCCGGTCAGCCCCGGTGGAAACTTGCCGCGCTCCTTGAGCACCAGGAATTGACTGATCCCCTCGTGCCGGCGACGTGGATCGGACGGCTGCCTGGTGCGCGCCAGCACCGAGATGAAGTCCGCACCGTCAGCGAACGTGCACCACATCTTACTGCCGTTGAGTACCCAGCCGTCGCCGTCGCGGGTCGCTTTGCACGAGACGTTGGCGAGATCGGAGCCCGCGTCGGCCTCCGACAGGGCAGCCGCGCCGAGGAATTCTCCGCGCGCCATCCGCGGCAGATATTCGCGCCTTTGCTCTGCGCTGAAACCGCCGCCCAGTCCGTTGCCGCGCGCGATTATGCTGGCGACGCTCATCCATGCGCGCGCCAGTTCCTCGGTGATCAGCACGTACTCGAACGCCCCCAGGCCAAGTCCGCCGTACTCCTCCCTGATGACGATACCGAAGTAGCCCATCTCGGCCAGTTTGTCCCGCAGCGCCATCGGGATATCGCCTTGCTCGGGATCGAGCTTGTTCGCCACCGGCAGAACTTCGTTCATCGCGAAGTCGCGCGCCGTCTGCTGAATCATCCGCCGTTCGTCGGTCATGTAGCTCATGCTGGCACCCGTCTGCGTTTGGCGACCAGGTTGGTCCGCTCGTAACTGATCACCAGTTCGTCGCGTTGATTTCGGGCTTCGGTGCGCCAGGTGACGATGCCGAAGTTGCCGCGGCTTGCCGATTCGCGCGTGGAGACCACCGTGCTGCGCGCGGTCAGCGTGTCGCCGGGATAGACCGGGCGGTGAAATTCCAACCCGTTGATGCCGAGAAACGGTCCGCCCGCTTCGCTCAAATCCTCGACCGAGATGCCGACCACGGTGCACGCGACCAGCATCGGATTGACCACCACGTCGGGATGGCCGTGGGCGCGGGCATACTCGGCGTTGAAGTAGAGCGGACAATGCGCGAGCGTCGCAGTGGTGAAAATCGAATTGTCGCCGGCGTTTATCGTCCGCCCCCAATGATGCTCGAAGACCTGGCCTGGCTGGAATTCTTCGAACGAATGACCTTTCGCCGCGAGTTTGAACTGACTGAAATCGGGATCTGCCATAAACCATGCTCCTAGCAGAACTCTTGTCCCTCCGCGAGTCCCGAACTTTTGTCATTACGGATGCCGCCTTTTTCAGGGGCCGCGACGCGGCTCGATCATTTCTCAGCGCTCATCTCACGCGATGCTTTTTCCCTGCGCCGTCGTCGCAACGAGCTGTGCTCCCGTCTCAACGGGAGGCTGGAACCCGGCGCGATCTCTTCCTGGAATGAGCTTTGACGGCTCTCCTGAGTCCGGACCTATCCACGGCTTCGGCGCGATTCCAGCCTCCGACAAGCGCGAACATTACAATTGAGATCATCAAGACGGCCGCGGCCAGGGACAGATAGAATGACCAGCGACGGATAGGCGTGGGACGCAGCTCGACGCGTACGTCATGTGTCCCGGCCGGCACGTTGAAGGTTATCTCTCCGCTGACCAAGGCCGGCGAAGCCGCAACTTGCCGATCGTCGACGAGCACCGTCCACCCCGGATAGTCGAAAAGCGAATCCTGCATGAGCGCCGGCTCGCTCGCATCGACCTTGAACGCCTGGCTGTCCGACCTGACGGCCACTTGATGCACGACGGGGGCGGAGCGGACGCCTTTGAGCAGGACGCTGTCAAAGACCGGACGTTGATACACCGTCCGCGGCTCATACTCTTCGCGAGTCGACGTGTTCAGTCCCAGATGCGCGATCGAGTCCGCACCGAAGTAGGCGTCATCATAGGTCTGAATTCCCTTGGGTTCGGTGTGCGCGACGTTGAACAGCATAAGGACCACCAGCGCCACCGATGCGAGCCGCGGGCCGATGCGCTCGAACGCATAGAGCGCGAGGAGCGGCATGAACAGCGCCGGAACGCACAGCGTGCGCCATGGATAGGCTAGATATTGAAGCGTTTCGACGTGCGCCCAAATCGTCCATGACAAATCGGTGGCCAAAATCGCGGCGACAATCGCCGCGCCGGCAAAGGTAAGCGCGTCAAGCTGGCGGACACGGTTCGCCGCGCGCATCGCGATGATGAGTCCCGCGACCGCCAGCGCTATGTGAATCGGCCCCAGTGAATACGAGATGCCGTTGCCCGGACCGCGCATCGCGTAGCCGAATCCCCATGGCGACCAAAGCAACTGGAACGGCGAGATTATGTAATTGGTCCAGTTGAGAAAGCCGGTCCGCAGAAGCTCGGTCTTGACGAAATCGCGTTCCAGCAGTGCCGGGAGCCAGAAGAAAGCACTGAGCCCCAGCCCGCCCGCAAGCACGCCGGCGCCGGCCGCGGCGGTTTTAAGCCGATTGTCCGAGACCGCCGATCGGACCGCAACGATCGCCGCGAATGCGGGGAACATCAGCAGCGCGATCGCGTTATGCGCCAGCGGCAGCATCGCCACTGCAAGCGCGCCGAGCGCCACACTGATTGCGCTCGGGCGCTGAACTGCCGCGATCAGCCCGAGCAGCGCCACGGGAGCCACGGCAATCGCGGCCGACTCGGCAAATCGCGCGCACACGTAGATATCCAGCGCCTGATAGGGAGCGAACAGCCATGCGCCCGCAGCGCAGACGGAGGCGACGCGGGAAAACGAGAGTTCCCGCCCGATCAGATAGATTGCGATCGCGCCGAGCGCGAACAAAATCGCCAGTCCAAATTGAAGCGAATTCGCAAGCGACATGCCGGCTTTGAAGAAAGGCAATGCCGCCGCGTAGATCAGCGGCGGTGCAAATTCGAACAGCGGCTGCCCATGCCCGCTGCCGAGATCCGGCGCCCATACCGGCGGGAACTGATGGTCCCCCAATATCCTGGCGAATTCAGTCAGCCGCGGCGGATACTCCAGCGAGTCATGGCCGTCGATCAGGTGGCCGCCCAGCAGCGCGTGCGTGAAGAGCAGGATCAGCACCGCAAGCGCCAGCGCCGTCCGCATCCGCGGATTCGCCCACGGAGTCGCAATTTGCGCCAGCCGCGCGGCAATCCTCCCTTCCATCGCGGCGTAGTCCGGCCTGCGCATCGCTTGAGCGATCAAGCCCACCGCGATGATTCCGACGACCAGCAATATCGGCTTGATTGGCCCCGGACGGTATCGCACTTCGATCCGATGCTCTCCGGGGCCGACCGGAATCGCGCAGAAATCGGGATAGACGCGAAATATCGACGCCGCCTTGCCGTCCACGGTGGCCTGCTGACCGGGGAAATATGTGATTTTGAGCAACGCGTAGCACGGGCGCAGCACCGCGAGCCGCGCGCTGTAGGTCTCGCCCTGCTTATTTTCAGAAATTACTTTCCCGCGCAGAGTCGAAAATCGCGGATCGAGCGGCGGCAGCGCTTCAAACATCTTCCAATCCGGCGCTCCCCTGACATCGCCTCCCAGCGCCACCACCGCGCCTGCCCGCACCGCGGGGTTCTGCATCCATCCCCAATCGCGGTTGAGCACGCTTGACAGCGGACCGTCGTAGCGCGCGCCGATGTCAACCAGGCCGAAGTAGCCCTCGTCGGAGGCCTCGTAAACCGCCAGACCGCCGTGAACGGCGCGACGCTTGAAGTACGACGGCACCGCTTGAGTCACGGGCGCCAGCACCGCGCGCATCGCAAACAGCCTGGCCTGGTAGGGATCGCGCTCGTCGATTTCCGCAGTCACGTCCGAGTTCCACGACAAGCTGTGATAGAGAAAGGTGAGCTCATCCAACCCCGCTATCGAGAGAAACGAGTACCCCTGCGACCCGGCGATATGGAACTTGCCGCCCCACATTCCCGACGGTCCGGCCCACACGCGCCCCGGACGCTCGCGCAGGATCGCGCGGATGTCGGCGAGCGCGGCGTCCAGGTCGGCGCCCTCGCGCGCAATCCCGGCCAGACTTTCGTCTCCCCAATAGTCGTTGAGCTTCAGGTAGCTCGCCCGCTCGGCGAAAATCACGATCGCCATCGCGCCAAGCGCAATCGATGCCGCAGACTTGCCCCAGTAACCGGCCCGCCACGCCGCCGCGACTATTTTGGCCATCGCCCAGGCCGTGAGCAGCACGGCAAACAGTTCGAAAACCGACTCGAAGCGGCTGATATGAAACGTCGGGGGCAGCCCGAGCGCGAGCATCAAATATCCCCAGGTCGTGCGGCCGAAAAAAATCACCAGCCACAATCCCGTCAGCACGAGCAGCCGGCGCGGCATCGGCCTTTTCCAGCGATACAGCGCGAACAACGACGCCGCCGCTATCGCCAACGTCAGGACCGGCAAGCGCCCCCAGTCAAAAAACTCCCCCGAGTACAGCGTGCGCAAGATATTGCCGGCGCCCCACGAATCGAACTTCCAGACGTCATCCCATCGGCACCGGTTTATCTCGCCGCTGGACAGCAGCATCGGAACGACGAACCACGCGAGCAGGGCGACCGTGGGGATCAGGATCGAGGCGGCGCGGACGACCCGGCGCGAGCGATCGCCGGCGGGTCCGACAATCGCCATGATCGCTATCGAAACAATCGCCGCGTAGCCGAATATGACGTGCGACAGCGCGGTGGCCGCAACCAGGCAAGCGGTCAAAATCCGCCGCCTGCCCGTGATAAGACTGTAGTTGGCCAGCCCCAGCGCCGGCATCAGCAGATCGAACGACATCAATTGCGTGTACAGGCCCGAGCCGCGCCGGACATACGCGCCGTACGACAGCCCGTAGCGGCTCAAGTCGCCCACCTCGCTCACTGCGATGATCAGAATCGCCGCGAATCCCGCCGCCAGCGGCTCCAGGCCCAGCCACCGCGCACCGATATAGGTCGACAGCGGCACCAATGCCAGCAAAAGATAGTAGAGCACCGCGAATGACGCCGGTGCCGAAGCGATATGACTCGTCGCCGCCATCCACAGTCCGGCCACGATATGCGGGAGCGGCTGATAGAAGTGCCACAGCGGAAATCCCAGCGCCCATAGCGACACCCATGGATCGAGGGACCAATTGCCCGTGACGAGGCTGTCCGCCAGGCGCTGCGAGGCGGGGATATGGAAGCTCAGGTCGTTGACCGGAACCCGCTCGATGCGGATTTCCGGCCACAGCAATATCGCATTTACGGCGAGCGCAAGGCCGAGCAGCAAAAGCCCGCGCACTTCGGCGCCGCCGAGCGCGGCCGAAATCGCAGTCCCACGCCGGCCTCGGCGGGGACGCGGTACCACACTTGGCGCTTCGCGGCGAGGTTTTGCTTTCGTTGCCGCCGACATTCCTCGCTTACTGAATGCGCGAAGATTGTGCCCCTAAGGGATCAGCAGGACCCTGCCGACCGCGTGGCGGCTCTCGATATAAGCGTGGGCTGCCGCGGCCTGCGCCAGCGGGAACGTCCGATCGATCACTACCTTCAACTCGCCCCGCGCGGCCTCCTCGATCATGCGCTGGATCATGTTGTGCACGCGCTCGGTGCCCATCTCGGCGCCCAGGAAAACCCCGGTCAAGGAGCGGTTGCCCGCCATCAGCGCCGAGACGTCCACCGTCATCGGTTCGCGTCCCGCCGCGCCGACCATCGAGACCCGCCCGCGATAGGCCAGCGATAGAAGGCTGCCTTGCAGGGTCGTGCCGCCGACCGGGTCAACCACCAGATCGACGCCCTTCTTGTTGGTAATTTTCATCACCGACTTTACCACGTCGTCGCGCCGGTAGTTGATCGCATGGTCGACGCCGAGCGGCTTGAGCCGTTCCAGCCGCTCGTCGCTCGACGCGGTCGCGAGCACTGTTGCGCCTGCCCGCTTGGCGAGCTGAATTGCGGCAACGCCGACGCCGCTCGCTCCCGCCTGCACCAGCACCGTCTCTCCCGCCTTGAGCCGGCCGAACTCGAACAGGCAGTCGGCGGCGGTGCCGAACGTAACGGGGATCACCGAGGCAAGCTTGACGTCGAATCCTTTCGGCACCGGCCATGCGCTGCGGGCCGGCACCGATCGCAGCGCGGCGTGGGAGCCGAAGTTGTAAGAGGTGGCTACCTTCTGGCCGACCTTGAGGTTGGTTACCTCCGAGCCAACCTCGACGATCTCGCCGGCGGCCTGGTAGCCAACCACATGCGGCTTGGTGACGAGCGGTCCATGCCAGCGATTGAGTACGTCGCCGCCTTCGATACTCACCGCCTCGACGCGGATCACAATCCCTTTCGGATGGCATACGGGATCGGGAACGTCCTCGTACTTGAGAACCTCCGGACCACCGTTTTCATAATAGACAGCAGCCTTCATCGCGTATTTCCTCCAGTCGTTAGCGGCGCCGAGTCACTCGACGATAGCCGAATAGATGATGTTCCTCAGTTGGCCGCGGAAGTTGAAGGTGGCCGACGGCATCAGTTGCGTCATGAACACCACCACCATGTCCTCCTTGGGGTCCACCCAGAAGATCGTCGAGGCTGCGCCGCCCCAGTAGTAGTCGCCGCCGCCAAGCGCGCCGGTCTCGACCTGGCCGAGCGTCATCGCGAAGCCCAGCCCAAAGCCGACGCCTTCGTTTGCGGTCTCCGAGAATCCGCCAATCGCCATCTGGGTCAGGTCTTTGCCGCCGGCCAGGTGGTTGCGGTGCATGATCTCGATGGTGCGAGGTCCGAGGATGCGCGCGCCGTCCAGCTCTCCGCCGCGCCGCAGCATTTCGCAGAAGCGGAAATAGTCGGCGGTCGTGCCGGTCAATCCTCCTCCACCGGAAAAGAATGTGGGCTGCTTCAGATAGCTGCTGCGCTCCGGATCGTCGATCAGCTTCAGCGTTTTGTCTGGCTCGCGCTGATAGTTGGCGGCGAAGCGATCGACCTTGCGCGCCGCCACCATGAACGAGGTGTCCTTCATGTCGAGCGGATCGAAAATCGTTTCCTGCAAATATTGGTCGAAGCGCTTGCCGGAGATCGCCTCGACCAGATAGCCGCATACGTCGGTCGAAAGCGAGTACATCCAGCGCTCGCCCGGCGCATAACGCAGCGGCACCTTCGCCAGCTTGCTCACCAACCCGCCGAGCGTCTCGCCCTGGCCGCGGCCCACTCCCAGCTCGCGATAGACACGGTCAACCGGATGCTCGGTGGCGCCGTAGGTAAGACCGCCGGTATGGCTGAGCACGTGACGCATGGTCATCGGCCGGGGCGGCGCCGCGGTCGCCATGCTCGCGCCTTCGCCCGACAACCACACCTTGTGATCGCGCCAGGCCGGGATGAAACGCGACACCGGGTCGTTGAGCTGGAAATAAGCCCGCTCGTAGAGAGTCATCAACGCCACCGACGCGATCGGCTTGGTCATCGAATAGAGGCGGAAGATGGTATCGTCCTGTACGGGCTTGCGGCGCTCGCGATCCATCAAGCCCAGCGATTTGAAATAGGCAACGTGGCCGTGTCTGGCCACCAGCGTCTGGCAGCCGGCGATTTTGCCGGGCTCGATGTAGTTGCGGTCGAGGTGTTCGGTAATCCGATTAATTCGTTCGGGCGCGAATCCGGCCCGCTTCGGTGCCAGTTCCATGTGGCCTCTTCTCCGTTGCGTCGATCGGTTTTCCCTTGCGCCCACGCGGCGAGACTCATTCTAAAAGCAAATCGGATCCACTGTACAGGCCGCGACCAGCGCGCGCGCTGGCGCCTCGCTGATGATCTAGTACGAATTTGCGCAATTGTCGCCCAGCGACGAAGCCGGACCGCTGGCGCGATCAATCGGGCAAGCGCGGGTTTTCGCCCGCGAGTTGCATCGGCGTATGAGCGCCGCGAGGGTGACGCGAGTGGCGTTTCTCCGCTAGACTTGAATCGCAATGACAACTCCGATTCGAGTCCATCTTATCACCGGAGGATTTCCTCCCGGTTCCTTCGCCGGCCATGACATGGAATTCGTGCGGCTGCGCATCCTGAGCCTCCTGCAACAGAACTCGCAGGTGCTTACGACCAGCGCCAATGATTTCGCCGATGTCGGAAAGTGGCTGCCCGGCAGCCGGCTACTGATCACCTATGTCGCCGGGCCCTATCCCAATGACGAACAGAACCAGTTAATTCGCAACTGGCTCGAAGCGGGAGGACGGTGGCTCGCGCTTCACGGCACCAGCGGCGGAAAAGCTGTGCCAGTGGGCGATAAGCGTTACGTGCGAAAAATGGTCAAGGGCAGTTATCACGACACGCTTGGCTGCTTTTTTCTCAATCATCCCCCGGTGCGCAAGTTCCGCGTCGATGTGACCGATCGCGAGCATAAGCTCACCCAGGGCCTGCCGGCATCCTTCGAGGTGATGGACGAACTCTATCTCATTGAGCTTCAGGACCCCGCCAACAGCCACTTGCTGCTCACCACCGTGCTCGAAAGCGATCCATCGCCGCGCGGATTCGGCTTCGTCTACGAGCGCGATACTTCGCTCCTGCCCGACGGCAAAACCCGCGCGCTCGGATATACGCGCCGGACCGGCAAGGGGGGAGTGACCTACTTCGCGCTTGGCCACTGTCACTCACCGATAAGCAACGTTCAGCCGTTTGTCGATTCGAGCGTCGAGCCGTCGGGAACCACCCCGCTGGTCTTCCGCGGTTCGTGGGAGACGCCGGAATACCAGACGCTGATCCGCAACGCGCTGCAATGGGGCATCGGCGCCGATTCCTAGTTAGATCGCGCGCATCCGGTCACTTCACGCCCAGCCTGACCCGGTAACTCCAGAACCACGGCACGATCGCATCGCCCAGCGCGCGGCGCGCCGCCTTGCGCAACGCCGTGATCCC